>WNFH01012647.1_pt1 | contig 11946 bp, 8 predicted proteins | sample 5400411 | NCBI WGS metagenome assembly WNFH01 (sample SAMN13153347, study PRJNA577476) | soil metagenome | isolation source: 200 cm saprolite under Douglas fir tree site 2 hole 3 | place: USA:California | collected 2015-04-18
GAAGTCGTGCCGCTGATCGTCCCTGCGGTCTGATTGATCGCGCCCGAGGCGCCGGTCGCGTCGAGCGTCACCGTCCCGCCGGTGAGATTGGCACCGACGCCGAGCGCGCCGGCGACATTGAGAGTCAAATTACCGGTGCCCGCATTCACCGCGCCGGTGACGTTAAGCGGCTGCACATCGGTGAGACTGAAATCGCCGTTGCTGGTGGTAAAGGTGTCGAGCGCGGTGATCTTGTTGGTGCTGGTGCCGTCCGACAGATTGACTGTGCCGCCCGACGAGCCGGTCAAAGTGCCGGCCGTAATCGTAGCGTTGCTCTCACCGATCGTTCCCGTGGGACTGGAATTGGTCGCCGTCAGGATCAGTTTGCCGGCGCCAGCGTTGATCGTGCCGGTGAGCGCAAGGCTAGGCGCGGTTAGCGACAGGTCGCCGGCGGCCAGGTTCGTCGTCGAAGTGAGCGCCAGACCGCCCGTGCCGGCGGTGACCGACAGATTGCCGCCGTGGGTGATGATCGAGGAGCTCGTATTGAACGTCACGCTGCCGGCGACGCCGGCGTTCAAGCTCACCGTCAACGGCGCGAGGGTCGAGCTGATCGAGACGGTGTTTTCGAGAGTAATGGCTGCGGTCGCTGTCGCCGTCAGGCTCGCGGCGGTTGTTCCGGTATAAGGGACACTGGCCTGGAAATCGATGGTGTCAGCGCTCAGCGAGACCGTCCCAGCGCTGCCGAGCAAGCCAGTGAGGGTGGTCGTGGTAAGATTTGACGTGTTGCTGTCAGTGACCGCGCAGACGCCGGCCACGGTGCACACGCCCGTTGTGTCTGTGCCCGGCGCAATGACGTCGAGGGTCGAGGGATCGAGCAGCAGCGTGCCCGCCCTGCCGAACGGTGCGCGCAGATCGGCGAAGCCCGTGAAGCTCAGCACGCCCTTGCTCGAGACTTCCACCTTGCCGCCGTCGCCGCCCTTGGCGCCGCCCTTGGCGCGGATGGTGCCGGCGAAGCTCGTCTTCTTCTCCGACCACACCACGACCGAGCCGCCGTCGCCCTGCTGCACGGCGCTGGCGTCGAGCGTGGCGTTGGCGGCGATCGTCGTCGTCTGCGCGTTGGCGACGCTGGCGTCGCTGCCGTGCAAGCCGCCGCCCACCTTGATGCTGCCGCCGCCGGCGCTGCCACTGGCGTCGATGCTGGCGCCGCCGGTCACGGCGACAGTGCCGCCGGTCAGCGTGATGGCGCCGCCGGTCTCGCCGGGGTAGGCACCCTGGGCGCTGACCTGGCCGGTGACGGTGAGCTGGCCGGTGGCGCCGGCGTCGGCGGTGATCGTGCCGGTCTGCGCGACGATGGTGCTGGCGGCGATGGTGCCGCCCATGTTGATGACGCCGGCGACGATGTCGTCGACGGCGGAGGCGGCGAGCTGGATGACGCCGCCATCGGCCTGAATCTCGCCGGTGTTGGTGACGTTGGCGCCCTTGACCTTGCTGGTGATGTCGAAGGAGAGCAGGCCGTCGCCGTAGAGGTCGACGGTGAAGGTCTGCGCCCCCGCCAGCATGACGCGGCCGAACTTGGCGGTGATGACGCCGGAATTCTGCGTCCCCGGCGCGACGAGAGCGGCGAGGCCGTGATCGGCGACGGTGATGGTGCCCTCGTTCACTACGGTCGCGGTGGGATTGGGCGAGGGTATCGAGAAGTTGAAGCGGCCCTCGTTGAAATCGCGGTCCCTGATGTCGGCTGTGGTGGCGACGATGCTGTGGACGTTGACCTGCGATCCCGCCGAGAACAGCACGCCGTTGGGATTGACCAGGATGAGGTTGCCATTGGCCTGCAGATGCCCGGCGATGAGGGAGGGATCGGGCCCCTTCACCCGGTTGAGCGCGACCGAGGAGGCGGAGGGCTGGAAGAACACCGTGTACTGGTTGGCGCCGATGCTGAAGCTCTGCCAGTTTATGGCGGTGCGATCGGTGGTCTGCGTGATCTCGGTGCGGTTCGGGTTGGCCTGGTTGATGCTGGCCTGGCCCGAGACGACGTTGCCGCCGGTCGGGTTGGCGCTGGCCGAGGACATGATGGCGATCGACACGCCGGACCAGGCGGTCGCCCGGAACATCAGCCTGAGCGCGGTCGAGGCGCGCAGCTGGCGCGTGATGCGGGTCCGCGGCGCGCGCGAAGCCGTGGCGATGCGCGCATTGTTCAACGCCAGAGGCGCCTGAAGGCGCAATTCGGGCTTGTGCATGTGCTTCCTTTGCCTCCACCTGACTAGCCGGTCCGATTGGCTCGGACTCTCGCTGGAAAAAACCGGTCTAGAACCGGGCAATCAACGTGACGAAACCTGCGTAGGGGCTCAGCGGCGACACGCCCTCTCCCGTCGGCTTGCGGGTGAAGCGGCGATCGGCTTCGAGCTCGAGGGAAATCTGCTGGGTCAGCGAGATCCGCACGCCGATGCCGGCCGATTCGACGTGCTCGTCGAGGTCGCCCGGCGCCAAATTCCAGGCCCAGCCGGTGTCGTAGAAGATGAAGGGCTGCAGCCCGAGGGTCACCGGCCAGTCGGTCGAGGTGTTGAGCTGGAGCTCCGCCGTGGTGCCCGCGGCGCGGTCGCCGGTGATCTCGCCGGAAAAGAAGCCGCGGCCGAATTTGGTGCCGCCGAGGAAATATTTCTCGTTTGAGGGCAGGATGTCGCCCGAATATTGGCCGCCCACGGACAGCTTCAGGGCGACGAGACCGCCGCTGAAGCCGAACAGGTTCTGCACGCGGGTGAGCTCGCCGGTGAGCTTGAAGAAGTCGAGGCGCGTGCCTTCCCGGTCTCCCGTCGTCGAAGCGCCCAGCCCCGAGAGCCCCTCGTGCAGCGTGAGGGCGACGGTGTTGGCGCTGACCAGGCCGGTGCCGAAGGTCTGGTCCTGGAAATCGAGCGTCTCGCCCAGGCGCACGATGCGGAGATCGTCGAGGCTCGCCCGCTGGCGGGCGCCGGTGGCTAGGTCGACCTCGTTGCTGATCTCGGCGCGGGAGATATCGAAGGCGAGCGTCACATTGAGCGACACCGGCCGCGTGCGGATGACCGGATAGGCGGCGGAGGCGCCGGCGATGAGGAGGCGCGAGCGGAAGCCGACCTGGCCGAGCGGGCCGCTGGGCTCGGAGGGGCCATAGCCGCCATAGGCGCGCAGTTTGAGCCCGCTGGCGCCGACGAAGCCCTCGATGCCCGTAGAGGATGATCTCGGTGCGCTCGCCGGCGCTGGTGAAGGAGTTGGCCTGGGCGCCGACCAGCAATTCATGCGGTCCCGCAAAGGGCGCGGCGCGGTTGTCGTATTGCACGAAGCCGCCGAAGGGCTTGCGCCCGACCTGGCCGATCAGCTCGACGGCGCCGGCCTCGCCGGTGCCCGGACGCAGGATGGCGCGCACGGAGACGCCGGGCACGTCCTGCGCCAGCAGCAGCGCGCGCTCGATATCGGCGATGTTGACCGGGTGGATGCTGGTGAGCTTGTTGAGGAAGTCGTAGACGAGGATGCCCGCCGGGCCGATGTCGCCATCGATCTTGACGTCGCTGATGAAGCCCTCGACGACGCGGATGCGCAGCGTCGAGCGGCCGCCGACCGGCTCGACCGTGCCGCGCACCACCGTCAGCACATAGCCGTCGTTGCGATATTTGGTCTGGATCTGCTGCAGGACGGTGGAGATCTGGCCGAGCGGGACGCTCTTGCCGACGATGCCGCTGTAATAGGGCTCGAGCTCGCCGGGCTTGTAGGCGGTCGCGCCCTGGACTTCGACCGCTTGGATGGTGACCGGCGGTCCGGCCGGCACTTCCGGCGCGCCCAGCGCCGGCGTCGGCAGCAGCGGCGGCACCGCGCGCGGCTGCGCCTCGGGCAGGGCGCGCTCGATCGGCGACGTCGTCAGCGGCGCGGCCGGCGTCGTTCCCGCCTGCGCCAGCGCAGCATGGATAAGCATTGACGAGAAAAGGCCCACCGCCACGACTTCAAGGGCGAGTACAAACGCGAAGTCGCGCAGGATTTTGTTGCGACGGACGCCAGGGAACATTCTTCGGTGGCCCACGGGTAAGGTTGTCGCCGCGCGCCCATTCTTATGAATGGTTAATTTTTAGCTAAATTCTCTGTAATTTTTAGCCAAAATGGTGATATGCGCAAGGAGTAATCCAGCACCGAAGCAGGGTGTGTGATCGGGATCACACTCGATCGCGCCGCGCGACGAGCCCTTTCGGGAGGAGATGCGCGGCGCAAAAGGAGCCGAGGGCGCGTCGCCGACGACGCGCCCTCGGCGGATCAAGTATCAAGTATCAGTCGCGATCGCCATCGCGATCATCGCGATCCGTGTCGAAATCGGTAAAGCGCGGACCGTTGCTGTCATGCTCGTCGGCGACGCACACGAAATTGCCCGCGTTGGTTGGATCGCCGACGCCTTTGTAGCGCGCTTGCTGCGGATAGGGGCAGAGCGGACGCGTGAAGGCGACGCCGTTCGCCGGCTTGTCGTTGACGAACTTGGTGGCGATGATCTTCTCCGGGGCAATACCCTGCGTGACCCAGCGGTCGAGCGCCATCACCACATCGTGATCGGGATCCTCGGGGTTGCCGAAGTTGAACGGGGCATTGAAGACGTTGGCGCCCGGCCCGCCGAGGCAGTGGTTCATGCCGGGCACCATGAAGAGGCGGGCGAATTCGCGCGTCTCGGCGAAGGCGTCGTGACCATGGCCCTCGTCGCGATCCCCGTCATGCGCGGTCGCTTCGGCCACGGCGGTGTAATAGTCGAGGCCGACCAGCGGCGTGATGAACGGGTCGGCGAAGCCGTGATACATGATGAGCTTGCCGCCGCGCCGCCGGAAGGGCGTCAGATCCGCATTGTTGGCGTTGAGCGCGGTGCCCCAGGTCTCGCCACCGGCCGCGGCTTTCGCGTCGGTGAAGGCGACGTCGCTGTCGAAATTGATGTTGAGGAAGTTGAAGCCCGGCTGTCCGGCGAACACGCCGTCGCGGAAGAACGAGGCTGAACTGCCGCCCGGAATGGCGAGCCCGACGAGCACTTGGCGCCAGAAGGTCTCGCTGCCGCGCGTGAAGCCGGGGAAGACCTGCGCGTGGGTGCGCGGGTTGACCGGCCCCTGGTAGAGCGCCTGGACCGCCTGCAGCTGCTCCGCCGTCAGGCAGTTGGGGGCGTCACCGCCCTTGCACTGCAGCACGGCGGGATTGAAATGGCAGTCGCGCGGGTCGCTGAGGAAGGCGTCGCCGGCGACACCGCCATCCTGCCCGACGCATTGCGCCAGCGCCGCATGGGTGACGAGATCGAGCTTTGCCTGCGGCAGATCGAAGGCAGCGCCTTTGACGCTCGACTGCACGCCGGTCCACAGCTCGCCGAACATGAGGTGGTTCCAGTCGTTGGCGGGATCGCCGGCGATGATGCCGTCATAATCCTCCGGATAGCGCTGCGCCTCCATCAAGGCGTGGTGCCCGCCTTGCGAGCAGCCGACGAAATAAGAGTGCTGCGGTCCGGTCCCGTAAAACGCGGCGACGACGGCCTTGCCGGCGACGGTGGTCACGTGCTGGGCGCGGTGGCCGAAGTCGACGACGCGGTCGCCCGGTTGCGAGAAGCTCCAGTTGCTGCCGATATGCCCGTTGTCGTTGGCCATGGTGGCATAATTGTGCGTCAGACCATTCACCATCGCGCCGAAGCCGATGGCGCCGGCGGAACCGCCGGAGCCTTCGCCCCGGAACTTCCCATTCCATGCCGCCGCGGGCATCCACACCTCGAAATTGATGTGGGACTGCGGCGTCGGCGTCGCGAAGGCGGCGACGCGGCAAAAGGCGGGCAGGTTCGGGAAGACCTCACCATCCGCCGCATTGCCGGGCTCGCGCCCGCGGCGACGGATAGGGCGATGGCGGCGGCAAGCAGCCCTCGCGAGAGATGCGTGTTCATGCGTTTTCCTCCAAAGTTCGCAAATGGGCCCGATCGCGCCGCGTCGGGCCGGGTGGCCAGGGAAGCCCTCTGTGGCCGCGCGTTTTCGATCGCCGATGCGTTACTCCGCGCGGCTGGAGTCATCGGTGTCATGGCGGCGGACATGCCGCGAAGGGTTGGTGGTAAGGAGAGGACGACTTGCGCGCAGACAAGCGCGCCGCAATCGTGCATGCGTGACGTTCCCCCCGACGATGCCGGTCTGGCGCCGGCTGATCTATTGCACCACGCGCCCTGCAGTAGCGCATACGCACAGATACTTTACACTTCAGGTTTTGTCGCCGCAATGCTCCAGGGGTCGGCAAAGAGGGTGGAGCCGAGGAGAGGTGCAATGGCCAAGCGGGTGAAACTGGTGCTGCACGTCGAATTCGAGGCGCAGAGCGAGGCGCAAGCGCGCGCCGTGGTCACCCGCCTGCGCGGCGATCTCACGCAATCGATTCAACACGGGGCGTCGGGCAAGGAGTTCACCGGCGTGGTGCCGGGTTCGGTCAAGGTCGAGATCAGGCCGGAGCCCGGGTAAGCGCTGCGACACTGGGCCGCGCTCGGCCTTTCCGATAGCATCATCGCCGATGAACCTGGCTCGGCTGATTATCCGGGTGGCGCGGCGCGATCCGGCGCTGGCGGCGATCACGGCGGGCGCGATGTGCTGGAGCTACGGCGACCTCGCCGATCGCGTCGCGCGCACCGCCGCGTCCCTCACGTCGCGCCACGGCTTGCGCGCGGGTGACCGGGTGGCGCTGGCGATGGAGAACAGCCCGGAATTCTTCCAGCTTCTGTTCGGCTGCTGGCATGCCGGCCTGTGCGCCGTGCCGATGAACGCCAAGCTCCATGCCAAGGAGTTCGCGTATATCCTCGAGGATGCCGGGGCGGCGATGTGCTTCTCGTCGCCCGCGCTCCAGGCGGGGATCGCCGCCGCAGCCAAGAGCGACCACGGCCTGCGCCTCGTCGCCACCGACGATCGGGAGTTTGCCGCGCTGCTTGACGGCGCCGCCGCCGCGCCTGCCGATGTCGACGCGGCAGACCCGGCTTGGCTCTTCTACACCAGTGGCACGACCGGCCGGCCCAAGGGGGCGGTGCTGACGGTGCGCAACCTGCTGTTCATGACCGCCTGCTATTACGCCGATATCGATCGCGTCGCGCCCGGCGACACCATGATCCACGCCGCGCCGCTGTCACATGGCTCCGGCCTCTACGCGCTGCCGCATCTGGCGCAGGGCGGCCACCAGCTCATCCCCGAGAGCGGCCATTTCGACGCTTCAGAAATCCTCGGCCTCATCGGGCGGCACCGCCGGGTGAGCATGTTCGCCGCGCCGACCATGGTGGTGCGGCTGGTGAACTCTCCCGCGGCTGATGGCGCCGATCTGCGCAACCTCGGCACGATTGTGTATGGCGGAGCCCCGATGTATGTCGCAGACCTGGAGCGCGCGCTGGAGCTGTTCGGACCGAAACTGGTGCAGATCTACGGGCAGGGCGAGAGCCCGATGACGATCACGGCGCTCGCCAAGGCCGATCACGCCGCAAAGGATCGCCTCGCCTCCTGCGGCATCGCACGAACCGGCGTCGAAGTCCGCGTCGCCGACGCCGAGGATCACGACCTGCCGATTGGTGATGTCGGCGAGATCGTCACGCGCAGCGACTGTGTCATGGCGGGATATTGGGGCGATCCGGCGGCGAGCGCCGCAGCGCTGCGCGGCGGCTGGCTGCACACGGGCGATGTCGGCGCGCTCGACGAGAACGGGTTCCTCACCCTAAAAGACCGCTCCAAGGACCTCATCATCAGCGGCGGCTCCAACATCTATCCGCGCGAGATCGAGGAGGTCCTGCTGCTCGATCCGCGCGTCGCCGAGGCGAGCGTCATCGGCGCCGCACATGCCGAGTGGGGTGAGGAGGTCGTCGCCTGCGTCGTGGCGCGCCCGGGGGGTGGTATCACCGCGGCAGAGCTCGACCGGCTCTGCCTCGACCATATCGCCCGCTTCAAGCGCCCGCGCCGCTACGTCTTCCTCGACGAGTTGCCCAAGAACAACTATGGCAAGATATTGAAGACCGATCTCCGTCGCCGGCTGGCGCAAGAGCGTGAGTAGCACGCTGACCAGAGCGAGGATCCGCCATGCGCTTCGGGATTTCTATGGCTGCAGCTCCAGAAGCCTTGGGCGCCCGGCGACGAGCATCGCCTCTTCAAGGAGGCGCTCGACCAGGTCGTCCTGGCCGACCGGCTCGGCAACGACCACGCCTGGAAGGTCGAGCATCATTTCCGCGACGAATACTCGCATTCCTCCGCGCCCGAGGTGTTCCAGCGCGGCGGCCCTGACCAAGCACATCCGCCTTGGCCACGGCATCCGCCAAGTGATTGCGCGCTACAATCATCCCCCGCGCGCAGCGGAATGCATCGCCACGCTCGACCTGCTCTCCGACGGCCGCGTCGATTTTGGCATCGGCGAGGGCGCGACCCGGCTCGAGCTCGGCCGGTTCGGCATCCCCGTCAAGAAGAAGCGCGCCGTGGCCCTCGAGGCGGCCGAGCAGATCGCAGGGGAGGGGGCCGGGCAAGCGCCCGGCATCGGCACGCCCGAGGAGCTGCGACGGCATGTCCGCGGCTATCAGGAGGCAGGGATCAAACGGGCCGGAATCGCCACGAGCACATCTGCGCGGCGCTCGACCTGTTCGCGGCGAAGGTCATGCCGGGGTTCAAGGCCGCGGCCGCGGTGCGCGAGACCGCCAAAGGCGGAGCTGCTCGCTCCGCATATCGCCGCTGCGCTCGCGCGCAAGCCGCACCTCCGCCCGCTGGCGGATGACGAGATCCCCGTGGTGAAGGCTTCCGTCGCCCAGGCACAGATCGGTTGCAGTCTTACTTAAGAGTCTGTGGCGATGGATCCCTCTGCCGAAAAGGTCAGTGGCGCTGTTTACCAACAAATCGGCGACGCAAGATCATTGCGCGCGGCGTTTACCACCACCAGCTGCGCCATTTATTGTGTCTTGCGCAAGATGTACTGAGCGCAATCATATTTTGCTAAAATACCATTAAAATCTTCGGAAAATATGCTTGGTAATGGCGCAAAAATGAGGCTTCCTTGTCGGGCCAGCGCATGGGCCAGCGGCCGCAAGGCCGCCGAGAACCGAAAAAGCGCATGACCGGAAGGGAAAGAGCAATGCCCGCGAATTATGGCCGACAGATCCGCCGCGTTCCCGTGACAGCAAGTGCCCGCAGGCTCGTCCATCGCCGCGCTCTCAGCCTGCGCGTCGCGCCCCAACTGCGCCAGCCGCTGAACCGGCGTTGCCTCCATGGCGCCAGGGACCGCGTTCGCTTCCCGATGAGCGCGCCGGCCCGGTACCAGCGCCGCATCGTGCATCTCGCCCAGACGACCAAGCAGGCCTCCGTGCCGATCGTGCCACAGCGCCGACCGGCGGCCTTCGCTTGGGCTCTGGTCGCCGCGGGCATCGCCATCTGGGCGACGGCGTTGGGCAGCGCCATCGCGCTGTTCCCGTCGAGTGCTCCGGTCGCCGCCGCGGTTGCCGCTCCCGCCGTGCCGGCGGTCCCCGAGCACGCCGCCCCCGGTCCCGCCAATGAGGGATATGTCGCCGCCGTCGGCATGCGCGAGAATGTCTGGCGCGCCATTGCCCACGCCACCGATGTGGTTGGCGTCGATGCCGCCTATATGACTGCCGTCGCCGCCCGGGAGTCGGGCTTCGATCCGGTCGTGCGCGCCGAGGGCACGACGGCCACCGGGCTCTATCAGTTCACGGAGGACACTTGGCTACGCGCCCTCAAGATCTTCGGCGTCCGGCACGGCCTCACCGAGCTGGCACAGCAGATCACGATCGATGAGTACGGCGGCGTCTCAGTGCGCGCCGGCGCCCGCGCCAAGCTGCTGCAGCTGCGCAACGATCCGAAGCTTTCGGCCCTCATGGCGGCAGAGCTCGCGCGCGACAACAAGGCTCGGCTCGAGCGCCTGCTTGGCCGCGACGTGAGCCCGGCGGAGACCTACCTCGCGCATTTCCTGGGCGTCGGCCAGGCGGCGCGCATCATCGCGGCGGCGCATTCGAAGCCGCATGTCTCGGGCGCGCGGCTGCTGCCGGCAGCGGCGCGCAGCAACCCGGCCGTGTTCGCCCCGGCCGGTCATGCCGCCTCGGCCGGCGCCATCGTCGGCAAGATCGAGGCCTATTTCAGCCGCGAAGTGTCACCCTCGGCGCGAATCTGATCCAAACCCCAAAGGACACCATCGCCTCGGAGCGCGGGCTCGCCCGTTCTCTGGGGCGGCTGCATTGAGCCGATCTGTGTCCGATTGACGCGGGTGCCGGTCAGGCGCACACTTTTGCCGACAGAACCGTCAACGGTTCGCGAAAGGGGGAGGAAATGATGAAGCTCAAGCTGGCACTTGCGGTGTCCGCGCTGGCCGGCGCGCTGACGGTGGCGCCCGGGGCGTGGGCGCAAACCGACTGCACCAAGCTCGTGCCGCCGTCGCCTTTCGGCAAAGACGACCAGACCGGCGCCACCAATCGGGTCACGCCGAGCGTCACCAAGGCCGCTGCCGCGGAGATTCAGACCGGCAAGGTCACCACCTTGACCAATCCGCTGGTCGATGGCGTGCCGCTGTTCGGCTCGCGCTTCACCAAGACCATCCTCACCGCCGTCTCGCTCGCGCCAGGCGCCGCCTATGGCGAGAACAACTTGACGTACATGGAAGACACCTGGCTCAGCCAGAGCCACGTCGGCACGCATCTCGACGGCATGGGCCATATCGGCCGCGGCGACTGCTATTACAACCAGACGCCGATGGGCAAGTTCATCAATCAGAACAATATGACCAAGCTCGGTCTGGAGCATCTGAAGTCGTTCGCCACGCGCGGCGTCATCATCGACGTGGTGCGAGTGCATCAACAGGCCAACAAGCTCAAGAGCAATGCCGCCTGCCGCAAGCCCTGCCTCGACAAGGGCACGGTGATCACGGCCGAGGATCTGCAGGCCGGGCTCAAGATGTACAACGTCACGCTGCGCGAAGGCGATGCGGTGTTCGTTCATACTGGATGGGGCGACATCTTCTCGCAATACCCGGCGCAGAACGCGCTTTACAACAGCGGCGAACCGGGCATCGGCAAGGCCGCCGCCAAGTGGCTCGCCGACCAGAAGGTCATCCTGGTTGGCTCGGACCAATGGGCAGTCGAGGTCATTCCGAGCGAAGTGGCGACTGAAGCGTTCCCCGTCCATCAGCTGCTGCTGACCGACAACGGCATCCACATCATCGAGAATGTGCGCACCGACCTCATCGCCGACGAGGCGGCAGCGACCAAGCGCGCCACCTTCTTCCTCAACATGTCCGTGCCGAAGGCCGTCGGCCTCACCGGCAACTTCGTCGGTATCGAGGCCATCCAATAAGGCTTTTCGTGCGGTCTGTCGTTTCTGCGCCGGCGCCCGTCCTCGGGCGCCGGTCTTTTCTCGCGATAGCCGCAGGCCTCCTCGCAGCGCCGGTGGTGGCGCAGGGCGCCGAAGCTCGGCGCTACCAGATTGGCTTCGCCAACCTCACCGAAGACCTCGGCACGCGGCTCGAAGGCCTCGGCTTTACCGGTGCCGATGTGCGCGCCAGCTTTGCGCTGGCGGCGCGCGCGCTGCCGGTCGACATGGTCTTCTACGACAACGACCGCAACCGCGCGAAGACGCTGGCCAACGCCGAGGACGCCATCGCGCGTAGGCTCGATCTCTACATCCAATATTGCGACGACGCCGGGGCAAACGCCGAAATCGCCAAGCGGATGAAGGCGGCGGGCACTCCGGTCCTGGCGATCGCCTATCCCGTGCCCGGCTCACCGCTCTACGGTCCCGACAACACACTCGCCGGTCGCATGGCGGGGGAGGCGCTGGCGAAATTTGCCGCGTCGCACTGGCCGGCCGCGCGTGCCGTCGCCGTCATCATCGGCGATCTCGGCAACGGAGGCGACCATGTGCCCGAGCGCGTCGAGGGCATCGCCGCCGCTCTCAGAGAGGGCCTGCCGGCCGCAGCGCAGACCCGGCTCGACAGCAATGGCAACCC
>WNFH01003131.1_pt1 | contig 11943 bp, 12 predicted proteins | sample 5400411 | NCBI WGS metagenome assembly WNFH01 (sample SAMN13153347, study PRJNA577476) | soil metagenome | isolation source: 200 cm saprolite under Douglas fir tree site 2 hole 3 | place: USA:California | collected 2015-04-18
AACGTGGTCCCGTTCCAGCGGGAGATGGGCTCGGAGGACTTCAGCGAGTACGGGCATGCCGGCGTGCCGGCGGTGCTCTTCTGGATCGGCGCGACGGAGCCGCAGAAGTTCGCCGAGGCGAAGGCGAAGGGCCTCTCGCTGCCCTTCCAGCACTCGCCGAACTTCGCGCCCGACCGCGAGCGGACCATCCGCACGGCCACCACAACCCTGACGATCTCGGCGCTGGAGCTGCTCGGCAGGCCCTGACGGATTCCGGGATTCGGGCTGGTCCCGCGGGCGCGGCGGCCGCCGGGCGCGGTGCTCAGTTGACGTCCTTCGGGCCCGGCGTCTGCATGTTGCGGATCTTCTCCTGGGCCGCTTCGCGCTCGCGCTCGATCTGCTGGGGAGTCCGGCAGACCCGCCGGGGGATGTTGCTCCCCACCGGGCGCTCCATCTCGCAGACGAGCTTCTGCTCGTCCGGAGTGGCGCCCGAGGCGGACGGCTGCGCCGTGCCCGCTTGCGCCTTCAGCGGCGCGGGATCGCTCGCGATCGCCTTCGGGGCCGCGCACGCCGACGCGAGGGCCAGGACCGATGCCAGGGCGATCATCGTGCGAGACATGCGCGCCTCCCGTGTGCAGACTGGTGGCCAGCGTAGCGAGAGTGCTCCCGCCGGGCAAGCAAGCAGCGGCCGCGATGCTTGCATTCGTGCCCGGACCGTGGCATCTGCACGCCCCCATGGAGGAGGGGCCCCGGCCATCCGTGCTGCTGGTCGAGGACGACGCCGAGGTGCGGTCCTCGATTGCGGAGATCCTCGAGCTCGAGGGGTTCGCGGTCGACACGGCCATCCATGGCCAGCAGGCCCTGGACAAGCTGCGCTCCGGCGCGTCCCCGAACGTGATGCTCCTGGACCTGATGATGCCGGTGATGAACGGCCTGGAGCTGCTCGAGCACCTGCGCACCGAGGCCGAGCTGCGGCTCCCTCCCGTCATCGTCCTGAGCGCCAACCGCGGCTACGAGGCGGAGGACCTCGGCGTCGCGGCGGTCGTGCGCAAGCCATTCGATGTGGACGCGCTGGTCGGCAACATCGCCACCGTTCTGCGGAAGGCCGGCCAGGCGCCGCCCGAGCCGTCGCGCGCAGGCATCTAGAACCCTTGGGCCCGCGGAGTGCGGTCCGGATCGACCCGGCGCTGGTCGCGCGCCGGCGCCACCGTGATCACCACCGACTTCGACGCCGGGGTGTTGCTGGTGTGCGCGACCTGTCGCGCCGGCACCAGGGCGTTGGCCTCGGGGAAGTAGGTGCAGGCGCAACCCCGGGGGATGTCGTACGGGACCACGACGAACCGCCGGGCGGTGCGGGTCTCGCCGCGGAAGTGACTGGTCAGATCGACCACCTGCTCGTCCCGCAGCCCCAGCCCCGCGATGTCCTCGCGGTTCATGAAGACGACGCGCCGCTCGCCTGAGAGGCCGCGGTAGCGGTCCGCAAGGCCGTAGATGGTGGTGTTGTACTGGTCGTGGCTGCGCACGGTCATCATCAGCAGATGGCCCGGCGGCAACTCGGCGGCGGGCAGCGGGTGCACGGTGAAGCGCGCCTTCCCCGACGGGGTGGTGAAGCGTCCTTCGCGGGGCCCGTTGGGCAGGTAGAACCCGCCGGGCCGGCGCACGCGCTCGTTGTAGCCCTCGGTGCCGGGCACCACGCGCGCGATCAGGTCGCGGATGCGGTCATAATCGTCGGCTAGCCATTCCCACTGGACGGTCGAGCGCGCGCCCAGGGCGGCGCGGGCGAGCCTCGACACGATCTGCGGCTCGCTGAGCAGGTGCTCACCGGCCGGCGGCAGCCGCCCGCGCGACATCTGCACCACGCCCATCGAGTTCTCGGTGGTGACGAACTGCTCCCCTCCGGCCTGCAGGTCCCGCTCTGTGCGCCCCAGGCACGGCAGGATCAGCGCCGTGGTCCCGGCGATCAGGTGGGCGCGGTTCAGCTTGGTCGACACGTGCGCCGTGAGCTGCGCTCGCCGCAGCGCGTCCGCGGTGTATTCGGTGTCGGGGGTCGCGGAGAGGAAGTTGCCGCCCACGGCGAAGAACACCTTGGCGCGACCCTCGTGCAGCGCGTGGATGGCCTCGACCGTGTCCAGGCCTTCGTGGCGAGGCGAGGCGATCCCGGTGGCGCGATCGAGCGCGTCGAGGAAGGACGCGTTCGGCTTCTCGTAGATGCCCATCGTGCGGTCGCCCTGCACGTTGCTGTGGCCGCGGACCGGGCACACGCCGGCGCCGGGCTTGCCGAACGAGCCGCGCAGCAGCAGGACGTTGACGACCTCGCGGATGTTGTCGACCGCGTTCTCATGCTGGGTGAGTCCCATCGCCCAGCAGAAGACGATCCGGTCGGTCTCCATGAAGAGCCGCGCCGCCGCGCGGATGCGCTCTTCCGGCACGCCGCTGCCGCGCACGACGTCTGCCCAGGAGACGGCCTCGAGGCCCTCGGCATAGGCGAGGTAACCTTCGGTCCGCTCCCGGACGAACGCGTGGTCCACCACCTGGCCGGGACTCTTTCGCTCCTCCTCCAGGAGCACCTTGCCGATGCCCTGCAGCAGCGCGACGTCGCCGTTGACGCGGACCTGCAGGAAGAGGTCGGTCAGCGGCGTGCCCGGCCCGAGCAGACGCAGCGGTTCCTGCGGGTGCTTGAAGCGGAGAAGCCCTGCCTCGGGGAGCGGATTGATGGCGACGATGCGCGCGCCGCTCCGCTTCGCTTCCTGCAGGGCGCTCAGCATGCGGGGATGGTTGGTGCCCGGGTTCTGCCCGGCGACGACCACCAGGCGCGCCCGGCGGAAATCGTCCAGGGTGACGGTGCCCTTGCCGATGCCGATCGTCTCCGACAGGGCCGAGCCGCTCGACTCGTGGCACATGTTCGAGCAGTCCGGCAGGTTGTTCGTGCCGAGCTCGCGGGCGAAGAGCTGGTAGAGGAACGCGGCCTCGTTGCTGGTGCGGCCCGAGGTGTAGAACACCGCCTCGTCGGGCGAGGCGAGCGCGGCGAGGTGGCGCGCGATCAGCGAGAACGCCTCGTCCCAGGAGATCGGCTCGTAGTGCGTCGCGCCCGGCCGGAGCACCACGGGGTGCGTCAGTCGGCCCTGCTTGCCCAGCCAGTAGTCGCTGCGCTCGCCCAGCTCGGCCACGCCGTGGCGCGCGAAGAACTCCGGACCCACGCGGCGCAGCGTGCCCTCCTCCGCGATCGCCTTCGCGCCGTTCTCGCAGAACTCGGCGACCGACCGCTCGCGGTCCGGCTCCGGCCAGGCGCAGCCCGGGCAGTCGTATCCGTCGAACTGGTTGAGGGCCCGCAGCAGGCGGGTGCCGCGCAAAAGCCCCGCTTCGCGGAAGACGTGCCGCGCCGAGGCGACGATGGCGGGGATCCCGCCGGCCACCGAGGGCGGCGGGCGCCGATCGAGCGCGGCAATCGTCTCGGGCGGCTGCGCGCGTACCCCGCGCGGATCGGACGGCTCGGGCGCCGCCTCCTTGGCGGGCTCCTGCCGGACGGTCTCGCCAATGATCTCCGCCATCGGGTTTCGGGTATCGGCCCGCGATCAGGAGAAGTGCCGGACGATCGCCTCGCCGAATTCCGAGCACTTCAGCTCCTTCACCCCCTGCTGGCCTTCCTGCACCATGAGGCGGGCGAAGTCGTAGGTCACCGTCTTTGCCGCGATGGCACCGTCCATGCCGCGGACGATCAGGTCCGCAGCTTCGTTCCAGCCCATGTGCCGCAGCATCATCTCGCCGGAGAGGATGACCGACCCGGGGTTCACCTTGTCCTGGTTCGCGTACTTGGGCGCCGTCCCATGGGTGGCCTCGAACACGGCGTGGCCGGTGAGGTAGTTGATGTTGCCACCCGGCGCGATCCCGATGCCGCCCACCTGGGCCGCGAGCGCGTCCGACAGGTAGTCGCCGTTCAGGTTGGGCGTGGCGATCACGTCGAACTCCTCGGGGCGGGTCAAGACCTGTTGGAGCGTGATGTCGGCGATGGCGTCCTTGATGAGCGTGCCGGCGCCCGGCTTCCCCTGCGGGATCTTGCACCAGGGCCCGCCGTCCACCTCGACGGCGCCGAACGAGTTCTTGGCGACCTGGTAGCCCCAGTCGCGGAAGGCGCCCTCGGTGAACTTCATGATGTTGCCCTTGTGCACCAGCGTGACGCTCTTCCGCTTGTTCTGGATGGCGTAGGAGATCGCGCTGTGGATGAGCCGCTCGCTGCCCAGGTAGCTGATCGGCTTGAGCCCGACCCCGACCTGCACGCCCACCTCGCGCCGGGGCGCGCCGATGGCCTCGAGCTGCTTCTGCCACTCCTGCGCGGCCTGCGCGGTGCCGAACCGGACCTTCTTGAACTCCTTGGGGAACTCCTTGGCGAAGAAATCGAGCACCTTCTGCGAATCGGGCGTGCCCGCGGCGTACTCGATGCCCGCGTAGATGTCTTCCGTGTTCTCGCGGAAGATGACCATGTCGACCTTCTCCGGGTGCTTGACCGGGCTCGGCACTCCCTTGAACCAGCGCACCGGCCTCAGGCAGACGAACAGGTCGAGCATCTGCCGCAGCGCCACGTTGAGGGAACGGATGCCGCCGCCGACGGGCGTCGTCAGCGGTCCCTTGATGCCCACCAGGTACTTGCGGAACGCCTCCACCGTCTCGTCCGGAAGCCAGGTGTCGAACAGGTTCTTCGCCTTCTCGCCCGCGTAGACCTCCATCCAGGCGATCCGCCGCTTGCCGCCGTACGCCTTCTGCACCGCGGCGTCGAACACGCGTTGCGAAGCGCGCCAGATGTCCGGGCCGGTGCCGTCGCCTTCGATGAAAGGGAGGATGGGCTTCTCCGGCACCTGGAGCCGCCCGTTGCGCAACGTGATCGGCTCACCGCCGGAGGGGATCTTCGGAGCAGCGCTCGCCATCGGTCGTCCTTTCGCGGGATCCGTCGGGCGGCGTGGACGATAGCAGATCCCTGGGGCCGGGCGGCCACGCCCTGCGCATCGCGTCAATCGACATCCGCCGGCCCATGCCTCTTCCCTTGCCGCGGGCTGTGACTATGCTCACGCCGGCTCCTCCGCGCGGGAGGTGAACGCATGCAGCCCGAGTTCCAGTGCCAGAAGTGCGAGGAGTCGTTCGGGGTGGACATCTCCGATCTGAGCAGCGATCCCACGCTGCGCTGCCCCAGCTGCGGCGCGCACGCGCCGGGCGAGCAGGTCGAGGCACTGGTCGGGGCGCTCGAGGACCTCTTCGCGGTGATCACGCCGCTGCGGCGCAAGTTCACCATGGCGGTCGAGATCAACAGCGAGGAGCTGCCTCCGCCGTACGACGAGGCGCCCGCGGTGGCGCGCAAGGCCGCGCTCCTCGACGAGGAGGAGAGCGAGGACGAGGACGAGGCCGAGGACGAGGAGTCGACGGAGCGGGACCTGGATTTCTAGTCGCCGCCGACAGTCGCGGCCCGTAGGGCGGCGCTGCGCTCTTGGAAGGCCGGTCAGGCGGGGCTACGCTTTTCACGGCGCGGACCTGATGGATGCGCTAAGGCCTGCCGGAGCACCGAAGGCTCCCTGCCTCGATCCACGGACTGCAACCTTGCGGCCCTCGACCTCTGCCTCTAGGCTGCCCCATCCATGCGCAAGGCGAAGATCATCTGCACGATGGGACCGGCCTCCCGCGACGAGCCGATGCTCGGGAAGCTGGTCGCGGCGGGCATGGACTGCGCGCGGCTGAACTTCAGCCACGGCACCCACGAGGACCACGCCCGCACCATCCTCAACGTGCGCCGCGCGTCCGAGATCGCCGGCCGGCCGATCGCCATCCTGCTCGACCTGCAGGGGCCGAAGATCCGCGTCGGGAAGATCAAAGGCGGCAAGGTGAAGCTCGCCGAGGACAGCGAGGTCACCATCGTCACCGACGACGTGCTCGGAACGGAGGAGCGCTTCTCTTGCTCCTACGCCGGGCTCCCGGAAGACGTCACCCCGGGCGACTCCATCCTGGTCAACGACGGCGCGATCCGCCTCGAGGTGATCAAGGCCGGCAAGAAAGAGGTGCGCTGCCGCGTGATTGTCGGCGGCGTCCTCTCCGACAACAAGGGGATCAACCTGCCGGGCACCCCGGTCAGCATCCCGGCCCTCACCGACAAGGACCTCGTCGACCTGCAGTTCGGCCTCCAGCAGGGAGTCGACTACGTGGCGATGAGCTTCGTGCGCTCCGCCGACGACATCCGGCTGATCAAGCGGTACGCGCCCACCATGCCGATCATCGCCAAGCTGGAGAAGCCCCAGGCGGTGGACCGCATCGACGAGATCTCCCAGATCGCGGACGGGGTGATGATCGCGCGCGGCGACCTCGGCGTAGAGATGCCGCTCGAGCGCGTGCCGCTCATCCAGAAGACCGGGATCGAGCGCACCAACTACCACGGCAAGATCGCCATCGTCGCCACCCAGATGCTGGAGAGCATGATCGTGTCGCCGCAGCCCACCCGCGCCGAGGTCAGCGACGTGGCGAACGCGATCCTCGACGGAGCCGACTCGGTGATGCTCAGCGCCGAGACCGCCACCGGCGCGAATCCGGTGGAGGCCGTGCGCACCATGGCGGCGATCATCGAGGAGGTGGAGCGGAGCGCGCGCTACCAGTCGCTTCCCGAGGCGATCCTCGACCGTGGAGAGAGCACCTTCGCCACCGCCGTGGCCAAGGCCTGCGCCGCGGCGGCCGGCCAGCTGGGCATCGGCACCGTGTGCGTCTACACGCGGACCGGGGAGACGGCGCGTCAGATCGGCGAGTACCGGCCCACCGCGCGCATCCTCGCCTTCACCGCCTCGCAGCAGGCCTACCAGCGCATGGCGCTGTACTGGGGCGTAACGGCGCGCCGGGTCCCGAAGCCGTTCGAATCGACCGACGAGATGATCGCGAACATCGCGCAGACGCTGGTCGGCGCAGGCGACGCGATGCGGGGCGAGGCGGTGATCATCGCCAGCGCGGTGCCGCCGAACCGGCCGACGTTCGGCGCCTCGATGATGCAAATCCATCGACTGTGACCGCCCGCGATCTGCGGCGCTCGGCCTGCTGGACGCGATCCTGACCGGCGGCGGGGCCCGGGGGTGGGTCCGCAGCGCCAGCGTCGCCCCTGACGTCGGAGAAGCGCCAACCCCCGAGACTGGGGCTCCTAATGTCGCTGCGGACCCACCCCCGGCTCCCCACCGCCGATGCGTCGCGCAGGATTTGTCGCCGCGACATGCGCGGTTCGATCGGGAGTACCGATGCGCCCCCGCAATTGTACCGGCCAGAGCAGGCGCACTGCAGCGCAGACCTGCCGATAGGCGATGGGGGAGCCGGGGGCGCGTTCGCAGCGACTTTAGGAGCCCCAGTCTCGGGGGTCGGCGCTTCTCGGACCCCAGGGGCGACGCTGGCGCTGCGGACGCGCCCCCGGGCCCCCGGCGCCGGTCCGCTGTAGGCGCGGCCCTAGGGAGTGGCCATCGCCGACGTCGAGGAGGCCTGATCTCTCGCGCCTACTTCGACTGGTGGGCGACCACCTGGTCGCGGATCTTCTGGTAGGTCGATTTGGGGATGATCTTCTTCTCCCACAGCTCGTCCTTGGCCTTGTACGGCCGTCCCGCGACGATCTTCTTGGCGTAGGCGTCGCCGATCCCGGGCAGCTCCTTCAGCTGGTCCTCGCTCGCCGTGTTGATGTCGAGCTTCTCGGCCTTGTTCTTGCTCGCGGCGGGGGCCGCCTTCGCCCAAGAGACGGCCGGGGCGGTGAAGAGCAGCGCCACGGCGACGGCGATGGCCCCGAGCAGGTTTCGCATGTGCACCTCCAGGCGTTGATCTACACGAGCGCTTGCAGGCTGCGAGACATCCGGTCCACCCCGGCGCGGATCTGCCCGTCCGAGGTCGCGAACGAGAGCCGCAGGTAACCGGCCTGTCCGAACGCCGAGCCCGGGACCACCGCCACGCCGTGCTCCTCCAGCAGGAGCTGGGAGAGCTTCACGTCGTCGGGCACCCGCCCCAGGTAGGCCGAGACGTCGCAGAAGACGTAGTACGCCCCCTCGGGCCGGGCGCAGCGGACGCGCGGGATTGCCCGCACCAACTCGATCATGAGATCTCGCCGCCGCTCGAACTGGGCGCGCATGGCCTCCAGCCCCTCCTGCGGCCCGCGCAGCGCCGCCACCGCGGCGTACTGCGCGAGCGAGTTGGGATTCGAGGTGCTCGAGTCCTGCACCTTGTTCATCGCCGAGACGATCTCCTGCGGCCCACACGCCCAGCCCAGCCGCAGCCCGGTCATCGCGTAGGCCTTGGAGCAGCCGTTGATCAGCACGGTCCGATCGCGCAGCTGCGGCGCCACCTGCAGGATGTTGCAGGCGCGCACGCCGCCGTAGACGAGCCGGTGGTAGATGTCGTCGGACAGGATGGTGATCCGCGGGTGCTTCTCCAGCACGCGCGCCATGCCTTGCATGGCCTCCTTGGACCACACGGCGCCGGTCGGGTTGCTGGGGCTTCCCAGCATCACCACCTTGGTGCGCGGCGTGATCGCCCGCGCCAGCGCCTCCGGGTCCGGGTGCCAGCTGTCCTCGGCTCGGGTCACCAGATCCACCGGCGTGGCGCCCGCGAGCCGCACGATGTCCGGGTAGCTCACCCAGTACGGGTTCGGGATGACGGCCTCGTCGCCCTCGTCGAGCAGCGCCTGGCAGGCGTTGTAGAGCGCCTGCTTGGCTCCCGCGGTGCAGATGATCTGCGCGAGGGTGTATCGCTGCCCGACCTCGGCGTGCATCCAGTCGCTGATCGCTTCCCGCAGCTCCGCGATGCCGGACGAGGTGGTGTATTTGGTATGTCCTTTCCGCAGCGCTTCCTCGACCGCCTGGGCGACGTGAGGGAAGACGGGGAAGTCGGGCTCGCCCACGCTGAGCGAGACGATGTCGCGCCCTTCTCGCTTGAGCTGGATGGCGCGAGCGGTGACCGCGAGCGAGGCGGACGGCTTGGCGGCCAGCACCCGGCGCGAGAAGCCGGTCACTTCTGCGCCCCCTGCGGCGGTCCGAACTTGCGGCGCAGCGCCTCGAGCACGTTCGGGGGCACCATCCCTGCCACGTCTCCTCCTAGCCGAGCCACGTCGCGGACGAAGCGGCTCGAGATGTAGAAGTAGTCCTCGCCGGTCATCATGAACAGCGTCTCGATCCCGCGATCGAGCTTGCGGTTCATGTTCGCCATCTGGAACTCGTACTCGAAATCGCTCACCGCGCGGAGCCCGCGCAGGATGGTGTTCACGCCTTCCTGCTCGGCGAACTTCACCAGCAGGCCGCTGAAGGTCTTGACCTGCACGCGCTTGTCGCCGCCCAGGGCGCCCTTGAGCAGCTCCACGCGCTCGCCGACGGTGAAGACGGCGTCCTTGGCGGGGTTCTTCAGGACCGCCACCGTCAGCCCGTCGAAGATCCTGAGCCCGCGCTGGATGATGCTCAGGTGCCCGTGCGTGGGCGGATCGAAGGACCCGGGGTAGAGGGCGATGCGCACCGGCGCATCCTCGTTTGCGGACACGGTCTCCGTCAACGGCGGCGAGCGATCAGCACGGCCGTGTCGCCGTACCGCCTCTCGCCGGCCAGCTCGAAGCCTTCCGGGGCAGCGGGGCCGGGCTCCCGGCGGTCCCGTTCCAAGACCACCCTGCCCTGCGGCGCGACGAGGCCCAGCCGGGCCAGCGCGTCCAGGGTCTCCTGCGCCGCCTGGAGCGCATACGGCGGATCGGAAAAGACCAGGTCGAAGGGCCCTTCGATTTGCGGCAGGGCGCGCGCCACGCCGTCGCGCATCAGCGTGCAGCGATCGGCGCAGCCGAGCTCGGCCGCGTTGCGCTGGATGACCTGCGCCGCGTTCGCGTCCTGCTCGACGAGGGTGGCGTGGGCCGCTCCCCGGGAGAGCGCCTCCAACGAAAGCGCCCCCGTGCCCGCGTAGAGGTCCAGCACGCGCAGTCCGTCGCAGCGCTGGCCGAGCAGATCGAAGAGGCTCTGCCGCACCCGGTCGGCGGTGGGCCGCGTGGACCGGCCGGGCACCGCCCGCAGCGTCCGCCCCCGAAAGTCGCCGCCGACGACCCTCATTCCTTCTGCGCCAGGGTGGCCACCCGCTGCACGAGGCGCGCCGCGGTCTTCGCTGCGGAAGCCCGCGCATACAGCTCCAGGGCCTCGAAGCAGCAGAGCGCCTCCAGCTTCTCCTGCTCGGCCGGCGGGAGCTCTCGCAGCAGCCGCTGGTGGCGCGCGGCAGCCTGCTCCAGGGTCGCGCCCCGCTCGTCCGCCCAGCCCTGCAGCGTCTCGAGCAGCTCGCGCGGCGCCGCCCGCTCCAGGGCGCGCAGGAACGGCCCCGCCGCGACCAGCTGCCGCACGCCGCGGCCGGCGAGTTGCTCCATGGCCACCTCCGCGGTGGTGCTGATCGCCACCGGCTTGAGCTCCGCCGCCACGCCCGGGTCCGGGTCGGCGAGCCGCAGCGCGCTGGGCGGCGCCCCGCGCGACTTGAGCTGCCGCACCAGCTCGGCAGCGACCTCGCCCGATCCGCCGAGCGGCACGATCTCCAGGCCCAGCTCGAGCTGGCAGACGTGGGAGGCGACCAGGGCCGCGTCGCGCGCGGCGGGCGCGCTCTCCGGAGTGGTGGCCATGGCGACCCCGGTGAACCCCGCGTCGATCTCGCGCTGGATGCGCTCGCCTTCGGGCACCGCGCTGCCCGCGCGGGGCGGCTCCTTGAGCAGCGCGAACGGGCCGTGGAAGCGCAGCTCGTCCGCCGACTTCAGCGCCGACTCGACGAACGCCGCGTCGTCGCGGGCCTCCTCCGGCCCCACCTCGTCCGCGGCGCCGCTCGGCCGCGACAAGAGCAGCGGCGCGCCGGCGTCGCGCGCGGCCCGGGCGAATCCCGCGCTCGCCGCCGGAGCGGGCGCGATCAGGGCGACCAGCAGCAAGCCCTCCTCCTCCGCGGCGGCCAGCAGATCGCGCGAGCTGAGCAGCAGCAAGGGCCGGCCGGACAGGCGGGAGACCGCGGTGGCGGGCCTGCGGCTCCAGGCGCCTTCCATCAGTGCACCACGTCGTCGTGCTGGTAGCTCTCGCTCTCGAACTGGATGGTGGTGTGCTCGATGCGGAACTTCTCGCGCAGCACCTGCCGGGCGTCGGTGAGGATCTCGTCGTGGCTGCGGCAGTCGGGGCCCTCGCAGCTCACCACGATGTGGCAGGAGAGCGCGATGAGGCCGCTGGTGATGGTCCACACGTGCAGGTCGTGCACCGCGGCTACGCCAGGGACCGCGCCGAGCGCCTGGTTCACCTCGGAGAAGTCGAGGTGGGCGGGCACCCCTTCGAGGAGCACGTCCACCGCGTCGCGGCACAGCCGGACCGCGCTCCACACGATGGTGGCGGCGATGAGGAAGGAGATGATCGGGTCGGCCTCCAGCCTCCCCGTCCAGGCGATGATCGCGGCGGAAGCGAGCACGCCCACCGAGTTGAGCAGGTCTCCCGCGAGGTGCAGGAAGGTCGAGCGCAGGTTCATGCTCGAGTCGCGGGCGTGGGTGAGCCACATTCCGGCCGCGTTGAGCGCGATGCCGACCAGCGCCAGGAGCGCCACCACCCGCGCGTTCACCGGCTGGGGGTGGAGCAGCCGCTGCCAGGCCTCGAAGACGATCCCCACCGCGATGGCGATCAGCACCGCCCCGTTCAGCAGCGCGGCGAGGATCTCCAGCCGGTAGTACCCCAGCATGTGTCCGGCGTCCGAGAGCAGTGCGAGCGAGTGCGCGGCCCAACCACCCGCGGCTTCGATCGCGGTGGCGAGGAGCGCGAGGAACAGGGTGACCGCGAGCCTCTTCGCTTCCCCCTCGCGCAGCGGCCCCTTCGTTGTCGTCCCATGCTGGTGGTGCGCCACGGCGGGATGATCCGGATTCGAGAACGGTCCCGCAAGTCAGACCTCGATCGGCCGGTTCTGCGCTACCTTAGGAGCATGTCCGAAGAGCTCGCGCCCGAGGCC
>WNFH01002974.1_pt1 | contig 11941 bp, 9 predicted proteins | sample 5400411 | NCBI WGS metagenome assembly WNFH01 (sample SAMN13153347, study PRJNA577476) | soil metagenome | isolation source: 200 cm saprolite under Douglas fir tree site 2 hole 3 | place: USA:California | collected 2015-04-18
GATCTCGACGGCGGCCGGCGCGGCGAGGTCGAGGAGCTCGGCGAGCGTGGGGACCGGCTCGTCGGTGACGCTCCCGTCCCGCGCGCGGATCCGCGCGGGGGCGAGCTCGGCCACGGTCAGGTCGCGCACCGCGCCCTTGGCCGTCGTCGTGCGGTCGAGGGTGGCGTCGTGGAGCACCACGAGCTCGCCGTCGCGCGTCAGGTGGAGGTCGAACTCGAGGAGGTCGACGCCCAGGCCGAGGGCCTGCCGGAAGGCGAGCAGGCTGGCCTCGGGCCAGAGGCCCGCGCCGCCGCGGTGCGCGGCGACCTTTACGGCCGGACCCGCCGCGCGGCCCTCGCCGGCCGGCGCGAGCACGAGGCCGAGGAGGAGCAGCGCGAGCGCCCGCGTCACGGCGCGCGCCGTACCGCCCGCAGCGCGAGGTCGGGGCGGTCGGACGTCAGCACGTCCACGCCCAGGTCGGCGAGCCTCCGCATGGCGGGCTCGTCGTTGACCGTCCAGACACCGAGGCGGACGCCCGCCCGGCGCGCCGCCCTCACGACGGCCTCGTTCACGAGCGTGTGCTGGAGGCCCACGTCGGTCGCGCCGGCGGCGACGGCCCAGTCGATCGTCTCCTCGGGCCCCGCGTCCGCCTGCGCCGCGTGGTGCGCGGCGACGAGGAGCGCCGTCCGCTGGCCCGGCAGCCGCGCGCGGACGCGCGCGAGGACGTCGGGGTTGAACGCCATGAGCGTGGCGCGCTCGAGGAGCCCCGCGCGGCCGAGGGCCGAGAGCACCCGGTCCTCGAGGCCCTCGTAGCAGGGACCGGGCGCGGCCACCGCCCGGCCGCCCACCCGCTCCCAGCGCACGCCGAACCCGGGCGCCGGGCCCTTGACCTCGACCAGGAGCGCCACGGGGGACGGCGCCACGACCGCGAGCACGTCCTCGAGCCGCGGCACGCGCTCGTCGGTGAGGCCGCCGTCGGCCTCTCGGAGCCTGAGCCGCCGGAGATCGGCGGCCTTCACCGATGCGACCGGGCCCGTGCCCTCGGACGTCCGGTCGAGCGTCGCGTCGTGGATGACCGCGACCTCGCCGTCGGCCGTCGCGTGCACGTCGAACTCGACGAAATCGCAGCCGAGCGCCTGCGCCTGCCGGAAGGCGAGCAGGCTGTTCTCCGGCCAGAGCAGGGCGCCGCCGCGATGCGCCGCGACCCGGGTCATTTCTCGGTCTCGATGAGCCCCTTCACGAACCAGCGTTGCATGAAGAGGATGACGGCCACCGGCGGGAGCAGCGCCATCATCGCGGCGGCCATCATGACGTTCCACTCGGGCACGTGCGTGCCCGTGCGCGGGATGAGGTCCTGGAGGCCGATCACGACGACGCGCATCGCCTCGGTGTTGGTGATCATGAGCGGCCAGAGGTACTGGTTCCAGCCGTAGATGAACAGGACGACGAAGAGCGCGGCGATGTTCGCCCAGGAGAGCGGCAGGAGGAACGACGTGAGGAAGCGCAGCGGCCCGACGCCGTCGAGCTGCGCCGCCTCCACCAGCTCGTTGGGGACCGTCAGGTAGAACTGGCGGAAGAGGAACGTCGCCGTCGCCGAGGCCATCAGCGGGACCGTGAGCCCCGCGTAGCTGTCGAGCCAGCCGAGGTCGCCGATGACCTCGTAGGTCGACATGATCCGGACCTCGACGGGCAGCATGAGCGTGACGAAGATCAACCAGAACGCCACGGACTTGCCGCGGAAGTCGAAGTAGACGATCGCGAAGGCCGACAGCATGGAGATCGCGATCTTGCCGACCGCCGAGACGACGGCGACGACGGCGCTGTTCCAGAGGAGGCGGGCCATGTGGGAGCGGTGCCACGCGTCCGCGTAGTTCCGGAGCATGTTCGTCGAGGGCCGGAGCACCGGCGGGCGCGCGATGACTTCGTCGAGCGTCTGGGTCGAGATTACGAAGGCGTAGTAGATCGGGAACGCGATGACCGCGACGCAGAGGAGGAGCAGCGCGTGGACCACGAGCGATCCCCAGGGGATCGGCGAGCGGCGCCGCTGCCACTCGGCCACCCCGCCGAGCGTCTCGACGCGTGCCGGCGCCGCGATCGCCCCGCCCGTCGCCATCAGTAGGTCACCCGCCGCTCGACGAAGCGGAACTGGAGCGCCGTCAGCCCGATCACGACCGCCATCAGGACGACCGACTGGGCCGCGGACGACCCGAGGTTCAGCCCGATGAACCCGTCCTTGTACACCTTGAAGACCATGATGTCGGTCGCGCCCCCTGGGCCGCCCTGCGTGACCGCGTGGATCACACCGAAGGAGCCGAAGAAGGCGAAGATCAGGTTGACGACGAGCAGGTAGAAGGTGATCGGCGACAGCAGCGGGAAGATGATGGACCGGAAGCGCCGGATCCCGCCCGCCCCGTCCACGCTGGCGGCTTCCAGCACGGAGGTCGGGATCGCGAGGAGCCCCGCCAGGAAGAAGGCGATGTTGTAGCCGACGTGGGTCCAGGCCGTCGCGACGATCACGAGGGCCATCGCGACCCACCCCTTGAGCAGCCAGTTGAACTCGTACGCGGTCACGAACGACAGCCAGTACGGGAGCACGCCGTACGAGGGGTGGAAGATGAAGAGGAAGATGATGCCGGCGATCGGCAGCGCGATGCCGTACGGCCAGAGGACGGCCGTGCGGTACGCGGCGAGCCCGCGGATCTTCTGGGTCGCGAGCGCGGCGACGAACAGGCCCGTCCCGAGGGCGATCGCGGTCACGCCGAAGGCGAACACGAAGCTGTTCAGGATCGACCGGTAGTAGTCCGGGTCGGCGAAGAGCTTCACGAAGTTCTCGAGACCGACGAAGAAGCGCCTGTCGCCGAACGGCGAGGTGCGGAACAAGGACAGGCGCACCGACTCGAAGGCGGGCCAGAAGAAGAACACGGCGGTCACCGCCAGCTGCGGCAGGACGAGCAGGTACGGCAGCCCCCGGTTCTTGAAGACGGCCCGCTTCATCGGCGCGCGCCCGCCTACTGCCTGTTGGCCGCCGCGAACTCCTTCAGGATCTCGTTGCCCTTGGCCACGGCGTCGTCCAGGCCCTGCTTCGCCGTCTTCTTCCCGGCGAAGATGTTCTCGAGCTCGCCCTCGATGGCCTCGCGGACCTGCACGAAGTTGCCGAGCCGGATGCCCTGGCTGTTCGCCGTGGGCCTGGCCGCGAGCTGCGACAACGCCGTCCACTGCTCGGGGTTCTTCTTGAAGTGGTAGCCGGCCTCGAGGTTCTTGATCGCGGCGTGCGTGATGGGCAGGTACCCGGTGGTGACGTGCCACCACATCTGCTGGTGCGGCTCGGCGATGAACTTCATGAACTGGGCCACGCCCTTGTAGTCCGACGCCTTCTGGCCCTTCAGGACCCACAGCGTCGCGCCGCCGACGACCGCGTTCTGCTTCCGGTAAGGGGAGCCCCAGTGCGGCAGCTGCCCCGTCCCCCACGCGAACTTGAGCGACTTCTTGAAGCCGCCGATGACCGCTGACGACTGGACGAGCATCGCGCAGTCCCCGTTGATGAACTTCGGGTCGGGCTGGCCCATGCGCCCGCCGTAGGAGTAGACCCCGTCCTTCTGCCACGCGGCGAGCTGGCCGATGTGCTTGACCCCGAACTCGCCGTTGATCAGGAGCTTCGTGTCGAGCCCGGTGTAGCCGTTCGCGTTGGTGGCGAAGGGCTGGTCGTGCCACGGGAACGTGTTCTCGAGCATCGTCCACGACGGCCACGACGTCGTGAAGCCGCACTTCGCCGCGCCCGCGGCGAGGATCTTCTTCGACGCCTCGCCGACCTCCTTCCACGTGGCCGGCGCCTTGTCGGGGAGGCCGGCCTTCTTGAACGCGTCCTTGTTGTAGTAGAGGATCGGGCTCGACGAGTTGAACGGCATCGAGTAGAGGTGGCCGTCCCTCGAGTAGTAGCCCGTCACGGGCTTGATGAAGTCGTTCCAGTCGACCGCGATCTCCTGCTCCTTCATGAGCTGGAAGATCGGGTACACGGCGCCCGAGAGCAGCATCGTCTGGGTGCCGACGTCGAAGACCTGGACGATGTGCGGCGGGTTCTTCTGCCGGTACGCGGCGATCGCGCCGGTGAGGACCTCGGGGTAGGTCCCCTTGTTGAGGGGCTTCACCTCGTAATCGGACTGGCTCTGGTTGAACTGCTTCACGAGCTCGTTGACCGCCTCGCCGAGCTGCCCGCCCATCGCGTGCCAGAAGTGGATCTCGGTCCTCGCCTGGGACGGCGCGGGCGACGCGAGCAGGACCATCGCGGTCAGAACGACGACGATGCCGGCCCACCGCTTCATGCGGACCTCCATGGTCAATCGCGGGTGTGAGTGACGCGCCAGGTGCGCCGCACTATAGCACACGCCTACGGCGCGCTTACGACGCCCGGAACCTGTGCGAGCGCGCGACGTGCGCGCGGAGGGCCTCGAGCTCGGCCGCGAGGCGCCGCGGCGTCCAGCCGAGCAGCTGGCCCATGCGCCGGCCGATCGCCTCGGCGCAGTCCCCGCCCTGGCACCGGCTCGTCCCGATGCCGGTGCGCCGGAGCAGGAAGTCCTGGAGCGAGACCGCCAGCTCCTCCTGCACGGCGAGGTGGAGCTGCGCGACGATGTCGGGGTTCGTCGGGCAGAGGCGGTCGGCGCCGCCGGGCACCTTCCCCGCGAGGTCGATGACCCGCGGGTACGCGCGCCCGTAGAGGGTCACGAGCGTCTCCAGCGTCTCGCGCGCGAGGCCGGAGGCGGCGAGCTCCGGCCCGACGTCGAGCCACGCGCGCGCCTCGACGCGCCCCGCCTCCTCGTCCAGCCCGTCCAGCGTGAGCCGGTCGGTGCCCCCCGGCCCGCCGCGGCCGAGCGTGCGGACGACCCGCTCGCCGAGCCTGGCCGCGAGGCTCCGGAAACAGGTCAGCTTCGTCCCCGTGATCGTGAGGAAGCGCCCGTCCTCCTCGGGGACAACCGTGTGGGCGCGCGAGACCTCCGACTCGCGCTTGCCCTCCTCGAACGAGAGCGGGCGCACGCCCGCGTAGGTGTAGACGACGTGCTCGAGCGTCGCGCGCGGGTCGGGCAGCACCTTCCGCACCTCGCCGAGGAGGTAGCTCACCTCGTCGCGGGTCGCGTGGACGCGGTCGAGGTCGCCGTCGAAGTCGGTGTCGGTCGTGCCGACGAGCGAGAAGTCCCGCCACGGGATCACGAAGATCATCCGGTCGTCCCCGGTCGAGTGGTAGATCGCGCGGTCGGTCAGGCGCGGCGTCAGGCAGTGGATCCCCTTCGTCCGGCGCAGCACGCGCCGGCCGCGCTCGGTGACGCCGCCGAGCGCGCGGAGCTCGTCCGCCCACGGCCCGGTCGCGTTGACGACGATCCGGGCGCCGAGCCGCACGACGCGGTCCGTGAGGAGGTCCCGCACCTTCACGCCCGCGACAGCGCCGCGGGTGTCGCGCAGCACCTCCTCCACGAGCGCGTAGTTGAAGGCGCGCGCCCCGTGCCGGCACGCCGAGAGCACGTTCTCGAGGCACAGGCGCTCCGGGTACACGAGCAGGTCGTCGAAGTAGTAGCCGGCGCCGCGCAGATCCCGCGCGCGGATCGCGGGCTCGAGCGTCAGCGTGTCCACGGGCCGGAGCACCCGGTAGCGCTCGCGGTTCCGCCCCGGCGTGAGCCAGTCGTAGAGCGTGAGGCCGATCCGCACCTTCACGAGGCTCCGCGAGGAGTCGCGGTAGATCGGCACGAGGAACGGCAGCGGCCGGACCAGGTGCGGCGCGAGACGGCCGAGCGTCTCGCGCTCGCGCAGCGACTCGCGCACGAGGCCGAAGTCGAACAGCTCGAGGTAGCGGAGCCCGCCGTGGATCAGCTTCGACGAGTACGCGGTCGTGCCCGAGGCGAAGTCGCCCTTCTCGACGAGGGCCACCGACAGGCCGCGGAGCGCCAGGTCGCGCGCGCAGCCGGCGCCGGCCATGCCGCCGCCGATGATGACGACGTCGAAGTCGCCGTCGACGAGCGCCCGGGTCGAGGTCATTGGCGCGAGGACTCCACGAGCTCTCCGATCGATCCTAGCACGAGGTCGGGACCCGTTTCGGCGATGCGCGGGTCGTGCGCGCGCGTGACGCCGCTGAGGACGAGCACGGTCGCGAGGCCGCCGCGCTTGCCCATCGCGATGTCCGTCTCGATCCGGTCGCCGACGATCACGCAGTCGGCGGCGGTCACGCCGAGCCGCTCGAGCGCGACCCCGAGGATGATCGGCGACGGCTTCCCGACGACGATCTCGACCGTCCGGCCCGTCACCGCCTCCACGGCGGCGATCATCCCCGCGCAGTCCGGGATCTCCCCGTCCTCGGTCGGGCACGTCCGGTCGGGGTTGGTCGCGATCAGGCGCGCGCCGCCGCGCACCGCCTGCAGCGCGGTGTCGAGCTTCGCGTAGTCGAACGTCCGGTCGAAGGCGATCACCACCCACCGCACGCGGTGGTCCGCGCGGACCTCGAAGCCGTGGGCGCGGAGCTCCGCGAGGAGCGGCGGCTCGCCGATGACGAAGATCGGCGCGCGCGCGTCGAGGCGCGCCAGGTGGCGCGCGAGGACGAGCGAGGAGTTGATCACGTCATCGGCCGCGGCGGCGATGCCGAGGCGCGTGAGCTTCGCGGCATAGTCGTCGCGCGTGGCGAGCGGCTTGTTCGAGAGGAAGGCGACACGGCGGCCCGCGCGCCGGAGCGCAGCGATCGCGGCGTCGGCGCCGGGCACCAGCGCCTCGCCCCGGTAGACGGTCCCGTCGAGGTCGACGAGCCAGCCGCGGTGCGGGAGGCGGATGCTCACGCGTCGACGACGCCGGCCCCGGCCCTCGTCGTCATCCCGCGCGGCTCAGCGCAGGAGCGGGGCGACGGCGGCCTGGGCGAGATCCGCGAACGGCGCCGGCAGCACACCGAGCAGCACGATGCCGACCAGGGCGACCGCCAGCGCGAGGCCGCCGGCGAACGACGGCACGAGCGTCACCCCGGCGCCGTCGGGCTCGCGCATGTACATGAAGACGACCACGCGCAGGTAGTAGTACGCGGCGATCGCGGAGTTCAGCACGCCGAGGACCGCGAGCCAGAGGTAGCCCGCGCGGACGGCGGCGCCGAACAGATAGAACTTGCCGACGAAGCCGGCGAGCGGCGGGATGCCGACGAGCGACAGCAGGAAGAGGGCCAGCGCCGCGGCCAGTATCGGGTGGCGCCGCGCGAGCCCCGCGTAGTCGCCCACCTCGACCGCCTCGGCGCGGGCCCGCTCGCACAGCGTGATGACGCCGAACGCGCCCGCCGTCGTGAACGCGTACGTGAGGAGGTAGAAGAGCACCGCGCCCCCGCCGGCGCTCCCGCCGGCGACGACGCCGATGAGCATGTAGCCGACGTGGGCGACCGAGGAGTACGCGAGGAGGCGCTTCAGGTTCGACTGCGCGATCGCCGCGACGTTGCCGACGGTCATCGTGACCACGGCGACGATCCAGAGCAGCGCGGTCCACTCCGGCTGGGACCCGCGGAGGGCCGTGACCAGGACGCGGATCAGCGCCGCGAACGCCGCCGCCTTCGAGCCGGTCGCGATGAGCGCCGTCACGCTCGTCGGCGCGCCCTGGTACACGTCGGGCGCCCACATGTGGAACGGCACCGAGGAGATCTTGAACCCGAAGCCGACGAGCAGGAGGCCGAGCCCGATGACGACGAGCGGGTCGTGGGGTCGGCCGGCCGTCACCGACGCGATCCGGTCGAGGTTCGTCGTCCCGGTGGCGCCGTAGATCAGCGCGATGCCGTAGAGCAGGAACGACGAGGCGAAGGCGCCGAGGATGAAATACTTCATCGAGGCCTCGGACGACGCGAGCTCGCGCTTGAAGAGCCCCGCCAGGACGTAGAGCGACAGCGACATGAGCTCGAGCGCCAGGAACAGGACGACGAGATCGGCGCCCGCGGCGAGCAGGGTCATCCCGGCGGTCGAGAACAGGACGAGGGCGTAGTACTCGCCCGTCTCGGGCGTGCTCCGCCGGAGATAGTCGATCGAGAGCAGCACGACCAGCGCCGCCGCGTAGCAGATCACGACGTCGGCGAACCGCGCGAAGTCGTCGAGCACGACCATGTCGTGGAACCCGCGCATCGCCGTCCCCCAGCGCGCGAGCGTCGCCAGGAGCGCGCCGACCACGCCGGCGAGGGCGACCGTCGCGAGCAGCTCGCGCCCGACCGCGCGCGGCAGGAGGTCGAGCAGGAGCACGAGCCCGGCGGCGCCGAGCACGATCAGCGTCGGCGCGAGGGGACCGAGCGCCACCGGCGGGATCGCGATGGTCATTGGCGCGGGGTCCGCGAGCCCGCCGCGACCTCGGGCGGCTCGAGCGCGGCGCGCGGGGCTCCGCTCTTCGCCTGGACCTGGGCGATCAGCGCGTCGACCGTCGCCTCGGTCTTGCCCGTGAACGCCGTCGGGTAGACGCCGATCCAGACGATGAAGACCACGACCGGCACGACCACCGCCCACTCGCGGAGCGACAGGTCGGCCAGGGCGCGGTTCTCCGCGTGGGTCACCTCGCCGAAGATCATGCGCTGGTACATCCAGAGCAGATAGACGGCCGCGAAGACGATGCCGGTCGTCGCGATCGCGGCGAGCCAGGGGCTCACGCCGAAGGCGCCGACGAGGATCAGGAACTCGCCGACGAACCCGTTGAGGCCGGGGAGGCCGAGCGACGAGAGCACCACGACCATGAAGACCGCCGAGAAGGCCGGCACCACCTTCCAGAGGCCGCCGAAGTCGTCGATCAGACGGGTGTGGCGCCGCTCGTAGAGCATGCCGACCATGAGGAAGAGCGCGCCCGTCGAAAGCCCGTGGTTCACCATCTGGATGACGCCGCCGACGAGCCCCTGCGGGGTGAGCGTGAAGATCCCGAGCATGACGAAGCCGAGGTGACTGACGCTCGAGTAGGCGACGAGCTTCTTCACGTCGGGCTGGACGGTGGACACCCAGGCGCCGTAGACGATGCCGATGACGGCCAGCGCGAAGACGAGCGGGCCGAAGGTGAGGCTCGCGTCGGGAAACAGCGGCAGGCAGAAGCGCAGGAACCCGTAGGTCCCCATCTTCAGCAACACGCCGGCCAGGATGACGCTCCCGGCCGTCGGCGCCTCGACGTGGGCGTCGGGCAGCCACGTGTGGAATGGAAAGAGCGGCACCTTGATCGCGAACGCGAGCGCGAAGGCGAGGAACATGAGGTTCTGCGCGAGACCGGGTACCATCACCCAGCGCGCGAGCGTCGGGACGTCGAAGGTGTAGGCGCCGGTCGCCGCGCCGTGCCCGTGGTAGAGGGCCAGGATGGCCACCAGCATGAGGAGCGAGCCCGCCAGCGTGTAGAGCACGAACTTCACCGCGGCGTAGATGCGGTTCGGCCCGCCCCAGACGCCGATGACGAAGTACATCGGGATCAGCATGGCCTCCCAGAAGACGTAGAAGAGGAAGAGGTCCAGGCTCACGAAGACGCCGAGCATCCCGGTCTCGAGGACCAGCATCGTGATCACGAACTCCTTCAGCCGGTCCTCGATCGCGTGCCAGGCCGAGGCGAGCGCGAGGGGCATGAGGAACGTCGTGAGCAGGACGAGGAGGAGGCTGATCCCGTCGATGCCGACGTGGTAGGAGACGCCGAGCGTCGGCATCCACGGCCGCCGCTCCTCGAACTGGAAGGCCGCCGAGGCGCCGTCGAAGTCGAGATAGAGCGGGACCGAGAGCGCGAACGCGAGGATCGCGATCAGGAGCGCCGCCGTCTTGAGGACGTCCGCGCGGCGCCGTGGGACGAAGACCAGCGCGAGGCCGCCGAGGGCCGGAAGGAACGTGACCGCCGACAGCAGGAACCCCATCTAGCGGCTGAGCAGGAACGCGAGGACGAGGACGGCGCCGGCCAGCATCGTGAGCGCGTAGTTCACCACGTAACCCGTCTGGACCCGCCGGAGCGACCCGGCCCAGCCGACGACGACGCGGCCGATGCCGTTCACGGCGCCGTCGACGACGCCGAGGTCGACGGCGCGCGCGAGGAACCCGAACAGCGCCAGGAGCGGGCGCACGATGACCGCGTCGTACAGCCGGTCCACGTACCACGCGTTCAGCAGCAGCGCGTGGAGCGGCGTCCGCGGGCGGGCGATCGCCTCCGCGCGCACCGGCGTGGACATGTACATGAACCACGCGAGGGTGATCCCCGCCGCGACGACGACCACCGCGAGGATCAGGAGCATGTAGGCGACGAAGCCGCTGTGCGCCTCCTCGTGGAGCGGGAACACGGGCGCCAGGAAGCGGGCGAAGCGTGTGCCCTGCTCGGACGGGATGCCGACGGCGAGCCCCGCCGCGACCGTGAGCAGCGCCAGGGTCCAGAGGGGCAGCGTCATCACCGGCGGTGACTCGTGGACGTGGTGCGCGGCCTCCTTGGACATGCGCGGCGCGCTGTAGAACGCGAGGAGGAGCAGGCGCGCGGTGTAGAACGCCGTGAGGAACGCCCCCAGCAGCAGGAGCGCCCACATCCAGCGGTTGGCGTGGAAGGCCGCGATCAGGATCTCGTCCTTCGAGAAGAAGCCGACGAGCCCCGGGACCCCGGCGAGCCCGAGCCCGCCCACCGTCGTCGTGATCGTCGTCGTCACCATCCGCGAGGAGAGCCCGCCCATCTTCCTGAGATCCTGCTCGCCGCCCGTGCCGTGGATGACGCTGCCCGCGCCGAGGAAGAGGAGCGCCTTGAAGAAGGCGTGCGCGACGAGGTGGAAGATGCCCGCGGCGTATGCGCCGACGCCCACCGCCGCGAACATGTAGCCGAGCTGGCTCACCGTCGAGTAGGCCAGCACCCGCTTGATGTCGGGCTGGATGAGGCCGATCGTCGCGGCGAAGACCGCGGTCGCGGTGCCGACCCAGGCGACCACCTCGAGCGCCGTGCCCGAGCGCTCGAACAGCGCGTGGCTCCGCGCGACCATGTAGACGCCCGCCGTCACCATCGTCGCCGCGTGGATCAGCGCGGACACCGGCGTCGGCCCCTCCATCGCGTCGGGGAGCCACGTGTGGAGCGGGAGCTGCGCCGACTTGCCGCACGCGCCCATGAACAGGAGCAGCGCGATCCCCGTCGCGGTCGCGGTCGGCAGCGTCTCCGCGCTCTTGAAGACGGCCTGGTAGTCCAGCGTGCCGACGGCGTTCCAGAGCCACATGACGCCGAGGCCGAAGCCGAAGTCGCCCACCCGATTCACGATGAACGCCTTCTTCCCCGCCTGCGCGGCCGCGGGGCGCGTGTACCAGAACCCGATCAGGAGATACGAGCAGAGGCCGACCGCCTCCCAGAAGAGGTAGAGGAGGAGGAAGTTGCCCGCGAGCACGAGCATCACCATGGAGAAGACGAACAGGTTCAGGTAGCCGAAGTAACGCGCGTACCCGGGATCGTCGTGCATGTAGCCGACGGAGTAGAGGTGGATCAGCGCGCCGACGCCGGTGATGAAGAGCGCCATCGTGATCGACAGCGGGTCGAGCAGGAGACCCGCCTTCACCTGCAAACCGCCCACGGGGAGCCACGTGAAGAGCTCCTGGGTGAACGACCTGTGATCGGCGGCGCGCCCGAACAGCGAGGCGAACATGACGATCGACACCACGAACGCGGCCGTCGTCATCGCGGTCGCGAGCCATCCCGCCCACGGGTCGCCCAGGCGGCGCCCGAACACCAGCAGCAGCACGAAGCCCGTGAGGGGCAGGGCCGGGATCAGCCACGCGGCGTCGAGAACCAATCCCTAACCCCTCAACATCGAGATGTCGTCGGCGGTGGCCTCGGCCCGCCGCCGGAAGATGGACACGATGATGCCCAAGCCGACGACGACCTCGGCTGCGGCCACGACGAGCACGAAGAACACCACGACCTGACCGCCGATGTCGTTGAGCTGACGGGCGAACGTGACGAAGGTGAGGTTGACCGCGTTGAGCATCAGCTCGACGCACATGAACATCAC
>WNFH01003470.1_pt1 | contig 11940 bp, 5 predicted proteins | sample 5400411 | NCBI WGS metagenome assembly WNFH01 (sample SAMN13153347, study PRJNA577476) | soil metagenome | isolation source: 200 cm saprolite under Douglas fir tree site 2 hole 3 | place: USA:California | collected 2015-04-18
CGGTGAAAATGAAAAAGGTCGAACCATAGGCACGAACTTTGCTTAAGGTCATGCCATTGACGATCGCGCCCATGCCGTGTTCGCGGATACCGAAATGGAAGTTGCGCCCCTCGTACTGCCCCGCCTCAAAGTCTCCCGCGCCGTCGAAGGTAAGGCGCGTTTTGGTCGAGGGATAAAGATCCGCTGCTCCGCCCATCAGCCAGGGCACATTTTTTGCCAGGGCATTCAGCACTTTGGAGGATGACTCGCGCGTCGCCAGTCCCTTTGCGTCCGCTGGAAAGGTGGGTAGATCCTTGTCCCACTGGTCCGGAAGCTGATGCCGCTGCATGCGCGTGTGTTGATCCGCCAACTCGGGATACTGCGCGCTGTACTTGTTGAACAGGGTCGTCCACTGCTCGCGCAGTTGCTTTCCACGCTTGCCGATGCCGTCGCGGAAGTGCTCGAGCACTCCGTCGGGCACCAGGAAATGCGCGTCTTCGGGCCATCCGTAGAAACGTTTGGCCAGCCGGACTTCGTCCTCGCCGAGGGCCTCGCCGTGCGCTTCTTTCGTGTCCTGTCGGTTGGGAGCTCCGTAGCCGATATGGCTGTCCAAAATAATGAGCGCGGGACGGTCCTGGATCCCTAGCGCGTGGCCGTAGGCGTTGGACAGCGCCCCAAGATCATTGGCGTCATGGACGTGCGTCACATCCCAGCCGTAACTCCTGAATCGTGCGGCGACATCCTCGCTGAAGGCGAGGTCGGTCTTGCCTTCAATGGTGATCTTATTGTTGTCATAGAGCCAGCACAGGTTCGAAAGCTTCAGGTGTCCGGCGAGCGATGCTGCCTCAGACGAGACACCTTCCATCAGGTCACCGTCGCCGTCAGACGAGACACCTTCCATCAGGTCACCGTCGCCGCAGAAAGCCCAGACGTTGTAATTAAAAAGCTCAAATCCGGGGCGGTTGAAATGTGCAGCGAGCCATTTCCCGGCAATCGCCATGCCCACGCTGTTGCCGACTCCCTGGCCGAGCGGGCCGGTTGTCGTTTCGACGCCTGTGGTCAGGCCATATTCAGGATGTCCCGGAGTTTTGCTGTCGATCTGGCGGAATCTCTTTAGGTCGTCAATGGAAAGCGCAGGTTCGGCGAGAATCTCGCCCTTTGAATTCGTGGCGCGTATGCCGGCCAGGTGGATCATCGAGTACAGCAGCATCGAGGCGTGGCCGTTCGAGAGCACGAAACGGTCGCGGTTCGGCCACAGCGGACTTTCCGGGTCATAGCGCAGGAACTGCTGCCAGAGGGTATAGGCTGCGGGCGCTAGCGCCATGGGCGTCCCGGGATGTCCGGAGTTCGCCTTCTGCACGCCGTCCATCGAGAGCGTGCGGATCGTATTGATACTGAGCAGATCGATCTGTGTGCCGGTGGCTACAGCCTGGTCACTGACGGCCATCAATTTTCCCCTCGGGAGCGCATCCTGATATCCGCAAGCACTCCTAATTTAGATGAAGGACGGGCGAATTCGGTCCAAAGACAGCCTTTCCTGGCGGACGCCTCGATTTTACACCGCAAGGAGTGCTCGTAGGGCGTAGCTCTTAGGTCGTACACCTGAGCTCCAGACTCCCAATGAAGAGAAGGCCTTTGTGGTGATGGCGAATCGGAAACGCGGGAATCCTACGTCAAGTAGATTTTATTTTGACTGACCTTATGCTGCAGCGTGGAGGCCAACTGATCGACGTCGCTGGCGGACAGGCTGACCACTCCGGGCTCGAGTACCGGGACGCGGTTGCTCCCGACGGCATCGCGCCGCACCTGGATGAGCAGGGCCTGCATGGCATCGGCATCGTATTTCTGGGGAGTCATGCGAATCAGTTCCTGCAACGTGATCCCCAGCGGCAACGGTTCACGGTAGGGCCGCACGCTGACCATGGCGTCGAAGGTGTCAGCGAGGGCCACAATCCGGACTGCTTGCGGCATCTCTTCCTGATGCATTCCGTCGGGGTAGCCGGTACCGTCTCCGCGCTCATGATGCCAGCGGACAATTTCCGGAATCTGCGGCCAGGGAAACTGCACGTTGCTGACGATCTGGTGTCCCACGACGGTGTGATCGGCCATTTCGCGAAACTCTTCCGGATCGAGGGACGAGGGCTTGCCGAAGAGACGCTTGTCCACCGCCACTTTGCCGATGTCATGAAGGTACCCGGCGGAACGCAGAGAAGCTGCGCTGCTGGCATCCATCCCCATCGCTTCGCCGATCGCTTGTGCGTAGCGCCCGACGCGCAGCGAGTGTCCGTGAATGTTGACGTGCTTGACGTCAATGGCGGCGGCGAAAGCTTCGAGCGCGTTGTCGTAGAAACCATGCAGCGAGGCGAGTAGCCGGAGGTTCTCTGAGACACGCTGCGCCAGCGTCTGGCTGAGCGTGTGGTTCTGGATGGCCAGCGCCACGTAGCTGCTGAGCAGTTGCAGGGCATCGAGCGCATCTTCTTCGTAAGTGGCGTCGCCGGGACGCCTGCCTAAGGCAATCGCTCCCACGAGTTTGCTCCGCACTTTCAGCGGACAGATGCACTTGAACAATTCGGGAGCGACGTTCCCGTTCGAGCTCAGGAAGACATCGTAGGTGCCGCTGTTCAGCAGTACCGGGCCGATGGCCGCGGTCAGGGTGTGAACGTGACGGGGAAGGAGCGGGATCAGCGAAGGCTCGGGCAGGAGCGCGAATCCTTGCGCGTCCACTGAAGTCAGCAGCGAGGGCCGTTCCCCGAATGAGAACAGGACAGCTTCGCGCGCGCCCGCGGCCTCAAGAACGGCCGTGAGCATCTTGCGCGCAGTCTGGCTGAAGTCGCGGTCCGCTGTTAGTTCCGGACCCAGATCCGCCAGGGCTTCCACGGTGCGTAACAGCTTTTTAAGATTGGTTCCCTGCAACGCCTCGCGCGGAGGTGCCTGCTGAGAAACCAGAGCGTTATCAGCGTAGCATGTGCGACACAAACCTCTCTGTTAGTTAGTTTGGTGCAATGAAAATGCACTCGGGAAGCAGTTGCTAAGAACAAAGTCTGACGACATCCGGCTGTTTTGTTTTGGTACGTGACGCCTGCCGCGTCTTTTGATAGACTCGGGCTCTCTTCCCCATGAGGAGCCCTCGCAAGACCTAGTTTGGGCTCGCGTCTCGCTGGTTCTGCTTCCCCTCCGGAGCGCTCCTCGACCCCAGGACGTCAACGCCAGGAGTCTTGCCGTGCGCTCGCTCGCGGGAAATCTTGCCTCCATCGTGTTGTGCTTTTCATCTTTAATTTGCACGACGATTTGCACGACGCAAACAGCACGGGTTCAATCTGTGGCCCAATCCCACGCACAATTTACCGCGCCCGGTCCCATGGCCCAAGTAGCCAGAGACTATGCCTGGCGGCCGGCCCGCGCCGATGTTCTGCCGCAAGCGCAGGGCGTCACAGTGGGAGACAGAGTGCCTGTGAAAGTGCTGCTCCTGGACGCCAGCGGCAAGCTAACTAATGCCCTGGAGAAAACGGTTCTCATCCTCGAAGCTTCCGGCCCTTCCGGCAAAAAAGTGACTGAGAACCTGGAGATCGCTCCCGGAGCGAGTTCCGTGGATCTCTCCTTCCACGCAATGGAGCCAGGACTAACCAAGCTGAGGGTCCGCCAAGTTCAAGACCAGATTCTGGAAAGTTCCAACTTCGTGTTGATCACCCCCGTTCAGCCCGGACCTCGAGGTCCGCAGCTGATGTTTCGAGTCTCAGGGGAACGTGATTCCAACGTACGGGCCGACCGAGTCAGCTACGAGCGGATCGCCGTCTATTACATGGACTCGCAGCCGGCCAGATCTCCGGTCGAGATATTGCTGGCCTGGAACCACGGAGAAGTGAAGCCCAACCCCTTGATCATCAAGAAGGGGGAACGCTTCGCCGAAGCGCATTGGACTTCGGCTTCGCCGGTGGCAAGCGCAAACGTGTCCATTGCCGACATCAAGCCCGCCATTTCCGTCAACGGCGTGCGCGAGGCGACCATTAACTTTGTCGAACCTGTTTCCGGAGTCGCCTTCTTAAACCCTCCGGCCACCATGAGCATTGTGGATACCCACAGTCTTCATGCACGGTTCTACGACCTTGCCGGCAATTTCGTTAGGATCTCCCACAAACGCAAAGTCACGGTTTCCACCAGCAGTCCGATCATGCGCTTCAGGCCGGACGCCCGCGAGACGGATTGGGATTTTCAAACCGACCTCATCCCGACCGGCTGGGGGAAGGCTGAAATCGCGGTTGCGACCCCGGGCTATCCTCCTTTCACACACACGATAGTGATCACGTACCTCGGGGTGCTATGGGTATGTGTGGCGGGGGGATTGTTGGGCGGTCTGGTGGATGTGTTCATCAGCCCCAACGCGCGGTGGGGCCGGCGATTCACTGCGAGTTTCATGGTCGGAATCCCGGCCGCACTGTTGGCCTGCTGGGCATATGTGGGTCGTGCTCTTCCTTTTGCTCCTGCCGGTATTCTCCACAGCCGGATTGCGGTTGTGGGAGTGTCTCTGATGGCGGGCTGGGCGGGCGTATTTGTTTTTCGCAAAGTCGCCGCCGCCTTGGGTAAGGAAGTTTGAGCCAGATGTCCTCGAACATCGTGCGCAGCTTTACAAGACTTTACCCGTGATTGACGGAGTCGTTACAGAGCGTCAGCAACTCCAGCTCTCGTCGTTCGCATCCAGTCAGCATTCAGCAAAACATTTTGACGACAGGAGTGAACCGTGATGCGACGTCGCAGATGGGGACTATTCTGCGCCGGCCTCAGCTTGATCGCGTTGGCTTCTTTAACCATCGGTTGCGGATCATCGGGCAACGCCAAGATTCGCCTGGTAAACGCCACCCCGGACGAAAGCAGCCTCGACCTGCTGGTGGATGCGAAGAACGTGGCCAGCGGCGTCGGGTATGGAGCCGCCTCCGCGTACACCTCGGTTGGTGGCGGCACGCGTCACTTGCAGGTAGAGCCAACTGGCACCACAAACGTACTCATTGACACAAGTTCGAGCGTAGGCTCGGTCAGCAACCTCACTTTGATCTCGCTCAATTTCTCCTTCAATATCAGCAGCGTTCTGCTCACCGACGACAACTCCGCGCCCACTTCGGGCAACTTCAAGTTGCGCATCTTTAATGCATCGCCGGGAATGGGCGCGCAGGACGTATACGTGGTGACGTTCGGCACCGACATTAACTCCATCGATCCCACATTCTCGAGCCTGGGATTCGGGAGCGCCGCTGCCTATAGCACGCTCACAGCGGGAGACTACGAAGTGTTCTTCACTCCGCCCGGACAGAAGTTCATCAACCTTGACAGCGGAAAACTGACCTTCAGCGCTGGGCAAATCCGCACGCTGCTCGCGCTGAACAATCCAGCCGGCGCTTTTATGTCTGCCTTGCTGACAGATGCGAACTAAATCTGGAATGCACGCTCAGAACAACAACCTCGCACTCAATTGAATCTCCCGCCCCGGCGTCATGGCCATGGTGATGGTGCCGAACTGCGGGGTATTGACGTACCGGTCCGGCGTGCCGAGATTGACTTTGTTCAGTGCGTTGAAAGCCTCTCCGCGGAATTGAAAGCTCGCCTTTTCGGTGAGACGGAAGGTGCGCGCCAATGCGAGATCAAGAGTCTGCATCGGCGGACCATAGACGGAATTTCGTCCGATGTTGCCAAATGTAAAAGCGGGGGGCGTCGCGAAAGCCGCTGGGTTAAACCACTTGTCAGCGGTTCGGGTTCCCGGGCCGAAAACGGGCTGCCCGGTGGCATTGGCACGAATGGGGTTCTCTCCCAGTACTGTGCCTGAGTTCGCGGTGTCTCCGAACACTGAGATCGTTAGCGGCATTCCCGACTGCACCTGGTAGATGGTCGTGAAATGCCAGTTCTGCGTGAGCATGCGAGTCCAGGTGGAGGCGGCGTAGGCAGGAATGTCGAACACGCTGCTCAGCGCGAAGCGATGCCGCACATCGCATCCCGGCCCTTTCTCCGCTGCGAGATTGCTGTTGTTTTGCGGGATCGCCGCCTCGTCCATCGGAGAGCGGAAGTCCGGTGCATTAGTTAAGGTCTTGGCAAAAGTGTAGTTCACCAGGAAGCTGAGTCCGTGCGAATACTTCCTGCGCACATTGACGTAGGCCGCGTCGTACCAGCTTTGAGCCGTATCCTCGAGTCGGTTGATCGTGCTCACGGGAAAAGTCTGGCTTTGGATTATCGCGTCGGGATCGCTGCTGGGCGGCAACACGGTGCCATCCACAAAGGTCAGCGTCTTGTAGGGACGCCGCGGACCGATCGGCCCCGGTCCCGGCGGCGCATTATTGATGAGGTGCGATCGTTGCAAGTGAAATCCGCGCGCTCCGAGATAACCGACTGCGAGCGAGGTGTTCGCGCCGAAGCTCTTTTCTAACTGCGTATTCCACTGCTGTACGTATTGCGCGGGCGCATTGGGATCGAATGCGGTGAAGCTCACTGTGGTTGGTTTCAAGTCACCGTTTCCCAACACTGGCGTGCCGAAATTGAGTCCGCTGGTAAACAGGGCCGCGGGTGGCGTGAAATTGTCGGCCTGTTGGGTTTCAGGAAAGACATACGGGACATTGTGGCGCTGGTTGCACCAGGTGTTCTGGTCCACCGGCGTAAAGAAGATGCCATAGGCGGCGCGGAGCACGAGTCCCATCCGGGGCAGGTTCTTCGCGATCCCGATGCGTGGAGCGAAGTTGTGCTTGTTCGAATACATCAGTCCGTTCGGATATCCTTGCTGGCCGCCGATGAAGACCTCTGGAACACCGTCCTTGAAAATGATATTCGAATTGGTATTTCTCAGATCGTAGAGCGGGCTCGTGTATTCGTAGCGCAATCCAAGATTCAAGGTCGTGGTGGACGTGATCTGCCAGCTATCTTCGGCGAATGCATCCCATCCCCAGTTGCGCAGTTGCATCTGCGGAACTCCAGCTTGACGCTGCTTGACGGTGGGCAGGCTCAGCAACAGGCTGGCAAATCCCGATCCGCTGCCATCGTTGAATCCGAATTCCGTCGTGTAGCCGTTGGTGTATTGGTAATAGCCGCGATTTTGGAAGAACCCCCACATCGGCCAGATGTATCGACGAACATCGCCACCGAACTTGAACCCGTGTCGTCCTCGTTGCCAAGCAAAAGTGTCTCTCAGTTCTGCCGTGGTGTCCCAGGCGTGCATGGGCGTAGCGGCAAATGTGTCGCCAATTCCTGTGTAGCCCTGGGCTGCAAACCAGGGCGCGCCCCATGCGCCTTTGCCGCCGAATCCGACGCCCTGGATTCCAAGCTGCGTCACGAAGTCATTCACACCATTGTTCTGCGATGTCCGGTCCATCGAGAGACGCGAGAATGCCAGCGAGACCGTATTCAATTTGGTGCTGGAAAACACGTGATTCCACGAAGCCACTGCTTGCTGCGACAAGTTGTCGAAGTTCGCGCCGAAGCCCGGGAGGTTTTCAGTGGTCGCGGTCATTCCGCTGCTCGGCGAGAATCCGTGCTCAGCGCTCACCGAGTAACGCGCCAAAACCGTGTCGTTGTTCTGGAATATATGGTCGACGCGTACCGTACCCTGATCCTGACTATGGTTTTCGTTGCGGATGTCGAGATAGTTGTTGGAGTCGACTCCTGAGTCGTTCATCGTCATGTTCGGCATCGGCAAGTGCTGCATCAGGAACGCTTGCAGCTGCGGGTTGATGCGGTCGAGCGGAATTTTGTTGTCTTGAAATTGGCTGCGCGTGTAGGGAAAGTTGTTCGGTCCGGTGGGCTGTGTGGGATCGTAATTTGGATTGGCGACTGCGGTCGTCGGATCGTAGATCTGGGCCTTGCTCATGCTGAAGTCGCCCTGGATCTCGTCCGGGGTTGGAACCGTCAAGGTCTGTGCGTTGGCTTGCACGAGCCGCAAACCCTCGTAGTTGAGGAAGAAGAAAGTTTTCTTGTCCTTTCCCAGCAGCGGTCCGCCAAACGAAGTGCCAAAATTGTTTTGGACCAGATGATTGTTGCCCATGGACCCGAACGTAGTCGCGTCCAGGGCGCCGTTGCGCAGGAATTCGTATGCCGTTCCGTGATATTGATTGGTGCCGCCGCGCGTCACGATATTGATCTGTCCGCCGCCCGCTCCGCCCATATCGGCCGTGTAACCGCTGGTTTCGACCTGGAATTCCATGACGGCGTCGGGCGAGGGGCTGAGATTCTGCGTGTTGAAGGTCGGGTCGGTATTGGTAGCGCCATCCAACAGGAAAAAGTTGGCATTCGGGCGATTGCCGCCAATCACTATGGCGGAGCGCTGCCCTGGACGCCAGTACAGCGGATTCGTTTCTCCGGTCTGCGCGCCAAAGCCGACGTGCGTGCCCGGCACGGTCAAGACCAGATCGATTAACATTCGTCCGTTCAGGGGCAGCTCTTGCACGGATTGCCGTTCCACGACTTCGCCCACGCTGGCATCGGTGGTTCTCAAAACATCGGCTGCGGCGCTGACATGCACGCCTTCTTTGACCGTGCCGACTTTGAGACCGATTTCGATTGCTAGCTTCTCTCCGACCTCGAGACGCAGGGACTGCGTCACGGCGGCAAAGCCCGCAGCCTCTGTCGTCAACTCGTAGTCGTCCGGGGGAAGGGCGGCCGCCGAGAACAGGCCTGTATCGTTAGTGTTCATCACGCGAACGGCGCCAGTACTGAGAGCTTTGAACTGGACAGTGGCCCGTGCGACCGGAAGTGATTGCGAATCCCGAACTGTGCCGCTGACCATCGCATAATTAATCTGGCCGAACACCGGCACTGTCAGGCAAAGCAAACACAAGAAAGCAAAAGCTACTCGCATGCACGTATCCCCTGCGCGAAGATGGCTTGTTACCGAGTCAGCCACTTTAGAAAGGAAGTGCCGAGGCCAGCAATAATGGAAATCTACTAGGCAGTGGTTGAAAGCGGCATCGACGCTCCTGCGGCAGACCGCGATGATAGAGTGCTTGCGATGAAACCGAGAGTTTGTATCCCCAAATTAGTTGCTCAGCTCCTCGTTGTCTTATCTGCGGCAGGGATGGCATGCGGGCAGGGAACGGCTGCGGTCGGGCCCGCGCAAACCGAAGCGGACGAGTACACACGTTACGAACTGCTGTCTCCGGAGAGCGCGAGTTTCGCGATCCGCTACGAAGTGACGGCCACTACTGCCGGAGCTAAGTATTACTTCAATCCGATCCGCAAGGGCAGTGTGGCTAGCGGCGAGTCAGTGGTTGACGTGATGACGGGACAGCCCGCGAAGTTTGAAGTCGTTAGAGGCGAACAGGCGGTGAAGGACCCGTTGATGAAGGGCGAAGACACATCGGTGGATTACATCAAGGTGCACTTGGCGCGCCCGGTGCCCCCCGAAGGGCAAGCGCGCCTGCTGATCCTGAAAACTTATAAGGATGCGAAGAGTTACTATCGCGAGGGCGACACGATCGTCTTCAACCGGTCGCTGAGCATTCCCCGGAACAGCATTGTGCTGCCAGGGGGATATGAGCTGGTGGCGTGTAATGTGCCGTCGCAGGTGCTGGCGGAGCCGGACGGACGGATTGCGATCAGCTTCATGAATGGCAGCGGCGCGGAGGCTCCACTCATTGTGAAAGGGAAGCTCGGCGCACAGACCGGTGCTGGGGCTGCGCCACGGGCACCCGGTGCGGTAAAGAGTTGGGAAGCGCCATTCGAGGGAGAGACGGAGAAGGAGCGGCTTTCCGAGCGGGCGCACGAGGATCGCGAGATCGTTTACTTCCTGCAGCAGCCGGAAACGCACGCATTTCGTCTTTATCACGACTACACGGAATCGCATCCGGGAGTGGACAAGTACTTCAACGTGGTTCGGACCGGCAGCAAAGTGTCGGATCCCTCGGCCTACCTGCTCGACACAGGCGAAAAGCTGACGACAAAGATCTTGACCGGAGCAGAACTAGCGTCCGCCAAAATGGATGCGGGAGAACCGGTGGACGCAGCCGCACAAGTGGTGGTAATTCCTTTCTCTCCGGTGAAGGCGGGCCAGAACGTTCGCGTGCGAATTTCCGAGACATACACCGCGCCGGCGAGCTACCGCCTGGAGGGAGACGACCTGGTATTTGATCGGAGCCTGGGACGTCCGCGTAACGCTGTGGTGCTACCGGAAGGATGGTATCTGACGGCCAGCTCAATTCCGGCGACGGTCACACAGATGTCGGACGGCCGCATCCGGCTGGATTTCTGGAATGCACGGCCGGACCCGGTGGACGTACTGATCAAGGCCAAGCGCCGCGCGCGGTAGCTGCTGGCTGAGTCAGAATCGCTAGACTCCCACCGGGAAGGGCTTGCTGTGTGCCTCTGAGCTGACCGTAACGCCGGCGAAACGGCCCTGCAGCAGCGACATCAGTCCGGTGCACCAGTAGCCGATTACGAAGAGGAGCAGGAAGGGAACGGTGATGTAGTTCTCGTTGTCAATCGCGTAGTAGACGGTCAGCGCGAAATAGGTTCCGACCAGCAGTTCCAGCCATGGGACCCATCCCAGCCGCTTGCGGTACTTGGCGGCGGCGACTTTGTCCTTTTTTGATTCGACGCGGTATTTGGGCGTTCGCGCGAAGGCCGTTTGTTTTCCGGCGAGCGCTTCGAGCACGGCTCGCGTATTCGTAATTGTTAGCCCGATCCCGAGCGCCATCAGAAATGGCAGGTAGAGAAACGTCCGCAGCCAGGTTTTTGGAAAAAGTTCCTTCTGCGAAACCAGGTAGAAGCTGGAGATAGAGAACGTCGAAGCCATAAACAGCGGAAGATCGATGTAGACCATCTGAAACCAGCCCTGGTAGAAACGAATGACCATCGCCGGCAGCAGCAGCACGGAGAGCACAATCATCAGCGGATAGCTGAGATTGGCGGTCAGGTGATACCAGGCTTCAATTTTGACGGAACGAGGCACGTCGCTGATGAAAACCTTGGGCAGGATTTTCTTCGATACCTGGATCAGTCCTTTTGCCCAGCGCGCCTGCTGCGTCTTGAACGCCGTCATTTCAACCGGCAACTCGGCGGGACATTCCACGTCTTGCAGATAGAGAAATTTCCAGCCCTTGAGCTGCGCGCGATAGGAGAGATCGGTGTCTTCGGTGAGGGTGTCGTGCTGCCATCCGCCGGCTTCGTCGATGGCAATGCGGCGCCACATACCGGCGGTGCCGTTGAAATTGAAGAAAACGCCGCTGCGGGCGCGTCCGGAGTGCTCTAGCACGAAGTGGCCGTCGAGCAGGATCGCTTCGACTTCGGTCAAAAGCGAGTAGTTGCGGTTGATGTGGGTCCAGCGCGTTTGGACCATGCCAATTTTCGGATTGGTGAAATGGTGGATGCACTTCAGCAAAAAGTCGGGAGGCGGCACGAAGTCGGCGTCGAAGATGGCGACGAATTCACCCTTGGCTGTCTTTAGGCCTTCCTCGAGCGCGCCCGCCTTGAAGCCTCTGCGGTTGTCGCGATGGAGATAGCTGACCGGGTGTCCCAGCGCGGCGTAGCGTTCGACCAGGGCGCGCGCGACTTCGATGGTTTCGTCGGTCGAGTCGTCGAGAAGCTGAATGTCGAGTTTCTCGCGCGGGTAATCCAGCTTGCAGACCGCGTCGAGCAGACGGTCCACCACGTATTGTTCATTGAAGATCGGCAGTTGCACGGTCACACGCGGCAGGTCTTCGAAATAAGCTGCCGGAGTCGTGGTCTTGTTCTTTTTGTGCTTGTAATAAAGATAGACCAGCCAATATCGGTGCGCGCCGTACGCTGCCAGAATGATCAGAACGATGAAGTACGGAATCAGCAGCGCCAGGTCGAATCCGTTGACTTGATAGAGGCCCTGAAAGGTCCTGTCCAGAAAATGCTGGCGGATATAGGGGAGTACGCCCTTGGGAGCAGACGCCAGCGCAAACGCGGCAGTGGGGAGGGGTAAGGTCACGAATTGGCCGGACGGCGAAGGCGAACAGACATTGTACCCGATGG
>WNFH01002978.1_pt1 | contig 11934 bp, 9 predicted proteins | sample 5400411 | NCBI WGS metagenome assembly WNFH01 (sample SAMN13153347, study PRJNA577476) | soil metagenome | isolation source: 200 cm saprolite under Douglas fir tree site 2 hole 3 | place: USA:California | collected 2015-04-18
GGCGTTACCAAGGACGGGCGGATTTTCGATTCGAAAGAACTTCACTCTTACGCAGCCGTGGCGTTTTTCACCACCGGTGATCTGACAACGCTGGGCACGGATGGCAAGCCACCGATGTCACTCAAAGGCAAACAGGCACTGCTGGACGCGGTGCGGAATGGAATGGGGTTTGTCGGCGTGCATGCGGCGAGCGATACGTTTCACACGCAGCCGGACCCCAAAGACCTCTCCAATCGCTATGTCGCGCATGGAGAGCAGCAAGATCCTTACCTGCGAATGCTGGGCGCCGAGTTCATCGTTCACGGACGGGAGCCGCGGCTGCAGGATGCGAACCTCATCGTGAACGACCCGAAATTTCCGGGCCTGGAAGGCGTAACGTCACCGGTAAGCTTCAACGAAGAATGGTATTCATTGAAAGATTTCATGCTCGATCTTCACGTGATCCTCACGCTGGACACGCATGGCATGAAGGGGGAGTGCTACCAGCGCGCGTCGTATCCAATAACCTGGGCGCGGCGGCATGGAAAAGGCCGTGTGTTCTACACTGCGATGGGCGACCGGCCGGAAAATTGGAAGAATGAATTTTTCCTGAATTTGCTCGCCAGCGGAATCCGCTGGGCCATCGGAGACGCCAGCGCGCAGGTGGATGTGAACCTGAAACGAGCCGCGCCTGGTTACGCGGAAATTCCTCCAAAGTTTCCGCCAGAGAAGTAAATTGCATCCTGCTCCGCAATTAGTCGATTGGAAAGGCTGAAAGTGGAACGATTACATAGGGATCGGCTGGTTGATCCTTGGTTTGACGTACCAGCAGGGCGAATAGCGGAAGTGCGGAAAGAGAGAGTGGACGCAAGTGACGGTTTGTTCAGGGTTCAGGGCGTCGACTTCATATTCCGTCTTGCCGTTCTTTTCTGGGATAGCGAGGACGCGCAGAGACTTCAGGGATTCGAAAGGGTCGGCGGGCTTCGGATGGATTGCGCGGATGCGCACAGATAAAGAGTCACTGATATAAAGAGCGACAAACGCGGCTGCGACGCCTAGCATAATTCGTTTGAACAGTATGCGCGGAAGGATCACGTCGATTTTGGTGGAGCTGATGGGATTGTCCATCGACTATTGAAGAAAACCGAAGAAAAACGGCTAAATATCAGAGCCTCATTACCACTTGCTAATTCTTGCATCGTCCCGCAGTAACCCTCAAGGGCCCTTTGGACGCCCACATAATGTCCGAATGTGGCAACAGTTGGCAACAGTGCGATTTGTTGGCGACTAGCGCCCGCCGGCGGACTTTTCTTGTCTCATTTCGCCGCGCAGTTCATGACCGAAAACATTCTTCAGCCACTCAGGGCAAGTGTGCGTTGTTTTCACTAACTCGCCGGCGATGAATCGTGCAACGAGCCGGTGCCCTTTCCCATTCGGTTTCGAACGCCCTGCTGAGCACGAATGAGCTGGCTGACCTCACCGGCTTTGCGCCGAAGACCATCCGTCGTTGGGCCTCGCGCAGGCTTTTGAACTTCATCCGAGTTGGGAACCAGTTTCGATTCCGTCCCGCAGCGGTGGAATTATTCCTCATGCAGCGTGAAGTTCGAAACTGAAAACCAATTTCCCACGTGGTTGAGTGGGCGCAGGCCGCAGGCCCGCCTTCCGGTAAGAACTCATGCACTTGGGCACTTCGGCAGTGCTTCTGGATTACTGACGATTGGCCTAAAACCTGTTCTTCCCACATCCCCGTTTCGGGATAACTTCCGTATAGCCGATAATCCAGGAGTGAAGGACGAGATGCGCGTTTCTCAGATGGGATGAGAAGGCCGGTCTCCAGCGGGATGCAATAGGCTCCCGATGAAAGACGTGCTCGAGGCACAAGAAAAGGAGACCGGCTATGAAGAAGATTAGCACTGTGCAGACATTTAAGAGCGAGATTTTCAAGGAACAAAGGCTAACGATCGGTGTGGATCTGGGAGATCTCTGGTCGTTCTACTGCATTAGGGATGAGGCAGGCGAAATCATTCTGGAACAGAAACTGCTGACTACACCGGAAGCGATGAAGCAGACATTTGGAAAGATACCGCAGAGTCGCTGCTGCCGGGAACTCCCAAGCCATGCACAGTGATTGGCACGGCAAGAGTGCTGTGCAGGGCGGCACGGATCTCCGTGCCCTGCGGCACGCGGACCAGTGGCCCGGGATTTTGTAGGGGGCGCCCAGCTTCGCCGAATGCATACACGGCCAGCGCAACTCCGTCGTCAGCTTCGGGGTGCCACTCGCCTTTCGCGATCTCTAACCGGATGGACAACACTCCGTCGCGAAGGGCACCCGCCGGCACGTGATTCTGATTAGCTACGATTGGGGCTAAGGAGTCGGCGGCAAAACCGAAAGGTGAGACTGCAAAGCACATCAGAAGCAGCCGCACAAGCAGGCCGAGGCGGCAGCGGAGCATATCCATTTTGGACGAGTGTCGCACGTGGCCCCTCAACTTAGGTGGCAATTCGATTCCCCCGCGGCTATCCGTATGTGAACTATTTTACTTCATCTAAGCGGCCAAAATTGTCCATGCGAATGGGAGTGATGAGTGCGTAGTCGGCAAGCCCCGAAGTAACGGCGCGAATCAGATCTCCTGGAATTACTTCCGTGTGGGCGGTCAACCATTCTCGAATGGTGGTTGCCAGTGCAAGGTAAATTTCGAACCAGAGTTTTTACGATGTTAGGCTTTGCCGGACGGCGTCTTGAAGGCATTCGACAGCTTGATCGCACGATCGAACTTGGGGTACCAACCCCGCGGTGCATAGTCGCCGGTGTGAAGATAGCATTGGGTCGTCACCTCGTCACTTCCGTCCGTGAACGTCAGCAGCCAACTCCGCGGAACGCAGTTTTCCGGCGCACCCATGTACTTGGTCAGGCCCGCAACATTAATAAACGTGGTGCCCCAGCGGCGCTCGATGTGAGATTTCTCGCCATACGTGTCGGACGGAGCGGTATGCGTGTGCGCTCCGAGCCATAAATCCGCACGCCCAGGTGATGCTCCTAAGAAGTTCTCGAACGCGCCGGAATCCTGTTTGCTGTCCACCCAGTACAAATACGACGCGCCCTGGGGCGTTCCTTTGCCTTCGTAGTAGCCGTGATACCCGTCCTTCCATTGGCCTTTCTCGTCGCGCCGCATTCCCTCCCATACTCCGGAGGCTACTGTGGTGTTTTTCAGCATGTAATGATGCGCACTGATGATGATTGACGAGGGATTCTCCGTTACCATTCGCTTCCACCAGCGAAAGGTTTCACCGCTCGTCACGCCGCCAGGATTTCCGCCGAGCGTACCGCGTCCGATTTTCTGCGTGGGCTCATTGATGTCGCTCATCATCAGGAAGAGAAGATTGCCCGCCCGGAACGAATACCGCTCCCACGTCCCTTCAATGGGAAAAGGCCGCTTGGCGGCATCGACGTGCGAAAATTCGGTGTGCTCTCCCGTGGGGTCGATCCATTTGCGCCACCACCAGGCTTGCGGCTCGTCGAGACCGCTCCGGTCATGGTTGCCCGATACGTCATAGATCTGCTCGCGGCGATGCTTCTTTAGCGCAGCGAATTGCCGGACTATCTCCTCGCCTTCAGGGTCCTTCGGCAGGCCCACCTCACCTGATATATCGCCTAAATTGAGTGCGATGTCCCAGTCAAACCCGGACGCCGATTCCGACTGCCGAATCGCCTCAGCCAAGCTCGCTCGGGGACCATATTTCGCATCTCTGCCAACGTGGGCGTCGGAGAACACCCAGACTCGGAATTTCCTGGGTGTTTCACTCTTGGAGAATAAGTTGCTGCTGTCCTGGTTCAACCACGCGCTGCAAAGCACAACTTGGTTCATGCCTAGTGCGACCAGCCCCACTAGAAAATCGCGTCTTGAATGATTCCGCTTACCTGATTGATCGCAGGTTGTACTCGATCCCGCTACCACGAGATTAAGATTGTCGTGGTGAGACATTCTTTTCCTCACTTCAGTCAGTCCGTTCCTCGGCTGGCACGTTATACCCCCTAACACTGACTGGCGTCTACATGGGCAGACTCGATCCGAGTTTGCTGTCGGATGGTCGGCGATTCGGAAGTAATCCAGTTGGGCATCGTGCGGATAAGTCCCTGGAAGTTGGCATCTCGTCAGGAAATCAAGCACTGACGAGAGGGGCGTTTGTCAGGAGTTACGCTAGCTTTGAAGCCGCGAATCTGGCTGTTAGGTCGGTTCCACTTGCGGTGTGGGCGCAGTAAAGCACAGGAGCCCTCCTGCGAGGGCCCCGAAGACCAAGTTGAAGCCCAGCGTCTCCCAAAAATGACTGCGCGCAACACTGGCGGGCATCAACGGATTTGGCAACAGCAAGACGGTTGTCCAGCAAGCCAAAAAGAGCGCCGCGGCCAAGGCCGACTCCCGCCGGGAAGTGTGGAGCATCCGAACGAGCGGGTACAGACACGCGATGTGGAGGAGAGCGCGGAACGCGGCAAGAGCGTAAATCCAACGGGAGCTTGTCCAGTTGTGCCTCCATGCCGCCCAGAAGGTTGCGAGTTGCGGCCCTGCGTAGAAGCGCTGAAGGTCGGGGTTTTTCCAAGCGACATAGTAGCCGAAGAACATATACAGGAAGACGAAGGCCGCGACGAGGATGGCAAGCCGCAGCAGGATCGAAGCCGGCTTCAGTGGGGCGGCATGCAGCATAGGTGCGCGAAGCGAAGCAGCGCGCCACTTGCCGAGCGCCAGGACAGCCAGAGGCGCGAACAAAGCCGCAACAATCGCACCTTGCACGAAAAGGGCCCGAATCATACCTTGAGGCAATTTGTTTGAGAGGAAAGCAACAGATTCGACTTGAATGGCGACGGTCGAGATGCCGTACATCCCCACGAAGATGGCGCCGGCGAGCATCCAGCCATGCCAGCGAGACCTGAGGATGAGGTAGGAGAGAGTGCCGCCAACACAGAACGTAAAAACTAGAAAGCTACGAAGAAGATTTTCAGGCACCTGGGGAACCTGCTGGCTGGCAGGCGGGGCGGGCTGGGACGCGACCGATTGCTGAGCGATCTTGTCGAGTCCGGAAAGCGCACCGCCAACAGCAAAGCAGACCGCAAATAGAAGACACACTGCCAGGATTCTCAGGCCGGTGAGGAGAATTGTGCGAGTGGCCATCGTGCCTCCTGGACCAGAGAGAAACGGCACTTGCGTGATCTAGACGGCCCCTTATACCATGACGGGTGGGATTGCAAACGAATATGTGACGAAGTGAGAGAAATTGAGGATTAGCGCCCATCAGTACATGCTGAAGGGTACGCGGGCATTGCTGTAAAGAAGCCTGTACAAACCTAACCCTCGCCGCGGAAGCCGATTCCACAGTACGGAGGCTGGAGGAAGGCGGTTCAGTTCACGCCCTGTCCCGTTCCACACCTCCTCTGGAGCAGTGCAAACCTATGTGTACCGGCACTCGCACCTAATTCCTGCGCGAATGAATCGTATTCCTGTAGGTTGGTACCTCTAGTTATCGATATATCCGCAATTCCGATACAATCGACTGCGTGGGAATTTGGTCGGCAAAAAGTCCGAAGAGTCGCGCTTGCCTACCTGTGGTCTACCTTGATTTGGGTGGGATTTTCACCGGTGCTGGCCGGACAAGATAAAGTGCGACTGTTGGAGAGGGGACAATACACAGCCCAGGCGAGAAGCGTGTCGCTGACGACGATGGAGCGCTCTTCATAGTCCTTCGGCTTGAATCCAAACTTCAGCTTGAAGCGAACCGAGATGGTTTTGTCCTCCCAGTCGACGTCCGTCCGCTCGGCGACTGCGGTCTCGCCTATACGGAAACCAGTCCCCAGAAGGAAGCGGATGAGGGCCTCCTCGGCGCTGTTTGCAACCTGGAGCATTGCAGCAATCTCCTCCTCCAGATACGTAGCATCTTTTTGTTCTTGTTGCGTTTGTCGACGTTTATGGGCCAATCCTTCTGCTGCACCCAATCTACTTTCGCCGCGTACTTTGCGATGCCACGGTCGTTGAGGAAGACCATGGTCTTGAGAAAGTAGTTGAACACGGTAGACTCCCCGAACCACCTGCCCGTCTTTGGCGACACACTTTTCCGCAAAAGGGATAGATAATCCAACATGTCGTCGCGGCGAATCTCGTCGAAGTACGTCTTCTTGCAACTTTGGACAAACAGATTGACGGCGGTGCGATAGCCAATAAAAGTCTTGCGCGATTTCTGGCTGCTGCGCTCAATGTACTCCCTGGCACCTTCAGCTAGAGTCTTGCGTGGTACAGGGGCGGGCACGGCAGCAGTGCGAGCCGCAGGGAACACGGCAATAATGTTTGGTGCTTTGCAGTTTTCCGTGTTCAGTAAGGCTGCGATCGCCGCATTGACATCTTTTCCTATTCTGATTGGCGTGCGCCTGCCCTGCTGCCAGGACGTAGGTAGTAAGTGGTTCCTTCGATCGGAATCGGACGATGATTCTTCGAGAACTGCACGTTGACGTACGGAAATTCCCCATCACCGGCGTTGATGCGTGCGATGAGCGTGTAGTACGCTATAGGCTGTTTTCCTCGCAAAGCGTGAAAGATTCATGTTGGAATGCAAGAAAAAACAGCACATGTGGCAATAGTGGGTGGTAACAGTTAGCGGTTTTCTAGGGTAAGTTCTTTGGTTCCTTCAAATGGTGGAGCCGATGGGATTCGAATTCACCAGCCATATGGAAACAAAGGAATTTTGCGGTGCAGCCTGGCCTTATAAGGAATTGAAAAGAAAGGGAGGGAGTCCTTAGTGCCCCCTTAATGCCCCTCAGAAATTCTTTCATTTCTCCAGCTACTCATACTAGAATCACAGGGTCGCACAGCTCACACTGCAAGAGGTCGACTTTCCACTTGCAATGCGATTGACTGCACGCTTCCAAGCCAAACTGTGCGCCATTCCAGGCGGAGCAAACTGTTTGGTCAGATGCGGCAGCTCGAAAACGTGCAAACCGGTAGCGATCCTGCGGGATTTCCACTTGGGCGGTTTGCGCGTTGGTCGGTCAAGTGGATTCCGAATGCGTCAGAACGAAGCCGCCCACAATCGCGGATTCGACCCTGCCGAATCTCCGGTAAACTCAACGCGACTTTGAGGGACCAATCTTCATCCGGTGAACTAAGAGTTCGCTTTTCTGGTAGGTGCCCCTAGTTACTTCAGCTTTGCGTATTCGGCTTTGGCTTGTTGGAGGATGTTGATATCGGGGTCCGCGTCTTTCCAGATACTAAGAAACTTTTCATAGTTTTCCTTTGCTTTTTGGGTCTCCCCTAGTTCGTCGTAAATCTTGCCCAGCTGGTAATGCGCGATAATCCACTGCTCTTGGTTTTCATTGCCGAGCCAAGTCAAATGCTTAGCGACGATCTCCTGATACTTGCCGGCTGCATCCTGTGGCTTCCCAAGAATCCGATAACCGAAGGCCAGCGACTCCAAGCCACTGCCCGGATCCAACTTGTCCCCCAGTTCAAGCGACTCCATTGCCTCGGAAGCCCTCCCGGCGGACAGAGCGATTTCTCCCTTGCCTATGTAAATGTATGCCTGATCGCGTCGTCCACTTTGCGTGATGCCAGAGATGGCCGTTGGGTTCTGCGCCTGTAAGACCATCTGATGAAGAAGCTTCGTAGCCTCTCTGGTTTTTCCCATCCGGGCGTAAGTCTTCACCAGGAGTATGATCCACCCAGGGCCGAATCGGGCTTGAGAAAGGATGCCATGGGCTGCTACGAGTTCTGATGCGAAGTCAGCGTTTCGGTCTTTGGTCCGGTACGCGGACGCAAGGAACATACGATCACGAAACTCGCTTTCCAAACCCTTCGACACTTTGTTGAGCACTATGGCTTGCTTGAGATTTGAAATTGCCTGGGAGTACTTTCCCTGGTACATATCGAGGATTGCCATGGACCGGTACCCGCGAGCCTTCTTCGAGTTTTCTCCTTCGGAAATCATTTTTTGGAAGGTTTCTAGCGCTTTCTGAGGGTTTCCCATTTTCACCAGCATGAAGCCGTACTCGTGATTGACAAATATGCCCGTGATTGCGGATGGGTTTAACTTGAAGCCTTTCTCGTAATACTCTACAGCCGTCTCATATTGGCCCAAGCCGTTGTAGCAAGAGGCTAGGTTGATGTATGCCCCGACATCAGAGGGACTAATCTCCAGCTCTCTCTTGAATGCCTCGATGGCTTTTTCCCGTTGACCAAGCGCAGCCATGTAAGTCCAGCCCAGTCGAAACCAGCCTGAGCTGTCGTCCGGATACTGCGCGAGGTAGGTTTTGTAATACTCAACCGCCTGTTCGCGATTGCCTCTCCAATCTTCGACCACGGCGCGAATCCAGAGTTTTTCCCTTAAGGTGAGCCGGTCCATCAGGCTAAGAGCCTTGACGAAGTGCTCCTCACCCTGTGTCTTATTTCCCCAGATGTAGTACTGAACTCCAAGGTCCGCGTGAGCCAATGCAAAATCGGGATCAATGGCCACCGCCTGCCGGATGAGGTCATATCCTACTTGAATATTGGTGGCTGCAAGCTTCTTGCCATCCGCATAGGTCTTCAGCGCCTCGAGTGACGCCGTTGTCGCTCTGGGTAATGGTAGACTCTGCCGCGACACGCTCATGAGGGATTCGCCAAGCTCCTGCCGGACAGCTTTCGCCATGGAGTCTAGGGCTGGCAGCACCTGGTCTTTTCCCGCAGCCTTGGTGACCTCCGTAAGGACTATCGCTCGACTACTGGGTTCCACAAGTCGAGCGGTTAAGGAGTACATGCCGCCTACCTCGGCGATACTGCACACGAGAACTGCCTTGGCACCCTCGCGTACTGCCAGATCGCTTGCTAGGGCTTCGTCCAATTTTGCCTCGCTCTCCTTGCGCATCCGCCGGAGAGCTTCCTGCACGCGGACTGGTGGAAGAACGCTGACATATTGCGACTGCTGAATGCCGACGGTCAGGGCGGTCTGGAGTGACCGATTGAAGACCTGATCACCGGTCAGATTCTCAAAGTCTGCGATCACTATGGAGTCGTGCCCTTGGAAGGCCAGCGCAGCCTTCGGCGAGCGGAAGTAATTCTCGTAAACCAGATAGGTGGCTCCTGCGAGCCCAAAAATAATGGCGAGAATCGTGCCGGTCAGCCGGATAGCTGCCCTGCTCTTGGTGATCCCTGGTCTTTGAGACTCTCGTGCGGAGCGTCTCTTGGGCCGGTCTGGATTTCCAGCGTCGGCCGTATAAAGGTTGAACAGGTGAACCCTGACCCCGTGTTTGACTTCCGCCTCTCCTAGGTCATGGAGCGTGTCCGCCCAACCACTGAGCTGGTTTAAGACACTCGCGACCGTCTCCGAAACAAGAATGTGGCCTGCGTCGCCACAGTCCATCACGCGCTGCGCGATGTTTATTCCGCCGCCGGCCACATTGCGGTTGGCATTAATGTCGGCGACCCGATAGACCGGCCCGGCATGTACACCCATGCGCAGCGGGGTCTCAGCATTGCCGTGCAAGGCCCGGCTCAGCTCCAGCGCGCAGCGCACGGGTGCTTCGGGGTCCTCAAAGAACACTAGCGCCATGCCATCGCCCGTGGGCAGCCGGATGAGCTCGTCCCTAGCTTCCGCGCGCGTGAACTCCGCCGTGGCCTGAACAGTCTTTTGCAGATTGCGCAGGGTTTTTTGCTGCTTGTCCATTGGCATTTTCGAATACGCGACGATGTCAATGAACAGCACATGCGCGATCTCCAGCGTGGGCACCTGGCTTTGGTCCGGCGCGGTCGCGAGTAACGGAGCATCGGTGGGCACGCCCATTCTCTCGAGATCGATGCAAAGTTCCTGCGCGGACTGGTACCGGCGGTCGGGGTCCTTGTCAAGCGCCTTCTCAATTACAGCTTCGAGCGCCGGAGAAACGCCACGGTTAAGTGAGCTGGCTGGCTGAGGCGTCTGGTGAAGAATCGCGTCGATCAGCCGAGTGCCGTGCATATTGGCGAAGGGCCGCTGGCCGGTAGCCATTTCGTAGAGCACGGCGCCCGCGGCAAATATGTCGCTGCGAACATCTGCAGGCTCGCCGCGCAGCCGCTCCGGCGGCATATAAGGGAGCGTGCCGGCCAAGGCGTGCGATTCCGTTGCGCTCTGGGTTGCCGCCGGATCAGTGGATGGGCGCAGCAGCTTGGCCAGGCCGAAATCGAGGACTTTTAGGCGTCCGTCCGCCGTGATCATCAGGTTTCCCGGCTTCAAATCCCGATGAATCACTCCGTGCGCATGCGCTGCGGCCAAGCCCCCGGCGAATTGCGCGCCTAGGCGAAGGATCTCACTTTCCGCCAGGGGCCCCTCTTTCAGTTTCTCGCTCAGCGAAAGTCCTGGAATGAACTCGATAACTAGGAAGTCCAAACCGTCCTGCGTGTTGAACTCCAGGACAGTTTCAATGTTTGGATGATTTAGCTTGGCGAGCGCCAAGGCTTCCTTGCGGAACTGCTTGCGAGCGGCTTCATCGGCAAGTTTGCCAGCGGGGAGGACTTTCAGAGCGACGTCACGCTCGAGTTGCTCATCGTGGGCCCGATAGACTTCGCCCATGCCACCTGCGCCGAGTTTCTCCAGAATGCGGTAATGGCCAAGCGTTCGGCCGATCATCGGGAGGATGCCACCTTTGTCCAGAGATCTTAGGTCCCATCTGCAGGCAAGTCAACACGCGTCGCGGAGTTCCTTCCAAAGGCGGACCCGGTGCATTCAAGCCGTAGAACAAAGTTGGTGGAGCCGATGGGATTCGAACCCACGACCTCCTCGATGCCATCGAGGCGCGCTCCCAACTGCGCCACGGCCCCACCGCAGGAACACAAGCATTGCTATTTTACATGAGCAACCAGCTCCCGTCCACGACCTGAAGACGTTAAGATGCGACGCGCTCTTGCGCGTTTCTCAATTGGTGACGAAAAGATTTAACGCGGCGCGAGAGCCGCACTTCTGGTATTTGTCGTAGGCCTGCGCCGCGCGGTGACGGATCGCTTCGTTGTCTTCGTTGGCGATCCAGCCATTGAGAGCCGCCTTCAAAGTGTAGGCTTCCGGGGCCATTAGGCCAGTTGTCCATAGCAAGGGTTCGGCACCGGTTCGCTGAATGTAGGGACTGAAAAAAGCTTTGCTGGCACAGGCCAAGATGATGGTTCGGCGAGGCTTGCTTCCCCTGGCTCCGGCAATCGGAGGAATCTGAAAATCCATGAACGCATCATGTCCAACGTAGGCGAGTACATCCGCTGCGCCTCCCGCGGCGATGGAGACGTCAGCTGAATTCACCTTAACGTGGATATTTTCTGATGTTAAGCCGGCAGCGGCGGAAAGAAAGTCGGTAACCGCCAACTTGATCTCGCTTCCTTGATAGGCGTCGGCAACCAGGTAAACATCTTCATTGCGATTTTTGAACACGCAGCGGTCCAGAATCGCCCCTTTGGGACCTCGGCCAGAGAAAAGCAGTTGCCATTCATCGCTGGACTTGAAAAACGTTTTAACGCCGAACGCGGCACCCCAATACAGATTGCGCTGCGGGTCGCTCCCATTGCCAAGCGCAGGCGCAACCGGAACGATGCCTTGATGCTGATTGTCCGCCAAGGCGACAAATACATGGACGACCCTAGGGGAGGATTGCACAGCACTGGGAATCGCGAACAAAAAGAGAGTGAATATCGCGAACGCGATCCATGGCAGTGGAGTCGTGTTTGTTTTGGAAAACATTGTTGCCCCTGTGATTCTAACTCCAGTGAAACGAGTTGTGTGGGCGGAATGTTCGTTTAGAATACTCGCCTATGGCAAAACTCACTTTTCTGGGCGCGGCGGGGTGTGTTACTGGTTCAAAATACCTGGTCGAAGCGGCGGGCAAGCGGCTGCTGGTGGACTGCGGCATTTTTCAGGGCTCGCAGGAGCTGCAAGACCGCAACTACAAGCCGCTGCCAATCGATCCGAAGACCATTGACTACCTGGTGC
>WNFH01002981.1_pt1 | contig 11932 bp, 9 predicted proteins | sample 5400411 | NCBI WGS metagenome assembly WNFH01 (sample SAMN13153347, study PRJNA577476) | soil metagenome | isolation source: 200 cm saprolite under Douglas fir tree site 2 hole 3 | place: USA:California | collected 2015-04-18
CCTGCTTCGAGAGAACCAGAGTGTGTACGATGCGTAATATCGAGTCGATGGAGTACGGATTAGCAGTTTGCCGAATATTGCCACTTTTGGAAGCCGCATCCCATTCGGCGTGAAAGTCACCACGTGTCAGGGCCCATCGCCCTGATCGCTGAAGCACGCGCACATCGTCGTCTGCCCCGACTTCACCCGGGGGAGTCAAATCCACATCAAACTCGAACTCCGCGTGACCTCTGTGCTTGACGAAACCTGTGTAGCGCTTTTCCAGCAGATGCAAGAAGGCTGAGTCGCCCGTTCGCACGCGTACGGGAACGTCGCCGATTTCGATGACGATGTCACGGTCAAGCGTAGTCGTCAGCTCTGACACAGGGCCTCACGCTCGCAAGAACGACGCCGACTCCCGCGGAGACGCGCGAGAATTGCGGTGGCTCGTCCAGAGCGAGAAACCAGCATTGCCACCGTTCGCGCGCCGAAACTGAGCCGCCTGGAAGGCTGGATCCACTCCCCGCCGCGAAGGATGCCAGACACTTTTCCGAGCAGCTGAGCAGGGCTGATGGGGGAATCCTGCGACGGGAGCGCGTCGCCTCGGGTGATTAAGCTCGGAGCTTCCAGATCATCTGTCTTGAACACGGCGCGGTGCGCGATAAGCCTGCCATGGCAAGCGAAAAGCACGATATCGCCCGGATAGATTTGGTCCATCTGCTGCCGGCGAATCAATAGCAGATCGCCCGGCCACACGGAAGGAAGCATGCTCAACCCGGTGACTCGCAAACGCAAGCTGCCGAAGAGTCGCAGCGTTTTCTCCGCCAGTTCGCATTTCGCGGCGTGCGCCATTTCAAGCGTGGCAGGGTCGGAAGGGATCGAGCGCCCCCTCACACTCGCACCTTCGTGATGCGGTCGCGAAACGCTATGCTCGAAGAGAGAAGCCACATGTGAAACTCCGCCCATCTGAGTGAGCTAGGAACTCTTTCTATTGTGCTTGCACGAGGCCTGGGTGGCGTTGATTTTACCGCACGACAAGGCCATGGTCTCGAACACCCGCTCATGCAGGAATGTAGGTTTTTGGTAGGGCCGCTTTTGTTTCTCGCTGGGTTTTTCAGCAGCCGCGTCTCTCGAATCGTGACTGTGTTGTTCGCGCATATGCGTTTCAGTTTAACCCCGATTGCGTTGCTTTCACAGCGCAACCAACGCCAGTGGTTACGCCACAACGGTGGGCGGCGTTGGAGTTCGCTAAAATGGAGAAGTAAATGCTCGAGGCCTGCCCAGCGGCGCTTACGTTGTCGATCACAATCGCGCTGCTGCCGCCTCTCTCGGGCAGCGCGGCAGCAACCGCGGCCGGGAATGTGAAAGGACTCGCGGTGGGCGCGGAGACAGACATAACGCAGCCAATTGCGGCGCATGCTGCCGAGCTGCCAGAAGCCTGCACGCTGAAGAACATCCAGTCGGTCGTGCCGTTCAAGATCTCGGTCACCGGGGAACATGTTGTCACGGCCGTAGCTAGGAGGAGGGTGCCGGCGTCCACAACGGCCATGGTGCCGTTACTGTTGAAGGAAATACGCTTCAGCACCGGTTGATTGTCAGCAGCAAGTCCACTGGACGGGCCTGAATTCGGGCCGCTGTTCCCGCAAACATACAGGTGGCCTGTCGCCACATTGGAAAAATAAGCGTCATCAAAAGCGCCGTCGTGCAGATTGAACCTTCTGCCAGTTCCCACATCGAGTCGCGTAACACTCGCGGCGCTTAAAGCCGTATCGGCCTGCACCACATTTGCGCCACCCAATATGGCGTTGGTATGGTTGCGGGTGAACGAAAAAACCCTGCCTTGGGTGGAATCCACGATGGGCGCGTCCGTAATGCTGCCAGCGTTGCCGCTGACGGCGACGCTTGTGGAACCCAAGCAAGGCGGAACCACCCCTATTCCTGCACACGCACCAACAGTACTGCCTACTTCCCTGACGTAGCTAAGAGTTCCGTCCACATCATTCACAAAAATGTTTCCCGAGGTGTTGTCCACTACCGGCCCAGTAAGCACGTGGCCACCGCGTACCGCAATCGGCCAGCCACCCGTGGTCACTTCGGCCGGCGCGCCGAAGAACACGCCGGTGAACCTATGGAGATTGCCGCTATCATCGCCGACATAGAGATTGTCCGTGTCGAAGTCATAGAAGGGTTCGGAGCTGGTACTGCCGCTGGCGTTGCCGAAAACCAGACTGAGCAGACAAGATGTCGCCGTGGCTTTACAAGTGACATAATTTGCGCCTGTCGTGACGCTGGTGGTGACAAGCACTGGTGCCCCCACTGTGCCACCATCGCCCGGTTCCCATCGCAGTATGTGCAGGACTCCCGTTCCGCCACCCCCGCCCTCCATGTAGGCCACCTGCGTGCCGTCAAAGGACAGCGTAGGAGAAGTCAAGGTACCGGAGATACCGGTGTTGGTCTGGGTGCGATAGGCAAACAAGACCGAGGGCCCAGTGCTGCAAATTCCACCCGCACCCGCATAAAGATTGTTAAAACCAACGATGTTCAGCGATGTGTTACCGGTTAGGCTGGTATTGAAAACGATGTAGTCGTTCGCGCAACTGGGAGCGGCGTTGATATCGAACGTAAACTTCGCAGGGGACATACCCTCGCCGACCGTAGCGCCAGGGCCTAACGAGATGCCCCAATCTCTTTGCAATCCATCGCCGGCGTCATTCACGTGATGACGATGCCCGAATTCGGAAGAGAACGCGCCTTCCTTGTCCGGTATCTCCGCACGGACGTTGCGACGGAACCATTGGTGCCAAAAACGGTGCCGTTGCTGGTTTTGCAGCGCCTGTCCCAAAGTACCCGAACTCGAATAAATCAGGTGTCGATGGCTCCAGTCTTGGGGCAGTGGGATCCTGTAGCGAAAGGGACCTGGGGAATTGGGAGCCTGACCCTGCAAAACCATCGCCACCGCCGCCAAACCAACTAAGGCGATACCAAATCGAACGGCTCTCCGGTTCGACAGCTTCATGTTTTCTCCATGAGCTATTAGACTGTGGAACGATTATAGCGCGCGTTCCAAATCGGGAAAGTGAAATTGTAGCCGTTCGCGTCAAATGCTATATGTACTTTTTATTAAATCAATAAGTAAATATCCTAATTTGCGTGGGAAAATCTTGAGCTGTGCCGGCCTCTTTACATAACGCCGGATACGTTCAGGACTTCTTTTTCTTTAGTTTGGTGTCGATGCCCGGGGAGATCTCCTGCAACGCTTCCAGTCCCTGCTTGGCTTGCTGACCATAGGGACCGTTGGGGTCCAGTTCGACGGCTTTTTGGTAGGCCTCCACAGTGCCTGGTTGCACTATGACTTCCAACTTGCTGCCGACCTGTTTGTAATCCATGGAGCCGACTAGCGCGGCACCGAGCAGATACCAGGCTTGCGCGCTCTTGGGATCCAGTTCGGTTGCTTTCTTTAACGGCTCGACGGCTTCCTTCATTTTTCCCACGTTGTAGAGGGTGATGCCGCCGTTGCGATAGGCCTGCGCCGCATTTGTGGGATCCAATTCCGCGCTCTTTTTGTAGGCATCCATAGCTTCAGGAATCTTGCCGGCGCGGCCGTAAATGCCGCCCAAATTGTTGTAGTAGGCGGCGGTGGACTTCAGCTCAATGGCTTGCTTGTAAGCGTTGGCGGCATCCTCGGCGCGGCCGTCGGCGTCGTAGGCGTCCCCGAGACGCGCCCAGATAAGATTAAGATTGGCGTCCTTTTCGCCGGCTGCGGCTTTTGCCGCTTCAAGCTCCGTCACGGCTTTGTCGGACAGATCCTTCATTTCCTGTTTTTTCGCGTCGCGCTGATCCGCGGGAGCCTTGGCCAGGTCTGTCTTGGCCTGACTTGCCTGGTTGAGGAACCCAACGCCCGCCTCGTAGTGCGCCTTCATTCCCTGAAATTTTTGCTGCTCCTCGTCTCGCTTCTTGGCCTGTTCTTGTACCGCCGCGCCCTGTTTTGCAAGTATCTCTTTGAAATTTGCATCGGCCTTTGCGTCTTCGCCACCCTGTACCCGGACCTTGGCCATCTGATACGGCGGTTGCTTGTCGTTCGGCGGAGGAAAGGATATGACCGTGACGTCGTAGACGCCAGGCCGCAGACTCCGAATGTTGTATCTGCCGTCATTCTCGGTCTTCGCCTCCTGCTTTACGCCTTGATCGCTTACCGCTTGAACGGTAAGGCCAGCCCAGGGTTTTGCGTTTAGGTCCAAGATCACGCCGCTAATAGATCCGGTTTGTGCCGAGGCGCCGGGCGCAAGAACGGAGACCAATGCCCCAACGATGAGTGCGGCGGACACCAAAAAATTATCAGCTCTCTTCATGCCCATTTCTCCTTTTAAACAGAGACGAGGCCTGTGCTGTCCGCCTCGCCGGCGTGCGCCTATTATCTCCGAACTTGACCTCATGCCAAGCTTAAGGCTGTGCTGCTACCGTTCGCCGGTAGGGAATTCGATCCGCTACCCCAGCTTCAGCGAATGCCCGCAAGCGCAGCAAGCAACTGTCGCAAGCGCCACAGGCTGCATCTTCGCTCTGATAGCAGGACCACGTCAAATGCAGTGGGGCCCCGAGCTCGACTCCGCGCCGAACGATTTCGCTCTTCTTCAGCGTGATCACCGGCGTGACAATTTCGATTCTTGTTTCCGGGCGTGTACCGGCGCGAACCAGTTCCTGAAATGCCCGGTAATATTCGGGCCGGCAGTCTGGGTAGCCGGAGCTGTCCTCGGCAACGGCGCCGATATAAACAGCTTCCGCGCCAATGGCTTCCGCCCAGCTCACTGCTACGGAGAGAAAATGGGCGTTGCGAAACGGCACGTAGGTTACGGGAATCTCGCCGTGGGGCCCACGAATACCCAACTGGTCTTCGGGCACGGCAATCTTCTGATCCGTCAGAGCGGAGCCCCCTATGGCGCGGAAGTGGTCGAGTTGCACGACCAGGCGTTCGCTGATTCCATAAAAGTCGGCGACGTCCGTGAAGGCACGGCGCTCGCGGGCCTGTGTGCGCTGCCCATAACTCGCATGGAGGGCCGCGATTTTCCCGGCACCGTAGCGCTCGCATGCGATGGCAGCAGTAACGCAGGAATCCATTCCCCCGCTCAGCAGCACTACGGCTTGTCGATGTATCTTGCCCATAAAGATCTTCGTACTCGTCTTTGCTCCTAAACGCCCTTGGTGACGGGATCCCAGACAAACTTGTGAAGCTGCAGACCGAGCCGCACCGGCAATCCATCCGCAAGAATCCATTCCACCAAAACTCGCGGCTGCAACCCTTGCCACTTCCCCTCCGGGTCGTCAAATACCGGGGAAAAAAGCACGGCGCGCACTCTCTGGGGGAGCTGATGTTGCAAGGTGAAGTCGCGCGCAAACTCGTAATCGCGCCGCGTTGAAAGGACAAACTTCACTTCATCGTTTGCGCTGATGGCCTCGAGATTCTTCATCTCGAAGGTGTCCGCTTCTCCGGAGTCCGGGCACTTCACGTCGACAATCTTGATCACCTCTTTCGGTAGCCGTCCGACGAACCGCTCGCCGCTGGTTTCGATCAGCACGGTATATCCTGCGGCCAGGAGTTTCTCCGCAAGGGGGTAGATTTCATCTTGCAAGAGCGGTTCGCCACCAGTCAATTCCACGAGCGGCACCACTGCGTGGGGGGCGCCCGCCCCGTCACGCCGCCCGGCCAGCCCATCGACGCGCGCCAGCACTTCGTCGACGCTCATCTTCTTTCCGCCGTGAAAAGCGTAGGCGGTATCGCACCACGTGCAGCGCAAATTGCATCCGGTCAGGCGGACGAAAATGCACGGCAGTCCGGAACGCGTGCCTTCTCCCTGAATCGATTTGAAGACTTCGGTGATGAACATGAGATTTACCGGCTGGCGTTTCCTGCGGGCTTGATGCAGAGCTCCCGCCTTGTGTTGTTCTGCTACTTCCCGGGACGATATTGCGCGCTGGCGGTGTCTGTCTCCCAGATCACGATGTCGGTAACCCGGGCTCCGGCGGGCAACGCTTTAACATGGCCGGTGACCTCGTCATAAAAATATTTCGCAAGATTTTCGGCCGAAGGATTTATGGTGCGAAAGGGCGGCAAATCGTTGATGAACTGGTGGTCGAGGCCGCCGATAATCTCGCGAATCGCTCTCTTCAATTCTGTAAAATCGCACAGTAACCCGATGGAATCGAGCTGAGGGCCCTCGACCGTCACGCGCACGCGGTAGTTATGGCCATGCACGTTCTCGCACTTGCCGTGATAACCGCGAAGCGCGTGGCCGGCCGAAAATGTCTCCTCGACGCTAACTTGAAACATAGTTTGTTCGTTTCCGAGTCCGCCGTTGGACCTTTGCTCTTACTGCCCTCCCAGAAACCTCGCAACCTCCCTCAATTCCTGCGTGGTCGAATATCCCGGGAGAGACTCCAAGAAAATTTTACCATACGCCATCCTCTGAATCCGGCTATCGAGCAGCGCCAGCACGCCGCGATCAGTCTTTGTCCGAACGAGGCGTCCAAAGCCTTGCTTCAGCGCGAGCACCGCTTGTGGAACCTGGAACTCCGAAAATGCGTTGCGCCCATCTTCCTGCAACGCCTTCACTCGCGCGGCGACAATCGGGTCGCTGGGCACCGCAAACGGCAACCGATCCACAATAACGCAAGAGAGCTGATCCCCGGGCACGTCGACGCCCTGCCAGAAACTCGAGGTGGCAAACAGCACCGCTCCTTGTGTGTTCTTGAATCGTTCAAGCAGCACCGACCGCGGCGCCGTACCTTGCAGGAGCAGCGGAAACGACACGCGACCGCGCACGCGCTCGAACAGGTCATTCATCTGCGAATGGCTGGTGAACAAACAAAAAGCGCGCCCCTGGCTGATCTCCAGCAATTTCACAATTTCATCTGCCGCTGCTTGCGAAAACGCCGGATGGCGGACGTCCGGAATGGCGCGGGGCATATACAGAAGCGCTTGTTTTGCCCAATCAAACTCGGGCGGCAGCGCTCCTTCTCTTGCGTGATCGAGTCCCAGCCGCTGCCGGATGAACTCGAAGCGCCCGGCAACCGTGAGTGTGGCGGATGTCAGCACGATGGAATCGAATTGTTCGAACAGCCGGGCACGGAGAACCTGGCTCACGTCAATCGGCGTAGCGGCCAGAAAAACACCCTTGTTTCGGCGCTCGTACCAATAGACGAAATTGCGCTCGTGGGATTCCAAAAGAAACGACAGCTCCTGGCGAATCTCGAAACTCCTGCGCGAGATGCGTAATAACTCTTCCGGCTTCTGAGCCATGGCCGCAAATTCAGTTTCCAGTCCTTTCAGCGCGCTCGCCAAAGCGTCGTAGGTTTCGCGATGCTCCTCCAGGAACGCCGCGCGCTCGTTTTTCTCGAAGGGATAACGCCCGTCGCGCGGGGGGAATGCGTCAAAAAAGGCGCGGCTACGCTCACGAATCCTCTGAGTTCGCCGCAGCAGCGAGGGCGTCCCGAGGTGCAGCAGCCGCATGGCGATGTCGGCGTCACGCGCCAGTTCCTCGAAACGGTAGTTCGAAATCTGCCGGCCAAAGTAATCGCTGGCTACGTCCTCCATCTCGTGCGCTTCGTCAAACACCACCGCCGAATATTCCGGCAGGATGCTGCCGAAATCGTCTTGCTTGAGTGCGAGGTCCGCGAAAAATAAATGATGATTCACGATGATCAGATCCGCTTCCTTGGCGCGCTGCTGCATGGCGGTGATGAAGCATTGCTTAAACTCCGGGCATTTCTGGCCCGTGCAGGTATCGCGCCTCGCGTCGATTCGCGTCCACAGTTCCGAATCGTCGGGCAGAAAAGTGAGCTCGGCGCGATCGCCGGTTTCCGTCAGCTTGGACCAATCCTGAATCTGGCGAAAGGCATCCGTCTCTTCAATGCCTTTAAGAATCGGTTGGCCGGCAATTTGATGCAGCTTGGCGCGGCACAAAAAATTCGAGCGCCCCTTCATGACCGCTGCTTTCAACTCGGGTGCAAAGTGCTTTTGCAAAAATGGAATGTCTTTCTGATAGAGCTGCTCCTGCAAAGACTTCGTGGCGGTGGAGATCACCACGCGGCGCCCGCTGCAAATCGCCGGCAACAGATACGCCAGCGTCTTCCCGGTGCCCGTCCCGGCCTCTACCACCACGTGATGGCGGGATTCGAACGCGTCCTGCACCAACTCTGCCATCAGGAGCTGCGCGCGGCGGTGCTCGTAGCCGCCGATCATGCAGCGCTCTAGCAGCCCGCCCGGCCCAAACACGTCCTGCATGTTTGGCTGAATTTTCTTGTTCGCCGCGGAGGTTTCCGCAGAGACTTCGCCGTTCTCGTGGCGCGCAGGCTCTTCATCCAGCGGAACATACCGTCTTTCCGCGGTGGGACTCTGCTCTCGCTGCGCCGCATAGGCTTGCCGTCCTACTGCTGCTGCTTCACGTTTTGCCAAAAATCTATATCCTCTACCCGTCGGAACGCCAAGGGTTGTACCGCCAAAGATAGCACAAGGAATGACACAGCCATGACATAAGCCTGAGCCAACTCTTTGTAGAATCGAATCCGGGTTGTCACATTGAGCGGTTGAGCAATCGACCTGGCTTTTGCCATTAATTCTTGGCGGGCAGGCGATAAAATCGTTCTTGGGACGTGGGTGCTTTTGCTCGGCTTAGACTCGACACGCACTCAGACGTGGGGGCTCAATGAACTTCCGAATTGTTTTCGCCGCACTGCTCTTGCTGTCCGTAGCTTTGGTCTCGTGCAGCGGTTCGCCGAAGTCACCCTGTACTACGAATTGTGTGGGTGGCACCGCGACTCTGAGCGTGACCATGACCGCTGCGCCCCTGACGCCGCCACCCAACACCAACCTTCTCTCCTTCATCGTCGATGTAAATACCATCACGCTCACTTCGTCCACCGGGACGAACGTAAATATTCCGCTGAACAACACCAGCTTTAGCGTCGATCTCACCAAGTTGCAGAGCGACTCCGCTTTTCTTGGCACGTCGGCAACCGTGCCCGCGGGCTCCTACACCAGCATGAGCGTTAGCCTCTCAAGTCCGGTGGTTACCTTTTGTACGCAAACCGCGGGCAACACCGGTTGCGCCTCTGGCAGCGTCACCACGATCTCCGGAGCAACAGCGGCGCCGAAGATCACCACTGCGCCGTTTCCTCTGACATTGACGGCAAACCAAAAGACCGGACTGGCTGTCACCCTCAATATCGGCAACGCGTTGACCGTAAACACCTCTCAAGTCGTGACGGCCGTCAATCTAGGCGCTGCTAATGTGTTGAGCGCGAACAATCTTCCGTCGGCTTCCAGCAGCCTTGCCGCGGGACACCTCGACTTTGTAGAAGATGTCACCGGAGTAGTGACCGCCGTCAACGCAGCAACGCAGTCCGTGACTGTGAAGACTGCCACGCGCGGCTCTCTCACCGCCATCGCGAACTCCTCGACGGTCTTTTCGCCCAACTGCACCGCCTTTAATCTGAGTCTTTCGTTTTCCTCCTGCATTGTGCAGGGCCAAGTCGCCAGCCTGGACACCGTTCTCAATTCGGACGGCACCTTCACCCTGCTCGAGTACGATCCGTTGTCGACCACGACAGCAGATTGGATCGAAGGCATCGTCACCGCCACGGCTTCCTCTCCCACGCAATTTACTCTGGTCGATAATGACCTGGTGCTTGCGAGTTCCGGTAGTTTGATCGGCTCGAGTGCGCCTCTGGGTACGCAAGTCAAAGTCACCTTGGCGAGTCCGAAGCCATTTCTGGTGGATACGAAAGGGCTCACAGTACCTGTAAACAATTTCACCGGAACTGATGCTTCCATACTTCTGCCTGGGCAGACTTTGTCTGTGCACGTAACTGCTTTCACTGCGGCGGCCGGCAGCACTCCCGCAACTGCCAATGTCGACACGGTATACCTGCGCTTTACGCGCGTTTCCGGCACGGTGGCTGCGACGGGAACGCAAGCCAGTTTCAATATCCAAAACCTACCCTCATTTTTTGGAATCACGACGCAACCCGTAGTGGAAATCACGCAGGGTGCGCCGCCGAGCATACCGGCCACTAATTTCGACGGCGTGACATCCGCCACTGCACTTAGCAACCCGCAGACGGTTTCGATTCGGGCTTTGTACTTCGGCCAGGGAACATCGATGCCCTTCAGCGCCGCCAAGGTCCGCGTCCCTTAGTCCGTTAACGGATTTCACCGCCTCCGCAAAGGCAGAACGGGCCGGCCCGAGTTGCATCGGACCGGCCCGCTCCTTTTCTACATTCTGTTCCGCGCTGTATCTGCGTTTAGCTGGCTCTGTGCTTCAAGCCGGCTGCATCCCTCCCACGGTCGTATTCGGCGGCAGCGGCGGCGTGTACGGCGCCGACGGGGTGTTAGCCGCAAGAGTGGGTTGGAAGCGGTCGTACAGCGCCAGTGAGATTGCGCCGAGGCCCCACAAGATCACACCGAATTTTATCCATCCTCCTACGCCTGGAATCACGGTGGCCAAACGGACGATCACCAGTCCGACGGCCATTCTTCCGATTAAGGGCCACGTCTCGCGCGTGCGCCCCATCAGCCACTGCCCCACAACGGCGCCAATGATGACTTGGGCAAAGTACAGAGCCGCGTACCAGACAAAAAATGTGGAAATCCCTACGAACAAGCCCACCACAGTTACGCATGCAATTATGGCCGCGATCGGAACTCCAAAAAACACGAGCACCCCCAGCCCAAAGGAGGCCCCGTAACGTTCGGCGCTCGCCACCGCGTCCGCCGCAAAGCGGGGCATCAACTGGAACAATACCAAGCCAAACAGCACGAATGCCGCCAACCAGATCACCTGCCACACATAGTAGTGGCCTTCCATGTATCGAGGCTTGTGCTCCATTTTGTGAAAGTCGACCGGGGAGACTAGTTTGGCTTGAGGGGAAACTTCCGGCTCTTTATTACCCTCGAAAGAAATAGGACCGGCGACTTGCGCGGACGAATTGATGGTCAGCGTATCTCCCTTCATCTTGATTGCGCCGTTGACCTTGCCGCTCAACGCTAAATGCTTGGCAAAGATCAGTAAGTCTTTGCCCAAGGTTCCATCGAGGTTGAGGTTCTCCACAAAGATGGTCAAGCTCCCGCCGATCTTGCCGCTGGATTCCAGATTCACTGCCTCGTCGAAGGTCAAAACGTTCTTCGCAACCGTCGCAGAGATGGTCAGAGTATTCGTAAATGCCCGGACATTTCCATCCACTTGACCGTTTACGCGCAACTGTTGCGCGAAACCGAAGACATCGCCCTTGACATGACCATTCACACTGACGTCGTGTCCAAATACGAATACATCGCCATCCACGGTGCCATCGACACGCACACGCTCGCCGAATAGAAAAATATCGCCCTTGATTGTCTCGTCCGGTCTGACTACGACCGACTCGCCCCTGCGCGTCTCCGAAGCCATTGCGGAGGCCGGCTGCAGCAGCAATGCCGCGCAAAATCCCGCCAGGACCAGCGCCAGCGCCGAACTACGGCGTACCCGCTTGCGGAAGAGCACCACGGCGAATCCCGCCAGCGTCACCAGCGCCAGCACCTCCAATAATGTGATCATCGATTGCCATCCTTTCCAGAAGGCGCCTTGAAAAATCAGCAAACTCAAGAGGTCGGAACCGCTAAAACCTGCCTCCTGCAATTGCACCTGCCACGGCTTAATGTAACTGGTGTACAGCGCGTAGACTCCGGTCGCGGCCAGGCCAAACGCTAAGGTCCAAATCCAGTGCATCGACCTGCGGGCCCGCTCCTCAAACCGCGCCAGCCGGGCGGGCAGCGCCTCTTCTTCCTCCAGCATCGCGCGCGTCAACAAACGCGATTCGCGCTCCAGGGCGCGCAGCAATGTGCGGCATGCGACGCAGTCCTGGGTGTGCGCGGAAACCTCCTGCGCACGCGCGCGGTCCAGTTGCCGCTCGATATACAACAAGC
>WNFH01005946.1_pt1 | contig 11931 bp, 10 predicted proteins | sample 5400411 | NCBI WGS metagenome assembly WNFH01 (sample SAMN13153347, study PRJNA577476) | soil metagenome | isolation source: 200 cm saprolite under Douglas fir tree site 2 hole 3 | place: USA:California | collected 2015-04-18
ATCAGGTAGGCAATCCGGTAAGTGATGACGCGCGTCTTCCCGCTACCAGCGCCCGCCAGGATAAGCACGGGACCCTCTGCGGTCTCGACGGCTTCGCGTTGTTGAGGGTTTAAATCGTCCAGAAACGACAAAAAGAGTGCTCCGAATGCGCTGCTTGAATTTTACACGGCGAAGAAGGTAGCGCTGGTGCTTTGCCGGCTGTCGCGGAGGAGACCTTCCCTTCGCCAATCCGCGTTCGCAATGTCGCTACGGCTGTATAATTAAGAATTGCGCTCATGAAGAAAACGAGATCAGTATCCGCAGCGCCTGAACGCGGAGCCGCGCCTAGAATCCGCTCGACCACCGTCCTCTGCGTCCGCCGCAACGGAAGCGTCGTCATGGCCGGAGATGGCCAGGTCACGCTGGGCGAGTCCGTCATCAAGCATGGCGCCAAGAAGATTCGCCGCCTGTACCAGGAGAAAATCCTCGCCGGATTCGCTGGCTCCACCGCCGATGCTTTCTCTCTGTTCAGCCGCTTCGAGTCGAAGCTGGACCAATACCATGGCAACCTCGGACGAGCTGCCGTCGAACTCGCCAAGGAATGGCGCACCGACAAGTTTCTGCGCCACCTCGAAGCCCTGTTGCTCGTCTCAGATAAGGAACAGACGTTCCTACTAAGCGGCACCGGCGACGTGATTGAGCCCGACACCGGCATTGCCGCAATCGGCTCGGGCGGTCCGTTTGCCCAGGCAGCCGCGCAAGCCCTGGCCGATCATACCCAGCTTCCAGCGCGGCAGATTGCCGAAGAAGCAATGAAGATTGCAGGCCGCATGTGCATCTATACCAATGACAGGATTACGATTGAGGAGTTGTGAAACAGTTCTCAGTTCCCGGTTCTCAGTTCTCAGTTGGGAAACCGGCAGGTTCGGGTTTTACTGAGAACTGAGAACTGGGAACTGAGAACTCGTTATGGCAATTTATCTACCTGGAACCGCCGAAGAAGAACAAATCACTCTCGACGAGCTGACCCCGCGCGAGATCGTGTCCGAGCTCGACAAGTACGTTATCGGGCAGAATGCCGCCAAGCGCGCGGTCGCGATTGCCCTGCGCAACCGCATGCGCCGGCAGAAGCTCGCGCCCGAACTAGCCGAAGAAGTCATTCCCAAGAACATAATCATGATCGGCCCCACCGGCGTGGGCAAAACCGAGATTGCCCGCCGCCTGGCCAAGCTTGCGAATTCACCCTTCTTAAAAGTCGAAGCCTCGAAATTCACCGAAGTCGGTTATGTCGGACGCGATGTTGAATCGATGATCCGTGACCTGGTTGAGATCGCGATCGAAATGGTTCGTGAGGAGAAGTTGGAAGACGTGGCCGACAAAGCGGAGCTGAATGCCGAGGAGCGCTTGCTCGATATTCTCTTGCCGCCTACAACCCCGCGGCCTGCCGAAACTGGCGGCGGTTTGGTCCTTGAAGGCACGACCGGCGCGCCGGAATCGCACTCGCGCACACGCGAAAAGCTGCGCCAGCAGTTGCGTGAAGGCAAGCTCGACGACCGGCAGGTGGAAATCGAAACACGCGAGCGCAATTTCCCGTCGTTTGAAATCATCTCCAACCAGGGCGTCGAGGAGATGGACGTCAACATCAAGGACATGTTGCCCAACATCTTCGGTCAGCGCACCAAGAAGCGGAAGATGAAGGTCAATGAAGCCTTCGAGTACCTGATCCAGGAAGAAGAGCAACGCCTGATTGACATGGAGCAAGTCACGCGCACCGCTATCGGCCGAGTGGAGAATTCCGGCATCATCTTCCTCGACGAAATCGACAAGATCGCCGGCCGCGAGAGCGGCCACGGCCCTGACGTTTCACGCGAAGGCGTGCAACGAGACATTCTGCCTATTGTCGAAGGCACGACCGTCAACACGCGTTACGGGATGGTCCGTACCGACCACATTCTGTTCGTCGCCGCGGGCGCCTTCCACGTCTCGAAACCCAGCGACCTGATTCCCGAACTTCAAGGCCGCTTCCCGATCCGCGTGGAATTGCAGTCGCTCACCATGGAAGACTTCATTCGGATCCTCACCGAGCCGAAATCGTCTCTGACCAAGCAATACACCGCCCTGCTCGAAACCGAAGGCGTAAAGCTCGAGTTCACGCACGATGCGTTGGACGAAATCGCTCGCTTTGCGTTCCGCGTGAACGAAGGCACGGAGAACATCGGAGCCCGCCGCCTTCATACCATCATGGAGCGTGTGCTCGACGAGATCAGCTTCGACGCGCCGGAAAGAAAAGGGCAGCAGTTCACGGTCGACGCGGCATACGTGCAGAAGATGCTGAGCGAGATCGTGAAGGATCAGGATTTGTCGCGCTACATTTTGTAAAGATCTTAACCACAGGGGACGCAGAGTGCACGGGGGAAACCAGGAAGAATTCCCTCGTGTTCTCTGTGTCCTCGTGGTTAAGATTTTGATCTTCTCGCAGTCGAAACAACTTTCTGCTAGTCTTTCGCTTTCCCACACGAATTCATGACTTCTTTCGACCGCAACCGCCTGCAGTCCCTCATGCAACGAGAGCAGAGACGGTTCGTGAATGAGCGCCCGAAATCGAAAGCCCTTTTCGAGCGCGGTAAGAAGTCTCTGCTCTCGGGCGTGCCCATGAACTGGATGGTCAAGTGGGCCGGAGCGTTCCCACCTTTCGTCCGCGAGGCTCAGGGTGCGCACTTTTACGATGTAGACGGCCATCGTTACGTGGACTTCTGTCTGGGCGACACTGGCGCCATGACTGGCCATTCGCCCTCTGCCGCCGTGAAGGCTATCGAAGAGCAGGCCAGGCGTGGTATCACGCTGATGCTGCCGTCGGAAGATGCGGTTTTTGTGGCGGAAGAACTACAGAAGCGTTTCGGACTGGCGTACTGGCAGTTTGCTCTGACCGCGACCGACGCGAATCGCTTTTCCATTCGCCTCGCGCGCCAGATCACTGGCCGCGCGAAGATTCTAGTTTTCAACTGGTGCTATCACGGTTCGGTGGACGAAAGCTTCATCACCCTGCATCCTGACGGCACCGCCACAGCCCGCCGAGGCAACATCGGCCCTCCGGTCGATCCGTCGGTGACAACGCGCGTGGTTGAATTCAACGACGTACTTGGACTTGAGCAAGCGCTCGCACACGGCGATGTCGCCTGCGTGCTGGCCGTACATCCCACCCCGGGTTACCACCACGCACTCCGCGACCTGACGCGCAAGTATGGAACGCTGCTCATCATCGACGAGACGCATACGATATGCGCCGGTCCCGGCGGCTACACGCGTGCCGAGAACCTCGATCCCGACTTCCTGGTCTTCGGCAAACCAATCGGAGCGGGTGTCCCCGGCGCTGCCTACGGCTTCACGCAGCAAGTCGCCGACACGATCATGGAGCGTCACAGCCTCGAAGACTGCGACACCGGAGGAATCGGCGGAACGCTCGCCGGCAACGCACTGTCTCTCGCGGCTATGCGCGCCACTTTGTCCAAGGTTCTAACCAAAGAAGCGTTTGACCGTATGATCCCGATGGCCGAGCGCTGGACCGCCGGCGTGCAAAGAGTGATCGACGATTTCGGCATCCCGTGGCGTGTAACTCGTCTGGGCTGCCGCGCTGAATACCTCTTCGGCCCGAACGAACCCAAGAACGGTACCGAAGCGCACGACGCCATGGATTTCGAACTCGAGCGTTTCATGCACCTCTACGCCATGAACCGCGGCATTCTGCTGACGCCCTTCCACAACATGGCTCTGATGTCGCCCGCCACCACCCCCGAAGATGTGGACTGCCACAGCAAGATTTTTCGTGAAGCGGTGCGGGAATTGATGGGCTAGGCGGGTCATCCGCGATGCGGCACTGACTATTATCTTGATCGATTGGTAGAGACGCCGGCTTGCCGCGTCTCTACCGCTTCTTTTCGGTCGAGCCGCCGCCGTTACTCTACAGGGTCCGTTTGAACAATGGCACGGCCAGCGCCAGCGTTACCACCGCGAACATCGACAGGTACACAATGTCGGGGACAATCGCGACCAGCCCGCTTTCCTTCAGCAACAGCGCCTTAAAACCGTGCACCGCGTAAGTGAACGGGTCCACTTTGGCGATAGCCTGCAGCCAGACCGGAAAGGCTTGAATCGGATAGATCGAGCCGCTCGGAAAAAAGAGCAGCGTATTCAGAATGCCAAAAACGGCGCGCGGTACCAGCGGGTCCTCGACTCGCACCATCATCAGGAACATCATGCCGTTGAAGGCCAGCGAAACACTTGCGATCAGCAACACGAGGCCAACCGCGGTGGAGAGACTGAAAATCGTTCCGACACCTGCGATCAGCGAACCGATCACAGTGATGACCGCTCCCGTCAAAACAGCCTTGATCGCGCCGGCGCCGGTCAATCCGAATACCAGTTCGGTTTTTGTAATCGGCGTGACCAGGTATCCCTCGTGGATTCCCCGCGCCTTGTCGTCGATGTACAACATCCCGCCGCCGATCATCACCGACACGAACATCGCCAGCGCAATCGAGCCCGGCAGCAGATACTTCATGTACTCAATGTAGGGATAGAGTTCCACGACATCGAGCGCAGTTTGCTGCAGCAATCGCGGTTCGATGTCGGGCTCATTCAGGGCGGCGGTAACCCCGGCGAGCTTCTCTTCCATGGTGGAGCTCATGAAGTTGTCGCTGTTGTCCACAATGAGCGCAATCCGGGGTCGATTTTTCTCATACACTCGCGCCGAGTACTGCGGCGGAATGATGACGGCGCCTTGGATCTTGCCGTTGCGGACATCTTCGCGCGCCTGCACTTCGTTGTCATACTCGACCGGCACGAACGTCCGCGAATTATTCCGCACGGAATCGAACGCTTCCTTGATCCGGATCGCCTGCGTGCCATGGTCCTCGTCGACAATGCCCAGCTTCGCGTCGCGAATCTTCCCGCCAAACGCGTTCCCCAGCACGATCAACTGCACGAGCGGAAAAATCATCGACACCATCATCAGTGCCGGCGAACGAAAGAACTTGCGCATTTCGCGCTCTATAATCGCCATCATCCGGTTCATGGCTGCATTCCCGGCCGCTGCGGCATCACGAATTGGTAGGCTTTCACGAGTTCGTCGCGCAACTGCCGCCCGGTGTAGTGGACGAACACGTCGTCCAGTGTGGTGTTCTGGACAGTGAGCGTGCGCACCGGCACGCCCGCGTCGACCGCCATTTCCACGAGCATGGTGGTCGTGCGAGAGCCGTTGGCGGTCAGCACTCTATACATGCCCGCTGCTTCATGCTGGACGGAAGTTACTTCCGGCAGCGCCCGCAGCCGTTGTTCCCAGTCGCCCGGCGGATTGTCAAACTGCACCTCGATTACATTCGATCCTGGTACGCTGGCCTTCAAAGCTTCGGGTGTATCGAGCGCGACCAGTTTGCCGTGATCCACGATCGCGATGCGGTTGCAAAGGCGATCGGCTTCGTCCATGTAGTGCGTGGTGATGAGCACCGTGAGTTTACGCTTCGACTTGATGTTGGTCAGCATCTCCCACACTGCCACGCGCGACACCGGATCGAGGCCGGTAGTGGGTTCATCGAGAAAGAAAATCTTCGGACTGTGGACCAGCCCGCGCGCAATCTCCAGCCGCCTGCGCATGCCGCCGGACAGTGTCTTGGTCTGCGCATGCCGCCATTTGGTCAGGTCGACAGTTTCCAGCAGCTCGTCGATCGCTTCTTTGCGCCTCTTCGAGGGAACGTCGTACAGCTTGGCATAAATATTCAGGTTCTCTTCCACGGTCAGGTCGAGATCGCTGGTCATCGCCTGCGGAATTACGCCGATGGCGCGACGCGCCTCGTCGGCTTCCTTGCTTACGTCGTGCCCGGCCACACGCGCCGATCCCGCGGTGATCGGGATCAGCGTCGTCATCATCCGGATCAACGTGGACTTGCCCGCGCCGTTCGGTCCCAGCAGGCCGAAGATCTCGCCTTCCTTCACCTGGAACGAAACGTCGTCCACGGCGGTGAAGTCGCCGTACTTCTTGACGATGTGAGAGACCTCGATCGCGTTCGGGGCATCGGCCGGAATTTCACTCTTTCCGTTGAATTCCGAAACCGGAAGCGGAGCGTCGTTTATCTTGCTCATTTCCGGGCTCATGGCTTCCCCGCTGCTTCCGCCTTCTTCGGGGCCGCCATGCCTTTCAGCTGTTCCGGCGAAACTAGCACCTCCGCAGTCATGCCGGGCACATATGCGCCCTTGGGATTATCGAGGCGCACCTTCAGCACGATGGTGCGGATATCGCGCTTGCGGCGTCCCACATCGCGCTGGGTGGCGAAATCCGCTTCGGCCGCCTTGAAGAACACCTTGCCTTGAGTGACCGTGCCACCCGGGAGACGGACCCGGAGCGTGTCTCCTAGCCCAATGTGGTCGGCGTCCGTCTCCGGAATGGCCACGCGCACCCAAGTGTCGCTGAGATCCACTACGGTAACGATCGCCTGACCAGCCATCAGAACTTCGCCTTCGCGGGCGGCGCGCACGAGCACCGTCCCTGTAACCGGGGCGTAGATTTTCGTGTAACCCAGTCGCACCTCCGCTTCCTTCAACTGTGCCTGGGCATTGGCGAGTTGCGCCTGCGTGGAAGCGACTGTACTCTGCGCCGCGCCCGCCTGGTTTGTGCGTGCCATCGCTGAATCGAGGTCGGCTTGCGCCGCTCGAACCTGATCCTTCAGCGCCTGCACGCTCGCCTGCTGCGCCTTCAGATTCTGCTCGGCCTGCACCTTCTCCATCTCCGAGGCGACCCCTGCTTGCGCCAGTCCGATAATCCGCCGGCTGTCGCTCTCCACCCGCGCCAGCGTAGCTTCCGACTGTGCCAGTTGTGACCGCGACGCTTGCAGGCGCGCCTGCGCATTCGCCACATCGCTCGAGGTCGAGCCCTTTGTAGAACGCTGCGTGTATTGACTCTCGCTGACCTTGGATCGCAAACTGGAGATGGTAGCCGCAGCTGCGCGCTCCTGAGCTTCGAGCTCCGAAGGATCAAGTACCGCAATCAGGTCTCCCTGTTTTACCAGCGTACCTTCTTCCACCAGCAATTTTGCGATGCGGCCTCCGATTTGCGGGCTCACCACGATCTGATTCGCGTCCACCGTGCCGACCAGCACCAGATCCTTTCCTCCCGGCGTTGAGAAAACGTAGTAAAGAGCGGCGATTAGCACAATCACGCCGAGCAGGATCAGAAACTTGTTGCGAACGCTCATGAACGGCCTCCGGGCGCCGACCTCGGACGCGTGAACAGCGCAGCCGAGATGAAGTCGAGAACGAACGCCCTCCGCTCGGCAATGTGCTCCGGCGCAAGCGGATCGATCTTCATGAGGGTCTTGATGACTGGCGCCGCGCTGAAGTAGAAGATGATGATCGCGACCATGGAAGGGATGAACTGCCTGGGATCGATAGGCCGAAATTCCTCCGCTGCGATTCCCTCCCGCAATACCTCACCGAGCTTCTGATAAATGGGCTGGAAGTAGCTCTTCGCGACGCGCTTCATCTGGCCGACGCGGTCGGTGCCGGTGCGAATCCATTCGCCCTGCACCACTCGCGGAAAGCACGGATTGGCAGCGATGTAATCGAAATAAGCTCCCAGATAGTTGAGCACTTTCTGGCGTGGAGGCAGAGCGGTCTCAAGGACCGGTACAACCGTGTCGCGCAGGCCGCTGAAGACCTGGTCGAGCACGGCTTCATAAATCGCTTCCTTGTCTTTGAAGTAGTAGTAAAGCAGAGCCTTGTTGACGCGGGCGGCGCGGGCGATCGCATCGGTACGGGCTCCCGCAATTCCATGCTCCGCGAATTCGTTAACGGCAGCTTTAAGGATGGCGGCGCGACTCTCTTCGGGCTTTCCCCGGGTGCCAAGGCGGGCGTGAGTGGAGGGCTTCATACCTAATTAACCAGTTAGTTAGATAATAGACCGCCCCCGCCCCCCGGTCAAGCGTCGTGGTCGGAACCCGGCACCGGTTTCTTGGCCTGCTAATCCGGCCGCTGCAAATTGCCGATGATAATTACGGGTGCCTCTTGAGTGCTGCCAGAAGTTCGCCGTCCGATGACCGTACTCCCCACTCGCAACTCCCTTCGGGAGAAGCGGATAACGCGGCGCCCTTTGGCCGTAGCGATACCGGCCGCTCGCCGTGGCGATCTCACCTCAGTCTGATCGGTGTTACCGCGCTGACCACCGGAGGTTTGATTCTTGCGATCGTGGCCCTTAAGACGAAGGGCGGGATTATTGCTGCGGTCCTGCTCTCGACTTTCGCGATCCTCATGTATTTTCTCCGTTTTGGTTTCCAACAACAAAGGGGTCTGGCTTTGACAGAACGGCTGCTGGCCCAGAAGAACGAGGATCGCTTCCGCACGCTGACCGAGAAATCGGCTGATGTCATTATGATCATCAGCCCACAGGGAATGATCGCCTACATCAGTCCGTCGGTACACTCGGTATTGGGCTGGAGCGATCAGGAGGTCGTCGGAACGCGGCTCTTCGAACACATTCATCCCGACGATGTACCGCTGGTCCAGGCTGCGTTCAGGGCGGTGGTGGCAGCCGGAGAGTCGCCCACTATTGAATTCCGGCTACACCATTCTGATGGCAGCTGGCCGGATTTCGAGTGCAGCACCCGCAATCTGATCCATGACGCCACCATTAAGGGTTTGCTGTTGAATGCCCGCGACGTCACGCAACGAAAGACAGCGGAAGACCTGGTTGTTTTTAATACCGCCCATGATTCCCTCACCCAATTACCTAACCGTGCCCTTTTCATGGATCGCGTGCAAACAGTAGTGGAGCGCAAGAAACGGCGGCCGGGCCCGCCGGCGGCAGTGCTCTTCATCGACGTTGACAACCTTAAAGTACTCAACGACAGCTTAGGGCACGACGCGGGCGATCTGCTCCTCGGCGAATTCGGGAAGCGCCTGAAAGCCTGCGTGCGTGGCGAGGACACGGTGGCGCGCCCGCTGGAAGTTCGCCTGCAGGAGCCTGATATGGGGACAGTGGCCCGGCTCGGCGGCGATGAATTTACTATCCTGCTCGAGGAAGTAACGGACCCGAGCGATGCTATTCGCGTGGCCCAACGCGTTCAGGCCCTGATGGCGGAGCCGTTTGTAATACGCGGACAGGAAGTCTTCAAGAGCGCGTCGATTGGAATCGCGTTTACGGACGGTGAAACCAGCGCCCGGAGTGTCATGGCGAATGCTGACATCGCAATGTATCGCGCGAAGTCCAACGGCAAGTCCCGCTGCGAAGTTTTCGATGACCTGATGCGATCGCAGATTACCGAGCGCATGGAACTCGAGATGGCCCTCCGCCAGGCCCTGGACGGCGATCAGTTCCGGCTTCAGTATCAACCGATAGTTTCGCTGACGACAGGTCACGTCGCGGGTCTTGAAGCACTCGTGCGCTGGGAAAGGCCCGGGGCAGGATTGGTTCCCCCCGGCGAGTTCATCGCCGTCGCCGAAGAAATTGGACTCATCGTGCAGCTTGGACAATGGGTACTGCTGGAGGCCTGCCGCCAAGCGGCCAAGTGGGAACGAGACGGTTTAGGGCCCTACGTCAGTGTCAATGTGAGCGCGCGGCAATTCGCGTACCCCGGGTTTGTGGATCATGTCAGAGACGCTCTTCGCGCAAGCGGGATCGACCCGCATCGCCTGAAGGTGGAACTCACCGAGGGCACCACTATGGAAGATCCGGAGCGAGCCGTGGATCTGATGTTGCAGCTAGCGGAACTCGGTGTCACGCTCAGCATCGATGATTTTGGTACCGGTTATTCTTCGCTCAGCGTCCTCCGCCGCTTCCCAGTCAAGACACTAAAGATCGATCGCTCCTTTGTTGCGACCATTCACACGAACAGCCAAGTGGCTGCCATCGTGACCACCATCTGCAGCCTGGCGCGCATTCTCTGCATGGAGGTCGTAGCCGAGGGAGTGGAGAATCTGGGGCAGCTGGAGAAGCTCAAGTCCGCCTCTTGCGATTGCGCGCAGGGCTACCTATTCTCGAAGCCCCTTTCCGCTGACGTGGTTCCCGGCGTGCTCGCAACCAACCTGTTGACAGGGCTGGAAGCGGGTTCTCACCTGGTAGTCGGCGCGGGCCGCTAAGTGAGCGGCTCCCTCTGCGCGGTCGTCCCGCCCGCGATCGAAGGTACCAGCAGCACTTCGTCGCCGTCCCGGAACGCATAGGTGTTTCCGCCGAGAAAGCGGATGTCCTCTTCGTTCACGTACACATTCAGGAAACGCCGCGTCTGCCCGGCCTCATCGCGCAGGTGCGGCTTCAGGTCCGGAAACTGAGTGTCGAGCACGGAGAATAATTCCGGCAAGTTCGAAGCGGCACAAGTAAGGCGCGGCGTGCCGGCCGTGAGCCGCCGCAGTGCGGTTGGAATCTGGACAGTGATACTCATTTAAACCTCCACAGGTAGCGCCGGCTTCTCGCCGGTAAAAGTCGCAATACCACTCAGTTTGTTTTCGAGGAGCGCTTCAAATTCCCGCAGCTTGGGCGCAATCGGCGCCTCGGTTTCGTACTGGCCGGCGAGCACGTCGGTCGTCTTGAGACCGTTGCCGGTAATGCAAAGCACGGTCGTCTCCTCGGGCAAAATCCGATCCTGCCGGATCAGCTTGCGCGCCGTCCCGACCGTGACGCCGCCCGCCGTCTCGGTGAAGATGCCTTCGCTTTCAGCCAGCAGTTTGATTGAAGCGACAAGCTCGGCGTCCGAAACATCCTCCGACCATCCCCCACTCGACGTAATGGCCTTCACCGCATAGTGTCCGTCGGCGGGATTGCCAATCGCGAGCGATCGCGCAATGGTCGCCGGCCGCTGCGGTTCGATCTCTGTGCTGTACTGCTTGACTGCAGTAGAGATCGGCGAGCAGCCAGTCGCCTGCGCACCAAAGAACTTGACCAGCTTCGGCTCGACCAGGCCGAGTTGAATCAGTTCATCAAACGCCTTCTTGATCTTGGTGATCAGCGATCCCCCAGCCATGGGCACGACGATGTTGTCCGGCAGCCGCCAGCCCAACTGCTCGGCGATTTCGAAGCCCACCGTCTTCGAGCCCTCGGCATAGTACGGACGCAGATTCACATTGACGAATCCCCAGCGATGCTCGTCGGCGATCTGGGAACAGAGCCGATTCACCTGGTCGTAATTGCCGTTGATCCGCACCAGCTGCGCTCCGAAAACCTGTGTGCCGAGAACCTTGGCCGGCTCCAGATCGGACGGAATGAAAATCCATGCCTTGAAACCTTCGCGCGCCGCCTGGGCAGCAACCGCGTTGGCCAGGTTGCCAGTCGAAGAGCACGCAACCGTATCGAAACCAAAGTGGCGAGCATTGGCGAGTGCGACCGCCACCACTCGATCCTTGAAGCTCAAAGTTGGCAGGCAGACCGCGTCATTTTTGAGATAAAGGTTAGACGAACCAATCTTCCGCCCAAGTTGCGGCGCTCTCAGAAGAGGCGTGTATCCCGTGGGCAGCGAAGGCCGGCATCCATCCGGCAAGGGCAGCAGCTCGCGATAGCGCCAGAGGTTTGGCGCGCGCGAAGCAAATAGCTCGCGCGAAACGAGCGGCCGGATCGAGTCGTAATCGTAGGTGACTTCCAACGGGGAGAAGCAATCTTCACAGATACTGCGCGGCTGATTGCCAAAGGTCTTGCCGCATTCGCGGCAGCGAAGATGGTAAGTGCTCGTCGACATTCCGCAACTGCCTTCTGTGACTGCGGGACGAGCCGGAGAAAAAATCCCCAGTTACGACAAAACCCCTTTTCCGGATAGGAAAAGAGGCTCGGGAAATGCGAACAATTTCGCTAATCCCAAATCTCATGGTCCCCGTTGCCGGGCGAGAGTTGGCACCTGTCAAGCGGGATATATGATCCCGTTTCGGTTGCCGTGGCGTCGATGGGCTCGTCCCTCAGCCACTCTGCATGAAATTCGAGTCCGC
>WNFH01002982.1_pt1 | contig 11929 bp, 10 predicted proteins | sample 5400411 | NCBI WGS metagenome assembly WNFH01 (sample SAMN13153347, study PRJNA577476) | soil metagenome | isolation source: 200 cm saprolite under Douglas fir tree site 2 hole 3 | place: USA:California | collected 2015-04-18
CGGCCTCTGCCAGAGCCACGGCGTAGTCCTGCTGGTGGATGAGATCCACGCGCCGCTGGTGCTGCCCGGCGCGCAGTTCGTGCCGTTCCTCTCTCTGGGCCACGAGATCGACGCCCGGACGTTCACCTTCACGTCGGCGTCCAAGGGCTGGAACATCCCCGGGCTCAAGTGCGGGCTCGCCGTAGCCGGATCGGACCGCGGCTTCGCGCTCATGGAAGAGCGCTGGGAGGCATTGCTCCCGTCCCACCTGGGCGTGCTCGGGTCGGTCGCCGCCTACCGGGAGGCGCTGGAGTGGCTCGACACCGCGCTGGCCCAGCTCGATGAGAACCGGTGGCTGCTCGGGCGCCTGCTCCGCGAGCATCTGCCGCAAGTCGGCTACCAGCCACCGCAGGCCAGTTTCCTCGCCTGGCTGGATTGCCGCGCCCTGGGCCTCGGCGACGATCCAGCTGCGGTATTCCTGGACAAGGGCCGGGTGGCGGTCAGCCCGGGACCCGATTTCGGCGCCGAAGGCCGTGGGTTCGCCCGTCTCAACATGGGAACCTCGCCCGCGCTGCTGGAGGAGGCGGTGCGCCGGATGGCCGCGGCGGTTTAGGGGCCGAGGCCCACCTAATTGAAGGGTCGGCAGATAGTGGAAGGGCCGGCCGAACCCGTGATTCAGGCCGAGCTACCGGGGTACGCCAGGACCGAGTTGATGCACAGCTGCCCGAGCAAGATCATCAGCGGCGAGATACATGAGCCGGACATAGCCGGCGGCGCCCTGGCTTCGTGCCGCTGGGCCGACGGGTCACCACGCGTGTCCGCCCGGGCATCGAGCCGGGTGCGGTGGGTGTGGCGCTTGCCCATGGCCCTACCGGTCGCCGCGGGTGTTCTGAGGAGGCGAACCCCCTCGCGCCGAGACCAGAGGCCGACCTGGTGTCCCCGTGGCCAGCCCGGGGTGCGACGATGCCGGTGGCACCCGGTCGTGAACCATGCTCGCGGATTAGCAGCAGCCGGTGGAGACCGCAGTAGGAGGTAGTGATGGCAGTGGCAGTCGGCATCGATCTCGGTACCACCAACTCGGTGATCGCGGCTATGGAAGGCGGGAAGCCGACGCTGATCCCCAATGCGGAGGGGGCACGCACCACTCCCTCGGTAGTGGCCTTCACGCCACAGGGTGAGCGCCTCGTGGGCCAACTGGCGAGGCGCCAGGCGATATTGAATCCGAAGGGCACGATCTACTCCGCGAAGCGGTTCATCGGGCGACGATACGACGAGGTCACCAGCGAGCTGAACGCGGTGTCCTTCGACGTGGTGCCCGGCCCTGACGGCGCGGCGAGGTTCCAGATCCAGGGCAAGCAGTACGCGCCGGAGGAGATTTCCGCGCTGGTTTTGCGCAAGCTCGCCGAGGACGCCTCGAAGTTCCTCGGCGAAAAGGTCACCGAGGCAGTCATCACCGTGCCCGCGTACTTCAACGACGCGCAGCGGCAGGCCACCAAGGACGCGGGGCGCATCGCGGGCCTGGAGGTGCTCCGGATCATCAACGAGCCCACGGCCGCCGCTCTCGCCTACGGGCTCGACAAGCGGAAGAACGAGACCGTGCTCGTGTTCGACCTGGGCGGCGGGACCTTCGACGTCAGCATCCTGGACATCGGCGACGGGGTGATCGAGGTGCGGGCGACCTCCGGTGACACGCACCTGGGCGGTGACGACTTCGACCGCCGCATCGTCGACTTCCTGGCTGATGAATTCCAGCGCGACAACGGGATCGACCTGCGCAACGACCCGCAGGCGCTGCAGCGCCTGTTCGAGGCCGCGGAGAAGGCCAAGGTCGAGCTGTCATCGGTCACCCAGACATCGATCAGCCTCCCGTTCATCACCGCCGACGCGGCCGGGCCCAAGCACCTGAACACGACGCTCATGCGGTCGAAGTTCGACCAGCTCACCGCCGACCTCGTGGAACGCACGACCAAGCCGGTCGAGCAGGCGATGGCGGACGCCAAGCTCACCGCCGCCGATATTGACGAGGTGATCCTGGTCGGCGGGTCCACCCGGATCCCGGCCGTGCAGAACCTGGTCCGCCGCCTGACTGGCGGCAAGGACCCGAACATGACGGTCAACCCGGACGAGGTGGTCGCCCTGGGTGCAGCGGTCCAGGCCGCGGTCATCAAGGGCGAGGTCCAGGACGTGCTGCTGCTCGATGTCACGCCGCTGTCGCTCGGCATCGAGACCCTCGGCGGGGTCATGACGAAGGTCATCGAACGGAACACCACGATCCCGGCCCGCCGCACCGAGGTATTCAGCACCGCCGAGGATAACCAGCCCGCCGTGGACGTGGTGGTGTTGCAGGGGGAGCGCGAGCGTGCGGCCGATAACCGGGTACTCGGCCGGTTCCGGCTGGAGAACATCCGGCCCGCGCCGCGCGGTGAACCGCAGATCGAGGTCACCTTCGACATCGACGCGAACGGGATCCTTAACGTCTCCGCGCGGGACAAGGACACCGGTGCTGAGCAGCGCATCACCATCAGCGAGAGCTCCAACCTGGACAAGGCCGAAGTGGATCGGATGGTCGCGGACGCGCAGCAGCACCGGGACGACGACCGGCGGCTGCGTGAGCTGACCGACGCCCGCAACGAACTCGACTCTGTCGCCTACCAGGTGGAACGTCGGCTCGGTGAACTCGGAGCAGGGGTGCCGGTGCACGAGAAGGCACGAGCCGAGACGCTGGTGGCCGATGCCAGGCAGGCAATCCAGGAGCAGGCGCCTCTCGACCGGCTGCGCTCGCTGACCAGCGAACTCCAGCAGGTCTACCAGAGCCTCGGCGCCGCGGGGTCCGGGTCATCCGGCCCGGGACCGTCCGGCGGGGGCCCATCGGGCCCGGGTTCCCCTGGCCAGGCTCCGGGTGACGACGACGTGATCGACGCCGAATTCACGACTCATGACTGACCCGGGGCAGCCACCCCCGGCCGGCCAGCCACCCCCGGGCGGTCCAGGCGGTCAGCCACCGGGCAATGGTCTGTCGCAGGGAACTCCAGCGGATGGCAGCCGCGCAGACTCCGGGCCATCCCTCGGCGCATTGCAGGCCCGGATCGCCGAACTGGAGGACCAGCGGCTGCGCGCCCTGGCGGAAATGGACAATGTGCGCAAACGCTGCGCCAGGGACGTCGAGCGGGCGCGTTCCGGGGAGCGGGCCCGGGTCGCGGGCGAGTGGCTGCCGGTCCTGGACAACCTGGAGCTGGCGCTGGCGCATGCAGATGCCGATCCGGCCGTGATCATCGATGGGGTCCGGGCGGTCCGGGATCAGGCGGCCGGCGTCCTGCAGCGGCTGGGCTTCCCCCGCCGCGACGACCTGGGCACGGTCTTCGACCCGTCCCGACACGACGCGATCGGGTCCAGGGCCGGCACCGACGCTGAGCCCGGAACCGTGGTCGAGGTCCTGCGGCCCGCCTACGGCGAGGGTGACCATCAGCTGCGGCCAGCGCTGGTGGTAGTGGCGAAGGACGGCTGATGGCACCGGCCCGTGACTTCTACGAGATCCTGGGGGTGAGCAGGACCGCCACCCAGGACGAGATCCAGCGGGCATACCGCAAGCTGGCTCGCGCCCACCACCCCGACGTGAACAAGGACCCCGGTGCGGAGGACCGGTTCAAGGACATCTCCGAGTCCTACGACGTTCTCTCCGATCCTGAGACACGACGCCGCTACGACGCGTTCGGGGCGGATTTTCGCCGGATTCCGGACGACGTTGACCCGGATACCTGGAACCGCGCCGCCGCTGGCGCGGGCGGGCGGGGGAGCAGGGCGGGCGCGGGACGCCGGGCCGGGCGCGGGCCCACGGCGGACACCGGTTTCACCGCGGGGTTCGGGGAGGACATCAACCTCGACGACCTGTTCGGCGGGATGTTCGGCGGCCGGGCGGGCCGGGGATGGGGGCCTATCCCCGGCGCGGACCAGGAAGCGGTCATCGAGCTGACCGTGGAGGAGGCGTACCGCGGCACCCGGCGTTCGGTCACCCTCGAAGGCGGCGGGGAGACGCGGACCCTGGAGGTCACCATCCCGGCCGGCGTCACCAGTGGTCAGCGGATCCGGCTGGCTGGCCAGGGCGGCCGTGGTACCGAGGGCGCCGGCGCCGGTGATCTTTACCTGATCGTCCGCATCGCCCCGCACCCGAAGTATCGCGTCGAAGGCCGCGATCTGTATGTTGAGCTGCCGCTCGCGCCGTGGGAGGCCGCCCTCGGCACGACCGCCGCCGTGGACACCCCAGACGGCGAGGCCAAGGTGAAGGTTCCCGCCGGCACCTCAGGCGGCCGCCGCCTGCGGCTCCGCGGCCGTGGCCTGCCGAACCCCAGGGGAAAGCCAGGTGACCTGTTCGCCGAGGTCCGGATCGTGGTGCCCAAGGAGCTTTCGGCGGAGGAGCGGCGCCTGTTCGAGGAACTCGCCGCCAAGTCCACGTTCGATCCGAGGAGGCGCCAGTGAACTCGGACGCGCCCGTGAGCCGGGAGGCGCCAGTGAACTCGGATGCGCCCCTGAGCCGGGAGGCGCCAGTGAGCCCGAAGGTGACAATGAGCGTGCACGCAACGGTGACCTACGCACTGGCCCGGCCCGCGCGCCTTGACCTCGAAACGTTCGCCCGTGCCACCGGAACCCACCCTGACCTGGTCCGCCGGCTGGTCACCCTGGGCGTGCTGGACGCGGAAACCGACCGGGCGGGGCGGCTGTGGTTCGCCCCGTCGCAACTCGCGGCCATGGCCCGGGCCGAGCGCCTGCGCGCCGGGTTCGCCCTCAACTACGCGGCCCTCGGCCTCGTCGCGGACCTGCTCGACCGGATCGAGGCCCTTGAGGCGGCAGCTCGCCGTAAGTCCTAGGCTCTGGAGGCCAGCTGTGGACCCGAACCGACTGACGCAGAAGTCGCAGGAAGCGCTGCACGACGCGCAGACCAAGGCGCTCCGCTTCGGCCACACCGAGGTGGACGGGGAGCATCTGCTCCTCGCGCTGCTCGATCAGCCTGACGGCCTGGCGTCGCGGCTGCTCGGGCAGGCGGGAGTGGACACGGACCGGCTGCGGGCTGACGTCGAGGCGGAGCTTGGCCGCCGCCCGCGGGTCAGCGGCCCGGGCGTGGCACCCGGCCAGATCGCGGTCACCCAGCGGCTGTCCCGCCTGCTGGACGCCGCGGAGCGCGAGGCCCGGCGGCTCAAGGACGAGTACGTGTCCGTCGAGCACCTCGTCATGGCGATGATCGACGAGGGGTCCACCTCGGCCGCCGGCCGACTGCTGCAGCAACAGGGTCTCAGCAAGGACAAGTTCCTTGAATACCTCACGAAAATCCGCGGCAATCAGCGAGTTACATCCGCGATGCCGGAGGCTGCTTACGAGGCGCTGGAGAAGTACGGGCGCGACCTGGTCGCGGACGCCGCCGCGGGCCGGCTCGATCCGGTCATCGGCCGGGACTCTGAGATCCGGCGCGTGGTGCAGATTCTCTCCCGCAAGACCAAGAACAACCCGGTTCTCGTCGGCGACCCTGGTGTCGGCAAGACCGCCATCGTCGAGGGCCTCGCCCAGCGGATCCACCGGGGAGATGTGCCCGAGGGGCTCCGGGACAAGGTCGTTTTCGCGCTGGACATGGGATCGCTGGTGGCGGGGGCGAAGTACCGGGGCGAGTTCGAGGAGCGGCTGAAGGCGGTGCTCAGCGAGGTTACCGCGGCGGCCGGGCGCATCCTGCTGTTCGTCGACGAGTTGCACACGGTCGTCGGCGCCGGTGCCGCCGAGGGGGCCATGGACGCGGGCAACATGCTCAAGCCGATGCTGGCCCGCGGCGAACTGCACATGATCGGCGCGACCACGCTGGACGAGTACCGCAAGTACATCGAGAAGGACGCGGCTCTGGAACGGCGGTTCCAGCCCATCCTCGTCAACGAGCCGTCGGTCGAGGATGCCATCTCGATCCTGCGCGGCCTGCGCGAGCGGCTGGAGGTGTTCCACGGGGTCAAGATCTCCGACGGCGCCATGATCGCCGCCGTGACCCTGAGCCACCGCTATATCTCGGACCGGTTCCTGCCTGACAAGGCGATCGACCTGGTGGACGAGGCGTGCGCGATGCTCCGCACCGAGATCGACTCCATGCCCGCCGAACTCGACGAGCTCACCCGCCGGGTGATGCGGCTGGAGATCGAGGAGGCGGCGCTGTCCAAGGAGAAGGACAAGGCGTCCCAGTCGCGCCTCGCCGATCTGCGCAAGGAACTGGCCGACCTGCGGGCCGAGGCCGACGCGATGCGGGCGCAGTGGGAATCGGAACGCCAGGCGCTGCGCAAGGTGCAGGCGCTGCGGGCGGAGATGGAGCAGTTGCGCCTGGAGGCCGAGCGGGCCGAGCAGGCCTACGACCTCAACCGGGCGGCGGAACTGCGCCTGGGCAAGCTGCCGGAACTCGAGCGGCGGCTGCGCGCCGAAGAGGAGCAACTGGCCAGCAAGCAGGGCAGCGCGCGGCTGCTGCGCGAGGTCGTCACCGATGAGGAGATCGCCCAGATCGTCTCCCGGTGGACCGGCATTCCGGTCAGCCGGCTCCAGGAGGGGGAGCGGGAGAAGCTGCTCCGGCTGGACGAGATCCTGCACGAGCGGATCGTCGGCCAGGACGAAGCGGTCCAGGCGGTGGCGGACGCCATCATCCGGGCCCGCTCGGGCATCAAGGATCCGCGCCAGCCGATCGGCTCGTTCCTGTTCCTCGGGCCGACCGGGGTCGGCAAGACCGAGCTGGCCAAGACGCTGGCCGCGGCGCTCTTCGACACCGAGGACAACATGATCCGCCTGGACATGAGCGAATACCAGGAGCGGCACACGGTGAGCCGCCTGGTGGGGGCGCCGCCGGGCTATGTCGGCTACGAGGAGGGCGGCCAGCTGACCGAGGCGGTGCGGCGCAAACCCTACTCGGTGGTGCTCTTCGACGAGATCGAGAAGGCGCACCCGGACGTCTTCAACACGCTGCTCCAGGTGCTCGACGACGGCCGGCTCACCGACGCCCAGGGCCGCACGGTCGACTTCCGTAACACGGTCATCATCATGACCTCCAATATCGGCTCGGAATACCTCCTCGACGGCGTGACGTCCGACGGGGAGATCAAGCCGGACGCCCGCAGCCTGCTGATGGGTGCCCTGCGCAGCCACTTCCGGCCGGAGTTCCTCAACCGCCTCGACGACGTCGTGCTGTTCAAGCCGCTGACCCAGCCGGAGATCGAGCGCATCGTCGACCTGATGTTCAACGGCCTGCGGGAGCGGCTGGCCGCCCGGTCGCTGACGCTGGAACTCACCGAGGAGGCCCGGCAGTTCATCGCCAATCAGGGCTTCGACCCGGTGTACGGGGCCCGCCCGCTGCGCCGCTTCATCGCCCGCGACGTGGAGACCCGCATCGGACGCGCGCTACTGGCCGGCGACGTCCAGGACGGCGCTGTGATCCGGGTGGACGCGGCCGAGGGCGAGATCATCGTCAGCTACGAGAACCCCGGGTGAGCACCAATGCCACAACAAGCAGGGCCACAACAAGCAGGGCCACAACCAGCCGAGCTGATCCGATGCGAGAACTGCGGCAAGATGAACCGCGTGCCGGCCGCCGCGAGTGGAACCCCCCGGTGCGGTAACTGCCACCAGCCGCTGCCGTGGATCGCCGCCGCGGGTGAGGACACGTTCGCGGAGGTCGCCGAGGCGTCGGCTATCCCCGTCGTGGTCGACATGTGGGCGCCCTGGTGCGGCCCGTGCCGCATGGTGAGTCCCGCCCTGGAGCAACTCGCCCGCGACATGGCGGGCCGAGTGAAGCTGGTCAAGGTCAACGTGGATGAGGCGCCCAAGCTGCAGCAGCGGTTCACTGTGCAGGCCATCCCCACCCTGATGGTGCTTCGGAAGGGCGAGGTCATCGCGCGCAAGGCGGGGGCCATGCCACTGCCAATGTTGCGGGAGTGGGTCGAGGGCGCGCTCAGCCAGGCCTGATCGGTCAGTAAGGTCGCCGCGTCACCCCGTCGCCGCGGCGCCGCTTCGCGCACGTCACGTCACGCGGCCACGGATATGGCTGGTGCCGGGGCGTCGCTTTCGTTCACGTGGCGTCACCGCGCGGCCCCGCCGCCGGCCGGTGCCGCGGCGTCGCTTCGCGCCCGCGACGTCACTGAACGCCTCCACCCGCGAGGTCGCTCCGCGGGTCGAAGAAGGTTTAATCCCTAAACCGGCGATTGTGCTAAATGTCCCATCTGGTCACCAGGCTCCTGGCATGTCAGGGTGATGGGGAGGCCATTTTCCATGGTCAGGGCGTGGGAGGGCCTATGGGTAGAGAAGTTCCGGCGATCACGGTGAGCCAGCAAGACAGGCGCCGCTACCGCGAGAAAGTGCGTCGTTGCCTGGATGTCCTGGCCCGGATGCTCCGCGAGTCGAGGTTCGAGACCGCGTCGCAGCGGGTGGGACTCGAGATCGAGTTCAATCTGGTGGATGAGGCCGGGACGCCGTCGATGAAGAGCGCGGCGGCGCTGAAGGCGATCGACGATCCGGACTGGGCGGCCGAGCTGGGCCAGTTCAACCTGGAGATCAACGTGCCGCCGCGGCCGCTGTCCGGCGATACCCTGGCCCAGCTGGAGACTCATGTGCGGGACAGCCTGCAGCGCGCCGACCGCCGGGCGCGCGACGTGGGCTGCCGGCTGGCGATGATCGGTATCCTGCCCACCCTGCGCGAGGGCGACGTGGGGGAGGAGTCGATGTCCGCCCACCCGCGCTACTGGCTGCTGAACGAGCAGATCTTCGCGGCGCGCGGCGAGGATGCCCGGATCCTGATCGAGGGTCCGGAGCATCTGCTCACTCACGTGGACAACATCATGCCCGAGGCCGCCTGCACCAGTGTCCAGTGTCACCTCCAGGTCAGCCCGGAGTCGTTCGGCATCTACTGGAACGCCGCCCAGGCCGTGGCCGGCGTGCAGGTCGCCGTGGGAGCGAACTCGCCGTTCCTGTTCGGCCGGGAACTGTGGCGGGAGACCCGGATCACGCTGTTCCAGCAGGCCACCGACACCCGCCCGGAGGAGCTTCAGGCGCAGGGGGTGCGGCCCCGGGTGTGGTTCGGGGAGCGGTGGATCACCTCGGTGTTCGACCTGTTCGAGGAGAACATCCGCTACTTCCCGGCGCTGCTGCCGCTCTGTGAGGACGAGGATCCGGTGACCCAGCTTGAGCAGGGCCGCACCCCGGAACTGGCCGAGCTGACCCTGCACAACGGCACGGTGTACCGCTGGAACCGTCCGGTCTACGCGGTGGCGGACGGCCAGCCCCACCTACGGGTCGAGAACCGGGTGCTGCCGGCCGGCCCGACGGTCGCAGACGTCGTCGCCAATGCCGCCTTCTACTACGGTCTGGTCCGGGCACTCGCCGAGGCGGAGCGGCCGATCTGGACGAGGATGTCCTTCGCGGCAGCCGGGGACAATCTGCTTGAGGCGGCCAGGCACGGGATCGACGCGAGCCTGTACTGGCCGGGCCTGGGCGTGGTCCCGGCGACCGAGCTCACCCTGCGCTGCCTGCTGCCGCTGGCCCGCGAGGGGCTGCGCCGGTGGGGAGTGGACTCCCGGCACGCGGAGCGGTACCTGGGCATCATCGAGCAGCGCTGCCTGGCCGGGCGGACCGGGGCCACCTGGCAGGCGGAGACCGTGCACGCGTTGGAGCGGGGCGGTCGGATGTCCCGGAACGCGGCGCTCCGGCAGATGACACAGCGCTACATCGAACACATGCACAGCAACGAGCCTGTGCACACCTGGCCTCCGGGGTAGCCTGTGGTTGCCGGGAGGTAACTCTCAGGTACAGAATATGCCTGCGGCACGACCCGTGCTGTGATCCACCGCCTCACTCGGGAGTGCTGCCGTTGGTGGGAAGGATCTGGCGTCTAGCTACCTGGACGCCGCGCGGTCGCGCCATCGCCATCGCGTCGGTCGTCATCGTCGTCGCTGCGCTCGTTGCCACCGGGATCGTCTTGCTGGGAGGCGGCGGCGGCAGCCCGCCGAAGCCCCGCCCGCGGCCAACCCCCACCCCGACCCGGCCCGCAGTGCCGCTGCGGTCGCCGTTCACTGGAGAGCTGGTGAAATCGCTCGGCCCGGTGCTGGCCGTGAAGATCGACAACATTGTGGATGCGCGGCCGCCGACCGGCCTGACCGCTGCCGACATCGTGTATCTCCTGCCGGTCGAGGGTGGGCTGAGCCGGATACTCGCGGTCTTCTCCTCACGCTTCCCGCCCGTCATCGGGCCGGTGCGCAGCAGCCGGGAAGACGACCTTGAGCTGCTGCGCCAATTCGGCCGGCCGGCCTTCGCCTACTCCGGCGCCCAGCCGCAGCTGGTGCCGGTAGTGCATAACGCGCGGATCGTGGACCTGTACGCCGGCATCGCCGGCGGCTATTACCGTGACCCGAACCGGCTGGTGCCGCACAACCTGTACGCGCACACCCGGCAACTGGTCGCCGAGGCGCACGGCGCGAGCACCGCCCATGACATCGGCTTCCGGTTCGGGCCCGCCCCCCCGGGCGGCACAGTCGCGGCTTCCGCGTCCGCGGCCTACCCGGCCGCCTCGTTCACGTTCCGGTGGTCGGCGGCCAAGGCGCGGTGGCTGGTCTGGATGGACGGCACGCCCGCGGGCACGACCGAGGATGGCCAGCTCGGCGCGGCCACCGTCGTCATCCAGTACACGACGGTGCGCACCTCCCGATTCCTCGAACAGGGGGTGCGGCCGCCGTACGCGGAGACGACCGGTTCCGGCACCGCGCTAGTGCTGCGGGACGGGAAGGAGTGGCACGCGCAGTGGTCCCGCCCGAACGCCAATGTGGGCACCACGTTCACCACCACCTCAGGCCAGCCAATGACGTTCGCCCTCGGCCCGGTCTGGATCGTCCTCGCCGCCCGGTAGCGGGCCGGCCGCAGGGTAGCGGGCCGGCGGCAGGGCCGCCCGGCAGCGGCTGGGCGGCCGTCGGCCGGAGAACGCGGTGGATGCCGGGGCTGTCCTCGGCGTACGCTGCGACGTTGTGCTCCCTCACGTCACCGCGATCCGCTATGTCACGCCACTACGCGAGGGCGGATCCCTGCCGGGCCTGATGGAAGCCGATGACCTGGGCACCTACGTGGTCAAGTTCCGCGGTGCGGGGCAGGGGCGGAAGGCGCTGATCGCGGAGGTGGTCAGCGCGCGGCTGGCTCGCGCCTGCGGCCTCGCGGTGCCGGACCAGGTGACTGTGGACCTGGATCCGGCGCTTGCCCCGGGGGAGCCCGATCAGGAGGTCCAGGATCTGCTGCGGGCCAGTGCCGGGCTCAACCTGGGTATCGACTACCTGCCGGGCGCCCTGGACTTCGACGCCGCCATGGGCGGGGTCGACGGGCTGCTGGCCGGCCGGGTCATGTGGTTCGACGCCCTGGTCGGCAACGCCGACCGGTCCTGGCGCAACCCGAACATGCTGCTGTGGCACGGAAAGCTGTATCTCATCGATCACGGGGCGACGCTGACCTTCCATCACCGGTGGGAGACCGCGGCGGCGGCCGCGGCGCGCCCGTATGATGCGGCCGACCATGCGCTGGTCGGGCTCGGCGCCCGAGTCGACGAGGCTGACCAGGAACTTTCCGTTCTGATAACGGAGCGCCTGGTGGGCGAGGCGGCCGCGGATATCCCCGAGGAGTGGCTGGTGGATGAGCCCGGTTTCGACCGGCCCGATCAGGTCCGCGACGCCTACGTCACCCAGGTCGCCAGCCGGCTGCGCGCGCGGCAGGCGTGGCTGCCTGGCCTGCGCGCGGCGGCGGCCAGCGGGGCCCCCCGTGTGCACCGGGCGGCGGCCGGCCAGGGTCGGCCGGCCTGGCTCACCGGCCCGCGGGACCACTCCGGGGCCGGGCCGCGGTCATGACCGGCGAACGGCACGCCTTCGAGTACGCGGTGCTGCGGGTGGTGCCCCGGGTGGACCGCGGGGAGGCCATGAAC
>WNFH01003286.1_pt1 | contig 11927 bp, 10 predicted proteins | sample 5400411 | NCBI WGS metagenome assembly WNFH01 (sample SAMN13153347, study PRJNA577476) | soil metagenome | isolation source: 200 cm saprolite under Douglas fir tree site 2 hole 3 | place: USA:California | collected 2015-04-18
CTCGATGCGCTCAGCGGGAATCAACTGCGAAATAGGTACCCCCGCTACGCTGCACAACCGGGAAAGCGGCACCATCGTATCACCGTGTCCACCCAGCACATACGCCTGCACATCACGCACAGACACATTCAACTCCTGTGCGATGAAGGTGCGGAAGCGTGCAGTGTCCAGTACACCAGCCATACCTATCACACGGTTGCGTGGAAATCCACTGACGTGGTAAGCAAGCTGGGCCATGGCATCCAGCGGGTTCGTGACCATGATGATAATGCAATCGGGCGAGTACTTGACGATTTCCTGCGTGACTTGCGTAACAACCTCCTGGTTTTTCTTCACGAGGTCGTCCCTTGTCATGCCGGGTTTGCGCGGAAAACCTGAGGTGATTACCACAATATCCGAGTTCGCGGTATCGGCATAATCGTTTGTACCGACGACCAGCGAATCGTACCCGAGCACAGGCCCGGCCTGCAGCATATCAAGTGCCTTGCCCTGGGGCATATTTGGTATGATGTCAAACATGACAATATCGGCATAGTCGCGCTCAGCGAGCCGCTGGACAAGCGTACTGCCAACAAAGCCTGCCCCAACCACGGTTATTTTACTTCGCATTACTCTATCCTTTCAACTTACAAATATTTGTACCTCAACACTCGACGATCAGCGCACAAAAACCACAACTCATAGAGCTGAATCGGTGCCTATCCTGCTAGTCTAAAAATATTGTAAGTCGTAGTCAATCGAAATGGCAATGTACAGTATATCCTTGTTATCAAGAACGAGCCACTGTCTACAAAACATCCACATTTCGTTCCTATAATATATGCAAATTGCTTATTGGCAAGCTTATATGGTAAACTCTAGTATGTACTATTAACAGTTGCGGGTTTCGAAACACTCGATACGAGATTGTCGCGAATACGTAACAATCTACGGGTATTTTATACGGATTTCGCAAATCTACAACCGTTAATTATCCTCTTCCCTCGCCCACTCACCTTGTCATCAATGTATACTTTTTGACGAAGGGGTGGTGTAGTCGATCTTGCGTTTCTGATCGTTGGTATTATCTACCACAAGGAGGCGTTCTCACATGGCGAAAACCGATCTCACCCAGCGAGAGAAGGATGAAGCATTACTGCAAAAACTTGGATACAAACAGGAATTGCGGCGCACGCTGGGCTTTATCTCCAACTTCGCAGTAGCTTTCTCCTATATCTCTGTCTCCACCGGCACGTTCTCTCTCTTCTATCTCGGTATCCTGGCTGGTGGCCCTGCATTCTTCTGGACATGGTTCATTGTTGCAATTGGGCAGTTCCTCGTGGCGCTCAACTTCGCTGAACTCGCATCTCACTTCCCCATCGCGGGTTCGATCTACCAGTGGAGCAAACGCCTCTCTGGTCACACTTTGGGCTGGTTCACTGGATGGATTTACTTCTTCGCAGGCATTCTTACCATAACAGCCGTGGCGTTTACCGTCCCTATTCCTTTACTTGCCATCTTCCCCGGCATCCCAGCAACCATTATGGGTCTAAACAACGCCGTCTTCATTGCCCTGGTCTCGATTATCATTGGTACGCTCATTAATATCGCGGGCGTAAGATTGGTGTCCATAATCAATAACATTGGTGTTGTCGCTGAGATCATTGGCATGTTCGTTTTCGCGCTCGTTTTGCTTATCTTCTTCAATCATCAGCCGCTCAGTTTCCTCTTCACCGGCTCCACTGTCTCTCCCCAATCTCTTGGCGGTCAATGGACACCCGGGTTCGGTGACACCTATATTGGAGCGTTCGCTGCAGCATTGTTCATGTCCTTGTTCGTCATCTATGGCTTCGACACGGCGGGAACGCTGGGTGAGGAGACCAATGACCCCCAGAAGAATGCGCCGCGCGGTGTCCTCTGGGCCATTGGACTCTCGGCTATTGCCGGTATACTCTTCCTGGGTGGTACCATCCTTTCGATTAAGAATCTTGGTAACATTGAGGGTATTGCGAGTGGTGCAAACTTCACCCAGGCTCTCCCGGCAATCATCAAGGATGCACTTGGCACCTCCTGGGGAAATATCTATCTGGGAGTCGTCTTCATAGCTGTCTGTGTCTGCACACTGGCCATCCAGTCGGCTACCATTCGCTTGATGTTCTCGATGGGGCGCGACGGTCGACTGCCGTTTGGTAGGGCCTGGGGATATGTCAATCCGACCTTGCGCACCCCCGTGTTGGCAGGCATTGCGGTCGCAGTACTCTCTGCCTTGCCTTTCCTGTACAGCCAGGCTATCGGCGTTCTCGTCACTGGCGCAACAGGTTTAATCTACCTCTCGTACTTCATGAACAATATTGCCTCCCTGGGCGCGCGCATGCAGGGGTGGCCCAGGGTCAAAACTCCTTTCAGCCTGGGTCGATGGGGCATGTTGATTAACATTCTGGCCCTGGTCTATGGCGGCCTGATGATTATCAACTTCTTGTGGTTTGGAGGGCTGCGCAATATCTACACCAATCCTGTAATGGGCTCAGCATTCTCTTCCTGGGCCAACATCCCTGTTCTTGGTGGCACCCCGATCTTTGAATTCTCACTGGTCGTACTCTTTGTCGTTGGCGGCATCTACTGGTTTGGCTTCAAACGCCGGGTAGTCATTGCCAGTGGCGAAAAACGTGCCGAGGCGCTATCCGACTAAACAACAATAGGAGACAAATCTCCTGCCGGGCGGTTATTATGACCGTCCGGCTTTTGTTACGTTCTTGAGATAGAGTATTGCTTGACAAAGCGCAAATGTATAACATACACTTACGGTATTGAATATCTCAATCGTTCCATTTAGAATTTCATCAAGCTAAGAGGACCCGTTCGTGAACGTTCTGACAGCACCCGGCAAACGCCTCTTTTTAACAGGCGATGAAGCAGTCGCTCGAGCTGCATTGGAAGTAGGAGTTGATATTGCCACGGGATATCCCGGCAACCCAGGCACAAAGGCCATCACCGCTCTCATTCCTATTGCTCAGCAATATGGGATGTCCGTAGAATGGAGTGTGAATGAAAAAGTTGCCCTCGAGGTCGCTGCTGGCGCAGCCTGGGCCGGCAAACGCTCTCTTGTAGGCATGAAAATGTCCGGAGTAAACGTGATGGCCGACTCTCTACTCTCCGTTGCGCACAGCGGCGTGACAGGAGCGCTGGTCATCTATGCCGTTGACGATGTTGGTGTCTACTATGGCATGGTAGAACAGGATACACGCTACTACGCGCAGCTTACCTCACTCCCTCTTTTGATGCCGGCCAGCCCAGAAGAGGCCTATGCCATGACACGCGTAGCTTTCACTGTCTCAGAACAAACGGGAGCCCCGGTCTTCGTCCTCGCTACTACAGCAGTCGCTAACGCCATCACTGCAATGAAAGTAGGCAAAATCGAGCGGAATTCACAAAAACGTCCTGCCCATTTTTCACGTAACCTCGCAAAATTTACAAAAGCAGCTCCTCAATGGTGCCGCGACCAGCATGCCGATACAATCAAACGCCTTGAGCAAGCCGGCTCGTTATTTAGAAAGATCTCGCAAGATAATGGAATGCCTCTCGTGTTTACCATACCCGCAACATCAGAGCGTATACATTTCTCAAAGGACAAACGGCTCGGCATAATCGTCGCGGGTGTCAGCTACACCTATTTGCAAGAATTGCGCCAGCGTTTCCCTGAGCGATTTGCAGACGTCCCCATCCTGAAGTTAGGACTTGTAAATCCTTTGCCCCATCAAGAACTACGGGACTTCCTCGCCCAGGTAGATGTTGCGCTGGTGCTGGAAGAACTGGACCCGCTCATCGAGACTCAAGTCCTGGCGCTGATTGCCGAGGCTGGTCTTAGAGTTGAGGTATCTGGAAAGCGCAATGGCTTACTCCCACGCGTGGGTGACTATTCGCTAGAATTGGTTGAAACCGCGCTTGCCGGAGTTGATGAATTATCAGGGCGATTACCTGTGTGGATAAAACCTCGCAAGCTGGATAGTTCAGCAGGTATGCAAGAGATGCCACTACTCGCTGTTTCCAGATCAGGCACTGATGAACAGGAAACCCCAGCAATGAATCGCGATAAGCACTACGAATCACAGCCCTATAGCGGGCTTGCGGCTCCACCACGTTCATTGGAATTCTGTCCCGGCTGTCCTCACCGCATGACCTACTACGCACTCAACCGCGCCATCGAGCAGTTGGGGTTCTCTAAGGATGATGTGATTACCACGGGTGACGTTGGCTGCACAATTATTGGTATGAATGCACCACTAGACGCTTGTTGGACAGAAGTTTCGATGGGGGCCAGTATTGGCATTGCACAGGGTTTCAAGTATGCCGGTATCGAGCGACCTGTCCTGGCAGCAATGGGTGACGGCACGTTTTACCATAACGGCATCGCAGGGCTGCTCAATGCAGTGCAGTCAGGTGTCAATTTGACACTCATTATTCTGGATAATAATAAGCTTGCTATGACAGGTATGCAGCCTGATCCTGGCACAGGCCGTCGTGCGAATGGCGAACCAGCTGTACGTGCAGACATCGCCATGATTGTGCGAGGCTGCGGTGTTGAATACGTGAAACGACTGAATCCCTATGATCTGCCAAAGATGATTGATTCCTTGCAAGATGCAATGCAGCACCCGGGAGTATCTGTTGTCATTGCTGAGGCTCCCTGCACAATGCAAGGTGTGCTGATTAATGAAGAGCCTGTACAGGTTGACCAGGACGCGTGTATGGCCGGGCGAGGTTGCGAGGATACGCCTTGCTATCATAAAGTAGGCTGCCCATCCGTCTTAATCTCATTGGACGATATGCGTCCGCGTCTGACTATTGATACAGCGACCTGCGTTGCCTGTGGTTTATGTGTAGCTGCTTGTCCATTTGATGCAATCAAACCAATACATAGCCTGAAGGATGAAGAGTCAGAGGTGGGCACCGCATTTGCAGGAGTGCAATTGAGGCATTTATTGCAGGATTAATGCGTATCGAACATACATTTGGATCGACCCATGTCTAAAACTACCAATATTGTTTTGCTCGGCATTGGAGGGCAAGGCACCCTCACTATGATGGAAATGCTGGCATTGGCGGCAGAAGAAGCCGGTGAAGAGGTTCGCGTGCTATCTCGCGTCAGCCTGGCACGACTGGGAGGCTCAGGCATGTGCCATGTCCGCCTGGGGCCTACGTCCAGCCCGGCTATTCCTGTAGGTGAAGCAGACATCCTGCTCGCAATGGAAATGAGCGAAGTGTTACGCGCACTCCCTATAGCTCGAAAAGGGGCATTAGCCTTTATCAACACCTATCGTCGCCTGCCCATTGCCGCGGGCGTTGCCGGAATTCATTATCCAGCGCGGCTAGAGGTAGAACTGGCCTTGAAAGAGGTCGGGGTGAATGGTATTTTTGTCCCTGAAATCCTGCCTTCAGCAAGACTTGAGCCCGGCGAAGATCAACACGGCGATAGTCGCATCAATATCATCATGCTCGGCGTCCTCTGTGGATATACGCAACTTCTGCCACGTTCTGCCCTCGAACACTCTATCGCCAATCGTTTACCTCGCTTTGCTGAGCAAAACCTGCGCACATTCTCAGCAGGTTGGAGTTTCGCGGAAGCGCTAAAGTCGAAAAACATTGCTTGACAATGCACAAGAGTTAGGGTATCATTCTTCTCGCGCATAAAATTGGGGTGTCGTTCAATGGTAGGACTGCCGACTCTGGATCGGCCAATTGGGGTTCGAATCCCTGCACCCCAGCCCCATTTTTACGAGATGATCCTCACCAACCTCCAAGCCAGTAAGCTCAACCTTATGCAGGTTGCTTCTGTGGTTCATTAGAAAATATAATGAACCATATGCTATTATCTAAATAGACAGTGGGCAAATGGTCCTGCTATCTTTCTACCAGCATTCGAAGGAGCATGCCAGATGATCGCAAGTGATATTATGACTCGCAAGGTCGCGACCATCCATCCGGGGGCTAGTGTACAAGAAGCCGCACAATTACTTGATCAAAAACGTATTAGCGGAGCACCCGTCGTCGATCCAGACGGCAAGATCATCGGCATCATCACGGAAGCCGATATCATCAGTAAAGTCGACCGTGAGGGCTTATGTGTCATTGACATTATGAGCCACGATGTCATTGCTGTTGACGAAGAAACACCCGTAAATGAGATTGCTGCACTGCTCACCGAGCGCAAAATCAAGCGCGTACCAGTAGTAGAAAAGGGAAAGTTAGTAGGTATTGTCAGCCGTGCTGATATAGTACATGCGGTTGCAGAAGGTCACTTAATTATTCGGCAGTGGTAACTATAAGCAGAGCGGGTAAAACTCACCTTCTCCCTGGTACTTTTAGGCTGCTCTCGCCTACATTGCCGCAATACATTCCTACCTCCATATAAAACATGAGCAGACCTTCATCGTATGATATGGTAGGAGGTTCAACCACCAATCGGGGATCGTAGGGACAGGGGTGGTGTGGTGTCGAGAGCGGCCCCTTGTGGGTGTCCGTGGTAGATCAAATAATAGGGTGGTGAGTTGTCCTCACCCTGCTTGCCCGTTATAATGTATTGAATATAATAAGTGACAGGACAGAAGCTGCAAACGTGTCAGAGAAACATACCCATCTCATTCGTGAGTTGATTAAAACCATAGCCTTGACGCTATTAATATTTCTGGTGATCCGTTTTGCCGCTCAAAGCTTTCGCGTAGATGGAGCAAGCATGGAACCAGGCCTGCATACTGATGAGTTTGTACTGGTAGACGAAGTAGCATATCTCTTCCAATCGCCACAACGAGGGGATGTCATTGTCTTTCACTATCCCCTGGATACTCGTAGAGACTTCATCAAACGTATTATCGGATTGCCTGGTGACACGATAAGCACAACCAGCACCAGCGTGATTGTTGATGGCCAAACACTCCATGAGCCCTATATCAGTCTTCCGTTTAACTTTGAAAGTGACACGTGGAAGTTAGGACCGCATCAGTTCTTTGTTATGGGCGATAACCGTGACAATAGTCTCGATTCACGTTCCTGGGGCCCATTGGATAAAAGCTACATTGTAGGGAAGGCTGTTGCAGTCTACTGGCCGGTAAGTAACTGGGAACTCATTAATACGTTCCCAGTGGTATTTGCTGCCATTCATAATAGTAATTGACAATATTGAGTATCCGTATCCGCAAGAGAGCAATCCCTGCGATCATCCCTACGGTATACATAGCAGCCCAAAATACAGGAGCACTTTTGTGAAAGCTCTAGTTCGTTAGAGGTTTGAATTGAAAAGCTCATCACATCTGGCACGAGAAATTATCGAAACCCTCGCGCTAACACTCATCATTTTTGTGGTTATTCACTTTACCATACAGAACTACTTGGTGGATGGCACAAGCATGCAGCCTGGCCTGAATAACAATCAATACGTCCTGGTGAACAAGCTAGCCTATCTCTTTCATTCACCCGAACGTGGTGATGTCATCGTCTTTGATTGGCCCGTTGATACCACCAAAGATCTGATTAAGCGCGTGATAGGCATACCTGGCGATATCATCGTTACTAATCGTACAACAGTATCTGTAAACGGCGTACTGTTGACTGAGCCTTATATTAGTCTGCCAGCCAACCCGGCTGGGAGTAGGTTGGTAGTTCCACCCGGTGACTACTTCGTAATGGGTGACAATCGGCTGGTGAGTAATGATTCTCGTGATTGGGGCTTCGTCCCCAAAAGTTATATCATTGGCAAAGCCGTCCTGGTCTACTGGCCGATAAATAGCTGGCATTTCATTAATACATACCCATCGGTCTTTAGCGCTATAAAAGCAAAGCCCTAAAAGGAAGTAACCTATGCGAGATTCGGATCAAGAATATCCATTGCACCAACCCAGGCGAAACGGCTATCATGACCAGTTTGACGATGATATTGAGGATGAATTGGGTGACGAAGGCAGAGCCCAGGTACCGGTTGAGCACACACGGGGGCCACTTCATCAACGTGAGATACCGGCCGCCCCCCGTTTACCTCGCGGTCACCTCAGGAACGCGTTGCTTATTGGAGTTATCGCGGGCATCCTGTGTGCTATCCAGAGCATAGTTATCACTCTCGTAAATTCATCAACCTACCAGGCATATACCGCTTCAAATGCTCAAGAAACTGTTAAAAATGCCCTGGCTTTTACCATTTTCGGTTTGGCCTGTCTGACCTTTTTCATCAGTATGCTTATCTACTTTTTTGCAGGATTCATAACTGGCAAAGTTGCAGTCCAGCGGAGGATGGGTTTCCTGGCGGGATTCGTCGCGGGGATGATCACCTATGCTCTCAGCTTCCTCTTAAACTACATCCCAGGCTATCCGACCCACCTTGCCAGTAGTGGCAGTAGTGGGTTGGTGGGGGTAAGCGGTGGCATTCTCGTATCGCTGATCTTCCTTTTTGTGTGGGGAGCAATTGGCGGACTTGCAAGCCTTACCGGCGCCTGGCTCGCGACACGCAGGCACCTTTACTACTATGCAAAGTAAAAGGTTGTAGGAGACTGATATCAAAGTTCATGGTCTCACACAAACTTTACTACCTCAGCAATGGTAGCAACCCACTTCAGAAGACGCTCATCCTCCATGAACCCCCCCACACATTGCAAACCAAGCGGTAGCCCATTGGTAGCGCGCCCCGCAGGTAAAGAAATCGCAGGCATCCCGGCATGTGTCCACGGCAAATTCATGAGCGGACTGCCAGTGGAAGTTATCCCTTCAGGCGCTGGACCAAGGCTAGAAGGACAAATCCATAGATCGATTCCAGCCTGTAACATCAACGCCTCTAATTCAGCACGCAACTTCGCTGGGCCGGTACGCAACGTAGCCAACTCCTCTACGCTCACTTCTTGTCCCTCATGAATTGCGGCTGCTGTGCGTGGTCGATACAATGACGCGTACTGCTCAAACCATACGGCATGTCCCTGGGCCATTTCAGCGAAAACTAATCGTGAATGTCGCCGGTTAATGGCCTCAATATCTTCCATCGTCTTCACCCGTCGAACCGTATATCCAGCCTTCTCCAGAAGCGCAAGCTGTTTTTCGAAAGCGGCCAGTCCCTCCGCTGAGGCTTGGGCAAGGTAAGGCCCCTCCGGCACTCCAATTACAGGCAAGGCAGCAGAAACATCGGTCTCGACCGCTTGCCAGTTCTGAGACAGCAGCGAGGCCACAAGTTCCATGCCTGTTACATCCTGCGTAAAAATTCCAACGTGATCAAGCGTTTCGGAACACAAAATTCCGCCTGTCATAGGAATACGACCATAGCTCGACTTGAAGCCAACAATGCCACAAAAGGCAGCGGGACGTATTGTTGAACCGATTGTCTGCGTTCCAATCGCCAGCGGACAGTAGCCAGCCGCAACAGCCGCCGCCGAGCCACTGCTCGATCCACCAGGAGAGTAATGAAGGTTGTGCGGGTTGCGAGTAGGTCCCGGCTCAAAATATGCAAACTCGGTGGTAACAGTCTTGCCCAAAATAAGCGCACCCGCTGCACGTAATGTGCGAACACAGTCGCCTTCGGGTCCAACAAATAACTCCGGCGGGAGCTGCGACCCCGCGCGAGTCGCAAAGCCATCCACGAAAAATATATCTTTGATACCCACCGGAATACCGAACAGGGGAGGGCGATTGGCAAGTTCAGGAAAGTGTTCCTGTAAAGCCTGCGCTTCAGCAATCAACCGCTCGCGACGATCCGCTTCAGGCAATAAAGCCTGTATTTGAGGTTCAACAGCATCAATGCGATCGCAGATTTCATTGATATATGTTAGCAAATCAAGCTCCCCAGTGCGTAATGCTGCAGCTGGTTCAACAAGAGGAGCGGGAAGTATCATCATATTGTCTCCTTTCTACCGAGCGGGTAGGGCAGGCGTGTGGTTTTTATTCAAGTGAGTAGTTGGATGATTTATTCTAGCACCGGTAGGAAAGGATTAGAAAGGGAGGTTTGTTAAAAAGGCTAAACTACGCCTGATTGGCAGAAAATCTACCCGCCATTTGATAAGAAAGAAATCCTATAGTTGGAAGTTATCATGTAAGCCTCCATTCTGAAATGTGTATTTTTAGTGAATACCCTAAGCCGAGTAGCCAGCATAGATGTAGGAGGCATTCCAAATTTCTAGATACAAGTAATGGGCGTCGATGCAAAACACAGTAGTGTCTGTGAATTTACAGCCCCGTGATTTCCTCAGAAGACATATGCCCCAGTATATATTGTACTAGACACGCTAATCCGAGTATACTAAATGTAGTAGGTGCTCGGTTCTGAAATAAATCTGGAGGATAACCAAGTTGTATAATGTTATAACACCGCAAGATGCTGTTCATGTTCCTACAGAGCAACAGCCTACTCAGCCTGAACGCCCTCTATTACTCAGCCTATTCAGTGGTGCTGGAGGGCTTGACCTCGGTTTCTGGCAGGCCGGCTACCAAATTGTTCTTGCAGCCGATATTTTTCCAGCCGCTGTCCGGACACATAACCGCAATCATGGGCCACATGGCACGATCACAAAGAACCTAGACCTATCTATCACCACGTATGAACAGCTTGCGGTCTTATGGTCGCAGCAAACCAGCAGGCCTCCTACTGGTATTATTGGCGGGCCACCATGCCAGGCATTTTCAGTATCCAATGTTCACCAGCACGACGACGACCCGCGTCGGCATATGCCGGCGCACTATGCGCACATAGTCGAAGGCTTTAATCGCCACTTTGGCATAGATTTCTTTTTATTCGAGAATGTTGAGGGGCTGCGGGACAAGAAGCATGCAGCTACATTCAATCACTTTAAGCAAATATGCCACCAAGCGGGATTCGATATTTATGAGAAGGTGGTTGATGCTATCCGGTTTGGACTACCTCAGAACCGAGAGCGTCTCATTGTGATAGGCATCAATAGACAGCGATTCCCTGGCCTCGTGATTAAAATTCCCGAGGGCAACATTGCTGAGCCTTTAACCATTGACACAGTGCTTCGTGGTCTACCAGAACCAGTAGTCAACCAGCGTGACATGAAATCAGGGGATATTCCCTTTCATCCGAACCACTGGACCTTTAAAGTGAAATCGTCCAAGTTCACGAACGGTGCCATCCAGCCTGGACAGGCCATTGGGCGAAGTTTCCGTGCACTTCAGTGGGGCGAGCCAAGCTGGACCGTAGCCTATGGACATCGTGAAGTTCACATACACCCCGATTGCCAGAGACGCTTATCAATCTATGAGGCAATGCGCCTACAAGGGTTTCCTCATAGTTATGTGCTGGAAGGCACGATAAGTGATCAGGTAGTGCTTATCAGTGATGCAGTTCCTCCCCCTGTGGGCAAAGCGATGGCAACCGTGACTGGAACTACACTCCACCACAACTTACACCCGCAGCAAGAGGATGAGAACGCAGGATATGAACTCGCCCGGGCAGGAGGTGAGATGTAAGGAGTATGGAGGTACACCAGCTCAAGGGATTCTTTGCACGGTGGTACCGGGAACATGGCAGGTCTTTTCCTTGGAGAGAGACAGGAACTGGCCCTTATGGAGTGCTCATAGCTGAAATGCTGCTACGACAAACACGAGCAAGTATGGTAGTTCCTGTCTGGCAAGCATTCCTGTCACGTTACCCTACTCCTACTTCATGCGCTGAGGCTAGCCAAGATGCGCTCTTCGAACTTGTAGCACCCCTCGGTCTGGGACGGCAACGTGTCACTGCGCTACAATCCGCCTCCGTTGCGCTCGTAAGTCGTCATCAGGGGCGAGTTCCACGATCGCTTGATTCATTGTTGGCATTGCCCCACGTTGGTACCTACTCAGCGCATGCTATTCTGTGCTTTGTATATGGGCGAAGAGTACCAGTCGTTGATATCAATGTCATTCGTTTATTCTCTCGTCTTACTGGCAAGACATTCTCGCTCGATAATCGCAGATCTCAAGAGGTA
>WNFH01004603.1_pt1 | contig 11924 bp, 10 predicted proteins | sample 5400411 | NCBI WGS metagenome assembly WNFH01 (sample SAMN13153347, study PRJNA577476) | soil metagenome | isolation source: 200 cm saprolite under Douglas fir tree site 2 hole 3 | place: USA:California | collected 2015-04-18
CGGACGCTATGCACACGCGAGGAGTTTGAAAAGAGGTATCGCGCGAGTAGCCCTTACGCGGTCTCGCCGACGGAGTCCAAGCGAAAAAAGACCTCAGCACAGAGATCACAGGGAGGCCAGAGAAGAAGAAAGGCGAGGTGAACGGCACCGGCGCTGGGAGCGACCGGCGTCACGTTCGTGCCGAGCCAGCGAGACGTTTTGACTTGACACCGGGGCGGCAGGGAATTAGGTTTGCAGTCTGCAAAGGGGTGTAGACCGCAGTTCTCACTTCCACAACTCGATTTCCGCCTAAACGAGGTTCAACATGAAAAGACTCTGGATTGGAATTTGCTTTGCGCTGCTCGTCAGCAACGCTCCATCTCTGCGCGCGCAAGATGGCTGCCCACCAGGGCTTCCGCCCGGCACGATGTGTGTTGCAGGCCAGGACTCGCATGGCGCATTTTTCTTGATGGCCGTGCCGATTAACTATAACCATCGACTCATACTGTGGAATCACGGCTACACGTTGTCACCACCGGCACCCCTCGGTGCCGCGGACCTGGGAGTGGCCGGACCGCTCTTGCAATTGGGATTTGCTGCGGCGGCTTCCAGCTTTCGCCCAGATGCCGTCGGCCTGGGAGGATGGGTAGTGGAGGATGCGGCGGAGGACACAGAGAAGTTGCGCAAGCGCTTCGTGGAAATGTTCGGACGGCCTGAACTGACCTTCGTGACCGGCGCCTCCGAAGGCGGGCTGATCACCGCGGAGATTGTAGAGCGGTTTGCGCGGGATGAGGACGGAAAACTGAATTACAACGGTTCATTGCCGCTTTGCGGGCCAGTAGCCGGGGGAAGAAAGAACTGGTATGGCGGATTCGACCTGCGGGTTGTGTATCAGTACTACTGCAAGAACCTGCCGCGGCCAAATGAGCACCAATACCCTCTCTACCTTGGGCTTGCCCTAGACAATCAGGGGCTCACACCGGATGACCTCCTTGCGCGCATCAATGAATGCACGGGATTGCCGCTGCCGCCGCCTGCCAAGCCTACACCGCCCACCCCGCAGCAGTCGCAAAACTTGGCCAATATCCTCAGCGTCACAAAGATCCCCGCCAGCTTTGTGCAGATAGATATGTTTTTTGCCACTTTCGCGCTGCAGGAATTGGTGCAGGTGCGCACGCACGGTTTGAATCCCGTCACCAACCTCGGCGTTCAATATAGCGGGTCGACGGACGACGCGGCTTTGAACGCGGGGGTGTTCCGCGCAGGCCCGAATGACAGGGCGGAAGATTTTCTGGATTCGGCGTACGACCCAAATGGCCAGGTCCACATTCCCACGGTCACGATGCATACCATCGGAGACGGGCTGGTGATTGTCGAGAATGAAAACGCCTACCAGGACACCTTGGAAGACGTCGGCAATGCACCCCAGCTGCAGCAGAACTACACGAACGCGGGCGGCCATTGCAAGTTCACCAATTCCGAAGTCCTCGCGTCCTTTCAGGCGCTGCTGAATTGGGTGGAGAAAAACAAGAAACCCACGCGGGAGGACGTTGCTACCCTCTGCCAGCAGAACACGAAACTTTTTGGGGACACTTGCAGCCTCAACCTGGATTTTCAGCCCAAGGCGTTTGATACCAGAGTGTTAGACCGTGCCGCGGAACCCGCGCGCGGTCGAGACAAGCAGGATTGAATCACGGACATCAGCTGAGGGCCCAGATTTTGAGCGCACTCAGTACGCGTGAGGTCACCGGTGTCGGCCTCGCCGGTGTCAGCGAAACGTGACCCCGTGTGATTGGGCGACTTGGTAATGGCGGACGCGGCGGTCGAAGTCGGTGAGCAACGCGGCAGCCTCCGGAGCGACGACGGCAGCTTCCCGATCGGGGCCGGCGAAGGCGTCGATGGCCTGGAACGACTCCCAGAACGTGGTTACGAGAACCTCCGTGTCTCTTTGCAAGTCGCGCACGAAAACGGTAGCTCCAGCATACCCAAAGAACTTGCGCAGCGCCGGCAGGACAACCTCAGAAAAATGAGCGAGGTACGTTTGTGACTGAGCTGAAGTGGTGCGCGCAGACCACAGCCTGGCGATCACTTTAGGAGGCTCCGCTGGCCGTTGCTTGCGAACCGAGGCTGCCGACGACAATGGTCCATGGGCGAACCTCCCAGTGCTTGACCAGGCCGTTCACAACATAAGGATCTTCGCGGGCGAAAGACTCGGCGACAGTGCGGTCGTGCGCGTGAAAGATGATCAAGGCGCGGTCGGCGGGGTCGGCAAGGGCCCCGGCCAGAACGACTTCGCCGCGAGCGTGGGCCTCGCGGGCGAGGCGGAGATGTTCGTCGCGATAAAGTGCGCGGCGAGCGACGAAGTCGTCGACGACTTCATAGAAGAGAGCAAAGTAGGCCATAGGATCTCACCTCAAGGGAATCCATCATATGACAACTTGACACATCGTTGGAGGGAGCGAAGAGTTTTCGCGGCAGGGACGTACGAGCGGTTTCTGAGTGTATCCAGGCCTCTGAGCGCCGCGGCGAGCGATCTCCCGCTGGAAGTTACGATGTGAGGCCAGAGCCGCCGGCGATGGAGGGGACGAGAAGGACGCGATCGCCTTCCTTCAGCGAGCAGGCTTCGCCGCCGAGGAAGCGGATATCCTCTTCGTTGAGGTAAACGTTGAGGAATTGGCGGATTTGGCCACTCTCGTCGCGGACGTGGCGAGACAGCGCAGGGAATCGCGCTATCAACTCGCTCAGCGCCTCGGCGATCGTTGCGGCAGAACAGTCCACCTTGAGGGCGCCGTCCGTGAACCGGCGGAAGGCCGTTGGTATTTCGATGGTTACGGGCATTTCTCTTTCTCCTAGATAAGTGACTCATTCCTTGTGAAATTCAAAACCATGACCGGGAACACCAGAGTCTTGGCCGAGCTGGGGCGCAGCATGCTGCGCCCCTACACTCTCGCGGCTGAAGCCGCGACTGTAAGTTGATTATCGAGATAGGCTTCGAAGGCGTCGAGCCGAGGTGCGATGGCCTCGGTGGCCGGGAATTCGGCGGCGATGGCGTCGGTAGTTTTTAGGCCGTTGCCGGTGATAGAGACGACGGTCGTTTCGTCCGGATGGATGCGGCCTTGCTGAATGAGTTTTTGAGTAACGCCCACGGTGACTCCGCCGGCGGTTTCCGTAAAAATGCCTTCGGTTTCGGCGAGGAGCTTGATCGCAGAGACAATCTCCGGGTCGGAGATATCTTCGGCCCAGCCGCCGCTCTCGCGGATGAGCTTCATGGCAAACGGTCCGTCCGCGGGATTGCCGATAGCGAGGGATCGCGCGATGGTATTGGGCTTTTGCGGCTCGAAGCGCTGGAGGCCGCGCTTTACTCCGTCTGAGATGGGCGAGCATCCGGTGGCTTGCGCGCCGAAGAAGCGCACCGGTTTTTCCTCGACCCATCCGAGCGTGACCAGCTCTTTGAAAGCCTTGGCGATTTTTCCTATCAGCGATCCGCCGGCCATGGGCACTACCACGTTGTCGGGCAAGCGCCAGCCAAGCTGCTCAGCGATTTCGTAACCGTGAGTTTTTGAGCCTTCGGAATAGTAGGGGCGCAAGTTGACGTTGACGAGGCCCCACTGGAAGCGGTCGGCGATCTGCGCGCAAAGGCGATTGACGTGATCATAGTTGCCGTTGATGCGCACGATGCGCGCCCCGTACACAGCAGTGTTGAGAACCTTGGCTGGCTCGAGGTCGGCTGGGATGAACACGCAGGCGTCGAAACCTTGCTGCGCGGACTGGGCCGCGACGGCGTTGGCCAGGTTGCCGGTAGAAGAGCAGCCGACGGTCTGGAAGCCAAAGCGCCGCGCGGCCACAAGAGCCGTCCCAACGACGCGATCCTTGAACGAAAGAGAGGGGAAGCAGACGCCGTCGTTCTTCAGGAAGAGATTCTTCACTTTCCATCGCTCCGCCAGCTTGCGGGAAGCGACCAGCGGCGTGCCGCCGGCTGCATTGGGGGCGGCGAAATTTTCGGGGAGTGGCAGGAGCTCGGCATACCGCCACATGTTGAAGGCGCGGCCCGCCAGATTTTCGCGGCGAACTTTCTTCTTCAGCGCGTCGTAGTCGTAGGTGACCTCGAGGGGTGAGAAGCATTCTTCGCAGAACGAGCGGGGAAAGTTGCCGCAAGTCTTGCAACATTCCTTACATCGCAGTTCGTACAGGTCAGACATTTTGCAACCTTTCATGGCAGAGCCAGGCTCTAAGAGCAGAACACTCTCGCCCCGCCAATAAGCCGGCTTCCCGGCGAAGGCGGGCTCAATTCTGGCGGGCGCTACATCTGCCGGGACGAGACCCGGTGCAATCGACCACGTGGGATTCGATTTGGGCAGCGCGGAGGGAAACGAAAAACCCTCCGTGCCAAAGTGCTCGGAGGGTCTCAGAAAGCTTCTGGGAAACTCTACCAGCCTTTAGCAGTTTTTTACGTGGAGCAAGTTGCCCTAAATCGCCACGTCACGCCGCAACCGCGGCTGGCTCCTTTATGCTTGATTAGGAAGAAGATGTCAAGAGGCAAAGTCACCGTGGGGGTTAAATGCGAGGGGATGACAACAAAATGACCAGTTCCTGCGTCCAAGTAGTAGAGAGTATGATTACATCGGCAGGACCCGTCCTTTGGGCCAGTGCTTTTCCGGGCGCATCGTTTGCGCCGTGCAACTGTCCGAAAACTGCGGTGTTATACTTTTCAGATGCGACCGCCCGGCGGCCGCACGGTGTGCTGCGCTCCTGCTGGGGCTGGACCGCACGCAGCCGCGAGCCGGCTGGTTCAGCGGACCAGGGATGAAGGACCGAAAAATAGAGGAGCAAGCGAAATGGGCGAGCAAGTAAAAGAGCTTCTTAATTGGGCGAAGCGCCGCAAAATTTTGACGGCTGTCTTTGTGGCGTTCACACTCGGCGTGGGGATCATGATTGGCACGGTGGTGTCTGGGCGCGTCTCGGCGACGAAGCTGCTGACGGGCGCGGGTACCAGCGCCAAGGCTTTGGCGGTGCCGGATCCTATTCCCGCATCGAATTCATTTTCCGGCATCGTCAACCGCGTCGAGCCGGCGGTGGTGAACATTGCGACCACGCAGGTGCTGGAGCGTCGTTCGAAAAAGCGCCGCTCGCAGCCCTCTGAGGAAGACGACCCAATGCAGGATTTCTTTGACCGGTTCTTCGATGGCCGGCAGGACGGTCTGCCGCAGGCGGAACGCAGCCTGGGCTCCGGTGTGATTGTGGATAAGCGCGGCTACATCCTGACGAACAATCACGTTGTGGAACAGGCCACGAAGATTCAAGTTCAATTGAACGGTGAGAACACCAGGTACACCGCGAAAGTGGTTGGCACCGACGACGATACTGACCTGGCAGTGATCAAAATTGAAGCCAATAAAGAATTGCCCACCGCCAAGTTGGGGAATTCCGACGGCGTGCAGGTGGGCGATTGGGTTCTGGCCATTGGGAGCCCGTTTGGCCTTCAAGCAACCGTGACAGCAGGCATCGTCAGCGCCAAAGATCGCGGCGGAATCGGGCGGCAATTCCAGCGGTTCCTCCAGACCGATGCGGCCATCAACCCCGGTAATTCAGGCGGGCCGCTGGTCGATCTCGCAGGGCAAGTCATCGGGATCAACACGGCGATTATCACCGGAAGCCGCGGTTACGAAGGCGTGGGCTTCGCCCTCCCATCCAATGCGGCGATCACCGTTTACAACCAGATTGTCTCCAACGGGCGCGTGACGCGCGGGTCGATTGGCGTGAGCTTTACGGAGGAGCGAGGAACCAATCCGATCACGCTCAAAGAGCTGGGCGCGCCATACGGCGTGGTGATTGAAGACGTAGCGCCGGGAAGCCCGGCGGAGAAGGCCGGGCTGAAAGCAGGCGACATCATTACCGGGGTGAACGGCCAGCCGGTCAAGACGGGGAACGACCTCGTGAATCCCATTGCCCAAGCTCCCATTGGCAGCAAGGTGAAGCTGACCTATGTTCGCGACCACAATCAGAAAGAAGCCACCGCGTCGGTCGAGGACCGCACGCGCGTGTTTCCCAATTCCGCAGGCCGTCTAGGCGAGCAGCCCGGCGAGACCACCCCTGCGGAGTTTGGCTTGCGCGTGGATAGCCTCACGACCGAGCGTGCGCAGCGTATCGGCGCGGAAGGGCAGAAGGGCGTGGTTGTGACCGAAGTCGAGCCGGCCAGTTTTGCCGATGACCTGGGTTTTGCGCGCGGCGACGTAATCGCCGAAATCAATCACGAAGTGATTAATTCCGTTGCCGATTACCGCAAGACAGTGGCGAAGCTGAAGCCGGGCGTAAACGTAGTGTTCAAAGTCCTGCGCCGACAGGACAGCGACCGTATACTGACGGTCTTCCTATCGGGTGTCGTTCCGGCGGAGAGCGCGCGGTAGGCTCGTTGCCGGGGCGGTAGAATCCCGCGAGAACGCAAGAACCGACGATGCGATTGAACAGAGCGACTCACCTGGCCCTGGCGCTGCTTGTTGCGGCAGGGCTGGGCGCGGCCGTAAGTTCGGCGAAAGCGCAAACTTCTGCGCACAAGAAAACACCCTCCGCCAAAGCCAGTAGCAGCGGGCATCGCGCCAGATCAAGCAGGAAGTCGAGCCGGCGCCCGCGCGGACAGAAGGCCCCCACCCCCGACCGCATCTCCGAAATTCAGCAGGCACTGGCAAAAGATGGCTCTTTCGGCGGCAAGCCCAATGGTAAATGGGACGATGCCACCGCCGAGGCCTTGAAGAATTTTCAGACCACCCATGGACTGAACCCCACGGGGAAGCTCGACGCGAAATCCTTACAGCAACTCGGGCTGGGGTCGCAAACGGCGGGCGTTGCTGCGCCAATGCCATCAGTGAGTTCTTCTTCTGCTACTGTCGCACGGCCACCGGCGACGCATCGCCGTCAGTAATCCCGGGGCGATTCGCGGTTGCTTTCCTTTGCCAAGTGAATTAGAAGTCAGGCACGGCACACCGCGGAGAAGTGTGCCTCGGAAAGGAAATTTTGATGCGCCTGATGCGGATTCTCGGCGGATTTATCCTCGCGGGTCTTGCTTTTGCCAATCTTGGGGCCCAGGAGAAGCAGGTTGCGAAGCCGGTGAAGGCCGTGCGGTTCGGCAAGCTGTGGGACGCCAAGGGGAAAGTATGGAACAACGCCATCGTGATTGTGGAGGGCGACCGGATACGCGCCGTAACCACGGATGCCTCCGCAATTCCCGCCGCTGCTGAGGTCATCGATCTTTCCCGTTACACCGGCTTGCCCGGCCTGATCGACGTCCACACGCACATGACCATGTACACGGACGAGACGTCCGGCGAGCCCATGCTCAAGCAACTGACCATCAACCCACCCGCTGTGGAAGTTTTTCTCGCGCGCAAAGGCGCGCTGCGCACTCTGGAATCGGGCGTCACGACAGTCCGCGACCTGGGAGCAGACCAGTACATGGATATCGCCATGCGCGACCTCATCAACCGCGGCGAAATGATCGGACCGCGGATGTTTGTCTGCGGCTACGGGCTGTACATCACGGCGACGCCCTTCAAGAAAGAGGGAACGCCGCCCGCAGGGGGATAGCTGATGGCGTACCCGAAGTGCTCAAGGCCGTTCGTCAGCAGATTGCCGCGGGCGCGGACGTCATCAAGATGTACGGTTCCACAGGCACCGATGATGATGTAACGGGCTTCGAAACCTACACCTACGAGGAGATGAAAGCGGCCGTGGAAACGGCGCATCAGTTTGGGAAGAAGATCGCGATTCACTCCTACGGTCCGGATGGCGCGCGTGACGCTGTTCGCGCTGGCGCGGATTCTGTGGAGCATGCGACGGACATGGACGACGCCACAATCCAGGACATGGTGAAGCGCGGCACCTTCTATGTGCCGACCATCGATCACAACCGCTATTACCTCGACAACGGGGACAAGATCGGTTACGCCCCTGGATACAAAGAGAAGCTACAGGCGTTCATCCCGCGAAATCTGGAAACGGCGCGGCGGGCGTTCAGAGCCGGCGTGAAAATCGCCATGGGTTCGGATGCGATTTACACCATGTTCGGGCAAAACACGCGCGAGTTGGGCTGGTTCGTGAAGGCTGGAATGACGCCGGAACAGGCGCTGCAAACCGCCACGGTTAACGGCGCGGCCCTCCTCGGCAAAGAAAAGGAATTGGGCGCCGTAGCGGCGGGATACTTCGCCGATATGGTGGCTGTGCAGGGCGACCCGCTTGCGGACATAAGCGTCACGCTGAATAACGTGAAGTGGGTGATGAAGGGTGGAGAGGTCCTCGTGAACAAGTCAGGCCACTAAGGGTTGGTCTTTGCGTTGGAGCGTGCAGACTCGCGTACATGCGTTGCGGCAGAGCGTAGTTTGACGATACGCAGAAGCGACGGTAAGATTTCGTCTCCAAACAGTTGAGCGCCGCATCTAATCCGCACCGGGCAAAAAGGCTTACAAAGCGCTGAGATGCTTGCAGTTCAGGAGGAAGTATGGCCACGGCAGTAGCGCCCAGGGTATTCAAGAATTTCATCAACGGCGAATGGGTGGATTCCCGGTCCGGCAAGGCCTATGAGAACCGCAACCCCGCGAACACGGATGAGCTGATCGGCATTTTTGCCGCCTCGGAGACGGAGGACGTGGACGCAGCCGTCGATGCCGCGAAAGAGGCTTACAACAAGTGGCGGCTGGTGCCTGCGCCGAAGCGCGCGGAGATTTTGTTCCGCGCCGCCGAGCTGCTTTTGCAGCGCAAGGAAGAGTACTCGAAAGACATGACGCGGGAGATGGGCAAGGTCCTGGCAGAGACGCACGGCGACGTTCAGGAAGCCATCGACATGACGTATTACATGGCGGGAGAGGGACGGCGTTTGTTTGGACAGACCACGCCTTCCGAGCTGCCGAACAAATTTGCCATGAGTGTGCGACAGTCCATTGGCGTGTGCGGAATGATCACGCCGTGGAATTTTCCGATGGCCATCCCTTCGTGGAAGATGACACCGGCGCTGGTGAGTGGAAATACCGTGGTGTTGAAGCCCGCGGAGGACACGCCGCTTTCTTCCTACCACCTGGTGCAGGCTTTGACGGAAGCGGGCATCCCGCGCGGCGTGGTGAATCTCGTGAGTGGGGATGGCCCGAATGCAGGCGCGCCGTTGTCACGGCATGAAGATGTCCCGGTGGTGAGCTTCACGGGCTCAACCGCAGTGGGGCGGCTCATCGCGGAGGCTTGCGCACCGGACTTCAAGCATTACAGCTTGGAAATGGGCGGGAAAAACATCATCATCGTGATGGACGATGCGAACCTGGATTTGGCCGTGGACGGAGCGATCTGGGGTGGATTCGGAACTACCGGACAACGCTGCACGGCGGCAAGCCGGCTCGGAGTGCACAAAAAGGTCTACAAAGAATTCATCGAGCGATTTGTGGAGCGCGCAAAATCGTTGAAGGTGGGAGACGGCCTCGATCCCTCAACCGACATGGGGCCATGCATCAACGAGCAGCAGCTCAAGACCGTGATGCGGTACGTGGAAATCGGGAAGTATGAAGGCGCGAAGCTCCTGGCGGGCGGGAATCGCCTGGCGAGCGGAGCGTACGCAAAGGGCTGGTTCCATGAGCCGACCGTGTTTGGCGATTGCTCGCCGCAGATGCGCATCGCTCAGGAGGAGATTTTCGGCCCGGTTGTTTCGGTCATTCCCGTCGAAGGGCTGGAGCAGGCCATCGAGGTGGCGAACGGAGTCCCGTATGGATTGTCGGCGTCAATTTACACGCGAAACGTCAATCAGGCGTTTGCTGCGATGCGCGATCTGTACACGGGCATCGTTTACGTAAACGCTCCGACGATTGGCGCTGAAACGCATCTGCCCTTCGGCGGCACCAAGAAGACCGGCAACGGCCATCGCGAAGCCGCGATTGCCGCGATCGACTTCTTCACAGAGTGGAAGACCCTGTACATCGACTACTCCGACAAGCTCCAGCGCGCCCAAATCGACAACAATTAGCTGGCTGGGCATATCTCTTCGTCGCAAGATTCGACGAATACGCTGCCGTTGCGCAGAGTGCAATTCCTCACCACGAATAGTGCACTTGGTAGTTCAGCGTCTTTTCTCCGTCTGCGGGCACCTGCACGACAAACTCCACCGTTTGGCTCTCCTGCTTCTGGTACGGATCGGAATTTTTCCGGATCTCCCAGGTGATCCAGCGGTACAAGTGCTCGACGATGTGGACTTCCACAGGTGCGCTCTTATGATTGCGCACCTTGATTTCAAAGCTTTCGTCGATCCAGCGCGCATTGTAGTCGGCCTGGAAAGAAGTCCGGCGGCGTTCGCCGGTCAGGTCGAAGGCGCTTCCCGTATAGATACGGAGGGTTTCGTCTTTGGGTGTGTGATCGATGTCATTTTCGCCGGTGAATTCCAATTGGCCGTCGTCATCCCGCCGGTAAAAGCGCACCCGGCCTTTCGGAAGCGGCATTCCCAGGTGATTCTCCTTGCTGTTCTTGAATTCCTGCATCACCCAGATTCTGGGATTGGAGAGCGCGCCGAAACTTTCCTGCTGGCGAATGCTTTCCATCGGCCAGTTGCGGTAATTCGGGTCCACCTTTAAGCCATCGTAAATGTATACCGTTCGCGAACCGATTCCCGACGCGCGGACGAACTCCACCTGCTTGGTCTCCCGGTCGTGCAGTGTCGTGCGATTCTCGAGTGTGTAAAGATGGTATTCGTCGAAAGCCTTTTCCGTGACGCCTGGACGCAACATCAGTGCGCCGCCGGACCCACTGAAGGACGCAGAATCATAAACACCGCTGGGCGGTTGGACTTTGTTTACGTCTCCGGCCATGAGCTTGATGTTCGCGTCGCGGAAAACTTTTCCTGTTTGGTTGTCGAGCGTTACCCAGCCGATCAGCTCGAGAATATCTCCTTTGGGTGGAGCAATCACGTTGTAGCTCGCTTCCCAGCTCATACCTCCGGTAACGTAGCTAAACTCCGCCAGCATACCTCCGGGGCGGTCGCCGCGAAGTTCCCAGGAGAGCGTTGGCTTCAACACCGTATCGTCAGCTATGGCCGGAAAGAGCGGCTGACCGGGGAGCGAGAATCTCAACTTGCCGTCAACTTCAACGATCGGCTGTTCAGCACCTCCCTGAATGACAGCGGCCTGCGCCTGGTAGTACGCCGGTCCATAACGCGAATAGGCGGCGTTGTGCGGAACGTAACCGCTGCGAACAATTCTTCCCGGAACAACAGTTTCCTTGCCATCCGGGCCCCTCGCCAGGAACTCGATGGTCTTACCTTCGAATAGAGAAAGAAGCAGTTCCTGCGAGACCGGATCGTTGCGGTAGTTCTGTTCGAGAATCTGCAGTTGGCGGCCCGGATCGAGCGGCCGGAGGATCACCGAATCGGGCTCCACGTGCCCTGTAATGTCGGTGATCTGGACATGGTTCGGCCCGGGTTTCAACTCCAGCGAGAGCTTTTGCCGCACCACGGCAAATTTCTGGTTGTAGATCGTCAGGCTCGGTGCATCCGTGCTCGAACTCACTTTGGCGGGCGCTGACTGCGCGTCTGCAGTTGGTGCGATCAAGCCTGCGAAAAACATGCCCGTCAAACATGTCAAGAATCGCTTCCACTGGCTGGTCATTGTGGGTTTCCTCCTGTCGGACCGTTCACCGGTAATAGAGGCCAAGACAGCCCGTTCTGTTGCCCGCCGCTTTCGCCAATCCAAACTGCCGGCGCTCTGGCTCCGTACAGCGGAGGACGCAATTCCCAGTTTGTGCGGAAGCGCACTGCGGGACTGGCCGGTGCGGCCTCGCACCCCAAAGACATGCGGTCGTTGACGCTGCTTGACACGGTTTCTACAATAGAGGTAGCGCTCTTTGGCACCAGGAGTAGAGTGCTGCTATGAGGAATTCAGCCCTTCAGGAACGGCGTAACCGCCAGATTCTGGCAGACCTTGTCCGCACGT
>WNFH01013791.1_pt1 | contig 11924 bp, 11 predicted proteins | sample 5400411 | NCBI WGS metagenome assembly WNFH01 (sample SAMN13153347, study PRJNA577476) | soil metagenome | isolation source: 200 cm saprolite under Douglas fir tree site 2 hole 3 | place: USA:California | collected 2015-04-18
GCTTGATCAGCTCGAGCGCACCGCGGTAGTCCCAATGCAATTCGTCGTGCCAGTGGCGGGCCTCTTCTTCGAGCAGCGGCTCAATCTGGCGGACGGTGGTCTGGCGCAAATCGACGATGTTCATGGACAGGTAGCGGGCAGCGCGGCCCCTGCAGCGCGGCGTCTATCATAGCCGATTCCGGCGGGGCCCTGCGGTGCGGGCCCGCGGGAGGCGATACAAAATCCGACACAAAGCGGAGCGCTTCCGCGGAGTCATCTTTAGAGATATGCTACGATGCGATTACTGTATCTGTATCAAATGTTCAAGGAATGAGCGGCTTCGTCCGCTGGACCAATTTCGCAGACCACGAATGCAAATCCTTTACGAATTTCGCTACCCATCCCGCTGGTACACGAAGCTATTGATGGCCCTGCTGGCGGTGGTGTTCTTTGCGGTGCTCGCCACCACGGCTATCGCCGGTTTCCTCGTGTACCGCATCGTGAAGCCGCAACGCACCAGCAGCGAAATCAATATGGCCAGTTTTCCGGGCCGGCCGGAAATTATTTCGTTTATCGTGCCGGGGCTGGGGGCCCGGGAGGGCTGGTTTTTCCCCGGGCTGCGCGGCGCCCCGACCATCCTCTTGTGTCACGGATACGAATCGAGCCGCGGCGAGCTGTTGACGCTCGTTTCCGCCCTGCAGGATCACCAGTACAACGCTTTTGTTTTTGATTTTGCGGCACATGGCGGAAACCCAGGGCTCACCACGCTGGGCTACCGCGAGGCCGACGAGCTGCGCGCGGCGATCGAGACGTTAGCTGCGCGGAGCGATGTAGACCCTCAACGGTTCGGTGTTTGGGGCTACAACCTCGGCGCCTACGCGGCGTTGGGTGCTGCGGAAAATGACAAGCGCATACGCGCCCTGGTTCTGGATTCGGTCTACGACGAACCGAGTCAGATGGTGAAAGTCGGGGTCGAGCGTAACGGCCTGGGCGGGTTCCCGTTTATGGTGCGTTCCGCCGAGCTCAGCTTTGAATTCTTGAACTACAAACACCGCGATGATCCGCCGCTCTCTCGGAAGCTGATCACTTTGGCCGGCGTCCCCACGCTCTACATTCAAGCGCTCGACGACCCGGAGCTCGCCGCGGCTACCCAGCAACTGTTCTTGAAGGCCCCCGAGCCGCGCGAGCAGGCTATCATCGCCCATGGAAATTTTGTAGGCTTGAACGATGACGATAAGCGCACCTACGAAAACCGCGTCGTCTCATTTTTCCTGCTGAAATTGCCCGCTACCGGGAAGCCGAGTCGCTGAGAGGAACCACTCTTAGGATATTGGCCTCCTCAGAAAAATCATAGATAACGTCCAGCACCTTTACATTTCTCTTTAACTCCAGAACGGCCTTGCGCGGAAGCACAACAATTGCCACACCCGGCTGTCCCGGCGTCCATTGAGGTACTTCCCGGTGCAAATAAAAGTTCAATTGATAAAGCCAGCCTCTCTGCACGCGAAATGCGTACACGCTGAGGGCATCGACTTGCTCGATTTCCGACGCCGCAATGCGTGCGGAAAGATCCATGTTGAACTTGCCAAGCGCGTCCTGAGCGGCGACCAGCATTAATAAGAACGAGATGACCGCAACCGTCTGCGCGAGCCTGACGCGGCTCAACAGCGCGGCGGTGATTGTAACTATTCCGCCTACGAATGCTGGAACTGAAAAGAAAACCACGAAAAAAGGACCGGCGACAAAGGCCCAGTGGACTCGACTGTAATCGCGAAACTGGTACAGGTCATGAAAGGCCCAAATCGCTGAACACGCAAAAAGCGCTCCGATCCCCATGAGCGGCCAGCGGGCCAATGCATGATTTTGCTGGATGAGCTTGCGGAGCAACGCAACAAGCAAGAGCATGCAAGGCGCGAGAACGGGAAGAATGTATCCGGGTAGCTTTGATTTTGAAATCGTGAAGAATGCCATTGGGAAGACGGCCCACATCAAAAAGAGCGCGCTGGCGGCATGGACTTCGCCACCACTGGATGAAGCGGGCTTGGGAGGTCGAAAGCTAATTACCCAGGGTATCCACGGTGCCAGGGCGATCAACAGAACGGGCACGTAATACCAGAAAGGCTGGATATGCTGGAATTCGGGCGTGAGGAAGCGCTTGAAATTGTGCTCAATGATGAAGATGCGGAAGAAGTCCGGGTTGCGGCGGGCGCAGAGGACGTACCAGGGCAGCGCCGTCGCGAAGAATGAGGCGAGCGCGACGGGATGAAAAAGCCGGAACGTATCGCGCCAGCGCTTGGTGAAGAGCGCCCAGAAAAAAACGGCGCCGCCCACGAGAATGATGCCCGCGGGGCCTTTCGCCAGAACCGCGAGCCCGAGAAAAAACCCGAACAGGACCAAGGCGAGCCACGGCGTTTGCGGAAGGACGGGAGAGTTCTCGTTTCGCCTGAGGCCCAGCACGACTGCGGCGCACACAATCGTGATCGTGAGCATCGCGCTGAAGGGCATGTCCGTGGAGGCGGCGTGCGAAAAGCCGATCATGCCCACCGTAGTAGGCAGGAGAAGCAGCAGCCAGCGCGCGGTTTCTGTCCCATAGAGGCGCACCGCGAGCCAGGCCAGCGCGAGAGTAGCAAGCAAGGCGGAAATAGCGCTGGGCAATCGCGCCGCGGCCTCGCTCACGCCAAATAATTTGAAACACAGCGCCGCGCCCCAGTAAAGGAGCGGCGGCTTTTCGAACCAGGGTTTTCCATACAGCCGCGGCGTAACCCAATCGCCCGTCTCCGCCATGTCCCGTGCGATCCACGCATATCGCGGTTCATCCGGCCCCACGAAACCAATCGCCCCAAGATGACTGAAATAGCAGATGTAAAGCGTTGCGAGAATCAGAATCGCCCAGCCGATGCGGGCGGCGGGGCTGGTGCGCTGGTCCACAGCGATGGGAGCGGTTGTTTCGGTCACGGAAAGCTGAGTCTAACATTGAACCACTATCTTCCTGCGACGGACCTCTTGCATACTGTCGCTCTGCGGCAAACTCACGAGAACTTGGTCACGTAATGAAGGATTGGCTCGAATATGCGGCGGTCTGGCTCCTCTTGAAGGGGTTAGGTTTGCTGCCTAGACCCCTGGCACGGCGGCTCGCCTCGAAAGTGGCCGGCATTCTGTACGCGCTGTCGCCGAAACTTAGGAAAACCGCCGAGACGAACCTGCGCATTGCGTTCCCGGAGTGGACTGAGGCCCAACGCGATGCCGTAATCCGGGGTATGGTGCGCAATCTAGGATGGATGGCCGCCGAGTTTGCGCAGTTTCCGAAGTATTCAAAGGAGAATATCGAAGAAATTGTCGTGCTCGACGGCAACGAGAATTTCCTCCAAGGCCGAAAGCAGGGAAAAGGTGTCCTCATTCTGACGGGGCACATCGGAGCGTGGGAGCTCTCTTCCTTTGCTCACGCCCTCTATGGTTACCCGCTCCATTTCATGGCGCGGCCGCTGGACAATCAGCGAATCGATGCTCTGGTGAATAGCTACCGATGCAGTTCAGGGAACCGGGCGATTTTCAAGAATGAATCGGCGCGCGTGATGTTAAAGATTCTGAAGGAAGCGGGCACCATCGGAGTCCTGGCGGACCAGAACACCATGCCGGATGAAGCCGTTTTCGTCGATTTTTTCGGGAAGTCCGCGAGCACCACCACCGGCATCGCTCGCGCAGCTCTGCACACCGATGCGGCCGTGGTGCCCGGCTATGCAGTTTGGGATGAAAGCACTGGAAAGTATCGATTAAAGTTTGAGCCAGCGATGGAATTGATTCGAACGGGGGATGTGGAGCGCGACGTCCGGGAAAATACGCAGCGTTTTGCGAAGGTGCTTGAAGACATTATTCGGAAATATCCGGATCAATGGGTTTGGGTGCATGGCAGGTGGAGTGTCCGGCCGAAAGGCGAGCCACGGGTTTACGATTTTTCGTGAGGCTGATGATGAAACGAACGGCGAAGGAATTGGCGGAATCTCTCGGCGCCAAGCTCGAAGGCGATGGCAGCTTGGAAGTGGCAGGTGTCGCCTCGCCCGAAAGGGCTGGAGCGCGCGATTTGATCTACGTGGAGCGGGCGAAGCATGCCGCCCGCGCTGCAGCTTCCGCCGCGCTCTGCGCGATCGCCGGCGAGGGCGTAGCGTTGCCCGGAAAGACGGTGCTGCGCACTCCGCAACCGAAAGTAGCGTTCGCAAAAGCGGCGGAATTGTTGCTCGGTCGCCCACCCATCGCCACGGGAATCCATGCGACAGCTATTGTCGCACCCCTGGTGCGGATTTCACCGGGTGTCAGCATCGGTCCGTACGCTGTGATCGGCGAAGACGCACATGTTGGGGCAGGTACGCAAATCGGCTCGCACTCCGTGATCGGAGCGGGATGCTGGATTGGGGAAAATTGCCGGATCCATCCGCGTGTCACGCTTTACGCCGGCGTGCGCATCGGCCATCGCGTCGAGATTCATTCCGGCGCGGTGATCGGCGCGGACGGTTTTGGTTACGCGCCGGGTGAAGGCAAATACTGGAAATTTCCGCAAGCTGGAATCGTGGAGATTGGTGACGACGTCGAAATCGGGGCGAACACCACGATCGACCGCGGCTCGCTCGACGATACGCGCATCGCGGAAGGCGTGAAACTGGACAACCTGGTCCACATTGGCCACAACTGCCAGATTGGAATGCACACCGTGATTGCCGCGCAGGCGGGATTGTCCGGTTCTTGCACCTTTGGCAAACACGTCGTCGTGGGCGGGCAAGCGGGTTTCGGCGAGCGCTGCAAATTGGAAGATAATTCTGTGATCGGTGGACAGAGCGGAGTCCTCGGAGGCAAAACGATTCGAACGGGCGAGACCGTTTGGGGCACGCCCGCCCGTCCCCTGGAAAAGTTCAAGGAGCTCTACGCGTGGTATGGACAGCTCCCAGCACTCGCCGCGCGCATCAAAGAGCTAGAGGCAAAACTTGGCGCCAAGTAGCAAAAACGGTTCGCCACCCTGGCGCGTAATCGTCGTCGGTGGGCACACCCGCAGCATTGGCAAGACGCAACTCGTGTGCGACGTGATCGCGGCGTTCCCGCAAGCCCATTGGATCGCCGGAAAAATTACGCAATACGGCCACGGCGTCTGCGCGCAGAATGGCGACAATTGCGATTGCGCCCCGACGGAGCATGTCTGCGCCATCAACTGGGAAATGCAGTCGGACTCCGGCACGGACAGCGCGCGGTTTCTCGCGGCAGGTGCCCAGCGATCGTTTTGGCTGCGAACCAAGCAAGGCTTTCTTGCGGAAGGCCTTCCGCTTCTCCGAACCGCGTTGCAAGAAACTTTGCGGAATGCGGAAACGGATCCTCCTCCGCTCATCGTGGAAAGCAATTCCTTGCTGCAATTCTTGCGACCAAGCCTCTACATCGCAGTGCTCGACTCCGCCAAAGAAGATTTCAAGGACTCGGCCCGCGCCGCGCTCGACCGCGCCGACGCCTTGGTTTTTCGCTCCTCCTCGGAGCCGCTCCCGGCGGCAACTCCGGCCTGGACCAGACTTCCAGCCCGCCTGCTGAAGGAAAAGCCATCCGTGATCCAACGCGAAGGCGAACCCCTTCCCGGCCCCCTCCACGTCCTGGTCCAGCGCGTCTTGGAAGCCCCTGCGGGCGTCTTGCTTTGACAACACAACGTTCCCCATCGGCATCTTAGCCGTTGACCATCTGCCATGAGGCGGCGATAATCTAGTAGTACTAGTGTTGTTCGAAGCTTAACCGCGCCGCCCCAAATTCCGCGAAGTGCCACGGAACGGGCAGTTGCATCGCATTTGCGGTGCGTCAGACGGCCTTCGACATTTCACCGGTTCGCAGTTCCGCTCTGGGGGAGCGTTCATGGCCTCTTCTGTTCGAGTGGGAGAAGAAATTCCCGTCGCGCCGGCGCCCATGCCGCTGCTTGAGCAAGATTGGGCGCGCTTGGAAAAGTCCATCGAGCGCGGCGCCAATCACCTGCTTTCTCTTCAGGCGGAACCAGGCTACTGGCAGGGCGAACTCGAAGCCGACACCACCCTCGAATCCGACTACATCTACTACCTCTTCGTTCTGGGTAAAGCCGAGCCGCAGCGCATCGCCAAGCTCGCCAACTACGTTCACCTGCAAAGCCTATTTCGCCCTGAAGCTCGCCGGCGATTCGACCGATTCCACGCACATGGTGCAGGCGCGCAAAACGGTGCATCGCCTCGGCGGCCTCGAGCACACCAATTCTTACGTGCGCTTCTATCTCGCGCTGATCGGCGCCGTTGGCTGGGAGCTCGTCCCCGCCATTCCCGTCGAGCTGATGCTCCTCCCGAACTGGTGTTTCATCAACATCTACGAAATGTCCTCCTGGACGCGCGGCATCGTCATTCCCATGGCGATCTTGTGCGCGCTCCGCCCCGGTTGGCGCTTGCCCGAGCGCGCTCGCGTCGATGAACTCTTCAAGGATCTCGCCCATAAGGACGCCGCCTTCGATTGGAGCAAGCAGCTCCTCTCCTGGAAAAATGTTTTCCTCGCGCTCGACCGCGGCCTGAAGCTCTACGAAAAACTTCCCTGGAAGCCGCTTCGCCAGCGCGCCCTCCGCGAAGCAAAATCCTGGATGCTCGATCACCTCGAGCGCACCGAAGGCCTCGCCGCCATTTACCCCGCGATGATGAATTCCATCTTCGCGCTCATGGCGCTCGGCCACAGCCCGGACGATCCACTCACCTGGCGGGAAATCAAGGAATTCTCCCGTTTCGAAATCGAAGACGGCGACACCATTCGAATGCAGCCGTGTGTTTCGCCTGTCTGGGATGCCTGCATCGCGATGGTTTCGCTAGAGGAAGCCGGCCTTCCCCCCGATCATCCCGCGCTGGTCAAAGCCGCGGACTGGATGCTTTCGAAGCAAGTCCTCGGCCCCGGCGACTGGCAAATCAAAAACAAAGACGCCGAGCCCGGCGGCTGGGCGTTCGAATTCCGCAATGATTTTTATCCCGACGTCGACGACACCGCCTTCGTCCTGATGGCGCTCCAGCGCGTAAAATATCCCGATCCGACCCGCATGGAAGGCGCCATTCGCCGCGGCATCCAGTGGCTTCTCAGCATGCAGAATCGCGATGGCGGCTGGGGCGCGTTTGATCGCGACAATGACCGCGGCTTCCTCTGCAACATTCCTTTCGCCGACCACAACGCCATGATCGATCCTTCGACCGCCGACGTCACCGCCCGCGTTGTCGAATGTCTTGGCCGTTTCGGCTGGCCTGCCGAGCATCCCGCCATCCAGCGCGCCGTAAAATTTCTTCTCAAGGATCAATCCGAAGACGGCTCCTGGTTCGGCCGCTGGGGCGTGAACTACATTTACGGCAGCAGCGGCGTCTTGCGCGCGCTCGAGACCGTTTCTCTCGCAACGCGCGATTACTGCCAGCGTGCCGTCACCTGGCTTCGCACCGTGCAGAAGCCCGACGGCAGCTTCGGCGAATCCCTGCGCAGCTATGACGAGCCGCTCACGAAAGGCCAGGGCCCGAGCACCGCTTCGCAAACCGCGTGGGGTCTCATCGGCCTCCTCGCCGGCACGGACGTCAACGACTCCGCGGTCACCAAAGCCGCTTCCTATCTCGTCCATCAGCAACGGGAAGACGGCTCCTGGAGCGAGCCGGATTTCACCGGCACCGGCTTCCCCGGCGTCTTCTATCTGAAGTATCACCTCTACCGGAATTCCTTCCCGGTTTACGCCCTCGCGCGCTATTCCAATCAGTCGCGTCGCGCCGAAGACTACGCCGCTCTCAAGTTCCAGCCCAGCGAATTCCGGCTGCGCAGCGGGTTTTAACCCGCATGCGCTTCCCCGCGCTGCTCTCCGCAAAACTCGCAAAAGCTCGCATCGCGGGAATTTTGCGTGGCGGCCGGCCAACACCTTTAGTCGATTTTGTCGACGCCGCAGAGGTCTTGCACGCCGGTTCTGCACATCCTATTTCGCACGAAAGAATTCGCAGCCTTCTTGTCAGTCCCGCGCCCATTCTCTGGATCGGCGGAAGCGAGCCTCTCGAGCATCCAGGGATCGCGCACCTGGTCCGCGCCATCGTGCAAGGCGGCCGCTTCGTATTTCTCGAAACATGCGGCACTCTGCTGCGCCGCCGCATTCACGAGTTCCAGCCCGTGCCGCAGCTTTTTCTGACCATTCGCTCGGACGGTCCGCTGCCCTCAGCCGGACCGAAACTCCGCAATCCGGGCGCTTTCGAATTGGCGCTCGACGGTCTCCGCGCCGCTCGGCTCTCCGGTTTTTTCACCGCCGTCCATTCGCCGATTCGCGAAGACGCGGACGTTTCCCGCCTCCAGGTTCTCTCCGGGATTCTTTCCGTCGCGGATGTCGATGGTTGGATGATCACCGCCGCCATTATCGGCGATCCCGCATCGCGCAAAGCCCGCGAGGCTCGAAACCTGATTCCCAATTCACAATGGTGCTGGCTCTCGGGCTACCTCGAGCGCGAGCTCCTCGCCGCCTCGAAAACGAGCGAACTGCGCCACTCTCCCGGCAACGAAATACAGCCTGCCCAGCCTTGCGAAGAAAGCATCCGTGTCTCATGACCACGCTGGTCACAGGAGCGGCCGGATTTTTAGGCAGTCACGTAACGCGCCAGCTCGTTGCGCGCGGAGATGACGTCCGCGTGCTCATGCGCCCCTCCAGCACCAATCGCGCCATTGCCGATCTCTCGCTCGAATATGTCACCGGAGACTTGCGCGATCCCGCCTCGCTCGATCGTGCCATGAAAGACGTCAAGCGCGTCTTCCACGTAGCCGCGGATTACCGCTTGTGGGCCAGGCGCAAGCTGGACATCTACGATTCGAACGTCGGCGGCACAAAAAATCTTCTGGACGCCGCAAAGCGCGCCGGCGTCGAGCAACTCATCTATACCAGCACCGTCGCCACTATCGCCGTCGACCGCCCCCAGCATCCCAATGAATTCTCGGACTCCAAACTCGAAGAAATGGTCGGCCACTACAAGCGTTCGAAATGGCTCGCGGAAAAGGAAGCCCTCAGCGCCGCGAAAAATGGACTCCCTGTGATCGTCGCCATGCCCACCACGCCTGTTGGCCCCTGGGACTGGAAACCCACGCCCACCGGAAAAATCATCCTCGATTTTTTGAACGGCAAAATGCCCGGCTATGTCGAGACCGGCCTCAATTTCGTCGGCGTCGAAGATTGCGCCGCCGGCCACCTGCTCATCGCGGAAAAAGGCAAAGTCGGCGAACGCTATCTCCTCGGCGGCGAAAACCTCACCCTGAAGCAGATGCTCGACGCGCTTTCGAAGATTACCGGTTTGCCCGCGCCCAAACTGAAACTTCCCCACGGTCTCGCCCTGGGTGTAGCCTATGCCAGTACGGTTTTCTCGCGGCTCCTCGGGCGCGAACCCGGCATTCCGGTCGAAGGCGTGAAGATCGCGCGCCACACGATGTTTGTGGATTGCTCCCGCGCGCAACGCGAACTGGGTTTCAAGGCCGGCCCCGTCGCCGCCGCCCTCGAACGCGCCGTGCGCTGGTACGAAGCCAATGGCTATATCGCCAAAAGCCGCGCCAGGCGCATGGCCCGCGCCGCCGCCTAGATTTTGTAGTGGCCGGTCTTCAGACCGGTGCTTTTGACTTCGTAGCCGCCGGGCTTTAGCCCGGCATCTGAATTTGTAGCGGCGGTTTTACGCCGCCGTTCGGAATCATCCATGCGCATCCTAGTCACCTTCGCCGTCGAAGCCGAATTCGCCGCCTGGCGTAGACGCCACAATTTTGAATGCCAACTGATTGACGTACCGCAGATTTCCAAATCTCTTTTGAGTTACCAAGCTGAGCTGGGCGGGATTACCGTGGATGTCTTGTTGACCGGAATGGGCTGGGAAAACTCGCTTTACAACGCTGCCAGAGACGGTCTGCGTGTGCTGTTTGGTGCCAAACCTGAGTTCTGTGTCTCCACTGGTCTGGCGGGAGGACTGAAGCCAGAGTGGCACGCTGGCGATGTGGTAGCCGCTACGGAAATAGGCTCTTACCAGAATGATTCAAAAATCAGAAGTAATAGGTATGCTTTGCAGGTTGCAAAAAATTGTGGCGCGAAGGTTGCACACAAGCTGATGACATGGAACCACATCGTAGGCGAAACCGGTGCCAAACAGACTATGGGAGTTTTCGCGGACCTAGTCGATATGGAGAGTTATTTCATTCTCACGATGGCGAGTGGCGCTCAGGTTCCGGCGATTGCAGTCCGTGCGGTGAGTGACAGTTCGGATGATGAATTGCCGATCGATTTTCGCAAGGTAACCGACCGCGAGGGCCACCTAGTCGTTAAGCACTTGGTTCGTGAACTCGCTAGCAAACCCGGGCGAATTCCAGGCCTTTTCTCTTTTGTTCAACGCAGTCGCAAAGCGATTTCAAATCTTGCCGACTTTCTGGACGATTTCATTCCCTTGCTTGCGCGGGACCAGGGGAAGATCGCAGCGTCAGCATTCGGTGAGGTCGCCGCCAGATGAGCCGTACCGGCACAACTCTAGAAGCCTCGCGCACGCTCGGCCCCATCCCCAAAACCATGCGCGCCGGCGTCTACCGCGAAAAGGGCATCGTCCGCGTCGAGGAAGTCCCCGTCCCCGAAGTCGCTGACGGCGAAGTCCTCATCAAAGTCGCCGCCTGCGGCATCTGCGGCACCGACATCAAAAAAATCTACCATGCCTACGTTGCCCCGCCCCAAATCCTCGGCCACGAACTCGCCGGCACCGTAGTCGCCGTCGGCCGTGGCGTCACCCAATGCAAACTCGGCGACCGCGTCATGAGCTTTCATCACATCCCTTGCGGAAAATGTTTCTATTGTGAGCGTCGCCTCTTCTCGCAATGCAAGCAATACAAGACCACCGGCCTCACCGCCGGCTTCACTCCCAACGGCGGCGGCTTTGCCGAATACGTCAAAGCCATGCCCTGGGTCGCGGAGCAAGGCATCGTCGCGCTGCCCGACAACGTCTCGTTCGAGGAAGCCACCTTCATCGAGCCCATCAATACCATCGTCAAAGCCGTCCAAAAAGCCCGCGTAACGGCGGGCGAAACCGTTCTAATCATCGGCTGCGGCCCCATCGGCCTCCAATTGCTCATGGTCGCCAACCTCGAAGGTGCGAAGCTCTACACCAGCGACCCCATGGCCGTCCGCCGCGCCAAGAGCCTAACTCTGGGAGCTTTAGAGTCGTTTGACCCCAGTAGTGGTAAGCTTGTAGAAGAAGTGAAGGCCCGAACCGATGGGCGGGGTGCCGATGCGGTTTTGGTGGCGGTGGCGCATCCTTCCGTTGTCGTGGAAGCGTTGGCAGCGGCAAGGCCCGGCGGGCGCGTCCTGCTGTTTGCCGCCAACGACCCTGTAACCAGGATCGAGTTTCCAGCATCAGCAATAGGGATCGACGAAAAGGAAATCTTGGGCAGCTATAGTGCCGCGGTGGACATCCAACAGGCAGCGGCGGACTTCGTGCTAAGGAAGAAACTGCCCGTCATGGAGATTGTGACGCACCGCTTTCCACTGGCTAGAATCCAGGAGGGCTTGGATCTGGCCGTGAAGCCGACTGCGGAGTCGCTGAAAATATTGGTTACCCACGCATGAGTACGACGACGCCAAAGAAGATGGAAGTAGGCGAAGTGTTGAAATCAGCCGCAGCACGCCTGGCAGTGCCGTCAAGGATGACGGCTGCTGTGTTGTACGGCAGCGAAGATCTTCGCATTGAGATGATTGACGTGCCGGTGCTCGCTGCGGACGAAGTCCTTCTCCGCGTCCGCCTGGCGCTCACCGATGGCACTGACCTGAAAGTCTGGAAGCGCGGTTATCACGCGAAAATGATCCAGCCGCCCGCCATTTTCGGCCACGAGCTGGTTGGCGAAATTGTCGCCGTGGGCAAGCGCGTGGATCCCCGCTGGCGCATCGGCATGCGCGTGATCGCCGCGAA
>WNFH01003368.1_pt1 | contig 11922 bp, 9 predicted proteins | sample 5400411 | NCBI WGS metagenome assembly WNFH01 (sample SAMN13153347, study PRJNA577476) | soil metagenome | isolation source: 200 cm saprolite under Douglas fir tree site 2 hole 3 | place: USA:California | collected 2015-04-18
GTGTGGTTGGCAACGATGTCGATGATCACCTTCATTCCCCGTCGGTGCGCTTCGCTGATCAGTCTCTTCAGATCATCCCTAGTGCCGTAGTCGGAGTTGATGGCGTAGTAGTCGCGCACGGCGTAAGGACTGCCGATGCTTCCCTTCTTCTTCTCCCGGCCAATCGGATGAACCGGCATTAACCAAAGGATTGTGACGCCGAGATCTTTCAAGCGATCAAGTTGCGCGGTGACGCCGTTGAAGGTCCCTTCCGGCGAGAAATCGCGCTCGTAGATCTGATAAATAACGCCGTCGCGCACCCAGTCACGCGATAACCGGGCTGCCTCTTTCGATACATCGCGGGCCGGTTGCTGCGCCGGGGTCAATGAAACCGTGACTGCCGCTAAAACAAGCGCAGCTCCAAAACACCAAAGGCCTCCGCACGATTTCCTCCAATTTGATTTCATTCCGATTCCTTTCTTCCTGGCTAGCTGTGCTCCTTTCAAGCCGCTCTAATCTCCATCGATCAAACCTGTACTCGGCACCGGCTGGGACGACTCGGGAATCGTGAGCAATTCTTGCGCGTCTCCCGCTATCATCTCGCTCTGTGAACCCACGTCCGACACATCGCGCACCGTCGTAACCAGCGCCGCTGCGATGAGCATGAACGCACCGCCGGCCATGACCATAAAAAGCGGCGCCGTCGTGCTGTTCGCACCAAAGATCGCGCGAATGACGCGCCCGAAGAAAAGAGAAGCAATGATTTCCGGAATGACGATGAAGAAATTGAAGATGCCCATGTAGACAGGATTGAAGCCCAGGCGATGCCCACGCCGACCATCGTCGCGAGCAGCACCCATTTGTCCTGGATGAAGTAAACCGACAGCAAGCCCAAACCACCGCAAATAAGTGAGATTGCATGCACTGTCTTGCGACTAGTAATGGAAGCTAACTTCGGCAGCAGGAAGGCTATGACGAAACAAACTATCGAGTAAATAGCGAAAGCATTGCCGCCCCACTCCTGGCCCAGCGCGAAACGAGGATCAGTGGCGTTACCGGCCCGAAAAACATGGTACGAAGTGGTCAGGCCAAAGAACATCCACATGCAGAACAGTCCGAGCCAGGTAAACATCTGAACAAAGGCGAGTTGCTTCATCGTCTTCGGCATGTTGGCGAAGGCGCTGGAAATCTCTCGGAGCAGCTCGGCCATGATCTTGAATATTTTTGCGAGACCCGTGGAGCTTCCATAAGTCTGGCGGCGCATCCGTTCGAACTCTTCCATGTTCTCAGGCGGATATTCTTTCGTCGTGAAGACGGTCCACAACACTGCGAGCAAGAAAACAATCGCGCCGATCTTGAAAGAGTACTGCACCGTGAGAGGAATGCCGCTACGCGTAGTTCCGCTCACGCCAAATTGCCGAAACACCCAGGGCAGTGCGTTTGCCAACGAGGCGCCGATGCCGATGAAGAAACTCTGCATCACGAAGCCGACGGTTCGTTGCTCAACATTTAGTTTGTCGGCAATGAAGGCGCGGAATGGCTCCATGCTGACATTGATGCTGGCATCCAAAATCCAGAGCAGTCCGGCGGCCATCCAAAGCGCAGAAGAATCGGGCATGAAAAACAGCGCAATGCTCGCGAGTATTGCGCCCGTAAGGAAGTAGGGCCGACGACGTCCCAGCCAATTCCAGGTTCGATCACTCATTGAGCCGACGATGGGTTGCACCAGCAGCCCGGTCATCGGTCCCGCGAGCCACAAAAGCGGCACCGCGTCCGGGCTAGCGCCAAGATATGTATAGATGCCGCTCATGTTGGCAAGCTGCAGACCCCAGCCAAACTGGATTCCCATGAAGCCGAAACTCATGTTGAAGATCTGCCAGAAGCTCAAGCGTGGTTTGGGCATTTCGTCGGTCCCCTTCGCCTATCTCGAATAGAGATTGATGTCTTCCAACACAACATTGCGATCCAGCCCCAACACGTACATCAGCGTGCGCGCCATGTTCGAGGCATGAATGAAACCCGCCCGCGGTTCAGCATCGAGCACTGAATTGTCGACATCAACAAGGCCCGGACAGAAGTTGAAGACGCGAATGTTCGCGCCAGTTTTACGCACATGATCGCGCAGCGCTTCCGCGTAACCGAGCAGGCCAAACTTTGACGCGCAATATGAAGGCACATCCGCGTAACCGCGCTTGCCGGCCTGCGAAGAGACGTTCACGACATCGCCAAAGTCATTTTTGATCATGTGCGGCAAAACTGCGCGAACCAGCTGCATCACTCCGCGCAGGTTGGTCTCCATCACTTTGTCCCAGCCATCTTCGGTGATTTGGTCCACGGCTTCCGGAACCGCGAGGCCCGAATTGTTGATAAGCAGGTCGATGCTCTGCCATCGCCCGACGACATGATTGATTAGAGATCGGATCTGCGAGTGATCTCGAATGTCGCAGGCGTACGTAAAAACGCGCTCCTCGCTGCAAATCAGATTGAGCTCCTCAGCAGTGTAGCGAAGCACCTCTTCGCGTCGTGCAGCAATGACAACTCGCACCCCCGCCTTTGCCAGAGCTTCGCTGAACGCGCGGCCAATGCCCGTGCCGCCGCCGGTGACCAAAGCAATCTGATCGGATATGGGCTTGGTCTTGAATCCCATAGCGCTAAGCTATTTGCCGCACAAGTGCGCCGTCCAAACGGATGTGTCCTGATCGAGTTTGATACTCTCGATTTCATGTCTTCGAACGCGACCGTAAGTGTCAGTCATATCTCCGAGGCGCTCGCCGTGACCTTCGGTTAACGCCTCGCGTTTGAAGCGCCAGGTCCAGTTGCCTTTCGTACTGTTGGGCAAATTCATGCGCGCTTCGGTGCCCAGCCCGAGCAAATCCTGCAATGGCACTATCGCCGTGTCGGCGACCGAGGAGAGCGCCGCGCGCATAAAGTCCCAGTAGATCTCTTCGCCGCGAGTGTTCAGGTACTTCATGCAAAAGTCGCGCTCCCGTTTGACTTGTTTCGCATCGCGCGTTGATCCTTTTCCGGCGACACTCTTGAACCAACCGACCGTGGTGTCATTATCATGCGTTCCGGTATAGACCACGACGTTTGAGTGATAGTTATGCGGTAGATCGACGTTCTTCGTGTCGCTGCTGAATGCGAATTGGAGAACGCGCATCCCCGGAAAGCCACAATCGTCTCGCAGCTTTTCTACGTCAGGCGTAATCACTCCGAGATCCTCAGCGATGATCGGCAACTCGCCGAGCTTGTCTCGAATCGCTGCAAATAGTTCTTTTCCCGGCGCCTCAACCCAGCGGCCGCGTTCTGCGGTCTTGTCGCCGCCCGGAATCTCCCAACAGGCGGCGAAGCCGCGAAAGTGATCGATGCGTGCGATGTCCACGGTTTGCAGCGTGGCCCGCACGCGCTCAATCCACCACTTGAAACCATCCGCCAACATGCGGTCCCAGTCGTAAAGCGGATTACCCCAGAATTGTCCGGTGACGCTGAAATAATCCGGCGGGACTCCGGCCACGACAGTGGGACGTCCACGCTCATCCAGCTTGAACTGATCCGGGTTAGTCCAGACATCCGCTGAATCATGGGCCACGAAGATCGGAATGTCACCGATCAAGCTGACGCCGCGCTCGTTGCAATAGGCCTTGAGCGCGAACCATTGCTTGAAGAAAAGAAACTGACAGAATTTATGCGCCTCAATCTGGTCGTGGAGTTCCTCGCGAGCGCTAGCCAGCGCGGCCGGCTCGCGCCCGACCAGCGAACGCTCCCATTCGTGCCATGCCTGGCCGGCATGCGCGCTCTTCAGCGCCCGAAAGAGAGCGTAATCGTCGAGCCATGAAGCGTTCTGCTCGGCGAATGTTTCGAACGCACTGCGCAGTTCCGTGTCGGTCGTACGCTGATAGCGCGCAAACGCTTTCCCCAGGACGATCTCCTTGGTCTTATGAACTCCCTCAAAATCCACCCGCTCAGTTGGCAGCGAAGGGAGCTCATCCAGGTCGCTCTTTGCCAGCAGCCCTTCTTCGAAAAGCCTTTCAGGACTGATGAGCAGAGTATTGCCGGCGAACGCGGAATAGCAGGCATACGGCGAATCGCCATAGCCAGTTGGTCCGAGCGGTAAAACCTGCCACAGACTCTGACCGCTGGCGGCGAGAAAATCCGCGAAGCGATACGCTTCGTCGCCGAGGGCGCCGATGCCGAAGCAACTTGGCAGCGATGTTGGGTGAAGCAGAATGCCGCTGGCTCGGGGAAAGGTCATCCCTTAGTCTCCATGAAATCGGTGCTCAGCCAAGATTCATTGCCGCTTCTCGACCTTGTACACTACTCTATACAACATCGCCGAGCGGGGTCGCAGATGTAACGTGAATTGTCCGTCCGCCCCCAATTCAGTTTCTTTCCCGCCCAACAACTTCTGCAGAATCGCAATTGCCTTGCCTTGCTCCATTTCCTTTCGGTCAAGCTCTGCTACGAGGCCGGACCTAAACGCTACTTGTCGTGGTTCCCCCGCGCGATTGATTGCAACTACGTATGCGGTACCGTCCGGATTTGCCGTTCCATCAGCATGGAAATCCGTCGGTAGCCTTGCGAACACGTAAGTATCATCATCGTAAAAGAGGTCGATCATCCTCCCGCGTCGCAGCGCTTCGTTATTTCGTCTCAACGCCAACCATGTCTGTGTCCATTCAAACATCCTCTGTTCGTCAAGTGTCCTCCCCTCTTTCGTGAAGGCGCTGCGCGAATCGCCCGGAAACCCACCAGGAAAATCGCGGCGATTGTCGGGGTCGTCTTTGCCTTCCATCGCAATTTCTTCGCCCGAATAAAGTTGCGGCGTCCCGCGCACCGTCAGCATAAACACCGTGTGCAGCATGGCACCTTCCAACGTCGCACCGTCCAGAGACATGAAGCGACGCGTGTCATGATTATTTGTGAGCGTCGTGATCCGCAACGGATCGGGATAGAGCGCGTCGTACTTCAACTGATCGCGCAACGCATGCATCGGCTTTTTGCCGGTAAACACATCCAGCGACGTGTACCACAAGGGAAAATCAAAATCCGAGTCCAGCTTTGTATCGATGCCGTCCCAACCGTTATGACCGCCAATGAAAAAGGCGGTCTGCGCCGAATCACGCTCGAACACCTCCCCCACCATCCACATGCGGGGATATTGGAGATGAAGAGCTGTCGAGAGATCGCGAATGAAAGCCCGCGGCATGTACTGAATCGTGTCTTGCCGAATGCCGTCTATTCCGGTAATGGCCACCCACCAGAGAGAGTTTTGAATCTCGTAGCGCGCAACTTCCGGTTCTTCCTGATTCATGTCCGGCAAATCGTCACTGAACCATCCATCAAGCGTGTTACGCACTTCATCGCGGTTCGCGTGTGGCGACAGCAGGACGCTGTTCTGAAACTTGTCCTGCACGTGGTTCTTCATCGTACCGTGGAACCAATTATCCAGCGGCGGATCATTTGTCCACGGATGATGAGATCCGACGTGATTCGCCACCTGATCCTGGATTACTTTCAGACCGATCGCGTGCGCCTTTTGAACCATCTCCTGCAAACTGCCAAGATCGCCAAAGTGATCTTCCACCCCGTAGTAATCAATCGCCCCGTAACCGTGGTAAGAAGTATTAGGGCACCAGGGCTTGTCACAGTTGCTTACGCCGTTCCAATTGTCGTACCACGGCGTTAGCCACAATGCGGTCACGCCCAGGTCTTTGAAATACTGAAGGTGTCTGATGATGCCGCGAAAATCGCCACCGTGAAACGCGCGTGGATTGCGACGATCATTCGCTTCGCGGGGGGCGTCCGCCGGTGCACTGTTCGACGTATCGCCATCAGAGAAACGATCCGTCATGATCAGATAGATCACATCGTCGTTTGTTATTCCTTGAAAATTCCTGCTCGCATCCAGCGGCGCGTTCAGGCGGAAAGGAACTCTCACGCGGCCCTGCGCAGTCTCAATGGTCAACGGATAATCACCCGGTGCTGCCGCCGAACTGAGACCGACATCAACGAAGAGGTACGTGCCATTGCGATTCACACGCACGTTGGAAACGATTGTTTGCGGACCCTCCGCCTTGACGCGCGCGCCGGTGAAGTTTGCACCGCGGATTAGCAAACGCACTGGATTGATCCGTTGATTGGTCCACCATGAAGGCGGTTCTACTTTTGTTACTGAGGGAGCGGCGGACTCTGGGTGGGCGAGACAGACCGTGGCGGCAAACAGAATTAATAGCGACGCGCGCGTGATCCCTGTGACGATCCATTCCAAACCAACAGGCCCGAGCTGATTCTTAGTTAGACGGTTTTTGATTCTTGAACCTCCGCACATCCCCGACCAGCCGGCGGAACTCAGTGCGTGAAAGTTTCTTACCAAATGCCGGCATCCCTCCCTTGCCAAGACTCACAATTGAGATCAGGCTCGCGCTGTGAGTAATGTTGGAATGCTTTTGCCACCACTCAGAATCAGTGAAATCTGGAGCCTTGTAAGTATTTCCGAGCGGCGTGCCCCCCACCCATCCGCGCCGTGACAACGCGCGCAATTATTCCTGAACAGATCCCCAACCGGTTCGCCTCTGCGAGGTCCGGCCATCGACTTACGTCGTTGCGGGACGATCGCTCGGGTTACCGTGTCGCGTTTCCAGGCGCGAAAGGATTCGAGCCGAAATTGAAATCGTAGGTCTTAGAGATCTGACTGTTATAGCTCTCTTCTGACTTGTCTGGGTTCGGCACCGGCTCAACCGTTATCGTCCTTGCCAAGGATAGTCCAGACAGGGCCAAGAGAAAAACTAATCCAATTTGGACAAAGCTCGTACGTTTATCTGTTCCTGGCGTGCGCGGCAAGGCCGTCATATGCGTCATTCCTTGGAGCTAAGATATCAAAACTCTACTTTGTCATTCACGATCAGATTTACGACGTCAATCTTGAAGGTTCCCATCGACGTAGCCTGCTTATCACTCAAGTTGACCAAGAGCGTTCGATTCGCGACAGTCAACAAAGGCGCGCCTTTATCATCCAGCCGAGGGAAAAAGAAGACGGCTTCGTCTCCCGGCGCCTTGGGCGGAACGAAGTGGACCAACTGGCGGCGATTCCCGTTCTCATTCGCGATGTAAATATAACGCTGCAAATCAGCCAACCTGCCCCCCTTGAAGACAGCATACACAGCATCAGCGCCAGGTCTGTTCGTTGACTTTGAACTGAGTGTTACCACGTAATTGGCAGCGCAGGCGGGACACTCAAGCATGCCCTTGGTCTGCGCGTCAAAGGAGAGCTGGTCTTTCTGGCTCATCTTTTGGTGCGCATCAAGTTGCCTCAACCGAACCAACGCCTGGCGGATGGGCAAAGCAGAGCGCAAACGCAGCAGGAAAATAAAGTCAACTGGCAGGTCGGGATCAACTTCAACACCCGGAGAAGAAACTATGTTAGCTGAACCCGCGGCGGCCTGAATATCTCTGTCGAAACGCAATCTTATTTCCTGGTGGCTGGTCCATTTCGAATTATTCAAAACCGCCTCTGCATCACTTTTCGTCCATTGCTCAAATGGTTTGCTAGCCCAATCTTGTTGAGCTAACAATCGTGAGAGCGCACTCGACGCCATCGCCAAGATAGCAATCAATATGACTGAAGAGAGCTTTCGCATCAGACCAACCTTCAGACGACAAATTGAACGTTACGGACAGCTGGGCAGTCTGTCGCAACCTTAAGAATTCTGACTATGGCGCCTGACCCATTAACTGTTGAGTACGCAACTTCTCATCGAGGATGCGCTCTTTTTCGACCTGCTTCTCCAGAGCCTCGAGACGTTTGAATTCCGCCAGCTCTGTTTGCGCTTTGTCTGCCTGCTTCAGCCTGGAATAAGCGAGAAAGAGTTGATAGTGAGCCTGCGTCAGCGTCGGCAATTTACTGATCACCTTTTCCAGACGAGCCACCGCTTCCGGATAATCACGGCGCTTCAGAGCCAGCCGCGCGTAATCGTACAGGACCGGCACCTCGTCGGGCGACAACTGGAGCGCATGTTTCAGCGGCGCATCAGCGTCGTCAAGGCGGCCCTGCTCAATTGCCACATAACCCAGACTCGAAAGCGCGTCGACGTGATCGGGATGAGTGCTAACGAACTTTTCCAGAATCTCGCGCGCCTTTTCAAAATCGCCGGCAGCACGATGAGCATAGCCGCGCAGGTAGTCGATGTTCTCGATCTTTGGATCGAGTTCGGCGGCCCGGTCAAAGTCCGCCGCCGCCGCGGTCCATTCGCCTTTGCGATAATTGGCATTGGCACGGGCATAGACGTACGCCGCTTCTCTTGGAACGCTCTCGATAGCTTTGGAGTTTTCCAGAATGGCGCCATCCCAATAGCCGATTCGCGAATACTCACGAGCAAGCATGAAATGAAAGTTTGGGTTCTTAGGGTCACGTTCAATCGCGTGCCTGAATTCGAGCACTGAGTTGGCATGATCGTTTTGCGCGCTCGCGATTAGCGCTAAACGAAAGTGTGTCTCCGGCGGACCGGGATTCATGTCCGCAGCCTCAGCCAGATAGCGTGAGGCTTCCTGATTGCGATCGAGGTTGTAGAGCGCGATGCCCAGATCGTAAAGCACCTCGAACTGATGCGGCGTCAATTCATTGACACGCCCAAACAAACGCGCCGCTCGTTCGTATTGCTTCGCCTCTGCCAGCATGGTGGCCAGGGTGAATAGCGACTTCGCGTCCGAGCCGGCTGCGCGTTCCACTAACTCTGCCGCGGCGTCGGCTTCCTGCGACCGATCTGACCGATATGCAACGTTGAGAAAGGCCAACGCAAGTTGCGGATCGTTCGGGTCGGCCCGGCGCGCGATTGCAAAATGATCAGCCGCCTTGGCAAAGTCGCCAGCGTCAGCGTACAGCGCACCTAAATTGTAATGTGCCTGGACGTGATTCGGATCAGTCTTCAAAACCCGCTCAAACTCAGCGATAGCTTCGGTCCTTCTGCCGTGTTCGGCCAACATGCGCCCCAGATTATTTCGCGCGCTGACAAAATTCGGATCGAGCTTGATCGCTGCCGTGAATTCGTTGAACGCTTCGTCATTGCGCCCCGAGCGATCCAACACGACGCCGAGTACGTTGTGGGTGACCGGCGATCGCGGCGATGCCATTACCGCAGCGCGCGCGTGTCGTTCAGCTTCCGCAAACGCGTTGGATTGCAGCGCTGACACGGCTGCATCCAGCGAAGACTTTGCTGATGCCGTCAGACCGTCGCTCGTCACTTGTGGCATAGAGGCTTGCCGCCGAGCCGACGCCGGCTGAGCGCATACCGGGCCAGCGCACAAACTGAGAGCAGTCAAACACAACCAATGCGAGAACCGCGCTCGCTTAATTCGACTGACTTGAATATGGCTTGTGTAAACTTTGATCATCGCGATGACGCATCGCTGTCGTTTAGTAACTATTTCGGATTCGTACTCGTCCTGAATTCAGCGTTGAGTCGGTCAACAATTGCGAACTCGCGATTTGCTTCATCGGTGCGACCCGCGCGCCGCAATGCCAGACCCAATTGGTAATGGGCGTCAGAGCGGTTGGGCGCCAGCGCCACTGCAGTTTGCAATGAGTGAATTGCCTCGGCATATCGTTCCTTCAAAGCCAGCGCGCGTCCCAAGGCCCAGTGCGCCTCAAACTCTTTCGGATCGAGCATAACGGCGCGCTGTAGAGCCACGAGCGCTTCCTCAAGTTTTCCCTGCTTTACGAGCAACGCTCCTAATCCCAGCTGGCCCATGACCGAATCTTTGTCGCCCTTCAAAAGTTCTTCGTACTGTGACATCGCAGCGCTTGAATCACCGGCCAACTCCAACACTGTGCCAAGAAAGAATCTTGCTTCCGCGTGACGCGGATCGATCGTCACGGCGGCGCGAAAACTCTTGACGGCGCCGGCGTAGTCCTTCAATGCATACTGAACGCGTCCCAAATACAATTGGGCATCAAAGCTGTTGGGATTAAGAGCGACTGCCTGAGAAAGCGCGTCCCCTGCTTCGCTGTTGGCATTACCGCGCGACGCCAAAATGATTCCCAGCAGGGTGTGCGCCTCAACCGCGCCAGCATCTAGACGCAAAGCTCGCCGGACTTCCGCTTCGGCCTCGCTCGTTTTGTTGGAGTTGTAGAGAGCCAAAGCGTGAAAATAGGCGGCCTCTATTGAGTTGGGCTGGTGTCGAGCGACCTCCGCGAAAGCGTTGACCGCATCAATCCAGCGATTGGCTTTGGCGTAAGCAAGGCCGAGATCCTGCCACGCGGCAAACAATGTCGGGTCGCGGGTTATGGCTTCGTTGAAATTCTTGACCGCAGAATTCATATCGTTGCGATCAGTGTCGAGCAACGCCGTCACATAGAACATTCGCGGATCCGTCGGTCGCGATTCCTGCAACACATCCAACTGGGCGGCGGCCTCCGCTAGATTGCCCAATTCACGATACGCCGCGATCAGCTCGAAGCGAGCTTCGTATTGTCGCGGATCCAGTTCCAATGCTTTGCGCAGTTCGGCTATTGCCTCATTCAGATCCTTTTGCTGCCCAAGCCGCAGCAAAAAGCGTCCCAACTGGTAGTGAGCGATCGTATTTTTCGGATTTAATTTGATTGAGTTGCGCTCAGCGCTAACGGCCTCGTCGGGCCGGCTTAATTTCCAGAGAACGTAACCGAGGTTCGCCTGATAATCTGAGTCAGCGGGTTTGAGGATGACCGCGCGGCGCGAGTCTTCATATGCCTCATTGTAACGGCCCAGGCGCATGCGCGCGATAGCCCGGGCGTTTAGTGCCTGATCATCGTTGGGATTGGCGGCTAGTTTGGCGCTGGCCCCGGTTTCGTCGCGTTCAGCCTTGACTTCAGGCGTGCTGAAGCGCTCGACATGCGATCGTTCCTTGGGCTGTTGCGCATTGGCGTGGGAGGATGTCCCGCCGACGACAGCGAAGATGAGCATGATGGTTACATTTGATCTAGTGAACATCGAAATTAAAGCAGGACTGCCGAGGAGAAACGGGCAAATTCTAACAAAAGACGACCGCGTGCGCGAGCACCCGGTCGTCGTTGCTGCTAACTGGAGCGGCCCGCAAAAACTGACCGCCGAAGATCACGCGCAGTGCCTGATTGCCGCACCGCGCCTAGAAAAGAATCTTGGCTCGGTATTGGATGACACGTCCCGGATAGGCACCATCGAACCGGCCGAAACTCCCCGGGTCACCTATATTGTTGTTCGGCACGGTCAGCTTTGTGTGATTCCAGGCGTTGAAGAATTCAATTCCGATCTGAGCCCTGACGCTCTCGGTAATCCTCGTAGTCTTGAACAGCGACAGATCGGTATTCCAAATCGCAGGGCCGCGGAAAGAGTTTCGCGGCAGACTGCCGTATGAAATAACCGTACCGGCAGGATTGGCCGGCAGCGTGGTGATGCCTGTCGTAGTCGAAAAAGCATTAACATTAAGGTAACGGCCCGCTGTTACGCCGGCAAAAGGATCGCTGATCTGAGTCGGACGAACCAGACCGCAATTGCAGACCACACTGAACGGGAATCCCGTCCGCGCGCTTTGGATTACGTTGATTTGCCAGCCGGAGACAAATCTGTCTCCTGCTCCGTTATTCAAGTACCTCTTCCCCTTACCAAAGGGCAGATCGATTATCGCGTCCGCCGAAAGCAGGTGCGGAACATCGAGCGACGAACGGCCCTTATCCGCATCCAGGTTGAATGGATTGATCGGCCCGCTCCGGCCGCCGCTGCGGCTGTCACCGAGTGAACCAATTAAGCCGATCGCGTTGTCGATGGTGCGACTATACGTGTAAGAAACTTGGCCCTGAATATTCTTTGACAACCGTTTCTGGAGTTGCATCTGCAAACCGTTGTACGAAGATGAAGCTACGTTCGAATATAGAAGCACGTTGCCCAGAAACCCGCCGGCGGCGTTTCGCGACGCGCCGGTGCCGCTGCTGCCGAT
>WNFH01002985.1_pt1 | contig 11921 bp, 11 predicted proteins | sample 5400411 | NCBI WGS metagenome assembly WNFH01 (sample SAMN13153347, study PRJNA577476) | soil metagenome | isolation source: 200 cm saprolite under Douglas fir tree site 2 hole 3 | place: USA:California | collected 2015-04-18
CTTGTGCCTGTTCTGCGTCGGCGCTTTGAAGCAGGAAGCCGGTTGCGCGCAGATCCCAGAAGTTCCCGCCATAGAAATTCGCCTGCGTCGTGTTGTACTGAAGCACGGGGTAAAAGGGTGAATACGTGTAGCTCTGTGGTTTCCGTTTACCGAACCGAAAGTGACTCGATCCGGGATACGCGACAGTGGTTAGATTCACGGATGGGATTGGTCCGCTAAACCCCGTGTATGGCATATGGCAGAAACTACAAGCTTGATTCTTGTTGACCGAAAGATTCTTGTCGAAAAGCTCGAGCTTCCCCAGTAGCTGTATTTGCCTCATTGCGGTTCCAGAATTGATCGGCAGAGCGTGCCACTGGGCGAGAGCTTCCTTCTCAATTAGGTTCACTTCACGGTTAACTCTTTGTATTTCCGATACCAGATCGGGTGGGAGAATCCCGGGCGGGTACGGGTTGTAAACCGCCTCGGTTACATCCTGTGCTGAAATGCCTCGGCTGATCAGGACGGCGCCGAGCACCAGTAAGCAAACTATGGACACGAGCATCAGAGTTATCCGGCGCATGGTGATTCCTCCGTTTTAATGTTACCTATTTCGGGAAGATGGGCGGTCGAGCGGAACGCGAAGGAGCGTCCCGGAAATCAGGATCTCCCAGAAGACACTTTAACCGGTGTGCCACAGCTGCCAATCGGCTAATGCACACCGAGGAGAGAAGAAACGAACAGGAGTATAATCGACAATATAGGCGCGCACAATACAGTGTTTACCCTATAACACCGGACTCCCTTACTTCAAAGATGGATCAATTAACGTCAGATCTGTTTCAGGATCAAACCGCTTGTGCATTGCTATCGAGTCGACGGTGAGCATTACTTCCAGCGTTGGGGATGCGTACGCACCGAGAAGATGGCCGCCGCGCGTGGTTCCATCTGGATATCCCACACCATGTGCGTATGGACTACAGGCTTTCCCTGATAGAGCGCGATGTCACCGCTCATCCCCATCACTTCGTGCTGACCCTGGATGGGAATCTTCTTGTACATTTTCCGCTTGGGATCAAACCATGCGAGCGTTGCTCCATTCACGGCCCCAATCGCGGTAAAGTGTGCACTCGTAACGTGATACTTCTCTGCAAACTCCTGCAATCCGGAAAAAGCCTCGTCGCCCTGGTAAAAAATGATCGCGTATTGCTGCGTCTGTTCTCCTCGACTAAGCAATTGAACCTGCATCCTGGGGGCTGTGCCCCTTGGAATAGCTTCCGAAGGAGCGAGATAGTCTCCTGCCGCCTCCTGCGAATGCCCCAGCACTGTGGCGATCCCGATCCACAGCAATACGTAACCCAGTCGATGTACTTTGATCATAGGTCTCCTGTGCTCTGTTTCCGGGGATCAGGTTTCTTTTCCAGCAAAGCCGGAACCACGCGCGCCGCATTAGTTAACGCCGGGCGTCCCTTTCCAATCGATAATGTTCACCAGGTTCCAAGGGTTCCCGATGAGATTCATCTGCAATTCTCCCTGCTTATCGATCACGAGCTCGGCTGCAGGGTACAAGACACCCGTGCTCTTGCTCTTGTCCGTGTCGTTCACGTCAAATTCGCCGGCCGTCAAGTTGTAGGCGGTAGATCGGGTGTCCCAGTACACCTCACCGAATCTGAGGAGGCGGTTAGTGACAAAGCGAATCTTCCGTCCAGTCGGGGTCGGAATCATTTGGATATAACTGCAGTCATACCCGAGAGTGCCGGTGACCTCGATGTGGCCCGCCGCTTTCATCTTGCTCAGCGCGTTGACCAATCCTTGATCCTTGCCCTGCTGGAACGCCTGAGTCAGAATCTGCTTATCTGCCTGGGTAGAATAATCGTAGATGTTTAGTGTGATGCTGAATTCAGATCCCATCTGGGTGCTTGTGCCCATGGCCGTAGCATCAATGGTCTCGGACTTGTTAGCGGAGAATCCGGGAGTACTCCCTGCGATGAGCAGGCCAGTAATCACCAAACTGAAGAGGGCAAGCTTGTGACGTTTTGGAACCGCATTCTTGGTTTGCAACATTTCTTTTTCTCCTTTTAGCTGATCGAATATGAGCTGATCGACAATAATTTGGTACACCGATGGGCCACGCGAAAGAACTAGCTCGGCCACGTCAGCCACTCGGCTATGGAAGACGTGGCCGGGCTGCTTCAACCACGCTGCCCTACGGCCTGTGCTTCGGGGTCCTGGCATCCAGGGTCGAGATCAATTCCTGGGCTGCTGGAGGCGCGGCGACAGCTCCGGCCAGAACAATATCCCTCGCAGGAATCTCCCTGCCGTACACACGGCGGTTGTCGCCGTTGTCTGGACGGATCGTGGAACCTTCGAGGGAGACTCCGGCAAACAGTCCACGCGCCCTTGAGTAGCTCAAGATTTCTGCTCGCAGCGTCGCGTCCGTATCGGCCGATGCATCGCGGCCAACCGGGCCCGCAGCCACCGAAGCGTCTCCTCCCAGCTTGACCTTGCTGGCGAGGATGCCGCTCGCGCCGCGTTCATTCATCACGAGCAACACAAAGTCGGTAGCTTCTCCACCGATCTGAAAACCGAAGCTTCCGCCTTCGAGGGCCATCATAGTAGGAGCGCCCCAGGGTCCCCTGAAGTTTTCACCCTTGCGGCACGACATAGCGCCCCGCCCGTAGCTTCCGCCGACGATGAATGCGGCCTTCAGGACAGAGGGAAAGACAACGACGCAATCTGCCTTGTCGAGCAAGTCCTGCGGAATGCTGTCAGGAACGTCGAGAATCTCTTTCAAGACCGTGCCAGAATTTCTCAATCGCTCGTCATCTTTGGTTTGGTCCGATGCGCTCGCCACCCCAGCAAGGAGTGGCAGAACAGCCAATAGAATGCTGCTAGTAAAGGGCAACAACTTTCGCATGTGATTTTCCTCCAGTAGTTTTTTGAAATCGTCCGGGTGTTACCTTTTGGGCGACCTGGCGGGGGTCGCCTCAGCTATTTCGCTCCGCCAGAATTATTCGCTGACACCGAGTGTTTCTCGGCGTCTGCTGCTTTCGCTGCATTTTGTTCGGCCTTCGATGGCACAATCTGCATCTCGGAAGTTCGTCCCTGGATCCAGATGGTGCTTAAAAACTCGACCGTGTCATATTTGTTGAAGGTGACATCGGTCTGCGCGTGCGGAGTGTCCGACGGTGCGACTACATATTCAACGAAGACCGAGTGTGAGCCACTGGCATCTTCGATCAACAAGAGGCTGTCATCCACATTAGGCTGAGTCACGGTGTAACTACCGGCGGGCATCTTCGCATTCCCTGCATAAAACGCAGATGGTGCGTCAAACGTCACCTTAGTGGAGATCTGTGCCATCGTTGGAATTGCATACATGACCGATAACAAGGCCATCAACACAAGCAGTTTCTTTGAAATATTCATTCGTTTCTCTCCTATGATTCGCTAGTGTTTGGGCTTCAGTTGCGATCTGACAACATCGCCGCCCTTAGCTAGGACATATGCACTAGGAATGCCAAAGCTGAGTGGAACAAAAGATCGTTGCAAGTGATTGAATTTAGAAAAAGGTGAGGCGGCTACGATCGCAATTCTGAGGTCCCGCCGATGAGAGCGCGTCAGTCTTTCGACACTCGTCGTCCTGCGGTCACTTGTGCTCTGTGCCCTATGGAGTGACGAAGAATTATGCTGGTAAACCGCGCCGGGGAAGTTGTGACGGCGATAGGTTAGAGACCTCGAGTGTTCCGAATGGAAACTCACTCTAAGAAGAGCCTCCGCGATGGTGCTTCACGCGACGGGACAGCGGCTCATTCGGAATTCAATCCATTTCAAACGCGAGATACTGCAGTTTCCCGTTGCGTTCGACCTGGAGGACGACCGGATCACCAGGTTTGAGCGCGCGGATGATCGCCTGTAACTGAGTCACTGTCCGCAGCGGGGTACGATCGATTTCGCGAATGATGTCCCCGGTCTTCAGTCCCGTATCCACGCTTCTTGACTCAGCGGCCTGCGCCACGACTACGATTCCGGACTCGCTGCGGGCGCTGGCGAGCGCTGACCTCACGCTGCCGTCCAGGTCCGTGACAAAAACGTTCAGCTCGCGGAGCAAGCTTTTCTGCAGGTCAGGAACATCGGCTAACTCGTCGAGCTTGTCGTGGTACACCTTCACAGGGATGTTGAAGGACATCCGGCTCACGCATCGAAGCACATCGATTTTTAAAACCTGATCAGCGGGGTGCAGGTAGAGTGCAGCCATGAAGTCGGGAAGACCGAGGATTGGGTGATCGTCGATGGCAAGCACGATGTCTTGCACCTGCAGACCTGCGGCTTCCGCCATTCCTCCCGGAGCCGTGTCGGAAATTATTGTTCCCCAGCTCCTCGCCAGACCCAGGCCCTCCGCTAGCGTGGGCGTGATGTTCTGTGCTTTAGCGCCGATCGCGACTCGTTGCACATGACCGTATTTGCGAAGGTTCCAATAATCGAAATTGACGATTGCCGCGGGAATTGCAAAACCCAACCCTTCGCTGCCACCACCTGTGCTTAACATTAAGGTGTTAATACCCACAACATTTCCATCGATATCTACCAGCGGACCGCCGCTGTTTCCCGGATTCATCGCGGCGTCAGTCTGGATATACACCATAGGATCATCGGGATCGGGTTGCCGGGCGACTGAGCTGACCACGCCCATCGTGACTGAATCTCGCAGTCCTTCGGGGCTGCCGATCGCAAGCACAAGTTCTCCCTGGCGGACTCGCCTTTCACTACCAAGGGCCAGCGTGGGCAAATGCGACGCCTGCACCTTGAGTAGCGCCAAATCCGATGACTTGTGTGTACCCAACAATTTGGCGTCGAGGATCTGCGCGGCGCGAATGGGCTGGGGTTCCAGCGGGGACTCTGTCGGGGGTGGCGGAAGGATCACGCGGATGCGCTGCGCGCCTTCCACGACGTGGGCGTTGGTCATTATATATCCGTCAGGATCGACGATAACCCCCGACCCGATAGCATGCTCCCGGGCGATGACTGCCGCGTCGGTATGACCGTGGTCTTCCAACGGGCCGTAGCCGGTTACCATGATCTGAACTACCGCGGGCGAAACCTTCGCCACGACTGCTTCGAGCGAGTTGTCTAACTCTCGCAGGAAGTTCGATGGCCTGGCCGCTTCCTGTTTGTGGGCCGCAGCCGGTCGGCGAGCGTCCGGCGATTGCGCCTGCGCGAACGTAGCGATTAGCAAACAAGCAATGCCGCGTTTGATGTGCACTCTCGTCATGGCGTAAGTAAATCTGCAACCGCTACATATTCTCTGACTTCTCCAGGTTCATTGCAGTTGGAGTTCCATTGCATGCGAATCTTCTCGAAGGCTGTGGGCAGCGTGCCTGGCCCCACACACGACAGGTATCAGTCATGCTGTTGACGCGCGCAAATCTGAAGGACGTCGAAATATGGACGCGGCTATCCGCCTATCGACACTCGGCCGGTGTGTACTCTCCTTGCTGGCCACACAAACCTTGGAAAGCATTGGGTTAGCGCAACGGAATGTTTGGAGACCTGCATGCAATTAGCCCAGATGACGTAGCCGCCAACACTGGGCCACCTGGAGTGAGGGACTACCACTTCACACTCATTCGAGCTGGAACAGCAAGAGGCGCTACGTCAGGAGTCGCATTGGTTTAGTAGTAGTCCGAGAAGTTGGGCGGCGTTGGAAAGGACGAAATCGTAATGGCGAATGCAGACACCAGAAAGTGTGCACACCTACCCTGCCTGTGCGATGTACCCAGGGGAGTCGAGTACTGCTCAGACTCGTGTCGCGACGCGGGAAGTGACGACGTGGAAATCGCTTGTCAATGCGACCACACGATATGTCCGCTCACGATTCGGCAGTTCGTACCTCGATTTGTTGCTGACCTGGCCAACTGATAACGACCGATCTGGCGGGGACCCGTGATGCCGTCCCCGCCGCAGGAGAATTGATTGTGATGTTCCTAAAACAGAGTTTGTCCCTATTTCTTACCTGTTGCCTTTTGCTAACCACTGCGCCAGGAGCATTCGCCAATCAGGCGGACCAAGCCACCGAGGCACCACCAGTAGTGGCCGCGCAACAGTCTCCGGCACAGCTGCAGCAACTCGTAGCACCCATCGCATTGTATCCGGATGCTTTGGTGGCACAGGTACTCGCAGCTGCTACCTATCCCGACCAGATTGTGGAAGCAGACCGGTGGCTGCAGCAACATACCGACCTCAAGGGAGAACAATTGGGCCAGGAAGTTGATAAGCAACCCTGGGATCCCAGCGTGAAGGCCCTCACCGAGTTTCCTTCGGTGCTCGCCAACATGGATAAGAATCTTTCCTGGACCTCTTCGCTTGGCGACGCTTACGTCAACCAAGAGCAAGAAGTGATGAACGCAGTGCAGGTGATGCGCGACCGCGCGCAGAAGGCGGGAAATCTAAAGAGCACCTCACAGGAAAACGTCACTCAGCAGGGGCAAGCCATCGTGATCGAGCCGGCCGATCCTCAGGTCGTTTACGTGCCAGAATACGATCCCTGGCTCGCGTATGGAGAGCCTATCGGGGCCTGGCCCGGCTGGTATTGGTATCCGGGACTGTACCTTACCGGACCGGGTATTGCGTTTGGTTTCGGCTTTGGAATCGGCTTCTTTGGCGGCTTTGGCTGGGGCTGGCACAACTGGGGATATGATTGGCATCGCCACGGTATCATCTACAACCACAACACCTACATCTCCCACAGCAGAATCTTTGCTAATCACAACACCTTTAACCACGCCCGCGGGAACTTCAATCATGGCGGAGGATTTCAAGGCCGGGGTCCGGCTGGAAGTCCGGCGTTCCATGGATCAGCACCGCAGCACGGATTCGCAGCGCCGCAACATGGATCCGTGGCGCCGCATGTCCAGCCTGGTGGTCATTCCGGCGCGTTCGGCGGCTTTAATCACGGAGGTGTCGCTAGAGGATTCTCGTCTCGTGGGCAGTCGAGCTTCGGTGGAGGTTTCCACGGAGGAGGCGGTTTCCATGGTGGCGGAGGTGGAGGCTTTCACGGTGGCGGAGGCCGCCGGTAACCTCGGTTTCATTCATAAAAAACAACTTACGGTACGGAGAACCCAATCATGCACACGACGAATCTGATAACCGAGACATCTTACAGACCGAGGCTCAACTGGATGGCTGCGCTAGTCACTGTTCCATTACTGGTGATGGGCTACTCTCAATTGAGTCTGGCTCAGAAATCGGGACCGAAGACTTTTTCGTCCCCAGGAGAAGCCAGTAGCGCTCTCTTCCAGGCTGTCCAAAATGGCGACGAGGAGGCTGTGGAAAGCATCCTCGGAGCAGGCAAGGAAGTCACCTCGTCGAGCGACGAGATCGAGGACAAGCTCGAACGCGAGCGGTTCAGCCAGAAATATCAGGAGATGCACCGTCTGGTTCGGGAGCCCGATGGAAGTACGGTCCTATACATCGGCGCCGAAAACTGGCCCTTCCCTATCCCGCTAGTTTCAAAGAACGGTGCATGGTACTTCGATTCCGATACCGGTACGCAGGAGATTCTGTTCCGAACGGTCGGGGAGAATGAGACCACCGCAATCCAGGTCTGCCATGCGCTGGCAAAAGCAAAAGACCGTAGCGATACTGAGACCACAGGCGACGACTCGATCCGCAAATACGTCCAAAGGTTGGTCAGTGGCGGCACTGCGAGTGCTGTCAGCGCCGCTCGCGAAATAGAGAAAGAGTCGTCTCCCTTTCACGGATACTATTTTCGGGTTGGGACAAATTCCGCGGCCGGCGCTGATAAGAAAACCAGCGTCGTGGTGCTGGTAGCGTATCCGGCAGAGTATCGGTCTTCGGGGGTCATGACTTTCATAGTTACAAAGAACGGTACCGTGTACGAAAAGGATCTCGGGTCTAAGACAACGACAGTTGCAAGAAAGTTAGAGCGGGGGCCGGATTCGAGCTGGCACACCGCGGAGTAAAGTTAACGAAATAATCTGACAGAGCAAGGTACTTTTGGAGAGTGAATATGAACTGGAAACCCACAAGTCTGTCGGCTGTTAAGAGCGGAAACATTTCACTGGGTGGCGAACTCACTGTCAACCGTCTTGGTTTCGGAGCCATGCGCATTACTGGCGAAGGAATCTGGGGGCCACCTAAGGATCCCGCAGGGGCGATCGCTGTTCTTCGCCGCGCCATTGAGCTGGGAGTCAATTTTATAGACACGGCTGATTCGTATGGTCCGAATGTCAGCGAAGAATTGATCGCGAAAGCGCTGGCGCCTTATCCCAAGGACCTGGTTATCGCAACCAAGGGGGGATGGAATCGTCCCGGACCGAACCAGTGGACCCATGATGCCAGCCCGGCGCACCTGCGTAAGGCGGTGGAGGGCAGCCTGAAGAGATTGCGCCTGGACCGAATCGACGTCTACCAGCTGCACGCCCCTGATCCGGCAGTGCCGTTCGACGCATCGCTTGAAACCCTGGCGAATATGCAATCAGAAAAGAAGATCCGGTTGATAGGGTTGTCCAACGTCACGATGGAACACATCGAACGCGCGCGGAAGATCCTGCCAATCGTGTCGGTTCAGAACCGGTACAGTTTTGCTGATCGTGAATGGGACTATGTCGTGGATTATTGCGAACGCAACCGGATTGCGTTTATCCCCTGGTTCCCGCTGGGAGCGGGGACCGTGGCCGGCAGGCTGCTGGAAACGATTGCGAAAGCCCGCCAAGTGAAACCTATCCAAGTCGCATTGGCATGGTTATTGAAGCGGTCCCCGCTTATGCTGCCCATCCCCGGGACTTCGTCGATTGAGCATCTAGAGGAAAATGTGCGGGCGGCATCGCTGCAATTGACTGATGAAGAGTACCTGAAGTTGACAGGGATTGCAGAGCTTGCTTCCTGAGCAATCCGGCTTTGACTGCCCGTTCCTCGTTAGACGACCCAACGCGGCGCGGAAAGGCAGGATTCCCGTTCAAGTAGTACTAAAGCGGCGCAACTAGTGCAGCTGAGGTGGAGACCCTATGAGACGTCTTACGGCAGATCAGGTGAAAATCGGGTTCATTGGCTTGGGTAGCATGGGAAGCCGGATCGCACAACGCCTGCTTGATTACGGGTACCAACTCTTCGTATACGACAGGGATCTCGCTAAGGCGGAAGCCATCGCTGCACACGGCGCTGTCGTTGCGAGGAACATTCTTGAACTGGCACGCGGTGCCGACGTGGTTCTCTCCTGCTTGACCAACGATGAAGCAGTTCGAAGTGTCTATACCGGACCCGACGGAGTTTTGGCCGGGGCACGGTCAGGCACCGTAGTGCTGGAGATGAGCACGATCTCACCGGAAAGCTCATGCGAGTTGCACAGGCTCGGCGCCCGAGGCGGCATCGACGTGATGGATGTTGCCATCTCGGGCAGCACTCCTGCCGCCAAGGAAGGCATGCTGACGCTGCTGGCCGGCGGCAACGAAGAGTTGTTCCGTGCCGCTGAGCCAATATTCCAGGTGGTTGCAAAACGATACTTTTTTCTGGGCGGTTCTGGCTCTGGAACAGCGATGAAGTTGGTTGTCAACACCCTCTTGGGCGTCGGCATGCAGGCGATCGCGGAGGCTGTGGTCCTGGGGCAGAAAGCTGGCCTCAATCGCGAGCGGTTGTTTGAAGTCTTATCGCAGACAGCTGTGATCGCTCCGGCTCATGTGGGAAAGCTGGCGAGTGCAGCGATCAACGATTACAGTCCGCAGTTTCCGCTGCGGCTGATGAACAAAGATTTTCAGTTGATTCTGAAGGCGGCGGCACAAGAGAATATCTTCATGCCTGCGACAGTAGCGGCGTTTCGCGTGAATTCAGATGAGCTGGCACACAATGATGAAGAGGACTTTTCGGCTGTCCTGCGGCGAATGGAAGAAGTTGCAGGTCTCGCAGCTATTGACCTGGACCCGGTGACCAGCTGATCGGAAGGACGGCAGCATTCAAAGTGGACGTGTCGTCACGGTTTTTTCCCTCTCCGTACCACTAATTCATCAGTAGTACTCCAGATCCAGAATAGACCTTAGTCTCCCGACTGTATCCGCGGCTTTCGGATCAGCCGCCTATACAACATGAGCGATGCCCTTGACTCCCTTCTCGATGCCGCGTCCGGTCTTCTTGGCAGTCTTCCCAGTAACGCGGGCGGTTTTATCGGCTGCCTTTTCGGTTCCTCGCCCAGTCGCGTTGCCTACTTTCGCAGTGTCCTTCGCTGCTTTCACAGTGCCATGAGCAGTTTTCTTTGTTGCCGTTTCGGTCACGCGGCCAGTAGTTTCTGCTGCCTTCCCAACACCACTAGCCACACCCGCGAACCCGACCGTCCCTAACGCCAGACTTGTTACGAGGACTGCCAATGCTTTGACTTTCATTTCCGTTTCTCCTTAGTTCTTATATTCGCTGCAACCATGAGCCAGCTTGCGACCGCTCGCTCATGTTTCCGCAACAGCCAATTTGTCTCACGCGCTCTCACGCATGCTGCAAATGCGGCATGGTCGGACCGGTGCCGGCGCTTGTACGCTCGATAGCGTCGGCAATCTCTTCCAGATCTGCAGCGGTGAACTTGATGGTGGCAGCATCGATCCAGCCATCAACCTGCTGCGGTGAACGAGCACCCACAATGGCTCCGGTCACACCGGGCCAGGCGATCGTCCATGCCACCGCAACCGCCGACACGGTACTGCCGTGACGCTGCGCGATGGGGCGGAGAGCGTCTCGCAATGCAAGGTTGCGGCTCAGGTTCGGCTTCTGGAATTCGGGAGAGCGGCGCCGCCAATCATCGGGCGCGAGCTGCGCAATGCGATCAGCGCTGAAATTGTCCGTCAGCAGGCCTGATTGCATCGGGCTATAGCAGATCACTCCAGTGCCATGCTCGGCGCACCACGGAATCTCGCTTGCGCCAGCGTCGCGGCGGATGAGCGAAAAAGGCGGCTGCAAAGAATCCACATGCCGGATGGCTTCGCAGCGTTCCAGCAGGCTACACATCAAAGTTGGAGACTCCGGCCATTCGGACCTTTCCCTGCTCGATGAGCCGTACCATTTCTCCCCAGGAATCCTCGACTGGCGTCCGGGTCTCATCGGGCCAATGAAACTGGTAGAGATCAATGCGCTCTACACCCAGCCGGCGCAGGGACGCCTCGCACTCTCGCCGAATCGATTCCGGCTTGAGTACACGACCCGGCTCTGCCATGGGGTTATGCTCATACGAAATCAGTCCACATTTGGTGAAAACCAACGGACGCTCGGAGGCCGGCAGCTTGCGCAGCAGGCGTCCGACAACTTCCTCGGAGTGGCCCAGTCCGTAGATCGCGGCCGTATCAATCCAATTGATACCCAGCTCCAATGCATGCCGCATGGTGGCAATGGATGCGTCGTCATCCTGCGGTCCCCAACCGTAGGCCCATCCGCCGCCGCCGAGGGCCCAAGCTCCAAACCCGACCGTGGTGATTGCAACCCCGCTCGAGCCGAGCGGACGCTTTGGTAAGTTCATGTCTTCCTCCTCCTTCAACGTGTCCGGGTTCCTCTCCAGCCGAGACAAAAATGCATTTAAAATGCCAAAGTTGTTTTTGACCCAGATCACTTCAAGGCATTGAATGCATTGGGCGTAGAGAATTCTGAAATCCAGAACTGCCCGAGACAGATTCTTTCGGCTTCGACAGCTTCGTCGAACTATCGACACTTGGACTCCGCCGCGTGTGGAGTTCGGCGGAAGTAAACTCCGCGTCTTATCCGATCGCCAAGCCGGGCCGAACGATTAACTGTTCAGCGGGCGAAAACGCGTGAGTCCGGATCAGGACTGTGCTTACCAGCGAGGTCAAACCCGAAGCAGCAAAGAGCATCGCCAAAATAACGAACTGATAGATCGCCGCATAAAACGGGCTTGCTCCGGATAACAGCATTCCTGCCATCAGGCCGGGGATCCA
>WNFH01004254.1_pt1 | contig 11921 bp, 10 predicted proteins | sample 5400411 | NCBI WGS metagenome assembly WNFH01 (sample SAMN13153347, study PRJNA577476) | soil metagenome | isolation source: 200 cm saprolite under Douglas fir tree site 2 hole 3 | place: USA:California | collected 2015-04-18
CCTGCTGGCTCATGGCGAGCACCCGAAGGTAGTCAGCGAACGTCTCGGCCACTATGACCCGGCATTCACGCTGCGAGTGTACTCACATGTGCTGCCGGGGATGCAGGCGCAAACGGCGATGCGGCTAGAGGAGCGGCTATTCGGGACCAAAACGCCGAAGTAGCACCGCAGGCCATGGGAGAAACGACGAGGGCGGGGATTAGATCCCGCCCTCGTTCTGTTTCACCATAGCCCTAAGTCGCCTATGGGGTGGTTAGCTTGGTGCGTTTGCTGAAGTATAGGTCATTGACACCTGTGTGCGCGCCTGGGAGATCGGTGCGGTTCGAATAGAAGTAAAGCTCCGTGCCGTCCCACGAAAGCGCGGGAGCGCCATTATTGGCCGTGGAGTTAACAACGGTACCCAAGTTCACCGGCGCGGACCAGTTCTGATCGAGCGTGGTGGAGCGTGTGGACGTCCACAGCTCGATCATCCTGCCGACTCCGCCCGCGCGCCTGCTGGAAAAGATCATCTCCAATCCGTCGCGCCGCCGGATGGCAGTTCGCGTGGTGCGACCAAAGTTGTTCAGTAGATCGGGCGGCACGAAGAGCGCATCGACTCGTTCCCCCGGGCCCCAGAGGCCCTGCGTGTTGCAGGTGGCGAGGTCCGCGCTACAGGTGCTCACGTAAACGGCGAAATAGTCGTCGCTTACACCAATAGGCCTGCGCGTGAAATAGAGATACTGAATCCCCGTCGTATCGTCTTCGAAGTGGGTGGGCCCTGCCAGGACGAAGCCCTGCGTGTTGATCGCGCAGCCTAGGTTGATCGGCTTCTCCCAGCCGAAGTTGTCGCGCGCGTCGTGCCGGTGTGTTACCCACAGTTCCCCGTGCGTGACCCCTCCATTACACCCATCCGTACGGTTGCTGTGGAAGTACATCCAGTGCCCATCAGTGGTGAGGTTAGGAGCGTACGCGCATATTGGGGTTGCACCAGCAACAGGAGGACAGGCAAACGGGGGCTGTACTATATTGACGACGTCTCCCAAGTACTGCGGCTCCTGCCAGCAGTCGTCCACGCTGGCGCGCTGGGTGACCCAAAGATAGAATCCATCCGAGACACCGTTCGGACGAGGTCTGTTCGACGTGAAGACGAGGCTGAGGCCGTCCTTCGAGACTGCGGGGTGTTGGTCGTTATGAGCCGAGTTGACCAGTGCCGGACAAGGGGTGCCATCGCTCAGGACGATGGCGTTGAGGTTGGTCGGTGGAGACCACTCTGAAAACTGCTGCGCTGTTGTGGGTTCCACGGCCAGCAATGCGGTCAGCACAATCACGAGAGATCCGACTAACACGAGCACCAACAGGACACCCAGAGGTTTCATTTCCATCTACCCCCCCCATCGCTCACCGGTTTCCACTGTCCATCACTTCCACGCCTCAAAAAGAGCTCAAGATCCGCCCATTTCAAATTCTCTGGCGGTATCTCATAGAGATCCGTAGAGATCCGTCCCGGGACTTTTGTTACCGCCATCTTCCCAGCACCTCACTCCGCGAATCGAGACCGCAGAGTACCATTGAGTACCATTTCGGCCTTCCGGAGGCACCCCACTACCAGTCGGGGTCTATGAAACCCGCGTCCATGTAAGGGATTCTGGTGGAGACGATGGGATTCGAACCCACGACCTCCGCAATGCGAGTGCGGCGCTCTCCCAACTGAGCTACGTCCCCACCGACACCAGTAGTATAAGTGACCGGCGCACGACGAAACAACAATGCTGGTCAGGATCCGCACGCGCGGGAAGGCGGATCGCGAGAGGGGGGACTCTTGGTGTAGGCCAGTGGTACAATGGAACGCGGTTCTTAAGCTGCAGAACGCGGGGCACATCAACATAGATGGATTCGCGACGCTACAAGAAAACTGTTACCGACACTGGGGCGCGAGCGAAGCAAATCTCGCTAGAGGTGTACCGCAAGGCCCTCAAGTCCGTCGGCGCCCAAGAGTGGCGGTGGAAACTACCCTCTGATCGCGAAGGCTGGATTCGCATCGCTCTCGTCGCATTTGCCGTTTTTGCGGTTCTGGTGGTGACGGCGTCGGGGGTTGTGGCGGGGATGGCCCTGGCGTTCAACCGAAAACTGCCCGATGTCTCCGCCCTCTACGCGCCGCCGGAAGAGGCCACCCGCGTCTATGCTTCCAACGGAGAGGTGATCGCCAGTCTCTTTCGCGAAAACCGCGACTTCGTTCCCCTCGCCGAAATTCCCCCGGTGGTTCGACAGGCAGTGATCGCCATCGAGGACGACCGCTTCTACCACCACCGTGGCGTGGACGTGCGCGGCTCGGTGCGCGCCATCGTCCGCAACTTGTTGGCGGCGAGTGCCGTTCAGGGGGGTAGCACAATTACTCAGCAGCTCGCGCGGAACATGTTCCTGACCTCCCGGCGCCTGATCAGCCGGAAGCTCGCAGAGATCATGCTCGCGCTGGAGATCGAACGGCGGCTGACCAAAGACGAAATTCTCGAACGCTATCTCAACCAGGTGTACTTCGGCAACGGAGCCTACGGTGTGCAGATGGCGGCCCGCGTTTACTTCGGGAAATCGGCGCAAGACCTAACGCTGCCCGAGGCGGCGATGCTGGCCGGCATTATTCGTTCTCCTTCGGTAAATACGCCCTTCCAGAGTCTTGAGGCCGCGGAGGAACGCCAGCACGTCGTGCTGCGGCGGATGGCCGAACTCGGCTACATCACGCCGCAACAAGCCGAAGACGCGATGGCTGAGCCGATTGCGATGGCCCAAGAAGGCAACGCCGGGTTAGTGGGGATCCGGGCGCCGTATTTCGTCTCCTATATCCTCCCGTATCTCCTGGAACGCTACGGAGAGGATGTCGTCTACAGTGGGGGACTGCGCATCTACACGACTTTGGATCCCCAGATGCAAGCGGCAGCTGAGAAAGCTCTCCAAGACGGCATTGACCAGTCGGACAAGGACCAACTCGACATCACCCAAGGGGCGATCGTGACCCTCGACCCCCGCACGGGGTACATCAGGGCCATGGTCGGCGGCTACGATTTTGCCCAAAGTCAGTTCAACCGAGCGTGGCAAGCGCACCGTCAGCCGGGGTCGTCGTTCAAAGTCTTCATCTATACAGCGGCCGTCGCCAAAGGGATGACCCCGACCCGGATGATCGTCGATGAACCAATAACCTTTGAAATCGCGGGTACCGTCAAGCCTGAAGACAGCATCTGGACCCCCAAGAATTACGACGACACCTACCGGGGCCCGATGAGGATGCGCCAGGCTCTTGAGCTGTCGATCAACATTCCGGCGATCAAGACGATCAACGAGTTCGGTCCCCAGGCGGTCGTCGAATACGCCCGACGGATGGGAATCATGAGCCGGCTGCAGCCCAACCTCTCCCTGGCGCTAGGGACCAATGACGTCACGCCACTAGAGATGGCTTCGGCGTTTGGCACGCTGGGCACGTTGGGTGTGCATGCCGAGCCCATGGGCATTGTGCGCGTCACCGATCGCGAAGGCCGCGTGCTCGAAGAGCACACGCCTCGACGCTCGCTCGCGCTGACCGCCGATGTGGCGTACATGATGACCGACCTGCTGAAAGGCGTCATGTTGCGCGGGACCGGAACGGCCGCCAACATCGGACGTCCGGCGGCAGGCAAGACCGGGACGACCGACGACTACCGCAATGCGTGGTTCATCGGGTACACGCCGTACTTAGCCACCGCCGTCTGGGTGGGTAATGACGACAACTCGCCGATGAAACGTGTGGTGGGCGGCACCGTGCCGGCCCGCATCTGGTCAGCGTACATGAAGGTTGCCGTGAAGGGCACGCCCCCCGATGACTGGCCGCGTCCGGATGGCGTGGTGTCTGCTACCGTGTGCGGCACGTCCGAATTGCTGGCGACGAGTGCGTGCCCCACTCCGATCCCCGAGGTGTTCATCAAGGGGACCGAACCCACCGAGTTCGACCTCAGTTCGCCGCCGGCCCCCACGCCGTCGGCAACTCCGGGGACGGCCGTTGCGGCCAACGTCCCCCTGCGGGTTACAGTACCGGCGCAAGGTGAGTCCGTGACCGCGCCATTCACGGTCGAGGGGACGACCGATCCCTCGGCCACAGTGAACCTATCGGTTGTGGCGACAGGAGGCTTCGTCAAGATCAATGTGGCGGAGATCAGGGTTCCTGTGACTCCCGACGGCCAGTTCTCCTATGTCGTCCAGCCCACACTGCATGTGAGCGGTACACAGTACTTGATCACTGTTACCGCCACAACGTCAGTCGGTGGGCGATCCACTCAGACTCTGATCGTCAACGAACGCTGAGGTCCCCGGGCACGCAACCGGCCCTGTGTGGTCCGTGAGGTCGCTGGTTCGGGTATGCTGCCCGTAGTACAATTCTCTCTAGGAACAGTGTAGGGGCGAGGGGTGCGCAGGCATGTCGGGTCATTCCAAGTGGCATAACATCCGGCTCAAAAAGCAGAAAGTCGACCTCGTGCGCGGCAAATTGTTCAGCAAGCTGGCGCGCGAGATCGCGGTGGCCGCGAAGGAGGGCGGGGCCAACCCGGACGGAAACCCACGCCTGCGCACGGCGGTCGAGCGCGCCCGGGAGGCGGGTGTTCCTAACGACAACATCACGCGGGCCCTGCAGCGCGGCGCGGGAGAGCTTGCCGGCGCCACCTACGAGACCATCATGTATGAGGGCTACGCTCACGGCGGCGTGGCGGTGCTCGTTGAGGTGCTCACCGATAACCGCAACCGCACCGCCAGTGACATCCGCAGCCTGTTTAGCCGGTACGGGGGCGCGTTGGGCGCAGCCGGATCTGTCTCCTGGATGTTCGACCGGGTGGGGCTCATTACACTGGATCGATCCAAGACCAAGGAAGATGACGTCTTAAGCGCGGCTCTGGATGCCGGAGCCGAGGATGTCCGCACGGCCGGAGAAGTCTTCGAGGTGGTCACATCTCCTGAGCAGCTCTTCAAAGTCAAGCAGGCCCTGGAACCCTCCAAGTTGCCGATTCTGTCCGCCGACATCACGCTCGTGCCGAAGAATACAGTGCGGGTTGAGGGGAAGGATGCCCAACACGTCCTCCAGTTAATGGACGCGCTGGAAGATCACGATGACGTCCAGCATGTGTACGCGAACTTCGATATCCCCGACGAAATTCTGCAGCAGGTTGGATGACGTCACCGATCCAGAGATCCTCTGCAGGCGCAGGCAATCAATTGGCTTCATTGGTCGTGCACTCGGGGTCCCGGTCCCTTTGACCGTTTCGCGAGCCCGACGTGCGGGCCAGTCGGCGTAAAGTCCCAGGAACGTTCTGGGGGCCCAGCGAACAACTCTCCCGTTGCTAGCGCCCTGACACGACGCGCTCTTCGTGCTACAATACGAACGTAGGTTCGATATGCTCATCCTCGGAGTGGATCCAGGGCTACGGGCGACCGGCTACGCTCTCCTGCAAGGCTCACCTGGGGGGGTGAACCTAGTCGACCACGGTTTGATCCGGACCGAGGACGCTGCCCCGCTGCCTGACCGCCTGCGCAAGATTCATGCTGGTCTCCGAACGGTCCTCGCCCACCGCCGTCCCGCGCTGGTTGCCGTAGAAGATCTGTTCTCCGCGCCGCAATTTCCCCGGACAGCAATCCTCATGGGTCATGTCCGAGGGGTGGTGTGCCTAGCGGCTGCGGAGCTCGAGATCGACGTGAGTGCGCTCCCTCCTGCGGCTGTCAAACAAGCTATCACCGGGTCGGGTGCCGCCAGCAAGATGCAGATTCAAGCCGCAGTAAGTCGGCTACTGCACCCTAATGACGTCCTGGACTCCCACGTGTCGGATGCGATCGCCATCTCTCTCACAGCCCTCTCGCGGCGGGGATTCCCGCTGCAGCGGGCCAATCAAGAGGTCGCGCCATGATTGCGTACTTGCGCGGACCGATTCTTCGCCGCAATGAAGAGGTCGTGGTCGTCGAAGCGGGTGGGGTGGGGTACGAGGTGCATCTGCCCGCTGTGGTGGCCCGAGCCCTGCCAGCGTCTCATGACGGATCCCCGCAAACGGTGGAACTCTACATCTCATACCACGTCTCGCAGAATCAACCTCGGCCGTTGCTGGTAGGCTTTCTCCATGAAATCGAGCAGGAATTCTTCGAGCGGTTCATTACGGTGGATGGAATGGGGCCGACCAAAGCGATGAAAGCCATCGTCCACCCGATCCACGCGATTGCCGATGCGGTAGAACGCAAGGATAGCCAATTCCTGCGCCGGTTGCCGGGGATTGGCGAGCGGACGGCCGAGAAGATCATCGCTTCCCTCCATGGCAAGATGGGAAAATACGCGTTGCTCAAGGACGAAGAAGTCCGGGTCGCCCCAGCCCCCGAAGACTTCCAAGCGGAAGTGTTAGACGTGTTGACCGTACAGCTCGGGCACCGGTCGTCCGAAGCCCGCCGGATGGTCGACGAAGCGATGCGCCGGCAGCCCGGGATTTCCTCCGCGGAGGAACTGTTCCAGGAAGTGTATCGAGTCGAAAAGGACGGGGGGCGCGACGCAGGCACCACCCCTCCGGGGCGGGTCCGCGGAAGCACGGACCTGCGCGTGTAGGTGCTATGACGAGACGAGGTTGATCGCATGTCCACCTCCAGGCCCGCGACACCCAACGTGGAAGCCGACGAGCAGGTCATCCGAAGCCTGCGTCCCCGGACGCTGGACGAATGTATCGGGCAGGCGAAGGTCCTGGAGGGCCTGCGCATCAGTGTGCAGGCAGCGCAAGAGCGAGGCGAGCCCCTGGATCACGTCTTGCTGCACGGGCCCCCGGGGCTCGGGAAGACGACACTCGCGAATGTGGTCGCCCACGAGATGAAGGCGAATATCGTCACGACGTCCGGGCCGGCGCTAGAGCGCGGGGGCGATCTCATGGGCGTGCTCACTAACCTCCAGGCGAAGGACGTCCTCTTCATTGATGAGATCCATCGGCTCTCCCGCGCTGTGGAAGAGTTCCTCTACCCGGCGATGGAAGACTTTTGCGTGAATTTTGTCATCGAGAAAGGGGCGCACGCGCGGACGCTGCGCTATCAACTCCGCCCCTTCACGCTGGTGGGAGCGACCACACGCGCCGGGTTGTTATCTTCTCCCCTGCGCGAGCGGTTCGGCATTTTCCACCACTTGGACTTTTTCTCCGTGGAGGACTTGGTGCTTGTGGTGAAGCGGTCGGCGAAGATCTTGGGGATCGAGATATCAGAGGACGGGGCGGCCACCATTGCCCGTCGGTCGCGTGGAACCCCGCGCATTGCAAATCGGTTGCTCCGGCGTGTCCGGGACTACGCGCAGGTGCGGGCGGGCGGGACGATCACCGCGGACGTTGCCGTCGAGGCGCTGGCTTTTGAGGGCGTCGATGATCGCGGCCTCGACGGGCTGGATCGGGATCTGCTTCGCACCATTGCGACCGTGTATAGTGGCGGCCCCGTGGGCATCGAGGCGCTGGCCGCGACATTGAACGAAGAAGCCCAGACGTTGGAGGAAGTGGTCGAGCCCTTCTTGCTCAAGATCGCGTTCCTGACGCGGACGCCGGCGGGCCGCCGCATTACCCCGGCGGCGGTTGATCATCTCGGCCTAACGTTGCCCGAGCGAGCTGATGGGCGGGGCCAGGGTGACCTGTTCTAAAGACCTGCCACCAGATGGGAGGCGACTCCGATGAGTGACCTCGCGTCGGTCGGCCGCCTGCTGATTGTGTTCGGGGTCGTCTTGCTAGTTGTCGGCGGATTGCTCGCCGTGGTGGGTAAAGTGCCTCGGCTGCCGGGGGACATTCTGATCCGCCGGGATACGGTTGTCGTCTACATCCCGCTGGCCACGAGTCTTCTCCTTAGCGTGATCCTCACGTTGGTGTTCTCCCTCCTGGTCCGCCGCTAATATTCGCTGATGCGCACACACGGCAGTGCAGCCACGATGTGTCCACGCGCATTGACGAGCATCGGGACGCTACTCGGCGTCATGGCTATGCTGCTGATGCTGTGGCCTCCGATGCCGGCGCGGTCCGAGTCGCACCTCATTCGGGTGGGGTTGCGCCGAGAGGTTGAACGCATCGTCGTGATGAGTGATCGGTCCATTGCCCTCAGCGCGGGGACCGCTGCACCTGTACGCGTCGGACCTGGGGCGTACGAGTTTACCGCGACGCCGACAGGAGTGGTCGCTGCGGGGGTGGGGAGCTTTGACGCGGTCGTTCGGCTGGCGCCGGCGGACGGGGCGCGCCTGTACCTGGACATCTATCCGTATCGGGGTGTGCTCGAACTGCGCCGTACTGCCGCCGGGCGTCTGACTGTGATCAATGAGCTAGATCTGGAAGAGTATCTCTATGGTGTGCTGAAGAATGAGGTCGACCCGCAGTGGCCAACGGAGGCTCTCAAGGCGCAGGCAGTAGCCTCACGCACATGGGCCCTGTACAGCCTCAACCGCTTTGCCTCCGAGGGCTACGACGTGTGCGCCACGGCCGATTGCCAGGTCTACAGAGGCGTGACGGCAGAGGACCCGCGGACGAGTGCCGCCGTGGATGAGACGCGCGGGGAGGTCATGACCTACCAGGGGCGCCCGATCTTTGCTGCATATCACTCCGACTCTGGCGGTTCCACGGAGAGTAGCGAGCTCGTGTGGGGCGGCGCATACCCGTATCTGAGAGGGGTGGCCGATCCGTATAGCGTTGGCGCGCCTCGCCACGAGTGGATTGTGCGGATGGACCTGGCGACTTTCGAAAATCGTGTGCGCCGGTCCGGACGCATGATTACAAACGTGACCGGGATCGAGGTCGCCGAGGCAACACCCTCAGGGCGCGCGGCCCTGCTCCGGGTCGCCGGCGCACACGGCGTCTTGCTCCTTAAGGGTGCAGAGTTGCGGGCGGTCCTGGGGGCGGACCTGCGCAGCACCCTGTTCACCGTCCGTCTGGTGCCTGACGACCCGCCCCAAGTCGAATTCCAGGGACGCGGGTCCGGACATGGCGTCGGGCTCAGTCAGTGGGGCGCCCGCGGCATGGCGGAGATGGGACGGCGGTATCAGGAAATTCTAGGTTACTACTACAGCGGAATTGCTTTCGAAACCAAATAACACGTCGGGTAGCTTCCACCCGTGCACCGGTTCCTTCCCCATCGACGCGTGATGGATTCCGCATGAGGCTTGCTGACTTTGACTACACTCTTTCTGGGGACCGGATCGCTCAGCATCCCACCTCCCCACGCGATGCTGCAAAACTGCTCGTGGTTGATCGGGAGACCGGTCGTTTCGCGCACCGAACCTTTCGCGACTTACCGGAGTACCTGCGGCCTGAGGATGTCTTGGTCATCAACAATACGCGGGTGATTCCGGCTCGACTCCGTGCCCGGAAGCTGACCGGTGGAGCGATCGAAGTGGTTCTGCTGCGCCCCGCACCATCTGCCCCCGGGCCGCGCCCCTCCGTGCCGGCAGACGACGTCTGGGAGGTCCTGCTACGCCCGGGGCGCCGTGCTCAGGTTGGAACGAGATTGCTCTTCTCTGACCAACTCACAGGCGAGGTTGTGTCCGGTGCCCCGGGAGGAACGCCTGTAGTACGCTTTTCAGGGAGCCGGCGCGTCCTCGATGTCGCGCGCGCGATCGGGGAGATGCCCATCCCCCCGTATGTGCATGAACCTCTGCAGCGCCCGGACGACTACCAAACCGTCTACGCGGCTGTCGATGGCGCGGTGGCCGCGCCGACCGCCGGGCTGCACTTCACCCCTGCACTGTTGGATCAGATCGAGAAGATGGGGGTGCGCGTGGTCACGCTGACACTCCATATTGGCTTGGGGACGTTTCGGCCGGTGACCGCCGATGATCCCACGCTGCACCGCATGGATGCGGAGTGGTATGAGGTCTCCGATGCGGCCGCTGCAACACTCAGCGCGGTGCGGGGCCGTGGCCGCGTTGTGGTTGTGGGAACCTCAGCTGTGCGAACGCTGGAAACGCTGGCCTCCGTGCACGGAGGGGTCCGCGCCGGACGCGGGTGGAGCGAGCTATTCATCTACCCGGGATATCGCTTTGGCGTCACCGATGCCCTGATCACGAACTTCCACTTGCCCAGATCGACGTTGCTGATGCTGGTGTGTGCTTTCGCTGGCCGCGACCTGATTCTGCGGGCGTACGAGGAAGCCATTGCCCACGGTTACCGCTTTTACAGCTTTGGGGATGCGATGCTCATCCTCTGAAGGTGGGCTCTCGGATCGGGGCGACCGCTAGCGCTCGACTTTCGACCATCCTCCGAGTTCGGGGCTCCACTGCTTAAGAGGGATTCGGCCGTATTGATCTTCCTCTAGCACGTACCCGGCCTGCGTGAGGCGACGTTTGGCTTCTTCATAATAGCGGTAGTCCAGTTGCCACACCCCACGACGCAAGGGATTCTGATACGCTCCCAGTCCGCCGAGCAATTTCTTGACGTTTTCGTCTTCGAGCTTATCGACCGTGAGTTCGACCCCTTGAGAGACGGTGGCAAAGGCCTTCACTTTGCTGTTTTGCGCCTTGGTAAACGGTCGGCCAGCGGCATTGAGTGATGATACCGGTGTCTCAAGACTCGTGGCTGCTGCGGACGGGGCCGGCTGTCCACTAGGAGGTGCTGATGTCCTCTGCGCCCTAATGGCGTCGGCTTTCGCCTTGATGGCCGCCAGTATCTCTTCGCGGCTCTTCCCTTGTCCTTCGTCCATCCTGCACCTCCAGGGGGTGCGTCGAGGGCTGTGGCAGCCCTCGCGCACCGTTGGCGTGTTCTGCGCAGAGTCTACACCTCCTGTGCCCGTTCTGCGCACTCGCCTCTGTGCGGATCGCTCAGAGGCGTCCCTTCGGACACGGATGAACCGAGTGATATACTCAGCGCGATCATGAACGGGTTCCGGTTTGCTCTTCTCCAAGACCACAATTCCGGACCCCGGCTGGGTCGGTTACAGACCCCCCGGGGTGCCGTGGACACGCCTGCATTCATGCCCGTGGGTACCCAGGCGACAGTGAAGGGTTTGACGCCCCAGGAGGTTCGAGAGACCGGCGCCCAGATGATCCTGGCGAACACCTTTCACCTTTATCTGCGGCCGGGCGCAGACGTTATCGCCCGCGCCGGCGGCCTGCATCGCTTCATGCGATGGGAGGGGCCCATTCTGACCGATAGTGGGGGATTCCAGGTGTTCAGCTTGGCGCGTCTGCGGCATTTGACCGACGAAGGGGTAACGTTCCGGTCCCCATTGGACGGGAGTGAGCACTTGTTCACGCCTGAGCGCGTGTTGGATATCCAGCAGCAATTGGGAAGTGACCTGGTGATGCCGTTGGACGTGTGCCTGGGATATCCGCTGACCGATGACCAAGCCATGGAGGCCTTGCGGTGGACTCTGCTGTGGGCAAAACGTTCCAAGGCGCACGGTGTCAGTGAAGGGCAGATGCTCTTTGGGATCGTCCAAGGCGGTTTCAGCGGGGCATTGCGCCGCGAGGCGGCAGAGCGGACTGTGGAGGTCGGATTTGCGGGCTATGCCCTCGGCGGCCTGAAGGTGGGAGAACCCCGCGAGCTCACCGGCGAACTCGTGCACGAAGTGGTGGCGCAGTTGCCCCCCGACCGTCCCCGCTACCTGATGGGAGTCGGCGCCCCGCCCGATATGCTCGACGGTGTGGCGCGCGGTGTGGATCTATTTGACTGCGTCCTGCCCACGCGCGTGGCGCGGACGGGCACCATCTTCACGCGGCAAGGCCGCGTCAACGTGCGCAATGCCGCCTATCGCGATGACGCAGGTCCTCTCGATCCACAGTGTCGCTGCGTGGTCTGCACCCAATACACGCGAGGGTATCTGCGACATCTATTCAATACGGACGAAATGCTGGGGCCTCGCCTGGCGACGTACCACAACCTGGCGTTCCTGGCTCAGCTACTGACCGAGGCGCGGGAGGCGATTGCCGCCGATCGGTTTGAACCGTGGCGACGCGA
>WNFH01010540.1_pt1 | contig 11920 bp, 14 predicted proteins | sample 5400411 | NCBI WGS metagenome assembly WNFH01 (sample SAMN13153347, study PRJNA577476) | soil metagenome | isolation source: 200 cm saprolite under Douglas fir tree site 2 hole 3 | place: USA:California | collected 2015-04-18
AGGAGAAACAAAAATGAGCAGGATGAACACGAAAGAACCGAGTACGAAAGTAAGTCGGAAGCTGTTTCTCAATCGCGAAACGGTGCGGAGTCTCTCGACCGAATCGCTTGAGAAGGTCGCTGGCGGATGGCGTCCATCAGTTTCTATCTGCAGTCTGGTTGTCTGCATCACGACTTGGTGATTGTCTGAATGCGGGCAAAACCGGAGGCCCAGTCACTGTTGCGAGGGACTGGGCCTCGATCCTTTTTGCGCGTAATTGGGTATTACTACGCCACACGGTGCCGGAGTGAAGAGTCCCCGACTCCCGGCGCAGCCCTACCCATCACTAGAGAGGTTGAGCAAAAAATAGGCTAAGTGCCTTTTTTGTTGCCCAACAGTTGCTCAACCTGTGGACCTGGGTTTGTTGAACGACGAAAAGAGATCACCGAGGCCCGGAGCTTCGCTGCCCTTGTTCGCGATCTCCGAGAAAATGTCTTTGAGCTTTTGGCCCGCGGCCTCGACGTCCTTCAACAGATCGGCCGGTGAAGCAACCTCCGTCGCTGCCACGCCGGTGCCGCCATCCTGCTTCCCATCCATCGCAGGCTGCTCCGCGGAGGCCGCATCGACATCCCGGAGAAAGCACTCGACCGCCACCTGGTACTGCGCAAGAAACTCTCGCAGCGTCTCCCTCGTTCGCTTGAAGTTCCTGCCGCTGAGAACCACCTCGTCGCCCACCAGTTTGCAGTGAAAGCCGTTGTAATCGTACTCGGGCGCCGGTGCGTCTTTCGCGCGCGATTTCCCGGGGCAACGGCCGGCCTTTGCCAGCACCTTCGCAACTCGCGCTTCGGTCTCCTTGGCCGACCACTCCTCCTCGGCAGCCCGTTTCGCCCATTTGACCCTGGCGTTCAAGTCTTTGATTCGACTCAGATATCGGACGTGTTTCTCCCCGATCCTGTCCCGGGACAGGATTTCTTGGATAGCCTCCGGTTGGTCGAGAAGATCGACGATCCGCTTGACCGAGGAACCGGAACTCCATCCGTACCGCCTGGCGATCTCCTCGTAATTCAGGCTGCACGGCGGTTGCGTGAGTCGCTTGTATCCGGCCGCCTTTTCCATCACGTTGGTGTCGGCTCGCACTTCATTTTCGGTGACGGCTCGAGCCGCCGCCTCGGCGTCCGCCATCTCCTCGCAAATCGCCTGGATGGTTTCCCAACCCAGCTCTTTGGCGGCTCGCCAACGCCGCTCCCCTGAAACCAGCTCGTACTCGTTCGTGGATCGCGGCCGAACCAAAATTGGTGTGCTCAAGCCGGTCGCCCGCAGCGATTCGATCAGCTCCTTCTGCTTCGCGTCATCGAACTGAGTTCGATACTGATACGGTGATGGGTGGATGGAAGTTAGCGGGATGAGCTGCAGGATCGGTGGCTGGCTCACTGGTCCCCCTCCTTGGCCAACCCCCTTTGCCTAGCAAACGACTTGCCAACCCAAACCCCAAACGCAGCTACTCGCTCGATCGCTAATCGTCAGGTTGCCTGGACGTCAACGTCCTGCGCTTCTGCAGGGCGAAAGCCTTTAAGGGGGCCTCACGCGGCGGCTGGTTGTGCTCGCCAATGATTGCCTGTTTCGCGCAACCGAAAGCTAGGCGTGGAGGCTTTGCGGTCGATTTGCTTCGGAAGCTCTTCCACAACACTCGGAGCAACCGGCGGGTATTCCGTTAGTGGGTCCCTGGTCAACGCCATGTAACGCAGAAGCAAATCGACCATGCGGCTAGGTTCTGCCTTGCCATTTTCCCAACGAGAGAGGGTTTCGGGACTCACGCCAATAACGCGAGCGAAATCGGCTCCCGAGTAGCCGAGATACTTTCTTAGGAATCGAATCTCTTGCGGCCGGAGCGGCGACGACCCAGTAGCGACCGTGCGTGCTATCGTCCGATGCAGTTCCTCTAGCCTCGGAAGCACGACCTCCGACCGGCCACAACTCCGACACCGCCGAACCTCAACGCCTAACAGGATTACGTTGTCCAGGCCGCTTTCGGTATACCGATAGTTCTCTTTCCTGCTCTTCATTTCTGTGCCGCACTCGCACTTCATCATTTTCTCCATGCCGTAACGATAACCATTTCGATCCGAGACCTAAAAGCGACCACTACAACCATTCGGTCGGTCTCCACGCGGTAACGCCAAGAGCCGTCCTCCAACCTTCCTTCTCTGTCGATTCGACCAGTACGCAGCACATTGTCGCAACGCATGATTTCGGTTCAGCCGATTTCCGTTCACGCACTTGATTTATAATCATGTATTGACTTTATGTCAAGTAGTGTTGTAATGAGGGCTGGCGGGGTTGCGCAGGGACCCTGCGCGAGCGGCGCCAGCTCGGCCCGCAGGCGCTGGTGGACGATCGGTACGCAAAGTTCCGCAAGCTGGGACCCGGTGACCAGCCCCGCGCCCGGCGATGGCGCCTGAAGATCAACCACGGAGCGCTAAAAAAAGATCTCCGTGCGCTCAGTGGGCTCCGTGGTTGATCCGAAGCCGTTACTTTTTTGCGGCCAGGTCCTGCGCGATGGTGGCGATGAATGCCTCGGCACTGATGAACTTGTCCTTCCCGCCCCAGGCCGGCTCCCAGGGCGCGAGAGCGTGCTCCTTCTGCAGCTGCTCGACGCTCTTGCCGCCGGCGAGGCCTTTCTTGACGACGCCCACCATCTCGTCGAGGGCGCCGCGGAACTTGCGCACGTCTGCGATGGTCGAGACCTCGCCGTGGCCGGGGATGACCTTCGCGTCGGCCGGCACCTGGCCGAGGACCACGTCGAGCGCGGCGATCATGCCCTTCACGCTCCCGCCGCTCTGAAGATCGACGAAAGGGAATCCATAAGTGACGAAGTCGTCGCCGAAGTGGACGACGTTGCTCTTTGTGAACCACACCACCAGGTCGCCGTCGGTGTGGCCGCGGCCCGGGGCGAGGGCGCGGATCTCCTCGCCGTTCCACCACAGCGAGAGCCCATCGCGGAACGTCACCACCGGCAGCGCTGGGGGCGGCGCCGGCTTGATCTCCATGCCGAAGATGTTCCCGCCGGCGATGAGGCGCTTACGCACGTTCTCGTGGGCCAGGATGGCGGCGGTGTCGCTGAAGAGCGCGTTCCCGCCGGTGTGGTCGAAGTGCCAGTGCGTGTTGATGAGGAAGCGCACCGGTTTCGCCGAGAGCTTCGCCAGCGCGGCGTGGATCTTGGGCGAGAGCGGGGCGAACTGGTCGTCGATGATGGCCACCCCGTCCTCGCCGACGCTGGCGGCGATGTTCCCGCCCGCCCCCTTGAGGAACCAGACGCTGCCGGCCACCTTGCTGGTCTGGATCTCGACCTTGCTGAAGTCGTGCTCCGGCGGCGCCGCCAGCAACAATGCCGCGATCAATGCATGCATGGGGGCGCGCACGCTAGCACGCCTGCCCTGGATCGTAGGACGGATAAGCGGCATTCTGTAGACTCGGGGTGCCTCCACGGTCCCCGCCATGGCGACCGCGCTCAAGGTCCGAGGCGGCCCGAGGCGGCAACTTGGTAGAGGGAAAACTCTCCTCACGACATGGCTCCGCCTGCAGCAGGAGGATCGCGGCGTTGGCGGCGTTTATGGGCACTCGGGGGGACGAGCGCCCAATCGTCCAACACCAGCACCCTCGATACGCGCGAGTTTTTCGAGCGGTCGCACGTAAGAGCCATCGGCGTGCGCAGGAGCGAGCACTTCGTACCGTCATGCTGCTAGGCTGGCTCAATGGATGAGACGTCCGCTCCCCCACCCCCTCGGCGCGCCAGATTTCTCGGTCCCCAGCTGCCGGGAGTCGTTCCGACGATCGCGGCCATAATCTGCGTAATTGTTTTCGTTGGGATCCAAACTAGCCAGGGCGAAACAGTAGACCGACTCCAGCAGTGGGGCTGGGGGCCTGCGTCCGCAGTGTGGCAGGGGAAGGTGTGGTTGCTCGTCACTAGTGCATTCGTCCACACCCAACTATGGCACCTCGCGTTCAATGTGTACTGGCTGTGGCAGTTAGGTCAGCTAGTCGAACAGAATCTCGGGCGGTGGAAGACCCTCGCCTTCGTCGTCGGCTCTGCCGCATTCTCGTCAGCTGCGCAGCTGCTCATCCGCGATAACACAGGTATCGGCTTCTCGGGCGTCGGCTACGCTCTCTTCGGTTTCCTGTGGATAGCCAAGCGGTACGTGCCCGTCGTCCGCGAAAGACTCACCCCCCAGATCATCTGGCTCTTCATCATCTGGTTCTTCGGCTGTTGGATTGCGACGCTGACAAACGTCTGGGCCGTGGGAAACGAGGCCCACACCGCAGGACTCGCCCTGGGACTGGCGCTGGGTGCTATCCGCTTCGACTCAAGGTGGCGGCGGCCCGCGCGCGCGGCGATCGCCCTCGCGTCAGCCCTGGCGTTGGGCGGCCTGTTCTACGCGCCGTGGTCGAAGTCATGGACCGCGGTGCAGGGACAGCGGGCCTGGGCGCGCCGCGACTTCAACGAAGCCCAGGCCTGGTTTCGCAAAAGTCTAGCGCATGGACAGGATCCCGCCTGGGCGTGGAAGTGGATTGCCTACGCCGACGCCTACGCCGGTAACCAAGGTGAGTTCCGCAAAGATCTCGATGCGCTGCGAAAACTGGACCCGCATGGCGCCGACGAGGTGCTCACTCAGGTTCGTGGTTCGGTTTCTGGCGAATCCGCCGACTCGGGCGCGAAGGTCGTGAATACAAGTGGTCGATGACCGGGTACGCTGAGGCGTTGACATCTGTACACGCTGTGGCGGGCAGGGCATCGCAGAGTGCTCTCGATGGTAACGAGGAGATTCAAACGCGAGTGACAGATGCTTCCTCTAAGCGACCCGAAGTGGAAAGAATTCCAGGAGGCATAAAAAGGATCCCTGCGAGGCGCAGAACCTTGAGAAGCGCCTCATCGATGCATCTCGTGACATCGATGTCGTAGTCGCGCGCCACTGACGCATGAGATTTCGCGTGATTTGGCGAGGCACGGCGAATGCAGCGCACGCGCGCGTATGCACCCCTCCTTCCCGGACGTCCTCAACCCCCAATCGCTGCATCGGTGGCTGCGCAAGACCGCTCTGGCCGCAGTCCCCATCCTCGGGCTGACCGGCTGCGACGACTGCACCGAAACATCGAATTACACGAGGGAGGGATACCTGCCCGCGGACGCGGCACAGCTCGGCCGAGTGCAGCCGCTACTGCCCTAGCAGCCAAGTCTGCTGGCACTACGACTGGGACCGCTGCACGGTGGCGGGCGACGGCCGTCTCATGTGCACCGGAACCGAGGTCTTCTGCGGACCGCGGCCGTGCGGGCGGCTCCCGGCGGGCCTGCGCCGCGCGAGCATCGCACTGGCTACGCCGGTCGCAACCGAGCTTGCCGCCGCGGCGCATCTCGAGGGCGCGGCCGTGTTTGCCTTTCGGTCGTTGGAGCGCGAGCTGCTCGCGCACCGGGCTCCGCTGCAGCTCGTGCGGCGCGCGCATTCTGCACAGCAGGACGAGAAGCGGCATTATGTCTCAATGTGCCATCTCGCTCATCGGCATGGCGCGCGGGTGCCCACCGTCGGCGTCGACCCCGCGCCGGTCCGAACGCTGCTAGAGCTTGCCCAAGAGAACGCGATCGAGGGTTGTGTGCGCGAGACGTACGGCGCCGCGGTCGCGGCCTTTCAGGGTGAGTGGGCTGCCGAACCCGTGGTTCGGCGGGTGATGCGATCAATTGCGGTCGACGAGGCCGAGCACGCTTCGCTCGGCTGCGCAGTGGATGCTTGGGCGCGCACCCGACTTTCACGCGCGCAACGTGTATTGGTCGACGATCAGCGCGCGCACGCCCTGAATGAGCTGGGCCAGCAGATTAAGCGACCGGTCACATCCGAAGTGATGTCGATTCTGGGAATTCCTGGCACCACCCAGGCGGCCGCGCTCAGCAGGGCCCTCGCACCCCTGTGGGAGCAGTGGGCTTGATCCGATTTTTCGTTGGAGCTGCGCGACCGGAGGGAGTCGAACCCCCGACCTTCGGATTCGAAGAACGGGAACATTAATCGGGCAGACGGGCGTCATGACTGAATTCTTCCGAAACTTCCCCCGGTTGCGGGCAGGAGCTGGTCCACGCAAGTCCACCGGAATTGACTCGATTCCCCCTATTTTGGACACGATTTGGACACTGTTTGCCGACCCAGACCATCCGGTGGGAAACCCGATGGTCGTTTACGTCAGGCAGCTGCGTTGGAAAAAGCCGGACGACGCGAGCTAAGCTCGCTCTTCCAGGAGGGTCCCCTGAATCGCTATTTTAGAATGATCTTATTGTGTAGTTGTTTGCTGATGCTGGCTCGGTGTAGCGGTGGCGGTAGCTTTTGCGACCGTCTCAGCGGGTCCCTCTCAAGCTTGAGAAGTAAGGTGCAGAGCTGTCCGACTCTGCAGCAATCGGTCACGGTGACCGTCCCTTACGACACCGCCACGTGCAACCAGGCGATAAGCCACTGCTCTCAAGCGGACCAGAACACGCTCAACCATTTTCTGGACTGCCTAGGGAACATACCGAACTGCGTCCAGGGGCAAGAGACTCAGTTCACAAACAGCTTAACCACGTGCGGAAATGGTCTGAGCTCGATCACGTCGTGCTAGAGGCGGCCGCCGCCCAACCGGGAGCCAGCCTCGAAAGGCGCTGCATTCGTACCCTCCCCCTCGAATCAGGCAAGAAGCGCCCCCGCCGGGTGGTGCTCGCGTTCCTCATCGAACGCGATCCGGATTACGCCAGCCGACCTGGCTGAGTTCATCGATCGTCGGCGCTCCTAAGCCAAAAGCTAGATCTTCTGCAGGTCGCCGGGCTGCAATTCCTTCTGCATGAGCAGTTGGAGTTGATCGACTTTTTGCAAAGCATCCTGCAGGTTTTCAATTATGTTCGAGGAGTTTAATCCTGCTTCCCATGCGGTCTGCATGGGTGCCCAGCACCGATTCTCGGTCTCCAGGATCTTTAATGCGAGCGCTCCGACAGGCTGGGACAAGTAAAGGGCTTTCAGGGCGTGGTAATTAAACGCCTTCGACAGCTGCGTTCGGGCACTGTGGATGCGGACTCGGCGGAGCACCCGGCGAAGCTCCTCGATCCCGTCTTCGCGGTCAGCCTTGATCCGTCTTAGAAGTGCCTACCTCGTGAACCTTGCTGGTGGAAAGCTGCGCCTTGAGCATTTCTCGCTCTAGACCGTGCTTCAGCTGCTCGGTGAGGCGCACCAGCTCGGCCTTGTGCGACTCAAGCTCGGTCTGACGCTCGGCCTTCTGTCTTTCTTCTCGCCTCTGAAGATACCAATCTAGACCTCGCTTGCCGCCGTAACCGAGTACGCTTAAGGCAGCAGCACTGCCGAGGATCCACCCGAACAGATCCTTGAGGAGCGTTAGGAAGTTCACGCCGTGCTCTTCGAATCGCTATCCGCTGGCCTCCGAATTCCACGCAACCGAAACTCCGCCCACTTGCTCGATTGGAATCCGAGGGCACCGGACGGAAATGAAGACGGGTTGAAGCACTACCTGCCGCATCAACCTTCGAAGGGTGCTCAAGCTGAGTGAAAGGAGCGCCGCAGCTTCGTTGAGAGTGAGCAAAGCACCGAGTTGGTGAGGACGAAGCACATTTAATTCGGTTGTCATGGAACACCAAAGCGAGCCACGGAACGTCGGGCCGTATTCTATACCATCCGTTTCGACTGTCCCCGGTCCTCCGCCTCGCGCGAACGTTCGCGCGATCGACTTCTCGATCCGCACCCGCCGGATCGACTTGAAGCTTGGGGCACTGCTCACCGCTTGAATAAAAAACTCAGAAAAACTACTTGTGTCGTTGGGCGATCTTGGATGATTCGAGAATTCCTTAAGAGCCCTTTTGGGCCGACGGGCTCGACTTGGCGGGAGCCGTTCCCATCCTTTTCCAACAGAGAGAACCATTGGTGGACAGTGCGATGCATGTCGTTCGAGCGAATCGAGCAATGCTCGCATCAAGGAACCAGTCCAAGGATCGCCTCATCGATGCGGGGCGAAAGTGAAAAGTACAACTGAAAACAGAAGTGCCCTGCTGCTGATTTTTCGCAAGCTCATGTTGGATTCCCTCCCCAGGAAATAGGCGAACGCCCCATTCGGAGCAGCGCCGTTCCCTCGCCATATCACCGGAAGGCGAACGCCGCTCAGGTTTGGGTCCGGCCAGGCGGTTCGCGACGACTCCCGACGACGGGTGCGCTTGTTCCACACCCGGCAAGTTCGCAACGCAGCTTCGAGGGGGCGTAGAATTACCTCCTCGGTTTTGGGTGGGGGCGCGAGGCGACGATGGCAGGAGTTCTCCTAATCGACGACGACCCAGATATCCGAGACAGTTTGTCTGACCTCCTAACGGAGGAGGGCTACCCCGTTGCTACGGCCTGTAACGGGCTCGAAGGGCTGGAGAAGCTCAAGACCGATTGCGCACCCTGCGTGATTCTCCTCGATCTGATGATGCCCGTTATGGACGGCTGGCAGTTTCGCGCGAAGCAGCTTAACGAACCGGAGTGGGCACAGCTCCCGGTGATAGTCCTTTCAGCCGTGACCGAGATTCGACGTCATGCCGCCGAGATGCACGCCGCGGGTTTCCTAAGCAAGCCGTTCTTGGTTGATCGGCTTCTCAGCGCGGTTCGACTCTACTGCTGAGAGCGCTCGGCCCGAAACTCTTAGAGGGCGTTTCTTACGATGCAGCCTTAAACAGCCGTCCTCAGCTGCCTTTCTGTGAGCCACCCTCTATCGAACTACAGCGGCGGCTCGTGCGTCGCCTTACCGCCAACCTCTCTGCCCTTCGGCAACTGGAAGTAAGCGGAGCGATCAAAGTTGAGCGGCTCCCTCTGCTAGGTGTATGGCGCCGAGTTGAGCGGTCCCGATTCGGGACCGTTCGCGTGAGTCAGGAGGGAATCAGTGATGAGCTTGAGAAAAATGAGCAGTAAGACACTTCTGTTTTCAGCTTTGCTTCTTATTGTAGCCCCGCCTCTCCCAGCAGTAGCGCAAGACGTTGACGTCCCAGGTAACCTCACGATGAGGAATTCAACCGACCCCAGTGTGGGCAACGTTTTGAAGGAGGGCGTACCCTTCCTTCACAATTTCGGCACCTCCGACACGTTTCTAGGGAGCTTCGCGGGCAACTTTACCATGACCGGCGGCGCCAACACCGCCAGCGGGTTCCAGGCGCTCGCTGGCAACACCACCGGCTCTGTCAACACCGCCAGCGGCGCGGATGCGCTCACAGCCAACACGACCGGAATCCGCAATACCGCCGATGGGGCCTTTGCGCTCTTTTTCAACACCACCGGCGACTTCAACACCGCCAGCGGGAATACAGCGCTCGCTAACAACACCAGCGGCTCCGGCAACACCGCCCTTGGATTCGCTGCCGATGTTTCCGCGGGCGATTTAACGAATGCCACGGCCATCGGATACAACGCCATCGTCGATGTCAGCAATAAGGTCCGAGTGGGCAATCACGACGTCACCGTCATTGAAGGTGAGGTGGGCTTCACCTGCAGTTCCGACCGGAACAAGAAGGAGCACCTCCGCCCAGTTGAGGGAGAAGCCGTGCTCACCAAAATCCGAGGGATGAGCCTCACCAGCTGGAACTTCATCGGCCACGACCCGAAGCAATTCCGTCACTACGGTCCGATGGCCCAGGACTTCTTCGCTGCCTTTGGCCACGATGGAATGGGAACTATTGGAACGCCCACCACCATCACCTCCACGGATATGGACGGCATCCTGATGGTCGCAGCGCAGGCATTGGAGAAGCGCACCGTGGAGCAGAGGAAAAGGATAGACGTCCTGACGGCCGAAAACGCTGACCTCAAGGCGCGGCTGGAAGCCTTGGAGCGCAGGGTGCGTGCTCCGGCCCATGCCGATCAGTGATTCCGGCGCAGATTCCAGGCCATGCCGATCACTCGGCCGGTCTGAAATCAGCGCGCCCGGAGGGGCTCGAACCCCCGACCTTCGGATTCGAAGTTCGTCGAGGCTCTGTCAACACAGCCTTTCAGCCCTTCACAGGCGATCAGCAATAGCTCCGGAATTCAAGAGCCTACCGAATCCAGCCCTTCCAGCCCCTTACAGGCCCTCGCAGCAGAAACGAAAAATTTTGCTGCATTAGTGCTGCATGATTCCAGGCTGTGCACGATGTCCGGAGGCAACGCTCTACTGACCGTCCGGGAAGTTGCGGCCATCCTTCGCGTATGCCGAGACACTGTGTATCGGCAGTGCGCAAAGGGCCAGCTGCCTCATGTCCGCATTCTCAATGCTATCCGAATTGCGCCGGCCGACTTAGACTGCTTCCTCAGGGTCCATCGGGATTGTCCCAAGAGCCTTCTGTGAAAACGGGGCCGAGGCACCCCTCGGTCCCGCCGCGCCTTGATAAGCGGGGGTGAAATGTTACTGAGGTAGGAAGAAGTTCTCGACCATCTGCCTCGCGACCTGCTGGCCGAGCTCCGAGCCGTACTCGGTAGAGGTCCGGTAATGCATCCCGCCGTAGATCCTGGCGTTGAGAATATCTTCGAGCGCTTGGCTGAAGCTGTTGTATTGGCGAACGGGTTGAATCAGGCCCGGCGCCACGCTGCTCATCGTGAAACTGAGTTCGTCAGTTCCGAAGTAGGCTTGCAACGTTGTAACAATGGCACCGCTGACGCAGCCGTGCGCGGCTGGATACTCCGGGTGGTTCGGCGTAATGACCAGCCCGATCCAGTCCGGATCCGGCTCCAGGCTCGGATTGCCGCCTCCGGCCCGGATGGCCGTTACAGGCCGCCAGAAGGCGTAGGTAAACTTCGAGTCCCAGCATCCGATGAACGCATCGGACGACGCAGTGGAGAGCATCGCGAATAATCGCGCGGCGTCGAGAGTAGAAACACCCTGGTTTATGGCAATGCCGCGCCAGACATCGTGCCATTGCAGCAGTCCACTCACGCCGACGCCCCCGATGAACCGGGCAAGGTCGGTCTGTTCCGCCGTCCTGACATCGCTCACCTGACCGCCGTAAGCCCTGGTCTCCTGGTAGTCCCGCACCCATACATCGCTGTTCAGATCGGGAGGTGGGGGCAGGCGGAACTGCGACGGACTGGCCATGGTCCAAGGCGTGACGTCGCGAATCCAGGGCGTTGCCGGCGACAGGTACCCCGGCGGGGTCGGCTCCCAAACACCGGGTCCCGGCTCCGGTGGATCCCAGGGCGGTCCGGCGTAGCGGCCGTCATTGGCTCTCAGGTCCAGAATGCCGGCCGCGGCCTGCCGGCCCGCGGCGACGCCGTTGAGCTTCGCCCGATGATGCCCTGGGATCACCTCGAGGAACTTGGCATATTTCCGATCGAGCTCCTCCTGCTGACCCGGGTAGAGCGCCACCAGCACGTCGTGTGCCGCAGCCGCGACGGCCGCCTCCGGCAGAGCGGGACGCCGCACCTCGGGCGTCACAGTGTACGGAGTGAATCGATAGCCGCAGACGGCGTTCACCGCGTCATAGACGGCGGTATGCACAATCGCGATTTCCACCGATGTCAATGCATTCCCCCTCCCGCCGAGCTCCGCGATGCTGTGGCCTGCCACTTCGTCCCAGAAGACGACCGCGTGGCTCGCCGCTCGGCGATCGCCATTTGACCCGCTTTCGCATCCGCGCGTTTCGTTCTGCTGCGCGAAAGCGACCGTCGCCGCAAGCGCAGCGACAAAACATACACGTCCAATCATTGTCTTCGTCATTGCGTTCCTCCCGTTTAAAAATCAGAAGTGCTGTTTGACTCCGCCTTTAGATTCCATCCGAGCATGAAGCTCCCCCCTCGTGGACCCACTGCTTCGGGTGATTCCAGCTCGCGTTCGCCGCTCTTCCGTCAATGCGTTCCATGTGAGTTCCTCCGCTATTGAGGCAGAGATCGGTCGCGAAGAATTTGACATTTGCCTCCGTCAAGACCGCGAG
>WNFH01002987.1_pt1 | contig 11919 bp, 10 predicted proteins | sample 5400411 | NCBI WGS metagenome assembly WNFH01 (sample SAMN13153347, study PRJNA577476) | soil metagenome | isolation source: 200 cm saprolite under Douglas fir tree site 2 hole 3 | place: USA:California | collected 2015-04-18
GGTGTCGTCGTAGGCGGCCGCGAAGCTGTCAATGCCAATTTGCAACCCAGGCCTCGCTCCGTGAGTGGGATCGCTCACGTCAGATTGTGACAGGGTCACCGAGCCTAACCCGGCTGACATTCGCCGCCTATCATGACTTTCTATTAGGAACCCAGGACGGAATGCTGCCATAATTGGAAGGGGGCCGTTTAACATGTCTACCTGGCGGGGCAGATGCGGGAAGCGGACGTCGTAAGAGTCGCACTCATGAACGAGTGGACGGACAAGCCGATCACCTTCGTGGCGTATGGCGGTGTCGGCGGTTAGTACGCAGTGAGGGGAAGCCACCATCATGTGTTTCCATGAGATGCGCCGGGCAGATAGATCTGCGTTGATGCTCAATCTGGCGCCATCGCCGTCACGGACTAATGGAAAGACGTGATAGGCAGACATATCGGCCGGAATTAGCCTCATCGAACATCGCCTTCGACCGAACCGGCACCTCCACCCCTTACTGCACGCCCCTATCCATTCATGAAGGGCGAACGAGGACACCGATGGAACGCCACTTGATCGTGACCGCAGCGCTGACGGCGCTGCTGGCAGCCTGCAGCGAACACACGGCCCCCAGCGCGCTCAACAGCCCCCGCGCCGGCGTCGTTGGTACCCGCCTCGGCCAGAACGTGGATCCCAACCGACCCGGTACCACCGTAATCGTCTATGACGACTTCCACAAGCCCGGCGGCTACACGCTCGCCGACTACAACGCCAAATGGTCCGTCACGCTCGGCGAGATGGCCATCCAGGACACGCGCCAGTTCGACAACCACACGTTGTCGATCGCCGCGACGCCGTTCCGGACGGGCGCCGATGCCAGCATCTTCGATCACGGCAAGTACACCGCCATCAGCAAACAGGTGTTCGCGGTCCCGGCGATCGGCTCCATCACGGTCTCGATCGACATCGAGGCCGAAACACCCGGCACCATCGACGGCCACATCGTTCACGGTACCTATGTGCAGTCAGGGGCGCCGTACGCGGCGAAGGTGTTGCAGGGTCAGCAGGCCGCCGTCACGCTCCACATGATCGACTTCACCACCGGGCAGCTCTTCGACTGGTTCGTGTCGGGGAACACCGCGTTCCCGCTCATCGAGCGTCTGCCATCGAGTGTGAGCGGCTCGGCCGCGCACGTGGGCATCGACAAGATGTACACGCAGATCATCGCCGAGGTGCCGATCGCCGCCGGCGTCCCGCACACGGCGGCCATCCGCTACTCGCGCAACCGGCGGGGGGCGCGCGTGGAATACTTCCTCGATGGCGAGCGCGTGTCCAAGGTGGACCAGGTCGGCATTCCCCTCGACGTGCAGGGGGTGAAGTTCACCGGGATCTACCCTTCCCTCGGACCGGGTGAGCTGCTACGGGACAAGATCAACTCAGTGTTCATTGCCCACGGCCTCTTTAGCCTGCTCGACGCGTTCCCGTTCCAGCACTCGGAGGCGCCGGCGTTGAATGTCTCCATTCCTATGAAGGAGCGTCTGTTCGGCCAGGGCGCAAAGGCCAGGTTCGCCAACGTCGTCGTCACAATCGAAGACAAGACGAAGGCGGAAGGCGAGCTCGGGGAGGGCAAGCGCGCCCGCGAGGAGTGAGCTGAGCAACCGAGTGCCCGTGATGAAGACGATTTCCGGATGCGGTTGGCCCGCAGCTGGCCTTGGAGATCCAGGCCGTTGATATCCGGAAGGTCAACGTCCAGGATCAGGCACGCCGGCGGGTCGGGTTTGGCAAACGCCAGGTACTCGGTGGCGGACCCGAAGGCGACGACATTCAAATGGGCCGACGTGAGGAGCTCCTGCAGTGCCTCGCGCATGCGGAAATGATCGTCGACCACAAACACGATATGATCCTGCGTGCTCATCACGACTCTCTTGAGGAGATCGGCAACGCGAAGCTGAAGACGGCTCCGCGCGGGCTGTTTCGGGCGGCCCAGAGCCGCCCCTCGTGAGCCTCGACGATCCAGCGGCAGATCGCGAGGCCCATGCCCATGCCCTCTTTTTTCGTGGTGAAGAACGGCTCGAACACTTTCTCCACATCGTCGAGGCCGCTGCCGTGATCGCGGACCTCGATCAACACGCGGTTCGTCCCGTCGCGACGGGAGCGAATGTCCAGCACCTTCGGGCGGCTATCTTCGGACGCCATCGCGTCGACGCCGTTGCGCGCCAGGTTCGCGATCACTTGCTGCATCTGCACCGGGTCGGCCCAAATCGGTGGCAGATCGTCGGCCAGATCGGTGGCGATGCTGACGTTCCTGCTGGCAACTTCGTCGGTCAGCAGCCGGTTCACTTCGCCGATCACCTGGTTCAAGTTCACGAGCGTTCTCGACAAGTCGGCCCGCTTGAACAGAGCTCGGATGCGGCTCACCACTTCGGCCGCGGAGGTTCCGTCGCGAACGATCCGTTCCGCAGCGAGCCGCGCTCGTTCGAAGTTGGGAGGGTCGGCTGCCAACCAGCGCTGACAGGCGTGACCGTAGGCGACCATCGCCGCCAGAGGTTGGCTGATCTCGTGGGCAATGGAGGCGGCGACTCCAGAGACCGCGGCAATCTCTGAGGCACGGGACAGCTGCGCCTGGGTCGCTCGCAGGGCCTCCTCCGCCTTTTTCAGGTCGTCGATGTCGACATGCACACCGTACCAGCGGACGACGCGGCCATCGCCATCGAGCAGGGGTTCAGCGTGTACGTGGAACCAACGGTACTCTCCGTCCGCCTTGCGAAACCTGCACGTCGTATCGAGCGGCGTCTCGGTCTCGCGGGCCCAGGACCACTCTCGTGAAGCAGTCGCGACGTCATCTGGGTGAACGATTTCTCGCCACTTCTCTTGAGCCAATGCGGCCAGCGGCCTGCCCAGGTAATCCGCGTAGCGTTGATTGATGTAGTCGGGCTCGCCGTCCGCGCTGGTGCGCCACACCATCGCCGGCAGGGTCTCGATGAGCAAGCGAAGCTCCTGTTCGCTCTTCCGCAGTGCTTCCTCTGCCCGTTTCCGATCGTCGATGTCGGTTCCGCCCGCATACCAACGGAGGATCTGTCCCTGCTCGTCGCGCAGCGGATGGTAGCGGACCAGGAACCACCGGTACTGGCCATCCTTGCGCCGTACGCGCCACTCGATCTCGAATGGCATCTTGCGGGCGAGCCCCTGGAGGCGCTCATCCTTCAGTCGGGCCCAGTCGTCGGGATGGAACAAAACCGGATTGCCCCGGGAGTCCGGAGTCATCAGCTGTTCCATGGTGAGGCCCGTGTAGTCGAGGAGGGGTCGGTTCGCATACCGGCCAGTCCCGTCAGGGCCGAGGACGGAGATGGTCTGCGGTAGGGCGTCGACGATGCCCCGCAGCTCCTGCTCGCTCTTGCGCAGCGCGTCTTCCGCCTGCTTGCGGTCGTCGATGTCGACGGCCACACCATACCAATGGACGATGCGGCCCGCCTCGTCGCGCATCGGCTCGGCGCGCGCCTGGAACCAGCGGTAGGAGCCGTCCGCTCCCCGGAGTCGGGCAGTCAGGTCGAACGCCCCTTCCGTCGCGTGGGCGCGAGCCCACGCCCCGGCAGCCGCCTCGAGATCATCCTGATGGACCATGGCGTTCTGCACCTTGAGTTTCACGAGGTCGTCCAGGGTTCTACCGAGGTCCTCCGGACCTCTTCCGACGCCGTCCAGGCCTCTCCCGGTATAGTTGGCCAGACGGGGATTGATGTAATCGGGTTCGCCGTCGGGCGTCGCGCGCCAGAGCATCGCCGGAAGCGTTTCGATCAGCCGGGTGAGGCGCTGCTCGCTCTCGCGCACGGCGTCGTCCGTCCGCTTTTGCTCATCGATGTCGATGTCCACGCCGTACCAGCGCAGGTCCTGGCTGCCGGGATCGCGGACCCGCAGTGCGGAGACGCGAAACCAGCGATAGCTGCCATCGACTCGCCGCACCCGGTGTTCGACGAGATACGGCTCCCCGGTTGCGACGGCATGCGACCACGCGTTGAGCGTTGCAGCGACGTCCTCGGGATGCAGGACTGCAGTGTTCGACACGTCCTCGATGCGTTTGCCCGTGAATTCGACCAGCCGCGGAGTCACATATCTCAGCTTCCCGTCCTGCCCTGCCGACCACGCGAATCCGGGCATGTGCTCGACGATCAAGCGCGCCTCGCGGTCGCCGTGATCAGGCGACTCGTCAGTAGCTGCTGTCAGGGCAACAGTCATGGGAGTTCCATCCAGGTGGCGGCGTGCCCCTACTGGCCTGATACAAAGGTGGCGACCCCGGGCATCGGAACAATAACAGAAAACGGTTATGGCCCGCCTTGCGGCGAGCGACCGGCATGCCGCGTCGCGCCCGGGCCGATCGCCCGGCTATTAGAAAGACCCGATAGGCGAAACCATCGCGGGGGATTAGCGTGCATCGCGCCTTTCATGGAGAACACCGATGCATCGCCTTCGGATCGTGAGCGCAGCGATGACGAAGCTCATCCAGCCGATAATGCCTTGCTGACGGCCGCGAGCAGCTCCTGACCATTGAACGGCTTGCGGAAGCACCCCCGGCCGCCTTGAGCGGCTGCCATCGCCTGGTCGGGCAGATCACGACCCGTGATGAAGATGACCGGCAACTCGGGGCGGGCGGCGTGGGCGAGTCGTTGGAGTTCGAATCCATCGATGCAGGGCATACCGATGTCCGAGATCAAACAGTCTATGCCCGCGAAGCCGCACTGCTCCAACAGCGCTGTAGCAGACGTGAACAGACGGACGGCATGGCCGGCCGATTCGAGCAGGCTTTCGAGGGACTCGAGGATCCGAGGGTCGTCGTCTACGACGGCCACGACGAAGGTCATGCGCGGGCGCCCCGGGAGTGGACGACGGGAATTCCCAGCGTTCCAGCCATCCTCACCAGTTCGGCAAGCGACTCGGCCTTCATCTTCTGCATGATCTTGCCGCGATGAATCTGGAGGGTGACTTTGCTGATGCCGAGCTTCGCCGCGGCCTGCTTGTTGAGCAGCCCGCTGACCACGAGGGGGAGGACCTCCCGCTCACGCGGTGTCAAGGCCGACAACCGCTGCTGGAGCGTGGCCAGCTTGAGCTTGCTGAGGCGCGCTTCACGATCCTTCGCAAGCGCGGCCTGGATCGCTCCCAATAAGTCCGACTCGCTGAAGGGTTTTGTCAGGAAGTCGACGGCTCCTGCCTTGAGCGCGCGCACGGAACGCGGCACATCACCGTGTCCCGTGAGGAAGACGATTTGCGGGCGCCGCTCGGCGGCAATCTGGCCTTGAAGATCGAGGCCGTTGATGTCCGGGAGTTCGACGTCCAGGACGAGGCACGCCGGCAGATCGGGCTGCGCAAACGCGAGGTATGCGGCGGCGGAGCCGAACGTGACCACATTCATATTCGCAGACGTCAGGAGCTCCTGCAGCGCTTCGCGCATGCGAACGTCGTCATCGACGACCAGCACGATATGATCCTTCGCGCTCATCCGGGATCGCTCGCGCCGATCGGAAGCGTGAAGCTGAAGGTCGCTCCCCGCGGCATGTTGCTCGTGGCCCAGAGCCGCCCCCGATGCGCTTCGACGATCGAACGAGAGATCGCCAAGCCCATCCCCATGCCCTTTTCCTTCGTGGTGAAAAACGGCTCGAACACTCGCTCCACGTCCTCGAGCCCGCGCCCGAGGTCGCGGATCTCGATCAGCACACTGTTCGTGCCGTCGCGCCGGGAGCGAATGGACAGCACTTTCGGATGGCTCTCCTCAGACGCCATCGCCTCGACGCCGTTGCGCGCGAGGTTGACAAGCACCTGTTGCATCTGCACGCGATCGGCCCAGGTCGGTGGCAGATCGTCTTCCAGGTCGGTCTCAATGCCGACGTCCCTGCTGGACAGCTCGTCGCTCATCAGCCGGCTCACTTCGCCGATCACTTCGTTCAGGTCCAGCAGGGTTCTCGTCGACTCGGTCCGCTGGAACAGCGCGCGGATGCGGCTCACCACATCGGCTGCCCCGTTCCCGTCGCGAATGATCCGTTCCACGCTGAGCTGTGCCCGTTCGAGGTTGGGAGGCTCGGCTGACAACCAGCGCTGGCCGGCGTGCGCGTTGGCGACCAGCGCGGCCAGGGGCTGGCTGATCTCGTGGGCGATGGACGCCGCCAGCTCGGCGACCGTCGCAAGCTGGGAGGCGCGGGACAGCTTGGCCTGGGTCGATCGCAGCGCGTCCTCTATTCTCTTGCTGTCGTCGATGTCGACTTGCACACCATACCAATGGACGATGCGCCCATCGACGTTGCGCAGTGGCTCGGCGTGGAACTGGAACCAGCGATACACCCCATCGGCTCGGCGGAACCGGTACTGCCCAGCCAGCGGTGATTCGGTCTCAAGCGCCGCCGCCCACTCGCGCGCCGCCGTGTCAACGTCATCGGGGTGCACGATTTCTCGCCACTGTTGTTGCGTCAATTGTGCTACCGGCCTGCCGAGATAGTCGGCGAGGCGTTGATTGATGTAGTCGGGGTCGCCCTCGGGCGTTGCGCGCCACACCATCGCCGGCAGCGTGTCGAGAAAGAGACGAAGTTCCCGCTCGCTCTTTCGCAGAGCCTCGTCCGCCTGCTTGCGGTCGTCGATGTCGACATCCACGCCATACCAATGAATGATCCGGCCCGCTTCGTCGCGCAGCGGCTCGGCAATGGTGTGGAACCAGCGATACGAGCCGTCCGCTCGGCGGACCCTGCCGGTAACGTCGAACGCGGTTTCCGTCTCGCGGGCACGGCGCCATTCCCGGACGAGCCTCTCGGCATCATCCGGATGGAAATAGGAGCCCTGCCATTCGGGATTCGCAACGAGCGCCAGGGATCCACCGGTATAACTCATCCACCGGTGATTCACGTAGTCCGCCTCGCCGTCGGCGGTTGTCCGCCACACCATGGCCGGCAGGGTCTCGATGAGGAGGCGCAGCTCCTGCTCGCTCTTCCGCAGCGCCTCTTCCGCCTTCTTGCGCTGGTCGACATCGACATCCACGCCATACCAGTGGATGACCCGGCCCGCTTCGTCGCGCAGCGGCTCGGCGCGCGTGTGGAACCAGCGATACACACCGTCCACACCACGGATTCGGTGGATGACGTCGAAGGGGGTACCCGTCTCGCGCGCGCGAGCCCACTCCCGCGTCGTCAGGTCCGCGTCCGCTGGGTGCACCAGCTTCCCTTGCCGCTGGAGATTGACGACGTCCGCCAGACTTCTCCTGCCATGACTTGCCGCCCGCCAGTTGATGTAGTCGGTCTCGCCGTCGGGTGTCGTGCGCCACACAATGACGGGCAGGGTGTCGAGAAACCGACCGAGGCTCTGGTCGCTGGTCCGCAGCGCCTCTTGCAGTCGCTCGCGCTCCTCTAGCGCAACGCGCAAGCCCTTCCCCCTCGCCCGCAGTTCCCGGTATTGCATGAACAGGCCGACGATCGCCGTCGATGCGAGCGCAACGAGGAGGTACGGGTAGGGTGCGCCGAGGCGCCAGGCTACCAGCACGCCCGCGCAGCACGCCGCGATTGCCAAACTCAGACGCCGCAGGTCGGAAGACACGTTCATGGCAAGAGTCATCGGACTCGATCCAGGTTGCAGCGTGCCCCTGCTGGAGTCGTGCCAGCATGAGGCAACGCCGACCATAGGGCAATAATAGAAAGCTGTGATAGACCGCCGCACGGCGTGCGCGCAATTATGTGGCACGGTCGCCGGAAGCGACTCACCTTTCACTCTAACAGGAACCCCACCATGGCCGCGGCTTCAGCCGCAGTGGCCAGCACCGCTCGGCGCCTGAGGAGCTCATCGAACCTGGGCTCGCGGGTTAAGCCCTTCGTCTTCCTGGACTTGAAACCCACATCGTCAGCGATCGAGGGGGAGCCGCCCCGCGGGGACGCGGCGGCAGGAGAGCGACGCGACGATCCGGCCGCCCGCGTCTCCGGATCCCTGCTGCCCCAGCGGGTCGACACCCAGCTCCGATCGCTGGAACGGTCCGGGATGTCGGACCGGGATGCGACCACCGCGCTGCGCGAGACGGTGGAGGCCATCTGGACGGTCGTCGAACACAGGTCGTCTGAGGGGGCATTGGACGGATCGCGCCGTGACACGAGCGCGCTGCTCGCCCGCCGCGAGCTGGTGCAGCGCGGCACGTGCGCACTGTCTGCGGTGATTCGTCAGGGCGTGGCCTCCGGGGCGTTTCGGCCCCGGTGCGCGTCGTGGGCCATGCACCGCTTGCCCTTCGCCATCGTCGCCGGCGCGTGTCTGCATTGGATGTTGGGTCTCGCAACGGGGCCGGCCATACGGTCACGCACGGCGGTCGAGACAGCCCTCCAGGTCCTGCGCCCGCGACACCGCGCGAGGCCGAGTCGGCGGAGTCACGACCTGCTAAATCCGATCGCCGCGGAGCCACACGCGGCGGTGAACATTCTGGAGGGGTGACCATGACTGTCAAGCGCGGGATCGCGTGGGTGTCGGTCTTGATCGGCAGCGTCGTCGGGGTGCCATCGGCGGACGCGACCGACCATCCCGGTGCAGGCCTCCCTCTGCATGCGCGTACGTCCACCACTCGGAACGCGGCGTATGCCGCGGTTCGCGCGTATGAAACCCATTTGGGCATCCCGGCCTTTGCCCGGAAATACGGCATGAAATGCTCGGCTTGTCACCTCGCGGTGCCGGTACTCAACGCCTACGGGCAGGCGTTCAAGGACAACGGGTACCGGATGAAGAACGGCACCGACGACCTGCGGGCCAACGACCCGGCCTATTGGCCCATCTTCGCTTGGTTGTGGAAGAACTATGAGCTCGACGTCCAGCGCGTCGGTGGGCAGACGGTGCAGAAGCGCGGGGGAATCTCCGATGGAGCCCTCGTCCTCGGGGGGTTGGGCTCGATCAGCGACAAAGTCTCGTTCCGCTTTGCGCCGATCATCTACGAGGACGGGGCCACTGTCGTCGACCACGGCTGGATCCGCTACAACCAGGCATTCGGGAGCGACTGGTTCAACATCAAGGTGGGAGCCGCCGAGCTCGACTTGCCCATCTACCCGGGGCGCGAATACAACATGGGCGCGTCCCGCTTCGCCGTACTGTACGCCTATTCGGTGCCGGGCACCGTCTCGCGCTTCAGCGTGCTGTTCCCCCAAAACGGCATCGAAGTCATGGGGCACGATCTCGGCAGCCGCAACCGCTACGCGGTGAATGTGTTCAATTCGGGCGGAGCGCCGCGCGCGCATTGCGCGTTCTGCGCCCCCGGGGTCTTCGGCCGGGTGACGCACCGCCAAGAGTTCGCGAACGGATTCCTCCGCAGCGTGCGAGCCGGCGTCTTCGGGGCGTACGCGACCTGGCCGGTCGGCCCCGACACCTCGGACCTCAAGGGGCAGCGGCGGCTCGGCGGCGACCTGGAGTTCGGACTAGGGTCGGACGTCCTCCCCTTCCGCGTCACGCTGATGGGCATGACGGGGCAGGACGACCGCGCGCTCGTGCCGGCGGCGACGCAGGACCCGAAGTTCAACGCGGGCATGCTGCAGCTCGAGTACCTACCGGCGCTCCCGCTCGTCTTCTACGGCCGCCTCCAGGTCATCCGCAATCAGCGCCAGGCCATCGCCGGGACGCCCGACGGCTTCGGCGACCAGGACTTCCAGCTCGTCGGTGTGCGGCATGCGCTCGAGCTGACCAGCCGGTTCGCCTGGTTGCTCGAGCTGTCGTACTGGCGATGGACGTTCAAACAGGTCGGACCGGGGGGTACGGACGTGACGTCCAACACCCTGTGGCTCGGGACTCACCTCGACTTCTGAAGGGGGAGCGCATGTCAACCCTACGACACGCGACGGCGCTCGCGGCCTTCATGCTCGGCGCACTCGCGCTCGGTGCTGCACCACTGGCGGCGCAAACCCGGGGCGACCCGGCGCGTGGCCGACAGGTGTTCGAACGCTATTGCATGCAGTGCCACGGAGACCGCGGGGACGGCGCCGGAGAGGTCGCGCGCTGGTCGCAACCGAAGCCGCGTGACTTCCGGCAAGGCGTCTACAAGTTCAGCTCGACGCCGTACGGCTCCCTGCCCACGACGGACGACCTCGACCGGGTGATCCAGAACGGCCTGTACGGCACACGCATGCCTCCCTTCGCCGCCCTGAGCGTGCGCGAGCGCCGGGACGTGATCGCCTATCTGCAAACGCTGTCGCCACGCTGGCGCACCGAAGGCCCAGGGAAACCGGTCGCCATCCCCGCCGAGCCGGCCCCCACGCGGGAGGCGGTGACGCAAGGCCGGGAGCTGTTCGAGGCGAACTGCTCGAAGTGCCACGGCGACGGCAGCGGCAACGGAACTTCAGGCGGTAAACTCGTGGACGACTGGGGGATGGCCATCGCGCCAGCCAACCTCACGCTCGGTCGCGGGAAGTGGGCCCGCACGGCCCGCGACATCTACCTCCGGGCGATGGCCGGGATCAACGGCACGCCGATGCCCGAGTCCGGCGATGCGCTGACGCCTGACCAGGTGTGGCAGGTCGCACACTACGTCCAGGCCCTTGGCGCCTGGGCCGGGTCGACGGCGGAGCTGCGGAAGGTCGCTGCAGAGCTGCCAGCACCGAGCGCCACCGTGCCGTGAGCATCTGGGGGCCAGCTGCGCCCGCGCCGCGCGCCCCCCCGTGACTGGCGTGCGTCGTCAAACCGTGGGACCATTACTTACCGCGCAGGGCGACGCCCTCTCAAGTCTCGACAGGGGGAGTAATGGCACGGGACCTGGATCAGGAAGCGAGCAACAAGGCGCTGGTTCTCGAGGCATTCGACGCACTATTCAACCGCAGAGACTTTGCGGCCGCTGACAAGTACTGGTCGCCCACGTATATCCAGCACAGCGAGGGGATCGCTCAGGGGCGGGACGGGCTCTTCACGTTGGTGCGTGGTCTCACGCGGCGATACGAACATTCGCTCGCCGTCGCCGAAGGCGACTACGTCATGGTCCACGGGCGCTTCAGTGGGGGTGGGAGGCCGACTCGGATCGTCGTCGACATCCTCCGCATAGAGGGCGGACGTCTCGCCGAGCACTGGGACGTCGTGCAAGACGAGGCAACGAAGGCCCAATCGAAAAGCGGTCTGCCCATGTTCGGCAATGCGTTTCCGGGATGAACGCGGGAGATGGGGCGGACGCCGTGGCTGGGCGGCCGCTGAGCATCGGTAGGCACCAGAACCAACGACGTTCATGGAGACGATGCGATGATCACGCTGCGGATTAACGGCAAGACGCATGCGGTGGACGTGCCCGCGGACATGCCACTCCTGTGGGTGCTGCGCGATGTGCTCGGCATGACCGGCACGAAGTTCGGCTGTGGGATGGCGCTCTGCGGGGCCTGCACGGTGCACCTCGGCGGCCAGGCGATCCGCTCCTGCGTCACGCCGGTGAGCGCCGCCGCCGGCAAGGCGATCACCACGATCGAGGCCATCGGTGCCACTCCGGCCGGTAAGAAGGTCCAGCAGGCGTGGCTCGATCTCGAGGTCGTCCAATGCGGCTACTGCCAGTCGGGCCAGATCATGGCGGCCACGGCGCTCTTGGCGAAGCGGCCGCAGCCCACCGACGCGGACATCGACGCCGCGATGTCGGGCAACATCTGCCGCTGCGGCACCTACCCGCGGATCCGCGCGGCCATCAAGCATGCGGCGCAGACGCCGACCGCCGTTAAGAAGGGAGGCTGACCATGGACCGCGTGTCGCGTCGCGAGTTCCTGCTTGCCGGTGCCGCCGCCGGCGGGGGATTGCTGCTCGGGTGGCATATCGACGGAGGTCCGCGTCTCGCCGCAGCGGCAACGGCGGCGCCCGCGCTCGAGTTCGCCCCGAACGCGTTCATCCGCGTCGGCACGGACGGCGGCGTGACGCTGATCATGGGGCAGGTCGAAATGGGCCAGGGCATGTACACGTCGATGCCGATGCTCCTGGCGGAGGAGCTCGAGGTCG
>WNFH01002993.1_pt1 | contig 11899 bp, 14 predicted proteins | sample 5400411 | NCBI WGS metagenome assembly WNFH01 (sample SAMN13153347, study PRJNA577476) | soil metagenome | isolation source: 200 cm saprolite under Douglas fir tree site 2 hole 3 | place: USA:California | collected 2015-04-18
TAATGATCGCCGCGGCGAGGGGGTGCTCGGAAGGAAGTTCGGCCGAGGCGGCAAGCCGCAGAAGCTCGTCTTCCTGAATGTCACCTCTGGCGACGACATTTGTCAGCGCGGGTTGGCCGCGCGTGATCGTTCCCGTCTTGTCCAGCACGATGGTGTTCAGCTTGTGCGCGGTCTCAAGAGCCTCCGCCGAGCGGATCAGAATCCCCTGCTCAGCTCCCTTGCCAGTGCTGACCATCACCGAGAGCGGAGTCGCCAGGCCAAGCGCGCAAGGGCAGGCGATGATGAGCACCGCCACCGCAGCCACCATCGCCGATGTGAATGCGGGTTGGGGTCCGAAGCCGAACCAGGCCACGAATGTCCAGATCGCGATGCCGATGACCGCGGGCACGAAGAAGCTGCAGACGGTGTCCGCGAGGCGCTGAATCGGTGCCTTCGAGCCCTGTGCTTCCTGGACCAGCTTGATGATCTGGGCGAGCATCGTGTCGCGGCCGACCCTGATGGCTCTGAAGTGGAATGAGCCTGTGCGGTTGATGGTGGCGCCGATCACGGTGTCGCCTGGCCTCTTCGTGACCGGGATCGGCTCCCCGGTGACCATCGACTCATCGACAGAGGACTCGCCGTCGACAACCTCGCCGTCGACGGGGATTTTCTCGCCCGGGCGGACGGTGATGATGTCGCCGGCGACCACGTCCTCGATCCGGATGTCTGTCTCCGCGCCGTCACGGACGACACGCGCGGTGCGTGCCTGCAGGCCGATCAGCTTTCGAATCGCCTCGCCGGTACCGGCTTTCGCCCTGGCCTCAAAGAGACGGCCTAGCAGGATCAATGTGATGATCACGCCGGCAGCCTCGAAGTACACGTCGCGGAGTCCGGCCGGCAGGATTCCCGGAGCCACCGTCACCATCAGGCTGTAGCCAAATGCGGCTGAGGTGCCGAGCGTGATCAGCGAATTCATCTCCGCCTGCCGGTGGATGAGGCTGAGCCAGCCGGTGCGGTGAATGGGCCAACCCGAGTAGAACATCACCGGCGTAATCAGCGCCAACTGCAGCCAATGGTTGGCGAGAATCCCGACCGGAAGGAAGCTGCCCACCATGGCTGCGGTCAGCACCGGAGCGGTGAGCAGTGCGCCAACCGCGATCCGAAGCGTGAGATCTGTGATCTCAGCCTTGCGCTCGGCCATCTCGTGGTCTTCGGCGAGCTCGTCCTGCTCGTTCGCACCTTCGGGCTCAGAGAGGGGTGAATCGTTTGCTCGAGCCACGGTCGAGCTTGAACCGTGACCGTTGGTGCTCGGTTCGACGATCAGCTTGCCGTGGATCATGTTCATGCCGCAGGCGAAGCCGAAGTCACCTGCACGGTCCGGCAGGAGCTCGACGGTCGTCTGCCCGTGGGCGGAGAGCGACCTGTTCAGAGCAAAGTCAGGAAAGACCACGCGGGAGGTGCACTCGCCGCTCTCTTGGCGGTCGAAGACGATTCGCAGTGGAACGCCCTGGCGAACTCGCACCAGGTCAGGCGAGTATCCGCCCTTCACGGTCACCGTCACTTCCTGGACGTTCCCGACCTGGGTAGCCGAGTGTGCTTTCTTGGGCCCTAAGAAGAACCAGCCCAAAATTGCGCTGAGGCCGAGTCCGACGAGGACGACAGCAATGTCCGCTGGATTCATCGGCGCAACCTCACCGTCCCCTAACCAGTCGCTGAACCGCCTCGTTGAGCTCGAGAACCTTCTTTGAGCCGTCGCCTGCCTGGATGGCCTCGACCACACAGTGTTCGGTGTGGTCCTGGAGCAACAGCAAGGCGACTGCGTCTAGTGCCGCCTTCGCCGCACCCACCTGCGTGAGCACATCGATGCAGTACCGATCCTCGTCCACCATCTTCTGGACACCGCGTACCTGACCCTCAATCCGCTTGAGGCGGGTCTGGACCTGAGTTTTGTGCGATTTGTAGCCTGGCATCCTGAGGAATATACCCCTTGGGGGTATTGCTTATTTCACTTCGGAATGGTTCCGAATCCATCGGCGCGACCTTGGCAGTTGCTGGCAGTCACTCCCTGTCCAGGTTGGACGTCGAGGCCGCCGTTTCAACCCCCTGTCGCTGGTAGAGTGCCAACCTAAGCTCGCCAACCTGGCTCTCCAGCTCGGCGAGGCGAGGGTCACTCGTCGGCGCCGCAGCCTGACCGTGATCCTTGCGCATCATCATCCACATCATCACGCCCATCGAGATCGGACAGGCCAGCAAGAACAGGTACGGCAGGATATGGTCCACAGGCAACCTCCTCAGTTAACTATCGCCCCATAGTAGCAGGCGCGGGCGTGGAGCCAGGTTCCTATGCCAGGGTAGTAGACTCGTCGCCGTGACCCCTCCGCTCGACCAGCTTCCGCCCAATCGGGTATCGGCCAGGTGAGCTTCGATGTCTCCAGCAACGTTCTAGGCCTCGCCTTCATCACCGGCGTAACCACCGGCGGGCTCAGCTGCCTGGCCGTCCAGGCCGGCCTCCTCGCCACTTCGGTCGCCCGCCAGGCCGAGACCGAGGTGACCGCCCAGCTCGCGATCAGACACGTGGTCGCGCAGCGCAAGAAGCGCTCGAACCGCCGCTTGACCAAGGAGCAGCGACGCAGCGAACGCGCGGCGCTGGCGACTCTGGCGCAACCTGAAAAGCCCAAGCGGCGCAACGCGGCGACGCCAATCGCCCTGTTCTTGGGCGCCAAGCTGGTCGCTTACACCGTCCTGGGCATCTTCTTGGGCTGGATCGGCTCTGTCCTACAGCTCAGTCCGTACAGCCGGGCGGCGCTTCAAATTGGAATTGGCATATTCATGCTCGGCACCGCGGCACGGCTGTTCAATTTGCATCCGATCTTTCGCTACTTCGTGATCGAGCCGCCCCGATTCGTAACCCGTTTTATCCGCCGCTACGCGAAGAACAATGCCAGCACGGTCGCGACCCCTTTGTTCCTAGGCACGCTGACGATATTCATTCCCTGCGGGGTAACCCAGGCGATGATGGTGCTCGCTGTCGGAACCGGGTCGCCGCCTCTCGGAGCGGCGATCATGTTCGCTTTCATCCTCGGCACTACTCCGGTCTTCTTCGGCCTGGCCTACGTGGCCACGCGTCTGGGGGAAGTTCTGCACACACGATTTCTACAATTGGCAGGGGCAGTCGTTCTGATTCTCGGCCTGGTCTCCATCGAAGGCGGGCTGAACCTGATGGGCTCGCCGTACTCCTTTTCCAATCTGCTCAACGCGGCCTCGGTGTCGATTGCCCAGGCGACCGGCGGTTCGCCACAGGTCGCAGCACAGCCGGACGCAAATGGAGCAATCACGATCCAGGTCTTCAACACCAGCTACTCGCCAGACCTGATCCAAGCTCCGTCCGGCAAGCCGGTCAGCCTCACCGTTGTCAGCAACGGCACAACCGGTTGCACCCGCGGGTTCGTTATCCCTGCCATCGGGTTTCAACGGACGCTACCGGAGACCGGCCAGACCACGATCACCATTCCAGCAAGCGCCGCCAACGGGAACCTGCGGTACACCTGCTCAATGGGCATGTACAGCGGTTACTTCGAATTCACATGAGGAGATAGAAATGGCGAAGCAAGTGTTCAGCGTCAAAGGCATGCACTGTTCGGCGTGCGTGATGACACTGGAGGGACTCGAGGATGAGTTGGCTGGCATTCGGAGTCTCAAGGTGAGCCTTCACAAACAGCGCGCAGAGATCGACTACGACGAGACGAAGATCAGCGAGGACGAGATCCGGCGGGCGTTCGAGCGCGCCGGATATGGGCTCACCGGAGCCTGATCCTCACCTTAGCGTGGGATCGCGACCGCCACCTCGAATAGACATCCAGCCAGGCTGAGGGCGAGCCATGAGTAGACAAAGGTTGCCGCCCACATCGCCCGCGACGGCTTCGGCTCATCGATCCTCACGCCGAGCAGGCGTCGGGCACGCAGCTCGGCGTGGCCTACAAATGCGGCCAGTGGAATCGCGGGAGCGGTCATTACAAGCAGAGCCCCCGCGAGCGCAGATCGCCCTACCATCCGCTCGGCGGCTGCATCTGCCCTCAGCTCAGAGCGCGCGATCTGTCGCTCGGACCACCAGCCGACGATGGGAAGAAAGGTGAGAACCTCAGCAGCGGCCGTACGAGCTGCACGCCGCAGCGGCTCGTGCCGGCGCGCGTGGTCGGCCTCGTGGTGAAGCACGGCCAGCAGCTCCGAGTCGGACAGTCCTGCAACAGCTAATTCACCGATGAACACGGTCGGCCGAACAATGCCCGCGCAAAAAGCCACCGGGGCTCCGCCTCGGACACATTCAATGCGGTCAAGGCCGACTGCTATTGCCGTCCTGACCAGTTTTGGCGGGAGGGAAATGCGCGGCAACTCTGCCAAATCGCGCCTCGTGCTCGAGACCACGAGACCGAACTTGAGTGTCCAGGCCAAAGCCGAAGCCAAAATGACCAGCAGCGGTGGCATGTAAACCGCGGGCCACCAAGAAGTACCTTGACTCGGACCCCAACCGCACGGCACGCCAGACCGGCAACCGGCAACACTGAGGCAGGCAATAGGCACAGCAGCCAGCACAGCAAGCAGGGCCAGCCGGCGCCCGGTCATCGCGAGCGCAGCCTCTTCAGGGCTTCGCGTGTGGCCGGCGACAGCCGATCGAGCCGAGCGGCGAAGGCGGCGAGCGCGGCGTCTCCGTAGCGCTCGACAAGACGATCGACTTCGGCACGGCCGGAATCGGCTAGGAACTCTTTCACGCCGCCGTTGGCCCGGTACTTGTGAGGCTGGTGGGAGCCCCTCTTCTTCACGCTCAGAAGGCCTTTATCAGCCAGGCGGTTGAGGGTGGTCATCACCGTCGTGTAGGCGAGCTCCGGGGTGAGTGCAAGCACGTCGCGAACGATGAAGGGCTCGCGGACGCGGCCATCCCATATCAGCTTCATCAACCGGCCCTCGAGCGGACCGAGCAGTGACATCGCTCGTGCCAGCTGATCGTCCCGTCGCGTCATCACCCGCGATCATAGCGCGACCGACGGCTATTCTTACTAGGGCCAGATAGTAAGAATGCAGGTCTCAGTCAGCAGCATGCAACCGCCGCTGCGTAACTGCAATTGACTCGTGGAGCGCTTGCGGTGTGGATCGCAGGCGGGCTTGCTGCTGGCACGCTTTTGGCCTCACTCGCGTGGGGCCTTCTACACGCAGCCCAGCAACAGCCCAGCTCGCTTATCGGAAGCCAGGTCCCAGACCTGACGATCCAATCGCTCGATGGCCAGGTAGTCGGCCTCAGAGCATTGAAGGGGACGCCATTGATCATCAACTTCTGGGCGTCCTGGTGCATACCCTGCCGTCAGGAGGCGCCTGTGCTCGCGGCTGAAGCGCGGCGTGTCGCCGGCCAAGCGCAGTTCATAGGGGTCGACATTCAGGACACCGATACTGCCGCACGTGCTTATGAGGCCGAAATCAAGAGTCCGTATCCGGTAGGGCCGGCCATCCACGGCTCGTATCGCGACTTCGGAGTCACCGCTCCGCCCGAGACATTCTTCGTCGACCGCCGTGGAATCGTCCAGAGCCGAATCATCGGGCCGGTCGATTCACACCGAATGGACATCTACCTGGTGGAGATACTTGGCTAGCAGTCGTCGCGGCGTATCGCAGTCGTCGTGCGATGCGCTGGCCTACTGATTGCTACATGCCAAGCCAGACGAGCTTGGCGGTCCAGTTCAGTCCCAAAGCCACAAAACCAACAACTAGCACTCCGCGAATCATCGTCGGCGAGAGGTTGATTTGCACAGCGCGTCCGGTGACCAGCACGTACAGCCCATAGACCACCAGCGCTACCGTAGCCACGAACAAGAGAGGACCCAGTGGGTAGACCGCCACCGCACGACCGATGTCCCCCCTCCACATCCAGGCGAATGTGCGCGTGCCGCCACAGAAAGGGTCGGGTTTGTTGAAGTACCACATGAACAGGCCGCCATCGAAGGTGAGATGGCGAGGGTGTAGAAAGAAGTAAAGGCGGGTGTACACAAGCCAGGGTATCCCTAAGCCAAGGAATGTGAACGCCAGCCAACGGTCGCCGGTCGTCGCCGGCGCGACGGCAGCCAGCGGCGCTTTTCGGCTACGCGCCAATTGCGCTGATGTGTGGGCCAAGGATTCCGGCGTTGGTCTCACCTATATATCGTCCCTCAATCTCCCCGTCGTTACGGATGAAGAAGGTCGTCGGCAAACCGCTGATGCCGTAAGCATCGCCAACCTTGCCGTCACCGTCGAACAGGACCGTGGAGGTGATTTGGAGGTCGGTGACGAAGGCGGACGCCGACTGGTGGCTGTCGCGCTCGTCGATGAGCAGGACGACCAGACGGGGGTGCTGCGCGGCGGTACGTTCGATCAGCGGCATCTCACGCCGGCAGGGTGCGCAGTAGGTCGCCCAGAAGTTGATCAGCACCGGACGTCCCTCGAACGCGGCCAGGCTCACACGCTTGCCGTCGAGCGTTTCGAGGTTGAAGGTCGGCGCCAATCCCTGTCCTCCACTGGATGGCGAGGCGAGTCCACCCACTCCTTGAAGGGCGTCCAGGATCTGCGCCTCGCCCCAGCCGTTGCCGTGGTTTATCAGCAGCTGGCGCCCCTGGTAGTCAAGCTGTGAGTCAAGCGGTGCGGGGAGCGTGCCACCAATGTCGGGGGCGCCGAGGAAGTAGGTCCGGATGTAACCGTGGCTGTCGATTAGGGCAAGTGTCGAGATGTGACTGTCGCTGGTGTCGAGGCCAACGTGGAACGGTGCCCAGAACGCTGCCAGCGACACAGGGTCGCCAGTAACAAAGGCCCAGGAAGCGCCCACGCGACCGGCGTACTCCCGCAGGACGGCTGGAGTGTCTTGGGACGGTGTGACCGTCGCCTCGACCAGCATCACCGACGCGGGCAAACGTTGCCGAAGCTTGAGGAACAGGCCGGTTACGAGCGGGCAGGTCTCCCGGCAACTGGTGTGGAAGGCAGCCAGCAGGACGTCATGACCTGCGATGTCGGCATTCGTGAAAGGGCGACCGAATTGATCCACCAAGTTAAAGGAGGGAATCCGCTGTAGCTGGCCGGACAGCTCGTTAAGGCCGAGGCTGACCGCCTCGTTCCCGCCGTATGCCGAGTCCGGCAACGGTCGCCCAGCGTCGACACCCACAAGCAAGGGATTGAGAATTTCCTTCTGCACCGCAAGCGCGACCGGCACGGAAACGCCGGCAAGGCGGACCCGGTCGTAGCTCCGAATCGGCACCCGCGCCAAGAAAGCCTCAGCCGTTTCTGGCGCCTTGGGCACCGCGCGCGCCGGAATCGAGCCGAGTGTCATCCAACCCTTTGCGGAATGCAGATCGACGGACGTGGCGGCGACATGGTCTGGCTGCCTCGCGGTCAGGAGCAAGAGGACGTTGCCAGTCACCGGCGTCAGCAATAGGTGACCCAAGACAGCGGTGGCGACTCCGATTGCCACCGCCAGGGCCGCACGCCGGATAAGTAGAGTGCGCCTCGTCATGCCCCCACGCTACTAATGACCGATAGTACTAGGATGCCGGAGTGGGCGAACCAGGCCTATTCATAGCCTTCGTCGCCGGGCTCATTTCGATAACTTCGCCATGTTGCCTTCCCCTGCTCCCCGGGTATCTCGGCTACCTGACTGGGCTCGGCGGCGACGAGCCAACTCGCCGGAACCGGACGATAGCGGCGGCGGCTCTTTTCGTCATCGGCTTCACCGCGGTCTTCATTGCGCTAGGCGCGACCGCGTCTGAGCTTGGCGCCTTGCTTCTCTACAACCGCCTGCCACTCGCGCGCGTGGCCGGGGTTTTCATCGCGGTGATGGGTGCTCTCCTTCTTCTTGAGGGACGTGTCGGGTTTCTCAGTCGCGGTGGTGACTGGAGCCGCCGGCTGGCCGGTGGCAGCCTTTGGACAGCACCGCTCTTGGGAGCGGCCTTTGCGGTCACGTGGACACCGTGCATCGGACCTGTCTTGGGTGCAGTTTTGACCCTCGCCGGAGCAACGGCGAGCTTGAGCCAAGGGGTGCTGTTGCTGACGGCCTACAGCCTCGGCCTCGGCGTGCCTTTCCTTGCGCTGGGTCTCTCAGTGGCCCGGGTCCGGCTTTGGCTGCGATCCGCCGGCCGCATCACGGCAGCCCTACAGCCAGTATCGGGCGCTCTGCTGGTTGTGATGGGAGTGCTGCTCGTCAGCGATCGATGGCTGCCCTTGATATCGCCGGTCTTGGTCTGGTACGCGAACGCTCACTGGCCTCCGATCTGATACTACGAGCAGCTAGTAGACTGGCACGATGAGCGACAAACGCGGCGGCCCATCGTCCGCCCGCCCAAGGTCGAAGCCCAAGCGATCCCCAGTCCGCTCAACCTCAGGCACATGGTGGCCATACGCGATTGCTAGCGGCGTCCTGGTTCTCGTTGCAGCGTTTGTCGCCGTCACGCAACTCGGGCACGCCGGCTCCGGGGGTGCTGGGGGCGCTGGCGGTGGCCTCGCGGTTGGGTCGGTCGTGCCCGGCGACTCTGTTCCATCCAGCAGCGGGAGCACGGTGTCGCTCACCGACTTTCGCGGGTCGAAGGTTGTCGTCTACTTCTTTGAAGGAGGCGGTTGAGGCGCCTGTCAACAGCAGCTCGTGGAGCTGCAGGGACAGTTGGATGCAATCAAGGCTGCCGGCGGTCAAGTGGTGGGCGTGAGCACCGACCCAGCGGCGACCTCTGCCTCATTGGCAGCTCAGCTCCACCTCGGATTTCCAATCCTTGAGGATCGCAATCACGTACTTGGCTCCGGCTTCGGCGTCTTCCGCCTTCCTAGCGGCATGGACATGGGCGCGGTGGACGGCCATTCGATCTTCGTGGTCGACGCCTCTAGCCGAGTGGCCTGGAAGCAGCTGGCTCCAGATTCCATGCATGTTCCCGTCGACCAGGTCTTAGCAGCTGTCAAGGCCGCTTGATCCCTCGATGACCTCGCGCCTAACCCTGGTCACCGCGGTTGACTGCCATCTTTGCGAGCATGCGCGGAGCGTCGCGCATCGACTGGCCGCTGAACTCAAGGTTGAGATCCAGGAGTTTGCCTGGGAAAGCACGGAAGCCGACATCGTTCGCCGTGACGGTGTCCCGTTTCCGCCCGCGCTCTACGCCGGTAACCAATTGCTCGGCTACGGCCGGATCTCTGAGGGCGGGATTCGGCGCCGCCTGGCCAGAGTCTCATGAACGCGCTCGTCTACTCGAGCTCGCTGATTGCAGCTTTCCTGGGCGGCGTGCTGGCCCTATTCGCTCCCTGCTGTGTCGTGTCGCTGTTGCCTACATTCGTCGGTGCAGCGCTCGAGCGAGGCCGCCTGCGGCTGCCGGCGATGGCAGCAATCTTCGCAGCTGGCATTGCCGTCGTGATGCTGCCGATCGTGCTCGGCGTTGGCTTGCTCGGGCAGTTGCTCGCAGCGCAGCACCGCGTCGTCTTCTTTGTGGTCGGACTGTTCTTGGTGCTACTCGCGCTCCAGGTGCTCTCCGGCCGGCCGTGGGCGCTGCCGTTTCCAATGCTGCGCCTTCGCGTTTCTGGATCGACGCCAGGCGGCATCTTTGCCCTGGGCCTGACGGCAGGAGTCGCAAGCTCCTGCTGCGCGCCCGTGCTGGCCGGCGTGGTCGCCCTATCTGCCCTCGCCTCCTCCGTGACCGGGGCGCTGGGGCTTGGCCTCGCGTACGTCTTTGGCATGGTCTTCCCGCTCTTGGTGGCTGTGCTGGTTTGGAATCGAGTCCACCCGGGTTCGCCTGGCTTCGCATTACGAACGGTCCGCATCCGGCTTCGGGGCTGGTCGCTGCCGTGGACTGACGCCGTTGCCGCAGTGATGTTTCTCACCATCGGGATCCTTGCCTTGCTCATCGCTTACACGGGCCAGAGCACCTACCTCCCTGGCTGGTTGGAGGGTTGGAACCGTTGGGCGACCGGCCTCGCCGGCAACGTCTCGGTTTGGCTCGGAAGCATGCCGACCGCTATCCAGGCGATCGCGTTAGGGCTGCTGGCGCTCGCCGTCGTCACCGCTTTGTACCGGTCCTGGAAACTGGGCCCGGCACCCGGTCCGCGGCGCACAGGCGCTGCAGAGCCAGCCCAGTCGGAGGCCGAGGTCAGAGTATCGCGATAGCCTCACACACGCCTGCCCGGGGCATACGGGGCGCGGTCATCCTCGCGGCTACAGTCCTGGCGCTACTGCCGCACGCAGCATCAGCTCATTCGACACTCATCTCCTCGCAACCTCTGCCCGGCCAACGGCTCTCCTCGGCGCCCGGCGTCGTCGTGCTCAATTTTTCGGAGCCGATCAATACCCAGCTCTCACGGGCGGAAGTGGTCACACCTGCCGGCCAGACATTTTCAGCCGCCAGTCTCTCCGCCGAGGAGATCGAAGTTCCCATCTCCGGCAACGAGCTGGGTGTGTACCGCGTGGACTGGACCACCGTGAGCGCCGTCGACGGGCACGTACTGCGCGGGACCCTCGTCTTCGGTGTCGGCGTATTCCCGACCGGAACAGGCGAGGCCAACTCGGCGGCGCTCCAGCTCCCGGACGTGCTGCTCGCGCTGGCCAGGGCGGTCGAATTCGGCGCGCTGATGTTGGCGATCGGACTCCTGCTGCTTCGCCGGCTCGCCAGCTTCCGCCCGCGCTTGCACTGGGTCCGAGGACCGCTGGTCGGTGCCGTCGCGGTTGCACTGGTGAGCGGAGTCGCAGTCGTCGCTGGCGAATCAGCATCGGCGGTGGGAGGGCTGGGGCCGGCCGGGATCGCTGACTACCTGGTTGGCGGTGAGCCCGGTTTCGCCCGCGTCCTTCGAGCGGGCTTAGAGGTCGCGGCTCTGATCCTGGCCCTGCTCGGCGTCCGCGGTGTGACCATCCTTCTCCTGGCAGCAATCGCGGCACTCGCCGCCGCCGGTCACGCCGCCGCTTTACGCCCAGCCGGTCCGGCGATTGCGATCGATGCGGTACACCTGACGAGCGCCGGCCTTTGGGCAGGCGGCATCATGGCCCTTGCCGCTATCCGAGCGCCAGGTGGCTGGAGGAGCCTCGAGGCGCGCGTGCTGCTCGAGCGGTTCACCCCGGTCGCGCTGGTCGCGTTTTCATTGACGGCGTTGACCGGCCTGCTCCAAGCAGTCGAAGAGTTGAGCAGCCCGCTCGATCTCCTCCACTCAACCTACGGAAACGTCCTCGCGTTCAAGCTCGTCGCAATCGGGGCGATGCTGCCTCTCTCGCTGCTTGCCTGGCGCCGCCTGCAACCCAGGCCCAGGCTGGAAGCCGCAATCGTGTTGATTGTCGTTTCTGCGTCCGCGCTGCTCGCCGCGTTCCCACTTCCACCGGCGCGGCTGGCGGAAGCGGAGGCGGGCTTGGCCGGCCCGGAGTCGGCGCTCGCGTTACCACAACCCGGTGACCTGACCCTCGGCGGCAGCGCTGGAGACTCCGTCGTGGGTCTCGCCATCAGACCCGGACGGCCGGGCCAGAACGTGCTCTGGGTTTACGCGATGTCGGTCGCGGGAGAATCCGCTGCTGCGCAGGTGGCCGTGAGGATTGAGGTCGACGGACGGGATGTGACTGCTCGCCATTGCGGGCCTACCTGCGCCACCGCGTCCGTCAGTCTCGCCGGAGGCGAGTCCATCTCAGTGCTGCTCGGCGCCGGACAAGACGCGGCCGTGTTCAAGCTTCCGCAGCTGCCGGCACCTGACGGAACCGGTGTCGTCCAAATGCTTCAGCGCGCCATGCACCAATTGCATGCGTACCGCATCGACGAAACGCTGGGTCCGGCATCGCGGCCTCTGCGCACTCTGTACGCGTTTCAGTCACCCGATCGGTTGAGTTACCAGCTCTCAACCGGAGGCGAGACGGTGATCGTAGGAACTGTCCGCTACTCGCGGTCGACACCGACCGGACGGTGGGTGG
>WNFH01013970.1_pt1 | contig 11886 bp, 8 predicted proteins | sample 5400411 | NCBI WGS metagenome assembly WNFH01 (sample SAMN13153347, study PRJNA577476) | soil metagenome | isolation source: 200 cm saprolite under Douglas fir tree site 2 hole 3 | place: USA:California | collected 2015-04-18
CTGTAGCGATGTCATTGCGGTTCGTCCGTTCATATTAGAATGCAAGCGCCCGGTTTCCGCCCATGCCGAAAGCCTCGAAAGCCAAGCCCACGCCCGCCGCCAAGCGCTTCGAGGCCAGGCTCGAGCGCCTGCGTTCCCGTCTCAATTGGGTAGTCATCCGCGTACCGTTTGATGCAGCCGGAGTCTGGGGGTTGCGTGGCCAGATCAAAGTAAAGGGCGAAATCAACGGGTTCGCGTTCCGTACTTCGCTATTTCCCACCCGCGAGGGCCGCCACTTCCTATTGGTCAATAAGAAGATGCAAAAAGGCGCGCGGGCCGCGGAAGGCAGCATAGCCCGTTTTCAGATTGAGCTCGACCGCGAAGAGCGCAGTGTCACCATTCCCGATGAGCTCAACCGCCTGCTGCGCGAAGAGCGCTCCCTTCGCCTTTGGTACGACAAGCTAAATCCCTCCACCCGTGCCGACATCGCCAAGTTTGTGACGGATCCCAAAAGCGCCGACGCTCGTATCCGTCGCGCCGAACAAATTGCGGAACGCCTGCTCGCCGTCATGGATGCGGAGCGGGAACTGCCGCCCATTTTGCAGGTCGCTTTCGTGCGCCATCCACGCGCCCGTGAAGGTTGGGGTGAAATGTCTGTCTCGCGCCGGCGCGCGCACCTGTTTGGCATTTTCTATTACCGAACTCCGGACGCTCGGGGCCGCCGCATCGACAAAATGCTGGATGACGCCACTGGGCTCGCCGAGAAAATCAGTAATAAGAAAAAGTGAGTGAGCCCGATTGGGAGGGACATATTAGTTCACAGATTAATTCACACATGAATTCGAGGCTCGGAAAAGAACTGCTCTACCTTTCCCGCGCCGACGTTGCCGCTGCCGGACTCGGCATGGCGGAAATCATCGCGGCGCTTGAAGGCATGTTTCGCGAGAAGGGCGAAGGGCGCGTCGAGATGCCGCCGAAGATCGGCATCCACACCATGCCCGACGCGTTCATCCACGCCATGCCAGCTTCAATTCCTGTGCGTAAGGCTGCCGGCATGAAGTGGGTTGGCGGTTATCCTGAGAACAGCATGCGCGGATTGCCGTACGTCACGGGGCTGCTCATCCTTAATGATCCCGAAACCGGCATCCCCGTCGCGCTCATGGATTGCACGTGGATCACCGCCCAGCGTACCGGCGCTGCCACAGCGGTTGCGGCAAAATATCTGGCGCGGTCCGAGTCGGACGCTGTCGGGATCCTCGGTTGCGGTGTGCAGGGGCGCAGCAATCTGGAAGCACTGAAAGTTCTATTCCCGTTGAAAAAAGCCTATGCATACGATAAGCACGCCGATCGCGCCCTTCGTTACGCGGAAGAAATGAGTGGGCAAACGGGAATCGACGTTGTTCCGGTGAGCGACCCGAAGCAGGCGGTAGTTGCCAGCGATATGGTGGTCACTGCGGGCCCGATTCTGCGCACACCACACGCCACTATTCAACCGGGCTGGCTTCGGGAAGGCGCGTTCGCGTCGCTGGTGGATTTTGATTCGTACTGGCATCCCGCCGCGCTGCACGAAGCCGACAAATTTTGTACCGACGATGTGCCACAGCTGCACCATTATCGTGACCTCGGATATTTTCAGAACATCCCAGCCATTCACGCGGACCTGGGAGAGCTTGTCACCGGGCGCAAAGCTGGCCGGGAGAGACCGGAAGAGCGCACGATCACCTGCAATTTAGGGCTCGCGCTCGACGACATCGCCGTGGCGCCGCTGATCTACGAGCGTGCGCTGGAGAAGGGAATTGGAACTTGGCTGCCGCTTTAAGTCGTTTGACCGCCTCCCGTTCTGCATAGCACAATGCACAAGCGCCGCGCGGTGCGGCTTCTTTTTCGAGGATGCCCATGAAATCCCGCTTTATCGCTGCTGTCATTCTTTCGCCAATTATCCTTCTCGCAATCGTCACCTCACTAGCCGCCCAGAATTCGAGCTCCCAGCCGGGCGCTGCGAAGCGAGCTATCACCGAAAAAGACCTGTTCAATTTTGTCTGGATCGCCGACCCGCAGGTTTCGCCGGATGGGTCCCGCGTCGTCTTCACCCGCGTGGTCACGGACGAGAAGCGTACCGGGTACGAGACTTCCATCTGGATCGTCGCCACCTCCGGCAGCGAAGCTCCCATACGCCTGACCAACGGCAAGCATGACGCGCACCCCCGCTGGGCACCGGATGGCAAGCGCATCGCGTTCATGCGCGGTGGAGAGAAAGACGAGAATGGCAAGCCTCGCCCACCGCAACTTGCGATTCTGTCGCTGGCCGGCGGCGAAGCCAGCATCATTACCGATCTGCCGAAAGGCGCAACCAGTCCGGTGTGGTCGCCGGACAGCAGGCGCATCGCGTTTTTGAGTTCGACCACGCCCGAGGATATCGCAAAGGAACAGCGCAAGAAGAATGACACCAAAGCCGGCGGCGCGAACCCCAGCAGTCCGGCGTCCAAGGCCGACTCCGAAGGCGACCGCGAATCCGACATTCACATCATTACTCGTGCCGTCTACCGCGATAATGACGAAGGTTATCTGGATTTCAAGCGGCACGAGCACATCTGGGCGATTGACGTCCCGACCACATCCGACGAACCGGCCAAACCGCTGCAACTCACCGGCGGCGACTACGACGAAGGCGAAATTGCCTGGACGAACGACGGTTCGCGCATCTATTTCCTCACCCGCCGCATTGACGAGCCTTATTACGAGACGCCGACCACTGATATTTACTCAGTCTCATCGTCGGTCACGTCCTCTGTGACATCGGCGGGAAGCACGCCCGAAAAGTTGGCCACCATCCCCATGGGCATCGGCGACCTCACGCTTAGCCCCGATGGCGGCCGTGTCGCCTTCCACGGTTCCGTCACACAGCCCGTCCGTTCCTATTCGCAGCCCGATCTCTGGATCATGGATCTCACTCCGAATGCCGAGCCCCGCAATCTCACCGCCAGCTACGACTTCGACATGGGCAGTTCCGTCTTCGGCGATAACGCGGCCCCGCGCGGTGGAAACGGCGCCACCCTTCACTGGTCGCCGGACGGGCGCTGGCTTTTCGACATCGTGGCGAAGCAGGGTCGCACGCCGTTGGTTCGCGTAGACGGGCAAACGGGCGCGGTAACTGAAATTACTCGGGGCGATCAGGCGGTGCTCGATTTCTCCATTGCGCCCGATGCGCGCACTGCGGTCGTTCTGGTATCGACGCCCGTGGTGATCGGCGACCTGTTTACGGTCGCGATAAGCGAAAACCAGGATGACAGCAAAGGCGGCGCGCAAACCCGCATAACGGACGCCAACCAGGCGCTCTGGTCTCAGCTTAACCTCACTGCGCCAGAAGAGATTAATTACAAAAGCTTCGACGGCATGCCAATTCAAGGATGGATTCAGAAGCCGCCCGACTTCGATCCAAAGAAAAAATATCCCCTGATCCTCAACATCCACGGCGGGCCGCACGTCGCCTATGGCTGGGTCTTCGATCACGAATTTCAATGGATGGCGGCCAAGGGCTACGTGGTGCTTTACATCAACCCGCGCGGCTCGACCAGCTACGGACAGGATTTCGGCAACATCATTCAGTACCACTATCCGGGCGACGACTACCGCGATCTGATGGCGGGAGTGGATGAAGTCCTCAAGCGCGGCTACGTCGATCCCAAGAAACTCGGTGTAACTGGCGGCAGCGGCGGCGGCGTGCTCACCAACTGGACGGTCACCCAGACCGACCGTTTTGCCGCCGCGGTATCGCAGCGCGACATATCGGATTGGGCCTCGTGGTGGTACACCGCCGATTTCACTTTGTTCCAGCCAAACTGGTTCAAGGCGCCCCCTTTTCAGGACCCGAAAGACTACGCCAACCGCTCCGCCATCACCTTCGTCGAAAAAATCCACACGCCCATAATGTTCGTTCTGGGGCAGGCCGACTACCGTACTCCGCAGGACTCGGGTGGAGAGCAACTGTTCCGCGCGCTCAAGTTTCTGAAGCGCCCGACGGCCATGGTCGTTTTCCCGCGTGAGACGCACGACCTGTCGCGCTCGGGTGAGCCGTGGCATCGGATTGAGCGGCTCGACAATATTGTGGGATGGTTCGATAAATGGCTGATGGGTGTGCCACATCCGGAGTATGAGGTGCGGCCGGAAAAGCCGGGAACGAAATCGGCTGACTACTAAAGGTGGTGGAGCGACGGGCGTCTCGCCCGTCCAGCACGACGGCAGCCGAGCGGGGGCACCCCGCTCTCCACCGGCAAACATTTCCCACGCACAGAAAACTGCTCGTCCGCGAGTCGCATAATCCGTATAATTCAATCGTTTCAATACTCAGCTAACTTGAATCTTCGTCCCGACATCTGGAGGGCTCCCGTGAAAATTCCTGCCACCGTTCTCGCCGTCGTCACGACCCTCACCCTTTTCGCCGCTGCCCAAACCATCACCGTTGACGTCTCGCATTCCCCCAACCACTTCGTCCCCAGCGAAACTCTGGGCGCCGGCGTCGATCGCATTCCCGCCGAGGCCATCGACAAAGACCTACTTCCGCCGTCGCTCGACGCAACGCTCGCGTCAGGCTGGCAGACGGTGTCTTACCGCCAGAATACCGAGTTGGCCGTCGAAGCCTGGCACTGGAATCCGCGAGGCAAATGGAGTAACGGGAGCGATGGGAGCGATCCCGCGGGCAAGGGCTATTTCACGGGCGCCGCCCTTCCCACGGAAAGCCTTCGCTACTCCTACGGATATGCGCTTCCCCGTCGCGGTTTCACCCGCAACGACGGTACGGAAAACACCGGGTTCTCCCGCCTCACCGACGGTGACCTCAACACTTTCTGGAAGAGCAATCCGTATCTCACCCAACATTTCACCGGCGAAAGCGACGGCCTTCATCCGCAGTGGGTCTTGCTCGATCTGGCGCAGCCTCAGCCCGTCGACAGTATTCGCATCGCGTGGGGCGAGCCGTACGCTACGCACTACGTCGTCCAGTATTGGACCGGCGACGATCCCATCAAATCGCCGACCCGCGGCGTCTGGCAAACATTTCCGCAAGGCACTGTCATCGCCGGCAAAGGCAGAACCGAAAGCGTTCGCCTCGTCACGGCTCCGGTCGCCGTGCGTTTCGTTCGCATATGGATGACCGAGTCTTCCAACACCTGCGATGCCGACGGCTCCGCCGATCCCCGCAACTGCGTCGGTTACTCGATCCGCGAACTCTACCTTGGGACCACAACGGGCGACGGAGCCTTCCACGACTCCTTTCACGATACTCTGCGCCACACCGCCGATCAGGAGCAGACGACGACCTATTGCTCTTCCGTCGATCCATGGCATGAGCCTTCCAACCTCGGTTCCACTCGCCAGGCGCAGATGGGCTTCGACCTTTTCTTCACCAGCGGCGTCACTCGCGGACTGCCCGCGATGATTCCGGTCGCGCTGCTCTACGACACCCCCGACAATGCCGCTGCCGAGATCGCTTACCTCGAGCATCGCCACTATCCGATCTCCTACGTCGAGATGGGCGAGGAGGCCGACGGCCAGTACATGCTCCCCGAGGATTACGCCGCGCTCTACGTACAGTGGGCGACGGCGCTCCATCGCCTCGATCCGGCGCTCAAACTCGGCGGTCCTTCTTTCCAGGGCGTCAACCGGGATATCGAAGTCTGGCCCGACGCCAGCGGCCGAGTCTCTTGGACCGCGCGCTTCCTCGACTATCTGAAACAACACGGACGCATGAAGGATCTTGCCTTCTTTTCTTTCGAGCACTATCCCTACGATCCCTGCAAGACGCCGTGGGCAGTTCTTTATGACGAGCCCGAACTCATGCGCCACATCATTCAGGTGTGGCATGAAGATGGCGTACCCGCCGACATGCCGATGTTCGTCACCGAGGGAAATCTCTCTTCCGGCGCGAGCGAGACTTACCAGGACATTTTTTCCGGCCTCTGGCTGGCGGATTACATTGGATCGCTGCTCGACGCGGGGGCCAAGGGCGTTTATTACTTCCACTATCTGCCCCTGCAGATGGAGCCCGGTTGCAACAGTTCTCCGGGCACCTTCGGCATGTTCACGGTTGACGCTGCCTACAAGATATCGACGACGGCGCTGGCCGCGAACTCGTCACCGCCTACGCTTTGAAGCGTCCGGACGGCGAGTGGTCGCTGCTTGTGGTCAATCGCGACCAGGAAAACCCGCACCGCGCTCGGATTGCTTTTCGGGGCGCGGTTCCCGGGAAGCCCGATTCGGCTGCGGGCTTCGCGGGGCCAGTCGAGATCGCAACCTTCGGCAGTGCTCAGTACAAGTGGAACCCGCCGCGTACTCGCTTCATGGCGCATGCTGAAATAGCTGCGGCGCCTACGGTTGTCAGTTACACGAACGGTACGGCTGATCCTGACGGGCCTATTGCGCGCTCGAAACAGAATGGCGGCAAAGACACGCTTTACGACCTCCCGGCTGCGTCGGTTGTCGTGATCCGCGGAAGCGTTGCAGTGCGCTGAAACGCGGGCGGGGCGTCCGCGCCACACGACCAGTACTTGGTTTCTCAACAATGTTTATCGAGAATATGACCAACGTAACCCCACACCCCGCTTTCTTCTGCTATACTGCTATTAACGCTTTTGCTACGGTTTGCCGTTAAGCGGGGATCCTGTTGGATCCGCACCACTTCCGCATTTCCTGCCCGCCGTTTGGTTCCAGCGCCAATTTCAATGCGAGCGGCATGCGAAATCTCGACACTGTGTCTGAGAATCTACTAGGCCCCTCCAGAAAGAAAACAAACGAATGACAACATTTACCGAACTGCCCCTGTCTGCTGCCTTGCAGCAGAAGTTAGCGGCAGCTCAATTCATTACCCTCACACCCATCCAGGCGCGAGCCATTTCTCCTGCCCTTGAAGGCAAGGACGTAATTGGCACCGCCCAGACCGGCACCGGCAAGACGCTCGCGTTTCTGATTCCGATTATCGAGATGCTGCGCGCTGAATCGTCTAAACATGAAGCGGCGAAGACTGAAGCATCGAAAAACGTCCGCGCCCTGGTCCTGTTGCCCACACGTGAACTGGCTATGCAGGTTCATGAGCAGTACGAACAACTGCGTGATAAGAAGATGCCGAAGGCGGCGCTGGTTATCGGCGGCGTATCGGAAAAGGCGCAGATCCATAGCCTTCGCTCCGGCTGCGAATTTGTAATCGCTACTCCGGGACGCTTGCAGGATTTCATCACCCGCAAGTTCGCCGACCTGCGTCACGTGAAGATACTCGTGCTCGACGAAGCCGACCGCATGCTGGACATGGGCTTTCTTCCCGCCATCCGGCGCATCCTGCAAATTCTGCCCCAGCGCCGGCAGACCCTGTGTTACTCCGCCACCATGGAGCAGTCGGTGGCCTCGCTGGTGAATGACTACACGCGCGAGCCGGTGCGGATAGCGCTGGGCTCAGTTCTGAAGCCTGCGGAAAGCGTGCAACTCGAAGCTTATGAGGTGCGCCCGTCGGAAAAATTGGACGTGCTCCGGCAGTTGCTATACGAAGAAAAGGGACAGACCCTGATCTTCACCCGCACCAAGCGCGGCTCGCAAAGGTTGGCCAAGGAACTCGAGCGAGATGGTTTCAACGCTGCCATGATTCACGGCGATCGCACGCAGTCCCAGCGCAACGCCGCCTTGAGCGGATTTCAGGAAGGGCGCTACCAAGTGCTGGTCGCGACCGACATCGCATCGCGAGGCTTGCACTGCGATGACGTGGCGCACGTGATCAACTACGACCTGCCGAAGATGGCGGAAGACTTCATTCACCGCGTCGGGCGTACGGGACGGGCGGGCTTACAGGGCCGAGCGTCTACTCTGGTCACCGGCGTGGAGGTTCTGGAACTGCGCAATATCGAGCGCACCTTGAAGCTGCGCATCGAACGCAAACAAGTAAATGCGTCGGCCAGCGACCAGCCGAAGCGCTTTGTGCAAAACACCCTGGCATCGCGGACGTTAACCGCTTTGCCGGGCGAGGTCTTCGTTTAGTGTTTAGTGGAGCGACGGGCGTCCTCGCCCGTCCAGCAGTCCGGCGGCCGGGCGGGACGCCCGGCACTCCACCATAAGTTTTTATGGAATTAACCGGGCTTCGCCGGAGCGTTGCGCTCCGGCAAATCTTCCAAAGCGTCTAGCGATCAGCCTTAGTGCCGTGGCGGGATCGACACCTCGATAGAACTGGGTTCGTCGTCGTCGCTGCCGATACCGAACAGCGCGGCCTGCTCCGCGGCGTGCTCACGCATCTGACGCAATTCTTCCGCTTCGTCCACCACAACGCCTCCCGGTTGATCCTGTTTGCGCTGTGTCTTGCGCTCATTCTTGTCCCGCTGTTTCTGTTGGCGCGCTTGTTCCTTCTGACGCTTGGTAAAAGTTGATCGGCCTCGTGGCATCTGAAATCTCCCCGTATTTTATAGTTTCATTATTATGGCCGGCTACATGAAGGGTCTGTAGGGTGGGCCCAGCTTTTTCTCTGGATTGAACCAGAGGACTGACGCATCCGCCGTCTGTTGCGAGTGTTCATCCTAGTATAACCTCGAACGGTGCCAAGGAGCATACCAACCCCAAATGCCGCGTTTGACGCCATTTATGGCCCGGGCCTATACTGCCCTTCCGGAGAAATCGCCATGTCGAAACGCGTCCTGGTTCCTTTCTTGATTGTCGCCTTCGCGACCCTGAGTTTTGCGCAAACGCACGCGAAATTTCATCAACCCACCCTGACTCCACAAAACAGCGGCACTACACAGGGGCCGCGCGTCGTCTGGGCGTCCGGGCGGGGTGGCACGTTTCTTGTGACCACCGACGGCGGAGCGAGCTGGAAGGCTGGCGTGGTGTCGGGAGCCGAGACTTTGCAATTCCGCGATGTGCAGGGCGTGAGCGAGAAGGTCGCCTACCTGCAATCCATTGGCAATAACCCCACCGATTTTCGCATCTACAAAACGGTCGATGGCGGCGCGACTTGGACGATGCAGTTCCAGAACCAGAATCCCGGAGCGTTCTACGATTGCTTCGCGTTCTGGACTCCGAAGCGCGGCATTTCGCACAGCGACTCAGTGAACGGAGTTTTTCCCGACCTGCGCACCACCGATGGAAGCACCTGGCAGGACATCAGCGCCAACATGCCGCCAGCATTGCCGGGGGAATTTTCATTCGCGTCGAGTGGCACGTGCGTCGCAACCCAGGGCGCAAGGAATGCCTGGATTGCAACCGGCGGCGCGACGGTGGCGAGGATCCTCGCCACCAGAGACGCGGGCGACACCTGGAACGGATATGACACTCCGCTAGTGAGTTCGCCGAGCGCCGGCGGATTCACCGTAGCTTTCCGCGACCCCTGGCATGGCGTCGTGGGCGGCGGCGACCTGGACCCGAGCGATCCCAATAACGCGCTGACAGCCACGTCCAGCGATGGCGGTCAAGCCTGGACGCTCACCAACCCGCCTCCAGTGACCGGAGCGATTTTCGGCTTAAGCTACGCGCATGGCGTGGGCAACGGCGATCAGGAAGGAGATGGCAGCCGCACCGTGGTAATCACTGCCAATGCGGGAGGAGCGGCTTGGACTCCCGATGAAGGAAGCACATGGTTCCCCTTGTCCGGCGTCACCGGCTACTGGGCGGTTGCCTTTGCAAGTCCAAAAGCCGGATGGCTGGTCGGCGTCAACGGCACCGTTCTGAAGATCAGCTTTTAGTGGAGCGACGGGCGTTTCGCCCGTCCAGCAAACTGAGCCGCCAACCGAGAGGATGGTTTGCCACCTCCGACAGCCACGTGTTAACATCGAAAACGTTACGAAAACGAGAAGAGACAGGAGTGCAACAGGTTAGTGCTAGCCAGAGAGCAAAAACAGTCCGTCGTCGACACGTATCGCACGCACCCGACCGATACCGGCAGTCCGGAAGTTCAAATCGCGCTGTTGAGCGAACGCATTGGTCAGCTGACGGAACACTTCAAGACGCACCAGAAAGACCACGGCTCGCGCCGCGGACTTCTCATGATGGTAAGCAGGCGTCGTGGTCTGCTCGACTACTTGAAGAAGTACGACTCGGAACGGTACAAGACCGTTATTTCCAAGCTCGGCATCCGCAAATAACAGCGCGACCGGCTCCGTGCGGAGCCGGTTCCAGACTCCGAGAGTCTTAGCAAAGTGCGTTCCCAACCGCCGCCTGGCATCCGCCTGTCCACGCGAACTCCGCGCCCGCGGGCATGCCCTTCTTCCCGTACAAAGGATGATGATCTATGAAGCCTGAAGTCACAAAAGTTTCTGTCGAAATCGCAGCCGGAAAACACCTCTTTATTGAAACTGGAAAACTTGCCAAGCAGGCGGGCGGTTCGGCCGTCGTGCGCTTCGGCGAAAACGTTGTTCTCGCCGCCGCTACCGCCAATCCCGAGCCCCGCGTGGGCATCGACTTCTTTCCCCTCACCGTGGACTACCGCGAGTACACCTATGCCGGAGGACGGATCCCCGGCGGCTTCATCAAGCGCGAAGGGCGCATGAGCGAGCGCGAGGTTCTGACCAGCCGTCAGATTGACCGGCCGGTTCGTCCGATGTTTGCCGAGGGCTTCAAGTGCGAGACTCAGGTCATTGCCTTCGTCCTCTCCGCCGACACGGAAAACGATCCCGATGTCTGCGGCATCAACGCCGCTTCCGCCGCCCTCACCCTTTCCGATATTCCGTTTCTCGGCCCGATCGGCGCCGTGCGCGTCGGGCTGGTGGAAGGCCGCTTCATCGCCAATCCCACCTACACCGAAATGCGTGACGGCCTGCTCAACATCATGGTCGTGGGCACCGCCGATGCGATTGTCATGATCGAGTCGGGCGCGAAAGAAGTAAAGGAAGAGACGGTTGTGGACGCAATCGAATTCGCTCACACCGAAATCAAAAAGATCTGTGCCGCCATCAATGAGCTGCGCAACAAAGTTGGCAAGCCGAAGCGCCAGGTGACGCCGCCCGAGTTCGACGAAGCGTACTTCAAAAGCCTGGAATCGAAGATCGGCAAGCAGCTATCCGACGCTCTTGATACCGCGAAACATCCAAAAGCAGAAAGCTACGAACTGGTTCGCACCTTGGAGAAAGAGCTGCAAGCTGCTATACCCGAAGACGATGCAGCCGCCAAAGCGAAGCTGAAAGAGTATTACGAGACGCTGCGGGAGCGCATTTTCCGCAACCAGGTGATCGATCACAAGCGCCGTCCCGACGGACGCGCTTTCGACCAGATCCGCGAGATCTGGATCGAAGCCGGTGTTCTGCCGCGCGCGCACGGCAGCGCAGTCTTCACCCGCGGCGAAACCCAGGCGCTTGTTACGACCACGCTCGGCACCAGCGACGACATGCAGCGTCTCGAAGGCTTTGAAGGAGAAGCCAAGAAACGCTTCATGCTGCACTACAATTTCCCGCCGTTCTCCGTCGGAGAAGTCGGGTTCATGCGTGGCGCCGGACGCCGCGAAATCGGCCACGGCGCACTAGCCGAGCGCGCCGTTTCCGCGGTCCTTCCGACCGAAGACAACTGGCCTTACGCAATGCGCGTTGTCTCCGACATTCTGGAGTCGAACGGGTCGTCGTCGATGGCCACGATTTGCGGCGCCTCGCTCTCGTTGATGGATGCGGGCGTGCCGTTGAAGGCTCCAGTGGCTGGGGTCGCGATGGGATTGGTGAAGGAAGGCGATCAGTACGCCATCCTGACCGACATTGCCGGAGCGGAAGATCATTACGGCGATATGGACTTCAAGGTTGCCGGAACCAAAGACGGCATCACCGCGCTGCAGATGGATATTAAAGTTGCCGGCATTACTCCGCAGATCATGCGCGAGGCGCTGGCGCAGGCACAACGCGGGCGTTTGTTCATTCTTGGAAAAATGGACGAGGTCATCACAGAAGGCCGCGTGAAGGTTTC
>WNFH01004083.1_pt1 | contig 11876 bp, 13 predicted proteins | sample 5400411 | NCBI WGS metagenome assembly WNFH01 (sample SAMN13153347, study PRJNA577476) | soil metagenome | isolation source: 200 cm saprolite under Douglas fir tree site 2 hole 3 | place: USA:California | collected 2015-04-18
AATCCCTGGAACAGCAGACGGCCACCGCCGATGTCCTCAAGGTCATCAGCCGCTCGACATTCGATCTTCAGACGGTGCTCGACACGCTCGCCGAATCCGCGGCACGCCTTTGCGGCGCCGAACGGGCGGGCATATTCCGTCCCAGGGATGGGGTCTTTTATCTCGAGGCAAGCTACGGATTTTCGGAAGATTACCAGGAATTTTTGGCACAGGTTCCGTTCCAGCCCGGGCGAGGATCGCTGGTCGGGCGCACTGCACTGGAAAACATCATCGTCCACATGCCCGATGCCGAGGCCGATCTGGAATTCACTTTCGTCAGGCCGGCGAACATGCGGCCATCCCGCACCCTGCTCGGTGTTCCGCTGCTTCGTGAGGGGACCCTCATCGGCGTGATGTCCCTGGCGCGCCCGGTGGTCAATCCATTCAATGCCAAGCAAATCGAGCTCGCTACCACGTTTGCCGATCAGGCCGTGATCGCCATCGAGAACGTCCGGCTGTTCAACGAGGTGCAAGCGCGGACCAACGAGCTTACCAGATCGGTCGACGAACTGCGGGCGCTCGGAGAGGTCAGCCAAGCGATCAATTCCACGCTCGATCTGGAAACCGTTCTGTCCACAATCGTGGCCAAGGCGGTTCAGCTGTCGACAACCGATGGCGGCGCCATCTACGTGTTCGACGAGGAACGCCGTGAATTCCAGCTTCGTGCAACGCATGGCACGGACGAGGCAATGATCGCCGCGATCCGGGAGCAGGGCATCCGCACCGACGAGCGAATCATTGCCCGGGCGACGGCGCAGCGCGCCCCTGTACAAATTTCTGATTTGGCCAAAGAGCCGTCGTCCCCAATCGTCAACATTGTCGTCCACGCTGGGTATCGGGCTGTTCTTGTCGTTCCGCTGCTGCGCCCGGGTGAGATCGTCGGCACCCTAGTGGTGCGGCGCAAGCAGCCAGGGGAATTTCCCAAGAGCACCGTCGAGTTGCTGGAGACCTTTGCCGATCAGTCCGTGCTGGCGATCCAGAACGCACGGCTGTTCCGCGAGATCGAGGAGAAAGGCCGGGAGCTCGAAATCGCGAGCAAGCACAAATCGCAGTTCCTCGCCAACATGAGCCACGAGCTCCGCACGCCTTTGAATGCCATCCTCGGCTATTCCGAATTGATGCTCGACAGCATTTACGGCGAGCCCTCGGACAAGATGCGGACCGTGCTGGAGCGCCTGCAGAACAACGGGCGCCACTTGCTCGGGCTGATCAACGACGTGCTCGATCTCTCCAAGATCGAGGCGGGTCAGCTCACGCTGTCGCTGAACGACTATTCGCTGCGCGACGTCGTGCACGGAGTGATTTCTGCGGTCGAGCCGCTTGCGGCGGAGAAGCGACTGGACTTCAAGGCCGAGGTCGCGCCGGACCTGCCGGCCGGGCACGGGGACGAACGGCGGCTCTCCCAGGTCCTGCTCAACCTGGTCGGCAACGCCATCAAGTTCACCGACAAGGGCGAAGTCGCGATCCGAGCCTCGCTAACCAACGGGGCGTTCACGGTCGCGGTATGCGATACGGGGCCCGGCATTGCGCTCGCCGATCAGGCCAAGATCTTCGAGGAGTTCCAGCAGGCCGACAGCTCGATCACGCGCACGAAAGGCGGCACCGGTCTCGGCCTGTCGATCGCCAAGCGCATCATCGAGATGCACGGCGGGCGGATCTGGGTGGAATCCGAGCCGGGCAAGGGATCGACGTTCGCTTTCACGCTGCCGGTGCGGGTCGAAGCGCAAGTGGGGCAACCGTGAGCCAGCGCATCCTGGTGATCGAGGATCAGGAAGACAATCGGCAAATCCTGCGGGATTTGCTCACGAGCGCCGATTTCGAGGTCATTGAAGCCGCGGACGGGGAAGCGGGGCTTGCGGCGGCGGCGAAGTGCCGGCCGGACCTCATTCTCATGGACATCCAGCTCCCGGTGCTCGACGGCTACGAGGCCACGCGTCGCCTCAAGGCCGACGCCGCGCTGCGTGCGATCCCGGTCATCGCCGTCACCTCCCATTCGTTGAGCGGGGATGCCGACAAGGCCCGCGCGGCGGGTTGCGACGCCTATATTTCCAAGCCCTACAGCCCCCGTCAGCTCCTGGCGAAAGTCCGTGAGTACTTGTCTCCGATCGCGCCGACGACGTGATCGAATGAGGGCGGAAGTTCATCTCGCTCTCTTGGCGGGGCGGTTGTCTGCCCGCTCCCGCGCCTGATGCCGCTGCCGCATCCGTCCTGGCACGACAGCCATTAGCTCGAGCGCAATCCGTGGCTCGCGGCCGAGCTCGTCCCCGTGCCGCGCGCCGAGGTGCGGCAGCTGCTGGATGGCTGAGGGCGGATGCGGTGCGTTGCGGCATTGACCGAGCGGGCGAGGGTCCTATGTTGGCCTGCGCGATCGGTGCGGGCGGCGGCCGAGGAGAGGAGAAGCGCGATGCCGGCAGCCAAGGCGGCGGTGCTGGAGCGGCTTTCCGCGGTGAAGTCGCCCGACGGCACGCCGCTGCCTGCGACCGGGACGCTCTCGGACATCGTGGTCAGCGACGGAAAAGTGTTCTTCTCGATCAGCGTCGACGCCGCACTCGTCCAGCGTTGGGAGGGCGTGCGCAAGGCGGCGGAGGATGCGGTGCGCGGCTTGCCGGGCGTGACTTCGGCCATGGTGGCGCTCACCGCGGAACGAGCCGCCGGTCGCGGCCCGGCGGCGGCTGCGCCTGCGACCCGCGGGCGCGCTGGTGCACAGACCCGTTCGGCCCAAGCACCCGAAGGCGTCAACGCCATCATTGCGGTTGCGTCCGGCAAAGGCGGCGTCGGCAAGTCGACCACCGCGGTCAATCTGGCGCTGGGTTTGAGCGGCATCGGATTGAAGGTCGGCATGCTGGACGCCGACATCTACGGCCCGTCCGTCCCCAAGCTATTGGCCATCCGCGGGCGCCCGCAGGTGATCGAGGGCACGCGGCTCAGGCCGATGACCGGCTACGGGCTTGAGGTCATGTCGATCGGTTTTCTGGTCGAGGAAGAGACCCCGATGATCTGGCGCGGCCCGATGGTGATGTCGGCGCTCACCCAGATGCTGCGCGAGGTCGAATGGGGCGAGCTCGACGTGATGGTGGTCGACATGCCGCCGGGCACCGGCGACGCGCAGCTCACGATGGCCCAGCAGGTGCCGTTGGCGGGCGCCATCATCGTTTCCACCCCGCAGGACTTGGCGCTCATCGACGCGCGCCGGGGCATCGCCATGTTCCGGCGCGTCAACGTGCCGGTGCTCGGCATCGTGGAGAACATGAGCTATTTCCTGTGCCCGCACTGCGGCGGGCGCTCCGACGTGTTCGGCCACGGCGGAGCGCGGCGCGAGGCGCAGCGCCTCGAGGTGCCGTTCCTGGGCGAGGTGCCGCTCGATCTGGCGATCCGAGAGACTTCCGACGCCGGCCGGCCGCTGGTCGTGAGCGAGCCCAATGGGCCGCAAGCCGCGGTCTACCGGGACATTGCGAAAAACGTCTGGACCGAGCTCGGCAAGACGCGCGGCTCGGATCGTGCCGCCCCGCGCATCGTCATCGAGGCGTAGAAAGCTAGCCCCCCGTCACGCTCATGTGCCGGGCGAGCGCCGGGCGGCGGTGGCGGCGATCGATGACGAAATCGTGCCCCTTGGGCTTGCGTGAAATGGCTTCATCGATGGCTGCGTGAAGCGCCTCATCGCTCTCGGAAGCCCGCAGCGGCGTGCGCAGGTCGGCGGCATCCTCCTGCCCGAGGCACATATAGAGCGTGCCGGTACAAGTGACCCGGACGCGGTTGCAGGACTCGCAGAAATTATGCGTGAGCGGGGTGATGAAGCCGAGCCGGCCGCCGGTCTCTTTCACGCCCACGTAGCGCGCCGGACCGCCGGTGCGGTAGTCGATATCCTCGAGCGTGTAGCGTTCGGAAAGCCTCGCCCGCACCATCGAGAGCGGCAGATATTGCTCGAGCCGGCCCTCGCCGATGTCGCCGAGCGGCATCACCTCGATCAGCGTCAGATCCATGCCGCGGCCGTGCGCCCAGGCCACCAGGTCGCCGAGCTCGTCCTCGTTGACGCCTTTGAGCGCCACGGCGTTGATCTTGACGGCGATTCCGGCAGCGCGGGCGGCGGCGATACCGTCGAGCACCTGTTGGACCTCGCCCCAGCGGGTGATTGCCCGGAATTTTTCCGGATCGAGCGTGTCGAGCGAGACATTGATGCGCTTGACACCGTGCGCGGCGAGCTCGCCGGCAAATTTGGGCAGTTGCGAGCCGTTGGTGGTCAAGGTGAGCTCGCCGAGCGCGCCGGAGGCGAGATGACGGGAGAGCGAGGCGAACAGCGTCATGATCCCGCGCCGCACCAGCGGCTCGCCGCCGGTGAGCCGGATCTTTCTCACGCCCCTGGCGATGAAGGCGCTGCACAGCCGATCGAGCTCCTCCAGCGTGAGCAGATCGCGCTTGGGCAGGAAGGTCATGTTCTCGGCCATGCAATAGACGCAGCGGAAGTCGCACCGGTCCGTGACCGAGACGCGCAAATAGCTGATGCCGCGTCCGAACGGGTCGATCAACGGGGTGCGCGTCGGCGAGAAACCCGCAAAATCCATTCCTGTCTCCTCGGCCCGCGGGCAGCCGGCCACCGACCGCCGCCCCTTGAGCCTTTCAGGATCGCGTTGAATATGCCATGCGACCGCTGGGAAAGCGACCGGGCGTCGCAAGCACCTTGCCGCAGGACCCTGCCATGACCTGGCCGACCGAAATCAGGCTTCCCAAGGACCGCAGGGGTCTCGCGGTCAGCTTCGATACCGGCGAGCAGTTCCTGCTGCCGGCCGAATACCTGCGCGTCAAGAGCCCGAGCGCCGAGGTCCAGGGCCATTCGCCGCATGAGCGCAAAACCGTACCCGGCAAGAGATATGTGGAAATTCTCGAGGTGCAACCGGTCGGCAATTATGCCGTGCGGCTCACCTTCGACGACATGCATTCGACCGGGATCTACAGTTGGGACTATCTGCACGAGCTGGGTCGCAATCAGCAGCGCTATTGGCAGGAATATCTCGACGAGCTCGCCGCACGGGGAATGTCGCGCGAGCCCCCCGCGCGGCAAAGCTGAAGCGCGGGTGCGCCCTGGCGCAGCCGCTTAGGCAACCCGAACCGCCGCGGCTTGTCGCCCGGTTACGCGGCAGCCCCGCTCGGGGCGGCTCGTCGCGCCGTCGCGAGCAGGACGCGAACGAGCCGATGCCCGCCGAACAACGCGCACGTCCAGAAGAGATCGCCGCTCAAGGTGTTTTGGAAGAACGGCAGCGCGGCCATGTAGCAGGTGCTCAGCCCGGCGAAGTCGTGGGTGTACATCGTGTCGAACGCCCAGACGGCGAAATTCGTCGAAACGAAGAAAACGACCGATGACGACACGGCGAGGCAAAGCAGCGCGATCGGAGACGGCGACCGGCCGGCACAGAGCGCCATTCCCGCGGGCAGCGCAATCGCCGCGTAAACCACGGCCATCACCCGCCAGTCGTAAAATCCCAGAACGGAATCGCTGAGCGCCATCGCGATCAGCGGCACCGCGAACGACAAGATGCGAACGCGGAACACGGCGGCCGCAAACAGCGCGCTCGCCGCGAGCGGCGTGAAATTGGGCGCGTGCGGCACCAGGCGCGCAACCACATCCAGGCCGATCAGTCCAGCGGCGAGCAGGACGTCAGGCACGATCGTGGAAGCGCGCCACATCCCCATCCGCGACATCGACTTCATTTTCCACCTCCTGCGAAGCGCCAAAACACCGTGTCCAGAGCCTGGACCTCGAACACCGCGAAGCTGCGGTCGGCATAGGTCGTGTTCACCCAATATTGCCAGTTCTTCGCGCCGGATCCCCCGCCCTGGTTCTGAAGGTCGTCGATCTTGGTCAGGAATGCCGATGCGCCACTGCCGGTGTACGCAAACGTGATCCCGTGCGGGTGCTCCTGCGCGCGATTCAGGACGTCGAGAACCGTATTGCCCTTCGACCAGGCAAGTCCATCGAATATTTTTGTCATCCCGTCGCCGTAGTCGACGACCAGGCGCACCGTTTGCGCAGGCCCCTGGGCGGCGGTCCGCACCACGAAGCCTCCGGTAAAGACCAGCATCGCCGCAAGCAATCCAAGAAAGATGCGGCGATCGACCGCTTTGCAGCTTGCCCCGGTTTTCATGATAAGGATGCTCTCGCCTGGATCGCGGCTGCAAGCTCGACCAGCCTCACGAACTCGGTCCGCAAGCCGCACAAGCTTGGCCGACGGCCCCTCGAACGTGGCGGCTCCAGCCCCGCTTCCCTAACGCGATCCGCCATATTTCTTGACCGCAGCTTCGATGCTCGGCCCGGCCTTCGCCAGATCTTCAGGCCGCATTGCCGGCAGAAACTCCACCTTGGCATTGGCGGCGAGAAACCACGGTTCAGCGAGCGCCGGAATCTGTGATGCGTCCGTTATGTCGACGACCAGGATGCCGCCGCGCTTGCCATCTTCCGCCATGAAATACGCCGCTTCCGGTTTGACGTCCGCGAGGATCGATTGCACGGTCGAGGCGAGCGTGCCCTTCCGCGCGAGTGCATTGCCTGCTTCGACGTCCCAGGAAATCTTCATGATGAATCGCATGGTGCCCCTCTCACAGGATTGTCCCATCCGCTGCGGCCGGCTGGCGGTGCGGGATCGGGACATTACGCGGCATCGGATTTCTGCTCAAGCGCGAGCCTCCAGCCGCGGAGCGTCTCCGCCATTGGGCTTCGATCCCTGCCGCTTTCGATGTTCCGAAGCTTCCCTGGCGGAGAAGCGTGCGCACCGCCGGGGAGATTTTCAGGTTGCTCGAATCGGCACCAACAATCGGCGGCTGTCGAATCGGCGACATGCGGCTTGCCGCTGCGCGACCGCCCCGGCTCCGGGCCCGCGCGCCGCGATCCTTGCCCGTCGCTGCCCCGAAGTTTTCGCCGCCGATTTCCGCGCCACTGATCGGTGAGTTCCGACCGATCCGATAGCATGCCGCGCCTTGGCTGGTCTTCAAGCCGGGTCGGGTGTAAGCTTGCCACGCGCCAGAGATTGAGAAATCGAAACGGAAGCGGCGCCTTCTGATCACTGATTTGCGGGCACGGATTCCGGAAAAGGAGCGCCCATGGCATTCAGGCCGAATTACCGTCAGCAGCGTGCGGAACGCGATCGCCAGGCGCGCGCCAAACAGGCGGAAAAGCTCAAGAAGCTGCACGAGAAATCCGAGCAGCGCAAAGCCGAGCGGGATCGCGAGACGGCTCCTCCGGAAGCGGAGCAGGAGCCATAGCGATTCGAGCGCGAGAGCTGTTGAAGCGAGTCGACGGCTGCTTGCCGGACCCGCCCTGAAGCCGAGCCCGGCATGCGGCTCGGCTCGCGTGCTCGAACGAGCAAACTGAAAGTCCGTGATGGATTTCGATTATACGGCGGCGGCGGAACTTTTCATCGCGAAGCGCTCGGGCGGGCCGCGGGGGCCGCTCGGATATCGGCGGTTCGCATCGGCCGCCGAGGCCATTCGCTTTGCCGTCGAGGAGCTTCCGGGCGCGCGCATGCTCGGCGCCTTCATGCAGGTGGGCGATCTGCGGTTCGATGCCGAGGGTATTCGCTCGCTCTATCATCATCACGATTATCCGCTGCAACGCGCCGAGCATTCGCCGGCGGTCGGCGACTTGACTCCGAAACCGGTCCGGCGCTAGGGACGGGCACAACCAAGTTTTCGGCCTGCCTTGCCACGCTCCCCTCGAGGGTTGCGCTCTCAAGTCACCCCCGAACTCGGATGTCCGTCGGGTGAATGCCGGCGGGAGCAAGTGTGCAACAGATGGAGGCCGGTCATGGCCACGGGTACCGTGAAGTTTTTCAACGTGCAAAAGGGGTTCGGTTTCATCCAGCCGGATGACGGATCCCGCGACGTGTTCGTGCATATCAGCGCCGTCGAGCGCGCCGGGCTGGGCACGCTGGTGCAAGGCCAGCAGGTCAGCTACGATGTGGTGACCGAGCGCGGCAAGCAAGCGGCCGGCAATCTTCGCTCAGCTTGAGGTAGGCGCTCGTTGTGATCGAGGGAACGCCCGGCATGGCCGGGCGTTCTCGCTTTGGAGCCGCACGACCAGGTATTTGGCGTGCCGCCGCCGTCCCTGGGAACGCGACGCGTTGCATCTTCGGCGCCGGATCGCGGGGCACCGACGTGACCGATCCTAAATTCCGAATTGGCGAGCAGGTGGAGCTCGTGCCCAGCCTGTCCGCGCGATTCGCGGCGACCGGCATCTACGAGGTGGTTCGTCAGCAGCTCGGCTGTCGCATCAAGAGTGCACGGGAACCCCACGAGAGGGTCGTGAGAGAGAGCCAGCTGCGGCGATCCTGATCGCGCGAGACGGAACAGATGGACCAAGCGTCCCCGGGCTCGCTTCCGGCACAGCCGTGAAGCTCGTTCGGCGCCGTCGGGATCAGACGCAACGTTGGAACGACGTCATCTGTTTTTCCCTGGCCGAATCAGCCCCTTGGCGGCGGCTCCTGGCGGATATTGATCAACGAACTCATGGTTACCAGGGGCCGCATGCCTGCAGGTTCGGGGGTGCTGCGCGTCGGGATGACGTGCCGGTCGATGGTGCCTCGCAAAGTAATCGCCAGATCTTTGTGAAATACCTCGTCTGAGAAGTACCAAGAGTGAGACGTGAGCAGAAAATCTTCGGTACCTTGGCTCTTCTCGTACTTGGACCAAAAATAATACGAGCAATCGACGTTCACGGCCTTTTGCGGCGCATCGAGCGGCAGGCCGACGCGGCCGACCCGCGGCGCGAGGCCGATGCGTTTCACATTCGAAATCTGGAGGACCTCGTCGTAAGCGTTGGAATAATTGGTAAGGCGATAACAATGGCGGTAGGTGCTTTCGGTCTCGGGATCATCCGCTGAGAACGAAATTGACGATACGTCGCCGGCGATCAGGACCAGTTGGCCCGCGGTCCACGACGTGGCGGTGACCTGACCATCATCGGCGTGATCGAAAGCTTCGCGGACCACAAATGCACCCGTTGAATGTCCAAGCACGTGGACCCGAATGTTGCAAGGCTGGTCCTGGGCTTGGACGAAAGGCTTGATTCCCCCGCTGACCAGGCGGACGGCCGTTATCCTTGCGTTGTCGCGGTCCTCGAGATAGCCCAGCGCGGAATGGCCCGACGGCCAATCGAAGCTGACCACGGGACAGGAAAAGTTATTTGCCGTCAGCCCTGCTTGGATGCGACGGTGACGCGAGTCGACCTCTTCAACAGTATTGTTGTAACCGTGCACGAAGAACAGCAGATCGCCAGCCGGACCCTTTTTGGGGTCCGTAGGAGATGGAGGAAATAATGCGATGATCTCCTTGATCCATTGCGACATCCCGATTTGATGGTTCGGCGCCGGCACTTCTGTGTCGGGCACGCGCAAGTAGCGCGTTGGTCCCGGCTCAGGCTTATCGGTAAACCTGCCGGCTTGTACCTTGCGGACGCTGATCCAGTATTTCATCGTACCCTCCCCATGAGCAGCGCCTATTCAGGCAGTGTTTCGAGACGAGTGCAATTCTATTTGCAGGTGGGATCGGCCGCGGCTGGCGACGACGTTGGCGTCAGCCGCGCGTTGGCGAATGAACTGCGGTGAAATGTCGAATGCCGAGGATGGGCTGGTGGGCGCTGTAGGGATTGAACCTACGACCTCTCCCGTGTGAAGGGAACGCTCTCCCGCTGAGCTAAGCGCCCTCCGCCGCCATCTGGCGGAGTTCCTGCGACTGCACCGACATTGCCACAACAGGCAGCAGGAAGTGCGCAGGATTTAAGAGAGGCCACGAAGAGGTGTCAACCGCTGCGCCGAGTGCAGTTTCCGGCGCCGGTCGCTATCGGCCGCTCGTGCCCGGAGCCGCCGTCGCGGGTTTTGCGGGGCGCTTCGCCGCCGGCTTCTTCTTGGCGCCCGGCGCCGGACCGAGCTGGGCGAATACCGGGTTCGGCGTGAATTTGACGGACGCTTTCTCCTGGTCCGGCTGAACCTGCACCGGAACGGTCTGCGCCGTATAACCCTCGTGCGTAAAGGTCACCGAAAATGCGCCGCTGGTCGGAACCTCCAGCGCGCACGGCGTCTGGCAAGTCGCCCCGAGCGAGGTCTTCGCCTCCGCGCCTTGCGGGTCGGAGTCGAGATCGATGCTGGCCGTGGCGGGCATCGCCGGCGTGCTGCCGAACAACCCGAATCCCGCGCCCCTCGGAAAACCGCTGCACGCACAAAGCAGCAGCGCGAATCCCGCCGGCACGAGTGCTCGCGCTTTGCTCATCTTGCCCTCCTGAGCAGGCCCCCGAGCGGCGCGGACGATACGAAGGGCGGGACGAGGAAGCAACCGGAGCATTCGCGCGTTCTACGCAGGCGGCCCGCAAGTTGCGAACCCTCAAGCGGGCAGCCGCAACAGCTCGCTCACGGCTGCCGGCAGATCGTCGAAACGGGTGATGAGGCGCGAGCAGCGCGACCGGCGTCTCGGTATAGCCGAAATCGACGGCGACCACCGGAATTGCCGCTTCGCGCGCCATATGGATGTCGGTACCGGAGTCGCCGACCATCAGCGCGCGTTCCATCCTGCCGCCGGCCCGCGCCACGGTCCGCCGCAGCACTTCCGGATCGGGCTTTTGCAAGCCGAAAGTGTCCTGGCCGCAGATCGCGTCGAAACGTGCGGCGAGCCCGAGCGCCTCGAGCAGCCGCACCGCGAGAAACTCCAGCTTGTTGGTGCACACCGCGAGCCGGCATCCGCCCGCCGCAAGCGCATCGAGCGCCGGCACCAATCCCGGGAACGGCCGCGAGCGATCGGCGATGTGCGCGGCATAATGCTCGATATAACCGGCGTACAGCCGTTCCAGCTCATCGCCGGGAATTTTCACGTTCTTGCGAGCGAGCGCGCGCTCGATCAGCCGCCGCGCTCCGCCCCCGATCATGTTGCGCAGCTCGCCATCGGGCGCCGGCAGCCCTTCGCGCGCGAACAGAGCGTTGAGCGTGGCGATCAGATCCGGAGCGGTATCGACGAGCGTCCCGTCGAGATCGAAGACGATGGTGGGCGCGGCCATGTGTCGGGATCGCTCTAATGGAGGCGATCACGAGGCACGAAACGGGCCGGAATTCAAGGCCGTTCCTTGTGCCCTGACCGGTGGGCCATCGCGCGCCTGTGCTCTGGCGTTGCGCCGCGGCACGCTTGTTTTGGACTAGGCGCGGCGTGCGAACGGGGCTAGTAAGGCGCGCTCCACGATCAGCCAGGATCCGCGTTCCCCTCCCGCCATGAGCTCGGAAGATTATAAGCGCCAAGCCGCCGCCGCGGCGCTCGAATTCGTCGAGCCCGGCATGCGCCTCGGGCTGGGCACCGGCTCGACCGCCAAACACTTCGTCGAGCTGCTGGCGGATCGCGTGCGGGCCGGGCTCGACGTGGTCGGGGTGGCGACCTCCGAGGCGACGCGCACGGACGCAGAGCGGCTGGGGCTGCCGCTGACGACGCTCGATGAGACGCCCGAACTCGACCTCACGATCGACGGTGCCGACGAGATCGCGCCGGACCTGACGTTGATCAAGGGCGGAGGCGGCGCCCTGCTCCATGAGAAGATCGTGGCGGCGGCCTCCTCGCGAATGATCGTGATCGCCGACGAATCGAAATGGGTGGCTCTGTTGGGGCGCTTCCCGCTGCCCGTCGAAGTGGTGTCGTTCGGGCTTGCCGCGACGCGGCGTGCGATCGAGAACGCCGCGGCGGGAGTCGGCGCGCCCGGGCCCGTCAGCTTGCGGCGGACCCGGGACGGCCATGCTTTCGTCACGGAGGGCGGTCACCTCGTTCTCGACGCGGCGCTGACGCGGATCATCGAGCCGCAATTGCTTGCCGATCGGCTTACG
>WNFH01004901.1_pt1 | contig 11869 bp, 10 predicted proteins | sample 5400411 | NCBI WGS metagenome assembly WNFH01 (sample SAMN13153347, study PRJNA577476) | soil metagenome | isolation source: 200 cm saprolite under Douglas fir tree site 2 hole 3 | place: USA:California | collected 2015-04-18
GAGCGCGGCGATGCCCATCACGAGGATGCCGTTCTCCGTCACGAGCCGCGTCGAGAGATAGCGGAACTGGTGCGGCACCCAGGAATCGGCCGCCATGTTGGCGAGCACGGCCGGCCCGCCGAGGAAGCCCGTGTTGGAGGCCACCAGCAGCAGTCCCGCCTCGAAGATGAGCACCGTCGAGAGCGCGACCGCGCCGCTCGTTCCCGCGCCCCAATTGAAGGTCTCGATGATCGATCCGAACACCACGGCATTGAGCGTCTGACCCTCGACCGGCGTCGACCCCCATAGCAGGTAAAGAAGAATGATCCCGCCCGCGGTGAAGGCGAGCGAGGCCGCCATGTAGAACATCGTGAGCTTGCCGGTCTGGACGCGCGGCTCGGCGAGCGACTGCACGTTGTTCGACACCGCCTCGATCCCCGTGTAGGTGCCGCCGCCCAGCGAATAGGCCCGCAGGAAAAGCGCCGCGACGAATATCCAGCCGTGCTCCCTGGCGAGGCCGAAAGTCTCGCCCAGCGTCTCCGGGACTAGCGCCGGTACGCGGTCGATGTGGAACAGGACGCCGTAGACGATCAGGAAGGTGTGCGTGAGGATGAAGCCGACAAAGATCGGCAGCAGCACGGTGATCGATTCCTTCATCCCGCGCAGGTTGAGAATGAGCAGGATCGCGACGATGAGGAGCTCGGTGCCGAGCTTGAACTGCCCGGCCGTCGCGGGAAGCATGCTGTAGAGCGCGTCGACGCCGCTCGCCGCCGAGATGGCGATGGTGAGCACGTAGTCGAGGATGAGGGCCGAGCCCGATACCAGACCCGCGTGCGGGCTGATGAGCTTGGTCGCCACCTTGTAGCCGCCGCCCCCGCTCGGGAACAGCTCGATCACCTGGTTGTAGGCGAGCGAGATGACGAACACCGTGACGGCGGTCGCGAGCGCGAGGTACAGGCCGAGATGCGCGTGCCCGCCGAGCGCCTTGAAGGCCTCTTCCGGGCCGTAGCAGGACGAGGACAGGCCGTCGGCCCCCAGCCCCACCCAGGCGAGAAAAGCGACGAGCGCGATGTGCTGGCGCGTTTTCGGGCTGAGCGGATCGAGCGGCGCGCCGAAGATCTTTCGCCGCAGCTTGTCGAGTGTCGTCATTGTTGTTCGCGCCGGCTTGTCGGGCCCGGGTTTTACGGCCCGTTTATCGCGCAGCCGCCATTCTTTACGTCTTTTTTACGCGATGCAACCTATAGTCCCGCCGCGTATCCCGGGCAAGCTTGATTTGCATCAACTGGCCATTTCAGCCCCGGCGCGGATCGGGTCAGTTCAAACAGCACGGAGATCGACCATGGACCTGCTTTATATAGGGCTGATTGCGGCGTTCATCGCCGTGAGCATCGCGCTCGTGTACGGCTTCGACAAGCTGAGGGGGCGCCAATGAGCTGGATCTATGTCGTCGCCGGCGCCATCGCCGCCGCGATCTTCGTCTACCTCGTCGTTGCATTGCTCGGGCCGGAGAAATTCTAATGACCGCCAATGGATATCTTCAGCTCGCCTTTTACCTCGTCGTTCTGATCGCGCTGGCAAAACCGCTCGGCGCGTACATGGCGGCCATCTACGAGGGCAAGCCGGCGCTCCTGAACCGCTGGGGCGCGCCGCTCGAGCGGCTGATCTACCGGCTCTGCGGCGTAAAGGAGTCGGAGGAGATGAGCTGGACCCGATACGCCCTGGCGTCGCTGTGGTTTACGCTGTTCGGCCTGCTCGCCGTCTACGGCCTGCAGCGGCTGCAGAACACTCTGCCGCTCAATCCCGCCGGCATGGCGGCGGTGTCGCCGGATTCCTCGTTCAATACGGCGATCAGCTTCATCACCAACACCAATTGGCAGGGCTACGGCGGCGAATCGACCATGAGCTATCTCACCCAGATGCTCGCGCTCACCGTGCAGAACTTCGTCTCCGCCGCGCTCGGCATGGCGGTGCTGATCGCGCTGACCCGCGGCCTCGCGCGCCAGTCGGCGCAGACGCTGGGGAATTTCTGGGTGGACCTCGCGCGCGGCACGCTCTACATCCTGCTGCCGCTGTCGTTCATTTTTGCGCTCGTGCTCGTCGCGCAGGGGATGCCGCAGACGCTCTCGGCCTACAAGACCGTGCCGCTCGTCGAATCGGTCGAATACGACAATCCGAAGCTCGACGCCGCGGGCCAGCCGGTCAAGGACGAAAAGGGCAATCCGGTCACCGAGAAGGCGACGCAGAAGGAACAGGTCATCGCCGTCGGCCCGGTCGCCTCGCAGATCGCGATCAAGCAGCTCGGCACCAACGGCGGCGGCTTCTTCAACGTCAACTCGGCGCATCCGTACGAAAATCCGACGCCGCTTTCGAATTTCCTCGAGATGCTCGCCATCCTGCTGATCCCCGCCGCGCTCTGCTACACCTTCGGCGTCATGGTCGGGGACCGACGCCAGGGCTGGGCCATTCTCGCCGCGATGACCATCGTGTTCGTCGCGCTGCTCGCCGTATGCGTCGGCTCGGAGCAGGCCGGCAACCCGGCGCTCGCGAAGCTCGGCGTGGACCAGACCGCGTCAAGCGCTCAGGCCGGCGGCAACATGGAAGGCAAGGAGACGCGCTTCGGCGTGGTGAATTCGGCGCTATGGGCGACCGCGACGACCTCGGCCTCCAACGGCTCGGTGAACTCGATGCACGACTCGTTCACGCCGCTCGGCGGCCTGGTGCCGATGTGGCTAATACAGATCGGCGAGGTGATCTACGGCGGCGTCCATGGGAGGCTTGCGGGGCAAGCTCGAAGTCGATCCTGCGCAGCCGCGGTTCCTGCTTACCGAGGCGGGTGTCGGCTACCGGCTTGCGGCAGAGTAGGCTAGGAGAAACAGTCGCTTGATTTCAGTGGGTTACTGTATAACGCTGGGCCATCGATGTCTCCAAGCAGGCGACTTCGCCCCAACAACTATTTGACAAACATGGAAAGCACCATATACTATTCATATATGAACAAATGTCTGACCCAGCTTCTCGGCAAGTCTCCCGCTCAGGACACAGACAAAGTGATGGGCTCGCTGCTCAAAGCGGCGGACTCGCTGGAGAAGCGCCTGGAAGCCACCTTGGAGCAAGCGGGCCTGTCGGGCCCCAAGTGGATGGCGCTGACACAACTGGTGAAGGCCGGCGAGCCGTTGACCTTGAGCGAGCTCGCCGCGCAGCTCACATGCGTTCGTTCCAATATCACGCAACTTGTCGATCGTCTCGAGGCCGACGGACTTGTCCGCCGAGTGGAGGATCCGCTTGATCGCCGCAGCGTAAGGGCCGCAGTCACGCCGCTCGGCAAGGAGCGTCAGGCCGAAGGAGCGCGACGCGTGGAAGAGGTGCAGAAGGAGCTGACCCAGACGCTTTCCGGTGTCGACTGTCAGGCACTTCAGCGCGCGCTGTCTGTATTCAGCAAATAGATTTTTTTTGTCCGAATAATACATATATGAAAAGTGCAGAGATGAAATTGAATCGGGAGTCTCAACTCGATGGAGACCGAGAGCGCGGCAGGCGGGAGAACACAAGGAGCGCGGCTATTCGGAACCTTCTCCGGCGAGTTCTGTATCTCGCTGCGCTGCTCTTGTTGCCCGGGGCCTTGATCGTGTTGCCGCTGCTTTGGTGGCTCGACCATCGCAGTCGTCGCGACAGCGGGATCACCTTGCCTTGATCGAAACGAAAAATACGGAGACTGAGATGACGACCTTCCTCAAAGCCGCGATGACTTTCGCGCTGTCGCTCACGCTGGCGTTTGCAGCGCCGCTCGCCCTCGCGCAGGAGCTCGCTCCCGATGCGCTGGTCAAGACTATTTCCGAGGACGTGCTCGCCGCGATCAGGCAGGACAAGGACATCCAGGCCGGCAATCCGAAAAAGATCGCGAGCCTCGTCGAGGCGAAGATCCTGCCTCACTTCGATTTTGCGCACACGACCCGCATCGCGATGGGCGCCAACTGGCGGCGCGCGAGCCCCGAGCAGCGCGAGCAGCTCACCCGGGAGTTCAGGACGCTTCTGGTGCGCACCTACTCTCGGGCGCTGGTGAATTACCGCGACCAGGCGATCGAGTTCAAGCCGCTGCGCGCCCAGCCGGGCGATGTCCAGGTCACCGTCAGGTCCGAAGTCAGGCAGGCGGCGGCGCAAGCGGTCTCCTTCGACTACGAGATGGAGAAGACCCCGTCCGGGTGGAAGGTCTACGACGTCAAGATCGGCGGCGCGAGTCTCGCGGCGACCTATCGAGACACTTTCGCCGAAGAAGTCCGCAACCGTGGCATCGACGGCCTGATCAATCTCCTTTCGGAGAAGAACCGCCAGCACAACGCGCGGCCGGCCTCGGTCAATACGTAGCTAGGTCTTCCCGTGTTTAGGACAATTTATTTTTGGCGTCATGTCGAATTCATGCTGGTAGGAACGTCATTGTCGTAGCAGAGCACGATAGAACGCGGGCCTAACACCCGCTCCAACTTGAAAAAAGGGAAACAAGACCATGAAACTCAGGAACTCCTATTTGGCTGTCGTTTCGACGGTGTCGGTCGCGGTAGTCGCGGCGCTGCTCTCCGGCTGCGAGCCCGCCAATTCGCAACCGCGTGGTGGCATGCCGCCCCCCGAAGTCGCGGTCGTCGCGGTTCAGGCGCAATCGCTGCCGGCGACCTTCGAGTACGTCGGCCAGATCGCCGGCTCACGCGAGGTCGAGGTGCGCGCCCGGGTCACGGGCATCGTCTTGAAGCGCAATTACCGCGAGGGCCGGCCCGTCGTGCAGGGGCAATCGATGTTCACCCTCGATCCGGCGCCTTTCGAGGTCGCGGTCGCCCGCGCTGAAGCCGCGCTGGCGAGCGCCGAGGCGAGATTCGCGCAGACCAAGCGCAACAGCGCACGCCTGAAGCCGCTCTTTGAAGCGAAAGCGGCGAGCCAGAAAGATTACGACGACGCGGCTTCCGCGGAACAGATCGCAGAAGCGGATGTGAAGACCGCGCGCGCCAATCTCGCCGGCGCGCGGCTCAACATCGGCTACACGCGCGTCGAAGCGCCGGTCGCCGGCATCGCCGGCCGGGCGCTGCGCTCCGAGGGGAACTATGTGTCCGGGCCGGACGTGCTGCTCACGACGGTATCGCAGATCGATCCGATCTACGTCCTGTTCGGCGTCTCCGACGAGGAGCGCCTGAAGCTCGCCCGCGAGGCCGACGCCGGACGCCTGACGCTCCCCAAGGACGGCCAATTCGAGGTGACCGTGAAGCTCGCAGACGGCAGCGTGCACGGCAAGGCGGGCAAGCTGAACTTCTCCGACGTGCGCGTCTCGGGCAACACCGGCACGAGCGAGGCGCGCGCCGAGCTGCCCAACCCGGGCGGGCTCCTGCATCCGGGCCAGTTCGTGCGCGTGACGCTCAAGGGCGCGCAGCGGCCCGGCGCGATCATGGTTCCGCAGCGCGCGGTGCTCGAGGGACCGAAGGGCAAGTTCGTCTACGTCGTCAACTCCGAGAGCAAGGCCGAGTCGCGGCCGGTCGAGCTGGGCGACTGGCAGGGCAACGCCTGGATCGTCACCGCGGGCCTCAATCCCGGAGACAAGGTGATCGTGGACGGCGTGATGAAAATCGGCCCCGGCGCGCCGGTGTCAGTCGCCGCGGCGCAGGAGGGCGACCAAGCCAAGAGCCCGCCGCAGGCGGTGGGCGAGGGTCCCAAAAGCGGCGAGCCGTCCCTCGCCGTAGCGAAGAAATAGGGGGTCACGATGTTCTCGCGTCTCTTCATCGACCGTCCCATTTTCGCGGCGGTGCTGTCGGTCTTCATCGTGATCGCGGGCCTCGCCGCGATGCGCAATCTGCCGATCGCGCAGTATCCCGAGATCGCGCCGCCGGTGGTCACGGTCACGGCCAACTACCCCGGCGCCTCGGCCACGGTGATCGAGCAGACGGTGGCCGCGCCGCTCGAGAACGCCATCAACGGCGTCGAGCACATGCTCTACATGAGCTCGACCTCCACCTCGAACGGCACGGTGCAGATCCACGTCACCTTCGACATCGGCACCGACGTCGACCGCGCCGCGGTCAACATCAACAACCGCGTGAGACAAGTCGAGCCGCGCCTGCCGCAGGATGTGCGCCGGCTGGGCGTCATCGTGGAAAAGAGCTCCTCGTCGTTCCTGATGGTGGCGGCGTTCTACTCGCCGGAGAGCCGCTACGACAGCCTGTACATCAGCAACTTCGTCGCGATGAACGTGCTCGACGTGGTGAAGCGCATACCCGGCACGACCAACGTGCAGATCTTCGGCGCAAAAGACTACGCGATGCGCATCTGGGTCAGGCCCGACCGCCTCACGCAGCTCAGGCTCACGACGGCGGACCTGGTCGCCGCGCTGAACGAGCAGAACGCGCAGTTCGCGGCTGGCAAGGTCGGCCAGACGCCGACCGGCGGCCCGCAGGAGCTGGTCTACACCGTCACCACCAAGGGGCGGCTCGCCGATCCGCGCGAATTCGAGAACATCATCCTGCGCGCCAATCCGGACGGCTCCACGCTGCGCCTGAAGGACGTCGCCCGCGTCGAGCTCGGCTCGAAGGACTACGACTTCATCGGCCGCGTCAACGGCAAGGAGGCGGTGCTGGTCGGCGTGTTCCTGCAGCCCGGCGCGAACGCGCTCGATGTCTCGAGGGACGTCAAGAAAACGGTGCAGACGCTCTCCGCGCGCTTCCCCGAGGGCCTCACTTACTCGGTGCCCTACGACACCACGCGCTTCGTGGAAGTGTCGATCCGCGAGGTGCTGAAGACGCTCGGCGAGGCGATGCTGCTCGTATTCCTCGTCGTCTTCATCTTCCTGCAGAACTGGCGCGCCACCCTTATCCCGTTCGCCGCGGTGCCGGTGTCGCTGATCGGCACCTTCGCCGGGCTGTACCTGCTCGGCTACTCGATCAACACGCTGACGCTGTTCGGCATGGTTCTCGCGATCGGCATCGTCGTGGACGACGCCATCGTGGTGCTGGAGAACGTCGAGCGCATCATGCACGAGGAGCATCTGGAAGCGCGCGAGGCGGCGGTCAAGGCGATGAAGGAAGTCACCAAGCCGGTCGTCGCCATCGTGCTCGTCCTGTGCGCGGTCTTCGTTCCGATCGCATTTCTCGGCGGCCTCGCCGGGGAGCTCTACCGCCAGTTCGCAGTCACCATCTCGATCGCGGTGGTGATCTCCGGGACGGTGGCGCTCACGCTCACCCCATCCTTGTGCGTGCTGATATTGAGGCGCGAGCACAAGCAGCCGGGGCGTTTCTTCGACTGGTTCAACAACTGGTTCCGGCGGGTCACCGGCCGCTACGCCGACGGCGTGGCCTGGATGCTGCGCCGCGGCGGCATCGGCATGGCGCTCTTTGCCGGGATGGTCGCGCTTGCAGCCGGACTGTGGCGCATCACGCCGGGGAGTCTCGTGCCCGAGGAGGACCAGGGTTGGTTCATCACCGCCGTGATCCTGCCCGACGGGGCGACGCTCGAACGCACCGACCGCGTGGTGGCCGAAGTCGTGGAGGCGATCCGTTCCAACCCGGCCAACGAAAACGCGATCGCGTTCACCGGGTTCGATTTCATCGGCGGCGGCTACCGCAACAATGCGGCGACGATCTTCGTCACGCAAAAAGACTGGGACGACCGGTCGGTGACGGCATCGCAGCTGGTCGGCGAGGTCTTCATGAAGACCGCGCGAATCAAGGAAGCCCTGGTGCTCGCTTTCGCGCCGCCGCCGATTTTCGGCCTGGGAACGGCGGGCGGATTCGAGTTCTATATCCAGAACCACGGCGAGGGCGGCCCGCAGCGCACCGCCGAGGTGCTGCAGCAGTTCCTCGCGCACGCCGGCAAGGAGCCGAAGCTCGCCTTTGTCAACACTTTCTGGCGCGCCAACGTGCCGCAGCTCTATGTCGATCTCGACCGCGACAAGGTCAAGGCGCTCGGCGTGCCGATCGACGATCTGTACGGCACGCTCGCGGCTACCGCCGGCACCTACTACGTCAACGACTTCAACAAGTACGGCCGCACCTGGCAGGTGCTGATGTCGGCCGAGCCCGCCTACCGCAAGCGGCCCGACTCGATCGGCGAGATCTACGTCCGCTCCGCGAGAGGCGAGATGGTGCCGCTCAATGCCCTGGCCAGCGTCCGCTACTCCTCCGGCCCCGATTCACTCGACCGCTTCAACAACCTGCCGGCGGTGAAGCTGATCGGCCGGGGCGCGCCCGGCGTTTCTTCCGGACAGGCGATCCAGGTGGTCGAGAAAATCGCCGCCGAGGCGCTGCCGCCCGATTTCAGCTACGACTGGAGCGGCGCCTCGTTCCAGGAGAAGCGCTCGAGCGGCACCGCGGGCGTAGCGCTCGGGCTCGCGGTGCTCATGGTGTTCCTGATCCTCGCCGCGCAGTACGAGAAATGGTCGCTGCCGCTCTCGGTGCTGCTCGCGCTGCCGTTCGGCACCTTCGGCGCGCTGGCCGCGGTGTGGCTGCGCGGATTCACCAACGACGTGTATTTCCAGATCGGGCTGGTGACGCTCCTCGGTCTCGCGGCCAAGAACGCGATCCTGATCGTCGAGTACGCGGTGCTCAAGCACCACGAGGGGCTGTCGACCTCGGCGGCGGCGCTCGAGGCCGCGCGGCTGCGCTTCCGGCCGATATTGATGACTTCGCTCGCCTTCATCCTCGGCGTGCTGCCGCTCGCGATCTCGGTCGGCGCCGGCGCCGGCGCGCGCCGCTCGGTCGGCACCGGCGTCATGGGCGGGATGATAGCGGCGACGTTTCTCGCGATCTTCTTCGTGCCGCTGTTCTTCAGGCTCATCACCGACCGCAAGCTCTCGGAGAAGCGCACCGCCGCCGAGCTCCGGGAGGAGGCCGAGCGCGAGCGGGAACGCGCGCGCAAGGTGGCCGATGTTCCTCACCATGCACGGCTCGGCACGGAGGACGGCCATGCATAAGCCCTCAATTGCCGCTCTCGGTTTGGCCGCGTTGCTCACCGGCTGCACGGGTCTGAATCCCGACTACACTCGGCCCGCGGTCGATCTTCCGCAAGCCTGGCGCGACGCGCCGACAGAGGGCGTGCGCGCGCAGGAGGCGCCCTGGTGGAAGGTTTACGGCGATCCGGTGCTCGACCGTCTGATCGAGGAAGCGCTTGCCAACAACGCGAGCGTGATGCTCGCGCTCGCGCGCGTGGATGAAGCGCGCGCGGCGCTCGGCGCGACTTCCGCCGAGCAGTTGCCCTACGTGACGGGCAGCGTGAACCGCAACCGCACGCGCCTGTCGCAGCGCGGTGCGACGCCGTTGCCGCCGGGCTTCGATCCGGAGCACAACGACACCCGGGTGTCCGCGGACGTCTCCTACGAGATCGACCTGTGGGGCCGGCTGCGCAATGCGACCCAGGCTGCGCGCGCCGAGCTGCTCGCCACCGAAGCCGCGGGCGAGACGGTGCGCATCGCTTTGACGTCCGACGTGGCGCAGGCCTATTTCGCGCTGCGCGCCCTGGATGCGCAACTCACCGCCACCCGGCGCTCGCTCGCCACCCGCACCGAAGCGTTGGAGCTGCAGAAAAAGCGCGCCCAGCTCGGCGACATCTCCGAGTACGACTACCGCCAGCTCGAGGCCGATGTCGCGGCCGAGCGCGCGCAGGTGCCGGTGCTCGAGCAACAGCGCGCGCAGCAGGAAAACGCGCTCGCGGTGCTGCTCGGCAGGAGCCCCAGGGCGATTTACGAGGGCGCGCTCGAGGCGGGCGCCCGCGTAGCGGTCGCACGCGCAGCTTATCTTCCGAGGATTTCGCTCACCGGCTCTCTCGGCAGCGAGAGCGTCGCGTTGAGCGACCTCTTCACCGGGCCGGCCGGCATCTGGCAGGCCGCGATCGCCGTCAGCCAGCCGATTTACGGCGGCGGGCGCTTCGACGCGCATTCCGCGAAGTGCGCAACGCGCTCATCGCGCAGGCCAAGGCGCGCGAGCGGCTCGCGGCCGAGGGCGATCGCGTGGCGGCGCTGAGGACGACGCTGCGGTTTGCGCGCCTGCGCTACGTGAACGGCATGACAAGCCAGCTCGAAGTTCTCGACGCCGAGAGAAACCTGCTCGCCGCCGAGCAGAACCGCATCGACGCGCTGCGCGCGCAGCGCGCGGCGATCGCGGATCTGTTCAAGGCGCTGGGCGGGGTGTGGTCGTAGACGAGATTCGCAGCGCATTCAACGTGAAGCCGAACCCAAAAACCGATTCGCTCCCGATGCGTCCATCCCCAGGCGGGGACGACTCGGCGGGCAAGGCATCCACCGATCGCATCATGGGCGTGACCACCTCCGCCTTTCAATTCAGGGCGGCTCGTTGAGCGCATGAAGTTGAGAGATCTTCGTAAGCGGGAAGCAAGCGGTGGTGCACAGGAAACTTCCAGGAGGGTTGTTCGCTTCGGCGATTGCCGGGTTTTTCATGGGCTTCGCGTTGCTCTTCAGCGCACCGTCTTACGCGCTGGATGAAACCAAGGTCGATCTGCGATTGTCAGTGTCCGATGACTTCTATTTCGCACCGGGCTCCGTGGTGATTGCCGGGCGCTATGGCGGCGCCTGGGGCGCGAGGCTTGGATTCTGGGCGCGCGACTCCCATGTCGAGCCGCGGGCGCCCAATAAGTTTGCCGGCGTCGATTACGTATGGACTTACTCGAAGTGGCGACCGGGGTTCGGAGTGGTCTGGATCGACCAGACGAACGATCTCAACGGCACTCACTGGGATTTCGACATCTCGCTCGGCTATGATCTGTCGAGCCGCGTTTTCGTCGAATACCGGCATCACTCCCACGGAAAGAATCTCGGAATCCACAGAGACGCCCCGAACCACGGCTGGAACCTCATCGGCTTCGGTCTTATCTTTTGAGCGTTTTGCGAGACGGTCGTGAACGCCCGATTGTTTCGCCTGTCCAAAATCTCCTTTGCCTTCTTTCCCATGGAACTCCGACTGCATCGCGCTGCCGCAGTAACGATCGCCGCGCTCGCCGCGGGCTGCGTGAGCTACGCCGGGCTTGCGCCGCGCTCCAGTCCCGGCGATCCGAACGCGCTTTCGGCGGAGCGCTCGCTCGCAGGCGCGAAGCTCTCGCCCGCCGCATGGCCCGCGTCCGACTGGTGGAAGCGCTTCGGCGACCCGCAGCTCGACGCGCTCATCGATGAAGCGCTCGCCGGCAGCCCAAGCATGGGCGCGGCGCGCGCGCGGCTCGACAAGGCCGTGGCGCTCGCGCAAGCGGCCGGCGCCGCGCGCGCGCCGCAGGTGAGCGCCGGCGCCGACAGCACGCGACAGCGCTTCTCGGAGAACGGCGTTTTCCCGCCGCCGATCGCCGGCTCATGGTTCACGCAAAGCCAGCTCGCGCTCAGCTTCGGCTACGAGCTCGACCTGTGGGGCAAAAACCGCGCCGCGTACGATGCCGCGCTCGGCGAGGCGCGGGCTGCCGAAGTGGATGCTTTCGCTTCGAGGCTGCTCGTCTCCTCGGGAATCGCCCGTGTCTACGTGCAGCTTGCGCGCGCTTTCGACCAGCTCGACCTCGCGAAGAGAACGCTCGAGCAGCGCCAGTCGATCTACGATCTCACCCGCCAGCGCGTCGCCGCGGGGCTCGACTCCAGAGTAGAGCTCAAGCAGGTCGAGACTTCGATTCCGGCCGCGCGCGGGCGGATCGTTCAGCTCGAGGAAGAAATCGCGCTCGCGCGCAACCAGCTTGCGGCACTCGCCGGCAAGGGTCCCGACCTGGGCCTTGCAATCGAGAGGCCGAATGCGAAGAGCGTCCCCATCGCGCTGCCCGCGGCGTTGCCCGCCGATCTGATCGGCAGGCGGCCGGAGGTGGTGGCACAGCGCTGGCGCGTCGAGGCCGCGCGCCGCGATATCGACTCTGCTAAAGCGCAGTTCTATCCGAACGTGAATCT
>WNFH01003006.1_pt1 | contig 11866 bp, 11 predicted proteins | sample 5400411 | NCBI WGS metagenome assembly WNFH01 (sample SAMN13153347, study PRJNA577476) | soil metagenome | isolation source: 200 cm saprolite under Douglas fir tree site 2 hole 3 | place: USA:California | collected 2015-04-18
GCCGATCCGATAGGCCGCTCCATTGCTCATCCGGCGGGGATGAGCGCCCCGCGAAAGTTCCTCCCGAGTTTTCCTCAGCCCCCGTGAATTCCAAGTGATATTTGTCCCCGACTACCGTTAGAATCAGGCCGTCGCCACTTTTCCAAATGAAAAAAGTCATCATCGCGGTCGGCAGCAAGCGCGGCCCAAAGCTCAACGCGGTCACGGAAGCGCTCCACGCGTTTTCATCTGTTCTTGCCCAAGATGCTGAATTCGAAGTTGTCGGCGCGGAAGTGGAGAGCGGAGTCAGCCACACGCCGGCGTCGCGCGGCGAATTAATGCGCGGGGCCCGCCAGCGCGCGGAAGGGCTGATGGAGATTGCTCGCGCGAGCGGGTCCGCCTGGCAATACTTCGTCGGCCTGGAAGGCGGGCTCGATGTCGTGCAGGAGGACTCCGCAGCGGACGAAATTCCAAATCATTCCGCATTGCCGCAGAACGGGCATCGCCGCGTCTTCCTGGAGAGCTGGGCCTATGTTTCAGACGGCGCACGGGGCCACTTCGGCCGCTCCGGAAGCATCGAGCTGCCGGAAGCGTTGGCTCACGAAGTTCTCGAAAACGGCGTAGAGTTAGCCGTAGCGATCGACCGCTTCGCCGGAGCTGTTGGCATCCGCGATGCCCAGGGCGCCTGGGGCGTGCTCTCGAACAATTTCATCTCGCGGCAGGAGGCGTTTCGCGTCGCCGTGGTTGCGGCCTTCGCGCCGTTCTATAATGCAAAGATGTATCGCGCGGCGGCCGCCGGCGCATCAAATATATTATGGTAAATGCGCCGCAGACATGGACTCGCATGATTCAGGATCGAATTTCTTCACTGAATACTGCGAGCTGATTACTGACAGGTGCTTTTAGGGAGCGACCGTGGACATCGTCAAAGGCAACATGGGCTGGATCGAAGTCGTCGTCGGCCCGATGTTTTCCGGCAAGAGCGAGGAGCTGATCCGCCGTCTGCGCCGCGCGGAGATCGCACGCCAGCGCGTGCAGATCTTCAAGCCCGCCATCGACGAGCGGTACGCCGCCAACGAAATCGTCTCCCATTCGGGCCTCGGCATCCCCTCGGATAACGTGTTCAAAGCCGCGGAGATCATGGAGAAACTGTCGCCGCGCACGGAAGTCATCGGCATCGACGAAGCGCAATTCCTTGGCGACGAGGTAGTCGATGTTTGCACCAAGCTCGCCAATCTCGGCAAACGCGTCATTGTTGCCGGCCTGGATACCGATTATCGCGGCCGCCCGTTCGAACCCATGCCGCGCCTCCTCGCCATCGCCGAAGAAATCACCAAACTTCTCGCCATCTGCGTCCGCTGCGGCAATCCCGCGGTTCACACCCAGCGCCTTGTCGAAAGCGAAGAATTGATCGTTGTCGGCGCCATGGGCGCCTACGAAGCCCGCTGCCGCCGCTGCTTTGAACCCAATCCTGCCCTCGCCCAGGAAAAGAAGGACGGCCCGCAACTCATCGCCCGCAACCGCGCCGCTTCCGCCGGTAGCTGACGCCCGCATCTTTCGAAGAGTGCGGCTCTCCGCTCCAGCGCCGGTACGCGCGTCATTGCCTTTCTATGGACACTTGCCTGGGTCATTCCTTGAGGTGGCCGTCCTAATCCGTCACACTGGCTCGAACGAAAATCCCCCTGAATCGAGCAGCTCGCGCACATGATCATCGAATCCAAAGCACCGACCCGCGTAGACTTCGCCGGCAGCACGCTCGACATTTGGCCGCTCTATCTCTTTCATCCGGGCGCGGTCACACTGAACGCCGCGATTTCTCTTTACGCCTCATGTATTATCGAAACGCATCCCAGCAGTGACAACCGCATCAAGCTGGTTTCCCGCGACATCAAATGCGAAGAAAGCTTCGCCTCCTTCGCCGCCCTAGTGAAAGCCAAACGCTACCGCCTCCCGCTCCTCGCGGAAATCACCAAGTTCTTCCAACCGCTGGGTGGTTTCACCCTCACCACCGATTCGGAAGCTCCCGCAGGGGCAGGCATCGGCGGCTCCAGCGCCATGGCGGTGGCCATTTGTGCCGCACTCGACCGCTTCACCGGAGCGGGCATGAGCAAAGTCGACTGGATCCACATCAGCCGCGACGCCGAAGCCATCGTCATCAACGTTCCCACGGGAACGCAGGATCATTACCCTCCGGCGTTCGGCGGCGCCGCCGCCATCGAGCTTCCGCCCGGCGGAGAGCATCGCGTCGAATTGCGCGTCAATCTCGACGAGCTCGAGCGCCGCGTGATGGTCTGCTACACCGGCAAGCCGCGCCAGCACGGCATCAACAACTGGGAGGTTTTCAAGGCCCAAATCGGTGGCAAGCGCCCCGTGCAAAAAAGCCTCGAGCGCATCTCTGAAGTTGCCCAGGAAATGCGCGTGGCGCTGGAAAAACCCGACTGGCCCGAAGTCGGCCGCTTGATGCGCGAAGAGTGGTCCTTCCGCAAGCGAAATTTGCCGACCATCTCGACGAAGACCATCGATCGCGTTATCGAAAACGCCCGCCGCAACGGCGCATTGGCCGGCAAGGTTTGTGGAGCAGGTGGCGGCGGCTGCGTGGTCCTCTTGGTCGATCCGGACGCCCGCGCACGAGTGGAAACATCCATTCGCCAGGCTGGAGCCGAAGTTCTGCCCATGACCATCGACCGCCAGGGTGTTCAAGTTGTCTCCCGCTAAAGAGTTGGCGCGAATCCCCGTACGGTAGTACAGTTCCACATCAATCGAGGACAGGTAAGCGAACGGTGTCCGCTTTCAAGCGAGGCACCTGTTCAGGGGCTTTCTGGCATCGTAGAATAGGGCAGTCGGGCCCGGGCACGTCTGGGTCCGCCGTGCATATGTCCAACTGGCTCACCTTATCGCTGGCGCTTTTGCTCTTGGCTGATGCGGACGTTCCACGCATCAACAGTCTTCGTCCTCCCGCGAACCCTGCGCCCAGTTTTCCTTCCAACGAGGAGATTCCCCTCTTCCCGAATGCCGGCGCATCCTCAGACAGCGCGCAATCCCAGGGCGAGTCCACCTCCAAGACCACGCCGCCTGCGAAGAACGCCACGCTTCAGGAAACTTCCAAGCTGACTCTGATCCGCTTCGTCTCCGGAGAATTTGCCAAGGCCATCAAGACCCTTCCCGCCGGCAAAGAAGGTTTTCACCTCAGCGTTGGCAAGCCTTTGCAGACCGATCTGCTGGATCGCGCCGTGGCCTCGCACGGCCCGGCGATCAATAGCGGCGACAACGTGCAGATCACCAAGCTGGAGTTTCACGACCGTCAGATCGTCGTGGATGTGAACGGCGGCGGGCGCGGAAGGAAGCATTGGCGCGACCATATCCAAGTCGGCTTTGGGGGCGGCGGTTATCCCGGGATGCAGCCCGCCTCGGCGCAGGATCAGGGCCCGCCGGGAGTCCAGCCTGGCATGGGCAGCACCATTTTCCTGGAATTCGGCAAGCCGCTGCCGGACCTCACCCCGGACGAATTGAAACAGCTCCTTGCGCCCTTTCTGAACTTTGCTAAAGAGCGTTCCGCTGCCGTGCAGTGGTTCGACACATTGCCTCCGGAAATGAAGAAGGCCATTCAGGACCGTCGGCCCATGGTGGGCATGGACCGCGAGGAACTCGTCGCCGCAATCGGCAAGCCCGACCACAAAGTGCGCGAGCGCGATTCCGACGGCAACGACATCGAAGACTGGATTTACGGCCAGCCCCCCTCGAAGACCGTCTTCGTCCGCTTCCAGGGCGACCACGTCACCTCGATCAAGCAGTTTCCGCAGTAAATAAGTGCCCGTTGCTCACGCCGATTGAAGCCGTTTGGTGGTAATATTTGAGACAACAGATGTTAATACTCACTGGAGTTTAGGATGCCCAAGAAACGAAAAGTCAGTGCCAGCAAGACAGCGGAGAAACTTGCCGCAATGGCCCTGAAGCACCTTTCGCAGTACTCCGAGGAAGAGCAGGAAGAGCGAATCAGCAGGGCGGAAAAGACAGTGGCTACCTTCGTTCGCGCTGGTACTTCTCGTACTCTCTCATCCACTCCTCGTACTCGGCAGACCCGGGTTTCTTCCCGAGGTCGATGAGGACTTGCTGGAAGAGCCCTCGGTTTCCTCTATGCAGTGCCGTCATCATCATAGATTTCAGGCGTCGAAGTTTCTCTTTCTCCGCCGAATGCTTGGGTCGGCGCCCGCGCTCCATTTCCTCTTCTCTGATCTTGTCGATTGCGTTTTCGTCAGACACGGGCCAATTCTAATTCAAGATTTATATTATTTTAAGCATTATATAACGTCATTTGTTAGCTGAGGCATTTGTTCACTCTCTTGTCCGGACCTGAAGGATTCCGTTAATCTCTCGGCTCCGTGGCAGGAGGCCACTCCAGCACGATAATCCTTCCATCGGATTCGCGTTCTAACGTTGGCGCATAGAGGCCGAGCTGCCGCCTTCTCCACCACGTCCCCTGCGCACGCTTTTCAGCGGACGTTGTGAACCAATATTGCCAGATCACGCAGCGCACCTGCCGCGGCGGAGCATGCGGAAATGGATTCCCCGAAAAAAGCAACAGCACATCCGCATCGCCACGCAGCAAACTCTGTTCCGTACGGACGACGATGGGTTCCTGCCGCCACGAACTCAGCGACGCAAACCACAAATTCCAATCGAACCGCGGCTGATACGGCGCGTAAATCGCCGGCGGCTTGTTCGGATCTTGCGGCTTGAACCGGAACGGATAGATTAGCCAGGTTTGTCCATCGTCTGAACCTTGGAATTCGATTTCGTAGCGCCCCCGCGTCATCATCGCGAATAGTCCATAGCGGTTCGCGATGCGAAACGGCTCCAGCAGTGAGACCGGCGTCGGCGGTAGCGGCCATGGCCTGACCATCCACACCAACTGCGCCAGGGTTGCATAGAAAATCCACGCGAGCATCACTGCTGTCACCGCGAGCTTCAGCGCCGAGAATTGCGCACGAATTTTCATTCGCCGCTTCTCTTCGCGAGTCGGAGCGCCAAGTGGCTTGGCCTCTTTGGTGGCGAGGTAACTCTTTTTCATGAATCGCGGCAACCAAGGCAGCACGAACTGATCGTCGAGCAGCAAAATCCCCAGCGCCAGCACCAAGTAATTCAGGAACGTGTAGTTTGCCGAAAGAATGATTGCGATCTGCCACGGCGTGATGATAAGAAAGCACAAAATGCGCAGTCGCCTCGGTAGAAACATCATCCACGCAAGTCCGAGTTCCAGCGCCAGCGTTCCAAACGCCGTCGCTGCATGAATCCAGTGCGGCCAGTGCTGCATGTACCAGCCAATCCACGTCGGCAGCGGACCGTTCTGGTAATACTCGTCCAGCGCCGTAAAATTGCGCCACTGCGGGTCGCCACCCATGATCTTCGCAACCCCCGACTCGAAGTAAATCCGGAAACATTCCCACACCAGCAGGAACAAGCTCGCGCGCGAAGGTCTGCTTTCTTCGCCCCAACCCGGCCGGAATCCTGCCGGCGCGAAATACATCGCGATGAATCCGGCCTCCAGCAACATTCCATCGGACTGATAACCGGAAAAATCCTGCGCCGCGCTCACGAACGAGAGAAAGCACACGAAACAAACCCCCAGCATGCCGCGCGGCCAAAAATTCAAAACCAGCAGCAGCGAAGCGATCATTCCCACCCAACAAATTCCGATGAGCGTGTGCGCGCCGCTCGAAAACCACAGCAGCGTAGGCGCATACCAGTACGCCACATGCCCGAATCGTTCGGCCAGCGCTTGCAGGTATTCCCCCGCCGGCAGAATCCCGTGCGGCCCAATCAATCCGCGAATTTGGAAGACCAGTGAGAAAAATGCCGAGTAATAAATCAGCCCCAGCGCCCGCAAGAAGATCCAGCGGGGAAGCAGGCGGCCCGAAGCTCCGCGCTCCGAATCAAACAGCCAGCGCAGGACAGATGCAGGTGTCCACTCCATAATCGATGGCCATTATAACGGCTAATTTTCCATCTGTTTCTCCGCGCGTTGACTTTTGTCCCCGCAACCCCTAGCATTTTCTGATGGCCTGCGGCTGTCATTCCCTTCTGCACTGCCGCAATTTCGAACACTCCATCGGAGGAAGTAATGCCCATCAAGGTTGGCATCAACGGCTTTGGCCGCATCGGTCGCAACATCATGCGCACCGCGCTAGACGACAAGGACATCCAATTCGTCGCCGTCAACGACGTCACCGACGCGAAAACTCTCGCGCACCTTTTGAAGTACGACTCCGTTCTCGGCAATCTCCCGCACAAGGTGACGCATACCGATGACACCATCGCCGTGGAAGGGAAGAGCTTCAAGGTTTTCAAGACCAAGGATCCCGCCGAAATCGATTGGGCTTCTGTCGGCGCTGATATCGTCGTCGAATCCACCGGCCTTTTCACCAAAGGCGCCGACGCCAAGAAGCATCTCCGCGCGCCTGTGAAAAAAGTCATCATCTCTGCCCCCGCCGATGGCCCCGATGCCACCTTCGTCCTTGGCGTGAATGACAAGACTTACAATCCAGCCGCGCACCACGTCATTTCCAACGCTTCTTGCACCACCAACTGCCTCGCGCCCGTCGCCAAAGTTCTCCAGGAAACTTTCGGCATCCACAGCGGCACCATGACCACCATTCACTCTTATACGAACGATCAAAAGTTGCTCGACCTGCCGCACAAGGACCTGCGCCGCGCCCGTGCCGCCGCCATCAACATGATTCCCAGTTCGACCGGCGCCGCCAAAGCGCTGCATCTCGTCATTCCCGAATTGAAGGGCAAGCTCGACGGCTACGCCATGCGCGTCCCCACGCCCAACGTCAGCGTCGTCGACCTCACTGTTTTCGTTGACAAGCCCGCCACAAAGGAATCCGTAAACGCCGCACTGAAAGCCGCCGCCAACGGCCCCATGAAGGGCATCCTTGCCTACACCGAAGAGGAACTGGTCTCCGCCGACTTCAAAGGCAATTCGAACTCCTCCATCGTCGATTCCGAATACACTAAAGTCGTCGGCGACCGCTGCGTAAAAGTTCTGGCCTGGTACGACAACGAGTGGGGCTACTCCTGCCGCTGTCGCGACCTCATCAAGCTCCTGGCAAGCAAGTTCTAGTTGTAGGGGCGGGGCTTGCCCCGCCCGCTCTTTTCACAACCACGAATCTCGAATCACCGAACACGACGCCATGAACAAACTCACCATCATCGATCTCGACCTCCGCGGCAAGCGCGTGTTCATCCGCGTAGACTTCAACGTCCCGCTCAAGGACGGTGTCATCACCGACGACACGCGCATTCGCGAATCGCTCCCCACGCTCCGCCTCGCCATGCAAAAAGGCGGCCGCCTGGTACTCGCTTCGCATCTCGGCCGTCCCAAGGGCGGTCCCGACGCAAAATATTCCCTCCTGCCAGTCGCCAAAAAGCTGGAACAACTCCTCGGCCAGCTCGTTCGATTTTCTTCCGATTGTGTTGGGCCTGTCCCCGAGTCAAAGAGCAAGTCCCTAGCCGACGGCGAAATCCTCCTGCTCGAAAACGTCCGCTTCCATCCCGAAGAAGAAAAAAACGACGAAGCCTTCTCCAAGCAGCTCGCCGCCCTCTGCGACGGTCTTTTCATCTGTGACGCCTTCGGCTCCGCGCATCGCGCGCACGCTTCCGTAGTCGGCATCACCCGTTTCGTCAAGCAATCCGCCGCCGGCCTGCTCATGGAAAAAGAATTGGCCTATCTCGGCAAGGCCGTCACCAACCCCACGCGCCCCTTTGTCGCGATTCTTGGCGGCGCCAAGGTCAGCGACAAAATCGAAGTCGTCGAAAACCTCATGAACATCGCCGACGCCATGCTCATCGGCGGCGGCATGGCCTACACTTTTCTCAAAGCCGAAGGCCAGCCCATCGGCAAGTCGCTCGTCGAAGACGACAAGCTCGACCTCGCCAAGCGCCTCCGCGCCGAAGCCCAGCAAAAAAAATTTGCTCTGCTTCTTCCCGTCGATCACGTCATCAGCGCCGAATTCAAACCCGACACCCCCACGCAAACCGTTTCGGTTTCTGCTACGCCCGACGGCTGGATGGGCCTCGACATCGGCCCCAAAACCATCGACACCTTTCGCCAGAAAATTGCCGCCGCCAAGACCATCGTCTGGAACGGCCCCATGGGCGTATTCGAAATGCCCGCGTTCGCCAACGGCACCCTCGAAATCGCCAAAGCCGTAGCCGCCGCTACCAGCACTGGCGCAACTTCCATCGTCGGCGGCGGTGACTCCGTAGCCGCTGTCCACCAATCCGGCGTAGCCGACAAAATTTCCCACATCTCCACTGGAGGCGGCGCCTCCCTCGAATTCCTGGGCGGACGCAGACTCCCCGGCGTCGAAGCCCTAACCGAAAAATGACCCCCGCTCTTCTCTGCGAACTCTGCGCTCGACGCCTGCCCCGGCCGGGTCGGGGCGTGCTCTGTGTTAAATCTTTTCTTTTTCCGGAGGTTCTGACATGCGACGCCGCGTAATCGCCGGCAACTGGAAAATGTACAAAACGCTAGTGGACACTCGCGCGTTTTTCTCTTCGTTCCTCCCGCTCGTTTCAAACGCCAAGCATTGCGACATAGTAGTCGCCCCCCCGTTCACGGCCATAGCTACTGCCGTCGACGCCGCAAAAGGTTCGAACGTCGCCATCGCCGGCCAAAACGTCTCCTGGAGCAAGGAAGGCGCCTTCACCGGCGAAGTTTCCGCCCCCATGCTTGCCGAAGCGGGCTGCCGCTACGTTATCGTCGGCCACTCCGAGCGCCGCCAGCTTTTTCGCGAGACCGATGACAATGTCGCCAAGAAATCCCTGATGGCCCTGTCCAGCGGCCTCACTCCGATTGTTTGCGTAGGTGAAACACAAGAAGATCGCGACGCCGGCCTCGCCGAACAGGTGCTCAGCCGCCAATTCAACGGTGGCCCCGGCGCGTTGACCCCGGAGGAGTTCTCCCGTATTCTGGTTGCTTACGAACCCGTTTGGGCCATCGGCACGGGCCGCACCGCGACCCCGGAAATTGCCGCCGAAGCCCATAGCATTCTCCGGCGATGCGCAGGTGAGAGATTTTCCGTCAACCTCGCCTCCGCCCTGCGGATTCTCTACGGTGGCAGCGTCAAACCCGACAACATTCAGGGTTTGATGGCCCAGGAAGAATTGGACGGCGCGCTCGTAGGCGGAGCAAGCCTTGACCCGAAATCGTTCGCCGCGCTGGTGAATTTTAAGTAGCGCCGGCATCTTGCCGGCCCCTGGTTTTGGGGCTTGCGCACTGTTGTTTGGAATTTGCCACGGTTTGGCCGGGAGGCCGGCTTTCTGTTGCGTTAAAGGCTCATTGGTTATAGCGGCGATTTTAACCCGCGATCCTTAGATCTTAAGTGAGGTTTTCAAAATGCCAGGTTGGATGAAGTGGATCGTCGCGCTGCTGATCGGCGCGGGAATTATCGTGCTGGGTTGGAAACTGGCCGATTCGCGCTGGTTTTTCTGGTTGTTGCCAACATTTTTCATTGCCAATTGTTTTGTGTTGATTGTGGTCGTGTTGCTCCAAAGCGGCAAAGCCGCCGACCTCGCCGGAGCCTTCGGCGGCGCTGGCAGCCAGACGGCCTTCGGTCCCCGCGGCGCAGCCAACGTCCTCTCCAAAGCCACCACCTGGTGCGCTGTGATGTTCATGCTGTGCGCCATGACCATGGTCCTGCGCACCGACAAGGCCGTCGGCCAGGGCAGTTCCATCCTCGAACGAGTTTCGCAACCCGCGCCAAAGCCCGCACCCGCGAAGACCCCGGCGGCTCCCGCGACCACCCCTGCAACAACCCCAGCCGCCCCCGCGACGACACCCGCAACCACTCCTGCGACGGCACCCGCAACAACGCCATCCGCGCCGGAATCCAACTCGAAACCCGCTTCTCCGCCTCCCGCAGCGTCGCAGCCAGCTCCGGCTCCAGCGAAGAAACCCTAACGGGGTTTGGCACGGGCAGCTTGGAATCTACGGATGGGGTACGGCGGCGTGACGAACGAATTGTCCTGCGTAAAATTTGGTGCGGTCGAGAGGACTCGAACCTCCACGCCTTGCGGCGCTAGCACCTCAAGCTAGTGCGTCTGCCAGTTCCGCCACGACCGCGATGACTTCCATCGTAAAGGCAACGGAGGAACCTGTCAAACGAGTGGCCGGAAAGATAGCTCGAAACAAAAGCGATTGCTTTATAAGCCATTCCCGCTTTGTCATCCCGAGCGTAGCGAGGGATCTGCTTTCTCTCCGCCCTTCCTTCGCGTTTCCAATTTCTAGTTTCTAGTTTCTGATTTCTAGTTTCTGATTTCGAGTTTCTAGTTTCTGCCTTCTAGTTTCTAGTTTGGTTCTCTCCCCCGCCGTGCGGCAAAACGCCTCTTGGTCTCGCGGTGAGCGAGCCCTGAAAAAAAACCCGCTCTTCTCCGGCTCCTTGCCTCCGGTTCCGACTTTTTTCACCGAGACTTCCCCAGACTGAAAAGGGTCGACTCACACGCAGATAGGGTATATTCACAGATAATCTTAAACGGTTAGATTTCATGAGAAGTCCAAGCGCTCAACTAAAGAACAAATATCCTGCGGCCGCAGGATAGGAGTTACGCCACATGGCCGATGAAGCATACTTGAATGAGCTGATGGTCCAAGAAACCGACCCAGTGGCGCGGGCACTCCTAGAGCAATTCGCTAAGATCCTTCGCGACCAGAATGTTAACGCCGTCGACTACCCCTCACGGGTGCGGACGATAATGGACCTGCTATTCAGAGAATTAACCAATGCGCTTAATCACGCTAACCGTCCGTAATTTTAGAGGCTTTGGACCGCGTGATGCGGCGATTAACCTTGCTGCGGACCTCGTGCTCATGTTCGGGCCCAATGCGTACGGCAAAACAAGTTTAGCGGAAGCAATTGAGTGGCTCTTCTACGGGACTACGCGGCGGCGCCAACGCGGCGAGGGCTACAGCAAGAACGAATATGATGGCTGCTTCCCGAACGTCCACGGTGGGATCCCCGTAGAAGTGTCTGCCCGAATCCGCACAGTTGGCGGGATCGAGCATACGATAACCCGCCGAATCATCAACTCCGCCATAGGTGAAACTTCCGAAACGTTCATCGACGGGAATCCTGCACCCTTTAAGAACCTTGGCTTGGTTGACCTGGACGCAGTTCATCCGGTTGTCGCGCAGCATGATCTACAGTCTTTCATACACAGCCGTCCCAAAGAACGCCGCGACATGATTAGCGCCGCCTTTGGCCTTGAAGAACTCACAGCACTAAAGACAGCGCTTGACGGCGCACGCAAATCTTTCAATGCCACCCCGCCGCCGGGAGTGGAACAGGCAAGAGCACAACTTCGCTCACTCGCGACGGTTCTGACCTCTTTGCCCGAAACGAAAGCGCTTGGACTACGCTGGCAGAAGACTGCCGTCGAAGTGAAGCGGGAGGACGATCCCAAAGCGCTAAAAAGCGCAGGGCAGAGACTGGCTAACAGCAAAGCTGAAGACGTGGAGACCTTGCTCGACGAGCTCCGTGTTCGCAGACAGCGGCTCAGCCAAACAGTATTTGACACGACTAAGCTACTGCCCTCCGCAGATGTGGCAGCGACGGTAAGGCGCCTAACGGCTGAACGGACTACCTTAGCTGAGGCTTGCAATGCCTTATCCGAGGCCATCGGCAATGCGGTTGCGACTGCGGCGGCAGCTTACTCAACCGCACTCCTGCAGTTCTGGGAAACAGGGTTGGGATTTCCGGCTGAAGCCGATTCATGTCCCATGTGCGAGGAACAAACCTTGACCACTGGCAAGCGCAGCGCACTTCAGTCGCGCCTCAGCGCAGCCCGGGCGACGCTTACTGGAAATCAACAGGTCACCGCTGCAACC
>WNFH01003008.1_pt1 | contig 11864 bp, 10 predicted proteins | sample 5400411 | NCBI WGS metagenome assembly WNFH01 (sample SAMN13153347, study PRJNA577476) | soil metagenome | isolation source: 200 cm saprolite under Douglas fir tree site 2 hole 3 | place: USA:California | collected 2015-04-18
CTTGGCAACAGCATTCGATTAGCACTGGCAACCACGGCAGTTTGTGGATTGATCGGCGTCCCTGCGGGAATCCTGTTCGCGAAGTCCGACCTGCCACTGCGTTCCGGATTTATGTGGTTGCTCACAGTGCCATTCGTGTTGCCGCCGTATTTTATCGCGCTGGGCTGGAGTCGCGTCGTCGCACATCTTGGACCGACGTCATCGGACTGGCTCTTCGGATTCACCGGATGCGTCCTCGTGCTTTCGTCGGTCTTCCTTCCCATCACCATGCTCTTGACGTTTGCGTCGTCGTCCAATGTCGATCGCCGTCTAGAGGAGGCGGCCCGTATTGTATCGGGATGGCCGGGAGTTGTTCGGCGAGTCACATTGCCACTGAGCGCTCCGGGGATTGCGTTTTCGCTCGTGCTCGTGTTTCTCCTTGCCATGGGCGAGCTAAGCGTTCCGAGTTTTCTGCGCTACCCGGTGTTGCCGGTGCTGAGTTTTACTCAATTTACCGCTTCGTATAACTTCGGCGCTGCCACGGCGGCGGCTTTTCCACTCGCTGTGATTGCATTCGTCGGAGTTCTCGCCGAGTCCACATTCCTCCGCGACCGTGACTACACGTTTCGAAGCACAGGCCAAACTCTTTTCATCCCGCTGCAGCGTTGGAAGAATCCTTTGGTGGCTTTGATCACCGCGCTTTGTTTCGCGCTCGTCATTCTTCCTTTGGGCTCGCTGTTCGTCGACGCATTCTCGCTAGCCGCAATGCACGAAGCGATCCAACGCGCCGGGGCCAGTGTCGTTAGAAGTGTGATGTATTCGGCTATGGCCGCAACGATCCTGATGGCTCTTGGATTTCTGCTCGGGCATTTCATGCGCGGCGGCAGACAACGCGTACTGAGCGGGTTCACGCTCGCGTTGTTTGCAATTCCTGGAACCGTGCTATCGATCGGACTGGTTCGCCTCTGGAATACGCCGGGCACATGGTTCATTTACGCAACACCGGCCCTGTTGATTCTGGGCTTCACCGCACAATACTGCGCCGTGACAACGAGGCTGTCGCTGGCGGGACTGATGCTGATTCCTACATCGTTGGATGAAGCGGGGCGACTCAGCGGCGCGATGTGGGCGCGGAGATTGTTTCGAATTTCCATCCCGCTCTCAACCAGAACGCTCGTCTGCGCGTGGCTCGCTGCCTACATTTTGTGTTTGCGTGACGTTCCTATTGCACTCATGACTGCGCCGCCAGGCGGCGATCCGCTATCGGCGCGTATTCTGACTCTCATGGCCAACGGCGCTCCGCCTATGATCGCTTCCCTCTGCTTAATCATGGCGATTGCATCGCTTATTCCGCTCGTCATCCTGACACGAGTGATTCCGTCCCGACGCATAACGAAGTGAGCTACATCGATATTGATCGCGTATCGAAGAGTTTCGGCGAACGCGTCGCAATCAATGAACTATCGCTTCATGTTGAGAAATCGGAGCGTGTCGTGCTCTTCGGACCATCGGGTTGCGGCAAGACCACGCTTCTGCGCCTTCTCGCCGGATTAGAAGTTCCAGAGCAAGGATCAATCCGAATCGATGGTCGAGTCGTTGCAAGCGCAGGAAAGAACCTCGTTCCCCCGGAGAGACGGGATCTGGGAATGGTATTTCAGGACCTTGCCCTCTGGCCCCATATGACCGTGCAGCAAAACCTGATGTTCGGTCTCAATGCTCGAAGAGTTCAAAAACGTGAGGCTGAGGCTCGCGTCCGCGAGATGCTACAGCGCGTTGGCCTCGAGCACCGAATCGACGCCAAACCTGATCAGCTTTCCGGAGGCGAGCAGCAGCGAGTCGCGCTGGCGCGCGCCTTGGTCTCGCGACCGTCGATCCTCCTCATGGACGAGCCACTCTCCAGTCTCGATGACGAACGCAAGAGTATGATCGCCTCTGACTTGTTAGGCTTGCACAGTCAATTTGGCTTTACCTTAATCTACGTGACGCACGACCAAGCCGAAACAGACTTGCTCGCGTCACGCGTCTGCCGAATGTGCGACGTGCAGCCGGCCGCGTAACATTGTCCGTGCACCAGAGTAAGTTTTCGCGGACGCCGACAATGAGAATTTCATTCCGGATCTCTTCGCACGCGACGCTCGCAATTCTCTTGCTTGCCGGCACCACTTCGGCCAATGCGCAGGCGACCGAGAACCGACGGGTTGTCGTCGAAGCCGAAGCTGAAGAGTTGCCGACAGCCTACGGCGCCCCGCCCGACATGTCCCACGGTCGCATCTCTACCCTAACGAAGTCTTATGTGCTTTCGCCTTTCAGCTTCGAGCTCGAAGCCGGATATGAAGGTTCCGCGTTTCATCACGGGCTGCCGAGTCAGCTTTTCCGGCAAGAGATCGAAATGGGATTGCCGGCGCGCTTCACCGTTGGCGTGCAAAATCAGGTTGAGCATTTCGCGGGAGAGACTCGCGACCGCAGTTTTACTCTGGAAGCGCGCTACGCGCTGGCGAACTGGAACAAGCTTCCGCTCAATCCCGCTATCTCCGCCGAGTATCGATTTGGTCTTAGCAATGAATTGCCTGATTCCGGCGAACTCGCTCTCCTCATCTCGCACGACTTCCCGCATCTGATCGAATGGGCAGCGAACATCTTTGTCGATCGAGACTTTGACGGCAAAGAATCCACGAGCGCCGGCTTCGCGCAGAGCATTGAAATACCGGTGCTTCTACCGGAAGAAAAGCTTGAGGTTGGACTTGAGATGCAATACCGAAGTGGCGGCGAGACAACCGGATTTCGGGGCACAACGAAAGGTGTGGCAATTGGCCCGACGTTGGCATGGCGCCCAACGAAGAAAGTGCGCTTTGACCTCTCGCCGCTCATCGGCTGCAGCGATCACACGCCCGCGGTACAAGTGTTCGCGGTGTTTTCCTTTTCCTTCGGCGGGCCCGCGGCGGGCGATGTGGAAACACCCGCGTCCACGCGCGGCCACTGACCAATGCCTTCTCGCAACTCAGTTGGTGTCGAGCGGAAGATCGAGCACACACTCTTCCTGCTCAGCGTTTGGACCAAAGGAATCGCCGGCTTCCTCGAGACAATCGCCGGGCTTCTTTTACTGTTTATCCCTAAATCCGGATTGAACGCGTTCGTGATTCTTTTGACCGCTCCGGAACTAGCGGAAGATCCAACCGATCGCCTCGCAATCCTCCTACAGCGCACCGTTCAAGACCTTGGGACGGATACGAAATTCTTCGCCAGCAGTTATCTTATTGTTCACGGGCTGATCAAAGTTTTCCTCGTCGCAGGCTTGTTAGGAGGCCGACTCTGGTCATACAGAGTCTCGCTTTGGTTCCTGGCCGCTTTTATCGTTTATCAAACCTATCGCTTCCTCTTCACTCATTCGCTCTGGCTGATTGCGCTCAATATTCTCGACGTGATTGTCGCCTATTTGATCTGGCGTGAATACCGGGTCCGAAAAGGTCAGGCGGCGCGTTCAGTCACCAGCGCAATAGAAGAAGGCCAGCGATTACCAAAGTGATTTCGATTAGCCGCTGTCACGAATCGGATTCGCGTAATTGGAATGTCGGAGGGCGATCCGCTTTTTTGAAACAGGAGCAGCGTTTTCTTGGTCGCGTCTCCCGTCGAAGCGCTTATGTTGGACGACTGATCCGCGTGAAATACTACGGAGAAAAACTTAGTAGGCGAGGACTTCTAGTGCGCGGCGGTTGGCTCACTCTGGGACTGGCCGTCGTCGGGTTTCGGTGCGATTTGCTGGCGATGGATGTAACAATGCTTGATGTAGCTTATGCCGGTTCGATGGGCTCGCTGATGGAGGGTCCAATCAGGAGCACAGTAGCCCAACGACTGAATCTCGAGATGCATGGTCGCGCTCAGGGATCCAGCGCGTTGGCGCAGTTGATTGCCGGAGGAAATATCCGGCCGGATGTATTCATCCCGATCACACCCGGTCCGATGCTCACGGTCTTGCGTGCCGGCAAAGGGGAAACCGCGGAGCCGGTTGCCCATACCGAGATGGTCATTGCCTACAATCCGAAAAGCCGTTTTGCGCCGAAATTTGAAACAGTCGCCAACGGTAAAGGAAACTGGTGGGAAATTTTGCAGGAACCTGGCTTGCGTTTCGGTCGCACTGATCCAGTGACCGATCCGCAAGGGCGAAATATCATTTTTACAATGATGCTGGCCGCGAAATTGTACAAACAGCCGGACTTGGTGGAGAAAGTCCTCGGCCCAACGATCAACGAGAAACAGATATTTACCGAGGCAACCGTCCAGGCCCGGTTGCAAAGCGGTGAGTTGGACGCTGCTTCCGCATATAAGATCCAGCCCGGGCCGTTCAAGCTACCTTACATAACTTTGCCTAACGAAATTAACCTAAGCGGAGAAAACGTTCACGCCCATTATCCGGATGTGAGCTTGTCTGTTGGCGGCAAGACCTATAATCCCGAACCGCTTATATATTATGCGGCCGTTCTCAAGGATGCCCCCCATGCCAAAGGCGCAGTCTCTTTCGCCGAATGGCTTAAAGGTAATGAAGCGCAGGCCATATTCCGCAAATATAATTACGACCCGCCGGGCGATGCCTCTGCGCTTCACGCATGAGAGTTGATCGGCGCTGGCTTGCAAGAGCTGGCGCCACGATATTCGCTCTAGCTCTTCTTTATCCATTCACGGCCTTGTTCGCCCGCATCGGTCCATGGCAGTGGGGCGAAAATGTTCGTGGACCGGCATTGTCTTCCGTTCGCGTATCTCTTTTGCTGACAGCTTGCGCCATGGTCATCATCGTGGCCATAGGAACTCCGGTCGCTGCTTACATCGCGCGTTGCGGGACGCGTGAACGGCTTTTATGGCAAGCGGTGTTGCTGGTTCCAATTCTGTTGCCTCCGCTGGCGCTCGGGATACTTCTAACCCTGGCGTTTGGCTCATATGGAACCGTAGGAGTATGGCTGGAGCATTTCGGCATCGTCATGACCAACAGCGCTCCAGCCTTTATCGCCACGCAGGTTTATGTAGGGATAGGCTATTACGTGCTTGGGGCGGTAGCTGCTTTCGATGCGGTTCCACTGATGCTACAGAAGCAAGCTGCCTTGCTCGGCCTTGCGCCAAGGAAAGTCTTTCTGCGAGTGACGTTACCACTTGCGCGACTAGGGTTGGCCGTTGCCTTAAGCATTGCCTGGGTCCGAGCCATCGGTGAGTTCGGCGCGGTGGTAGTCACCGCGTATTACCCTTCTGGAATGCCGGTTCAACTTTGGGTCAACTTGCAGAGCTTCGGCTTGCCCGCTGTTATGCCATTGCTCGTGGTCTTCCTCGCGGTTGCCCTTCCGCTTCCGTGGCTAGTGCATGTCCTGGCCCAACGCCGACGTCATGTTTAAAGCGCAAATCATAAAGAAACGCCGGGACATCAACGTCAATGTCTCATTGGAACTGGACAAAGGAAGTTCCTTGGGATTGTTCGGAGCTTCCGGCGCGGGAAAAAGCACGGTCCTCGCTTGCATTGCTGGAATAGAGGAACCCGATGACGGTTCTGTGAAACTGGGCGACCTCCAGTTCTTTCCGCCGTCTCTTCCTTTGCATAAGAGGCCCATTGGATATCTCACGCAAGAGCCCGGCCTCTTTCCTCATCTGCGTGTGAGCGAGAACGTGAGCTTTGGCATTCCAAAACATCTTGCCGCAGAGAAAGAGCACTGTCATTGGATAGAAACCTTGCGTGAGCGATTGCAATTGGAACCGTTGTGGCACGCTCCAGCCTCATTGATTTCAGGAGGTCAGGCCCGACGAGTTGGCCTGGCGCGCATGTTGGCTCGCAAGCCGCCACTTGTTCTTTTGGATGAACCTTTCGCGGGTTTAGACCGTCAGCTGGTTCGCGAATTAATCGACGATCTGATTTTTTGGAGCCGAACCCTGGGTTTCAGCATGATCGCTGTCGACCATCAAGCCGAGGTACTCAAGCGACTGTGCCCCGAGCAGGCGCTCGTGCTCGAGAATGGACAGATCGTGCAGCGTGGCGGATGGGATGAGCTTTACGGCACTCCCGCGAGCCCGCTGCTGCAGTCACTTCTCACTCCTCTCTAAAAATGTAGATTGTAAAATGGATCACGCGCCAGAAAATCAAAGTCGATAGAGTTGCTTGCCCCTGGTTGATCTCGCCGGTTATCGACGGAGCAAGAACAACCCGACGATCGCGAAGGCGACACCGAGAAAGCGTTGCCACGACGGCGCTTCATGGAAAAACAAAATCCCGGCGATCGCCATAATGGCGGCGCCGCCGGCTAGAATCGCAGGCACGGCTGAAAGGGGCCCGCCTCTTTGGAAAAGTACAAAGAACGCGATGGTACCGGCACCGACGCAGACCCCCGTCAGCAACGAATAATTAAACCCGGCGCCACTGAATTTTTGGTTCCATCGCCCGCTGAACCAAAGAATCGCAAGATAAATCAAAATCGACAATGCGGCACTGGCTTCGACAACAAAGCCGCCGAGGCCATCGCCGATACGCTCAGAAGCAAGTCGCGTGAAGATTTGATGCGCCCCGTAAAGCATAGCCGCAGCAACTGCATACCAGAACCAGGAGCTCATGCGGCGAGATTAACTGGTCAGGTTCGAACGTCCACGATTAACATTCGGATTCGCCGCATGAAATGGATCACACGCGAGAAAATTAAAGTGGACCGCGTTGCTTGTCCGTGGCTCATCCGCAAATTTGTCGATCCAGAGGCGGAGTTTGTTTTTCTGCCACACCGCACGGATTGGTCAAAGATCGAGACCGGGATTGTGTTCGACGTGCCCAACTGCGAGCTCGGTCATCACGGTGAAGACGTCGCATTCAATTCGATCCTGAAGAAATACAACCTGAGAGATCCCGCGCTCATTCTGCTCGGTGAGATCGTGCGCGCCGCGGATTCGCGCCCGAAGGAACCACACGCGGCCGGTGAAGGCTTGCGCTGGATCGCCGCCGGCTTCGGCGCGCTTGGATTGAGCGATCACGAAATTCTCGAGCGCGAATTCGTGGTTTACGACGCGCTCTACACGGAATGCAAACGCCAGACGAGCAGAAGGTAAGCCCCGCGCGCAGGTTCGCGGAGTTTTTCGGGCTGAAACGCAATCTCGTTGTCCTCCTTCTCGCCATTTTTGTCATCGGCGCGGGCGAAGAACTCTGGATGCGGTTCGTTCCGAAATTTCTGCAGGCACTTGGCGCGACGGTTTTTGTCATCGGCCTTTACGATGCGCTACGCACATTGCTCGGCGCAGTTTACGCCTACCCCGGCGGGGTGATTGTCGATCTTTGGGGACATCGGCGCGCGTTTCTCACTTTCAACGTCGTATCGATCGTCGGCTACGCGCTCGTGCTTCTTGTTCCGCATTGGGCAGCGGTTCTCGCGGGAATGTTTCTGTTTCTGTCGTGGAGCTGTTTTTCTTTGCCGGCCACATTTTCACTTGTCGCGGCAGCGCTGGAAGCAAATCGCCACTCGATGGGCATCGGCGTCCAATCGGTGATCAAGCGATTACCGATCATGATCGCGCCGTTTTTTGGCGGATTGTTGATCGATCGCTTCGGCGTGATCGGCGGCGTCCGGATCGCGCTCGTGATTTCAATCGTTCTTTCCGGCGCCACAATTCTTGTGCAACGGCAATTGCGCGATGAACCGAAGGAGAAATCGGCGCCGGAGGAGCCTTGGAATTTTTGGCAAAGCTTGCGTGAATTCAATTCGCCAATGCGACGGCTGCTCTTGAGCGATATCCTGATTCGATTCTGCGAACGGATTCCATACGCCTGGGTCGTGATCTTCGCGATGGATTACATCGGCGTCAGTGCGAAAGAAATTGGTGTCCTTACGGCTGTGGAAATGCTGGCGGCGACGTTGTGCATCATTCCTGCGTCGCACTATGCCGATCGCTACGGCCGCGAACCATTCGTTATCATCACGTTCATCATGTTTACCCTTTTTCCGGTCAACTTGCTCGTCGCGCGTGGGTTTCCAGGGTACAGCTTCCCCTTGCTGCTGGTCGCCTTCGTCATTCGCGGTTTCAAGGAATTCGGCGATACCTCGCGCAAGGCACTCATTATCGGTTACTGCGATCCCGCGCGATGCGGTCAAATGGTCGGCACGTACTATTTAGTACGCGATCTAATCGTTAGCCCTGGCGCCATCCTCGGTGCCTACCTTTGGAACCTCGGTGCCGTCCCGAATTTTATCGGCGCCGCTGCACTCGGCATCGCCGGCACCATCTTCTACATCAAAACGATCCGTGAACAGCGCGAAGAAGCGTTCGAAGACATGAAAGAGGAGATCTTCCGACGCCGATTCCGGTAAGCCGCGAGTTCACTTCGGCACTTCGGTCGCGTCGCCTAAATATTCCCAACGCTGGAGCGAAATCGGGACGTTGCCGTTTTTCCAAACGAAATCGTGGAAGGTGCGGAGGTTAAATTTGTCACCCTGTTGCATGCGTGCCTCGGCGAGAAATTTCATGATCTGAAGTTTGCCGATCTGATAGGTAATGGCCTGGCCGGGGCCGGTGGAGAAGGCGATCGCTTCCTGGCGCGCCGTTTGTTCGTCCATGGGGACTTTCTCATGTAAATATTTTGCGGCTTGTTCGAGGCTGAAATGGCCGAGTGCAAGCTTCACGTCCACTTCCACGCGGAGCGCGCGCAAACGCATAAAATTGTAGATGATCTCGCGCGTGTGTGGGCTGTCGTCGAACAAACCGGCCTGCAACATCATTTCCTCGGCGTAGAATCCGATGCCTTCGTTCGCGCCCGAGTCGTAGTAATGCCGGCGAATTAGGTCTTCGTGTCTCCAAGAGAGACAAAGCTGGAAATAATGACCGGGAATTCCTTCGTGCACGCAAATGGGCCGCGGATCCATCGCGGTCGCGCGCCAGAAGTAACCGAGATTCGCCGAAGGCTCCGGTACGTAACGAATGCAGTTCTCTTTCAAGCGCGAGGGCGAAGTAAAATCGTCGGTCTCGCTGAAGCCAAGCGAGCGGAGATATTCCGGAGTTGGCCGCAACGTGTAGTGCCGAACCCAATCGGGCACTGTCAGGATCTCGTGTTTCTTCAGAAAATCTCGGATCTGCGATTCTTTGGCTGCCGCGTCCGCGATCCAATTGTCGATCTTGTCCGCGATTTTCAGTGGCGATACATTTTTGTTGCGATTCTTTTCGTAAACTTCGAACGCGACGGCGCGATTCCATTCCTGCCCTCCCATCGCCAGCAATTCTTCCGGCGTGAATGACATGAGCGCAACATTTCTGAGGAAGAACACATAAGCGTCGCGACCAAGCGCGGTTTGCTGCGGAAGCGTCGGCAATTTTTCCTGCAGCTGTCCTCGAAACTTCTCCAGCGCATCGGCTGCGCGTTCGATTGCGCCGTTTAACTCCTGCTGCTTCAGAGTTGTCGATCTTACGAGCGCGGTCGCCATCTTGCGCAGGCGTTCGCGAATGCCATCGAGGTTTTGCACCGAAACGGTGGCGAACGGTGCGGGCGGATTGTCGAGGTTCTCCGCGCCTTGCCGCAGGATCGACGGAATGTTTTCGATGCGCGTAAGAATCTCGCGGCTGCGCGATTCGTCGTAGGGCGCAGGAACAGTCAGCGCCTCCACCAAGGCGGTGAGTGTTTGCTCGATGTAAAAATTTGGATCGCGTTTCCAGCGCGGATTGATGTCGAGTTCCCAGCGCACCCGCGACAACGCCGAGCCGATCAGGCTATAGTCCACCTGCTTTGGAACCGGCCATCCGTTGATATCGATCTTCTTCCAGCGCGATTCGAACTCGGCCAGCTCGCTGCGGTGATTGTCGATCGTCGCGCGCGACCAATCGCGCATTCCGCCTGGCCGCTCCATCCGTGGAACATCATCTCCATTAAAGGGCGCGTATCTCGCGCGCCACGTCCAAAAATCGCCGGCGAGCTTGTCGAGCGACTCAGTTTGCTGCGTGTGAAGCGTTTCACCCGCGGCGACAATGACAAACAAAACTGCGCCAAGAACCTTCATATTTTCTGACTAATCTGCATTTTGCCGAATGGTAATCGCAGCAGGCGTGCAGTTTGAGCGGTAAATCGACACTCCCTAGAAGATCGCGAGGTTAACGTCATCAGCGTAACGGCAAGTCGATCGAGCTCGGGCGCTGCGCGTCGTGATAGATTTTGATGTGTGCGGTGTGCGTGTCTTTCGCAGTCTCGTCGGCCACGACTCCGCCCGAGTTATAATTTTTCTGCCAGAAGATTGAATTGGGCGAATAGACGACCAAGCGGAGACGACTGCCTTTCATCAGGCGGCGCGCAACGAACAGCCCAGGATCGAAATCGCATTTAACGATCTCGCCCGGTTTCACCAGCTTGGCTTCGCGCAGCGATTCCCGATAACGCAATCGGCGAAAGTCGCTCCAGAGCGCGATGCTCGTTCCGTCCGGCTGAATTTCGTAAAGATCGGCTTGCAGATCGGTGTCGGGCGTGTCGATTGAAACCCAGAGCGAAACTTCCGGGCATCCGACCAGCGGCGTTTCTTTCGGCAATGGATCGGTGTGATAGACGAGGCCGTCTTTGCCAATGCAAAGCGCAAAACGCTGATCAATGCCGGCCGTCTTGTCGTTCGGCTCAAACCCTTCAACTTCTTCGCCGCGATGCGTATCGAGCGGGTCGTTGACGAACTGATCAACGCCTTCGCTTGGTTGCGCTTCTGTCAGTGTGCCCGAGCGAAAGACACCGTTCGCGTCACCATTTTTCGAATCCAAATGAAACATCTTTGGGTTTGCCGCTAAACTCACAAAGTCCTGGGCGTATTTCCATTCGCCGTTGGCGCCAGAATTTCCGGGCGCGAGCAAATAATAGACGACTTGGTTTTTCAAAAACTCCGGCTTCGCGCCGTTCTTCATTGTCCAGTCGTACCACTGCCGATGGAGATCATTAAGATCAACAACCGCCCCGGGTCCGAACTTCACGCCGCCAACTTCGTCGGTCGGCGTGCGCGTACCGGGGTGGTCCCACGGCCCGATGATGAGAAAATGTTTGGCGCGCGCTTCAGGCGAAGCGTTTGCAGTGTGATCGCGATAGTAGCTCATCGCGCCGGGCTCATCGCCGTCGTATTGACCGGTGATGGTGAGGATCGGCAGCGAAATTTTCTTAAACTGCTCGGCGTTGGGCACCATCGCGTCGTAATAGGCGTCCACCGTCGGGTGTTTCAGGATGCGCTGAAAATTTTTGGACGGATTGCCGACGAACGAATCGACCGTACTGAACGCAATGTGCTTTTTGTAGGCATCGAGAAATTTCGTGCGCCAGAATTTCGAATCGCCGAAGAGATTTTGCTGGCCGGTCCGACCGCTGGTGTCGGTGAACCACTGGATGTCGTAGAGATAGCCGACGTTGTTGAGCGATGGATAATCAAGGCCGGGATGCGCCGCGGCCGCGGGCACGATCGTCGCCAAGTGCGGCGGAAACTCTTTTGCCGTTGCCCATTGATCAAAGCCAGCATATGAACCGCCCCACATCGCGACTTTTCCGTCACAGAACGGTTGTTGCGCGAGCCATTCGACGACGTCGTGACCATCGCGAGGTTCATTGGCAAACGGCTCAAAGTCGCCGCTGGAATTTCCGCGACCGCGAACATCGACCAGCGCGAACACGTAGCCGTGCGACGCGAAATAAGCGGCGCGCGGATGGTAGGTGTCCGAGATGTAAGGCGTCAGCGTAAAGACAACCGGCGTCTTGGGCGGCGATCCGTCCGGTGTTCTCGGCAAATAAAGTGTCGCGTTTAATTCAACCTTGTCCCGCAACGGAATTTTCACGCCCCAGCGAATATCGTAATCAGTTGCAGCTGGCGGGGTGGCAGTCGCTTCCGCTTTTGGTTCGGGAGATGGACCTTTTAATGGATTCGTTTGCGCGAACA
>WNFH01003009.1_pt1 | contig 11862 bp, 16 predicted proteins | sample 5400411 | NCBI WGS metagenome assembly WNFH01 (sample SAMN13153347, study PRJNA577476) | soil metagenome | isolation source: 200 cm saprolite under Douglas fir tree site 2 hole 3 | place: USA:California | collected 2015-04-18
TACCTGGAGTTCATGGAGGATGGAGGCTATGACAACCCCCTCTTGTGGCTCTCGGAGGGCTGGGCCACCGTGCAGCAGGAGGAATGGCAAGCTCCTTTATACTGGGAAAAACGTGATGGACAGTGGTGGATGATGACGCTCTCCGGCTTGCGTGAGGTCGACCTAGCTGAGCCAGTCTGTCATGTGAGCTACTTTGAGGCTGATGCCTATGCGCGCTGGGCCGATGCACGCCTGCCGACGGAAGCCGAGTGGGAGGTGGCAGCGCAAGGAGTTCCGGTCGAAGGGAATTTCGTGGAGAGCGGTCTGTACCACCCGGCGCCCCTCAACGCTTCCACCACCGGTGGGAAACTCACACAGATGTATGGCGACGTGTGGCAATGGACGCAGAGTTCCTACGCGCCCTATCCGAACTTCAAGCCAGGTCCGGGGGCGGTCGGGGAATACAATGGGAAGTTCATGTGCAACCAGTACGTCCTGCGCGGTGGCTCCTGCGCCACCTCCCGTTCACACACCCGCTCCACCTACCGCAACTTCTTTCCGGCCAACGCCCAATGGCAATTCATGGGCATCCGCTTAGCGAAGGAGGTGTGACATCCAACAGCCTGGACCGAGCCCACTGGGGCTCTACGACTTTGAACCGCAGCGCAAGACCTTTCGCGACGAGGTGCTGCAAGGGTTACAAGATGCGCGCAAAGAGCTGCCGAGTAAGTACTTCTACGACGTCGTCGGTTCGCAGCTGTTCGAGCAAATTTGTGAGCTGGACGAGTACTACCTCACCCGTACCGAACTGGGCATCATGCAGGAGCGGATGGCTGAGATCGTCGCGCTGCTCGGGCCGAATTGCTTGCTGATCGAGTACGGCAGCGGCAGCAGTACGAAGACCCGCATGCTGCTGGATGCCCTGCAAGATCCGGCTGGCTACGTGCCGATCGACATTGCGAAAGAGCAGCTGCTCCGCTCAGCAGCATCACTGGCCCTGGCGTATCCCGAGTTGGAAGTGCTGCCGGTCTGTGCCGACTACACGAGCGACTTCGAGCTGCCCCTGCCAAGCAAACCCGTCTTGCGGAGGGTCGCCTACTTTCCTGGATCGACCATCGGCAACTTCGACCGTGAGCCGGCCAAACACTTTCTGCACCAGATTGCCAGGGCCTGTCAGGGTGGTGGTCTGCTCATCGGAGTGGATTTGAAGAAGGACTTCAACATCCTGCATCGTGCCTATAATGATTCCCAGGGGGTGACAGCACAGTTCAATAAGCAATTGCTGGTGCGCATGAACCAGGAACTGGACGCCGACTTCCAGCTGAGCCAATTTGGGCACTATGCCTTCTATAATCCGGGTCAGAGTCGCATCGAGATGCATCTGGTCAGTCTGAAAAACCAGACGGTTCGCATTGGGGAGGGTGAGATTTCCTTCAAACTGGGCGAGAGCATCTGGACGGAGAGTTCGTACAAATATACGCTCGAGGAGTTTGCACAACTGGCAGCAAGCGCGGGCTTTACCGTCGAGCGGGTCTGGACAGACCCACGAAAGTTGTTCAGTGTGCAGTACCTCAGTGTCACGTAACCAAACGCACCGAACGTGGCGGTGCAGATGAAAGCGGTATGTGCATACAGGGGGGTGGTTCTCGGAGTCGAGGAAGGCGGGTGAGGCGGAGACGTTTCGCCCTCTCTGTGCTTGGGGGCCTGATTGGGAGAATCCGGTGGTGCAGCTTCTGGCGGTCCTGGGGCTCTGCATCCTCGTGGTGGTGATTCTCGTCTGGTGGTTTTCGTGGGAGGATCGGGGTCAACACAAGTGAGGAAGACATCTGCAAAAGCACGTGGAGGAGGAGGCGTTGCACCAGGGAGAGCCAGTACGCAGAGCAAGCAAGCCTCATCACCTCTGCGAAAGCATTTTTTGCAGAGGTGTACTTTTTTGAGCATTGACAGAGCGAGGGATCAGCCAGCAGGCGGAGGCGATGGCTGATCCCTCGCTCTCATCATGAGCATGATGGATCGAAGAAGGAGCCAGCTCTTTGGGAGGGAACACATGAAGGATGAGCAGCAGCAACACCGTAGACCCGGCAGATAGGGTAGAGACGAGATCGAGGCGAGCCAGAAGAACTTCTTCAAGTCCATTATCTTTTCTCAATGAATTTTGCACCACAGCCGCTGAGTCATTCCAGATGCCCCCGCTTGTAGCCCTGATTCTTACCCACATATTACAAACGGAGGTGAAGAGCAAGATGAGCACCCTCAAGAAGCGTTTGCAAAGAGAGCCAGCCTTTCCAGATGGTTCGCCATCCAGGAGGCCCATCATGGGAGCGTGGAAGACTAGCCACCCAGGCGTGCCACCTCCGGAACAGTCCCTGGGAACAGCCCTTTCTGCCGCCGCGCCTCGCGCAACAGGTTCTGCGGCGTGAACATTGAGGGGGCCTCGTAGTCCTTGGGCGCGAAGAGAGGCGTAGCTTCAAGACCGTCGTCGTGATCCATATCGTATCTCCTTCTCCTTCTGTGAAGTCAGTCCTCTCTGCGGCGTGAAGGGAACACAAAAGGGTGCAGTGGCGAAGTCGGAGTGCAGCCGCTCCAGAAAAGCTGGTGATTGCTGGCCGGATGCATCTGTCTCCTGTCGTTTCATCCTTGTGAGAGCACGATGCCAGGGGAGACAGCTACGCGGTGCTCTGCACGAAAGAACCATGTGGGCTACTCTGCTTCAGCCGCGTGCCATGCCTGCCATTGAATGGAGATCGCCCCTATCAAGACCCCAAAAAGTGCGTCTAAGGGAAACGAGGAGAGGAATCGCCCGAAGCTGAGGCTGAACGGCGATGGCGCATGGTTCGTGATGTTCGTCAGTACCAGTTCAAAGATGAGCCACCAAAGCACCCCCTTGCGACCGATGCGATCACTGAGCCTGCCCGCGAAGAGATTGGAAGCCGCTTTCACGACACCGAAACTCACGATGAAGGAGAGCACCGCCGTCGTGGAAGCCAGGCCGAATACGCGCTGCCCGAGCAGCGGCACGATGCTGCGCTCCAGTCCCACCATGCCGCCGACAAAGGCATTGACGATCACCAGCAGCGTGAACTGCTGCCAATTGGCACGCAGGCCAAGTTGCAGAGCCGATGGTGTCCCTCGAGGGGAACGCGTCTTCGCGTCAGGAGATGGCACAGCGGTTCGCTCCTGCTTCTAGCTCGGTCACGTCACCCTCTGGCAACAGATCCGCTTCGTTGAGCCTCGTGATGCGTTCGTAGTTGGGTGGGGTTGAGGGAAGCCGTTGCAAAAGGGTTTCGACAAACACCGCCTGCGTCACGTGAAGCATGCCGACCTGCTCGTCGATCTCAGCCAGGGTCGCGCTAATCGGCTTGCCATCGAATGGCACGGGCTGGCTCGCGTGTCCTGGCAGCACCAACGTCTCCGACGGCAGCGCGAGGAGCTTGTGCAGGCTGTGGTAGAGCAGCGAGGACCGCGCTCGCGTTTCCTGCTCATCTGCGTGCAAGTCAGGACGCCCGATCCCGGTGGGAAAGAGGGTGTCACCCGTAAAGAGGATGGCGTTGTTGAGCAGGTAACAGGTGCTCTCCAGAGTGTGTCCAGGCGTACGCAACGCGGTCAGCATCAACTGAGGGGTGGAGAGCGTGTCGCCATCGCGTATGGCCGTAAAGGGGAACGACACTCGTTGCTGATCCGGCAGAAACAGCATAGCTCCGCTCATCTGTGCAAGCTTGCGCGAGCGCGAGAGATGATCGGCATGGAGGTGCGTGTCGAAGACGCTGGTATCTGCCAACCTTGACTCCTCGCCAGGTCGAGATAGATGTGCGGATCAAGGGAGGCATCGATCACGAAAGCTTCCTCACCTGCGCCAATGAGGTAGGAGAGGCAGCCTTTGCCGGTGCGCCGTACCTGGATGACACGCGCCGAACTTCCTGAGAGTGGGACCATGGCAGTATTCCACGCCAGGCTCCACGCCTTCATTCCTCCCTCAAGGGAGAGCGCAGGAATACCCCGCACAGCAAGTTGCTCAGCGGCAAGTTGACTGGTTCTGCCAGCAGCACAGACTGTGACCACAGGGGCATCACCGGCCACATTCACAGCGTCGAGCGCGTGGGGATCGTGCTCATTGAGGGCACGGTAGGCATCAATATGCACGCTGCCAGGAATGGCCCAGTCCGCCCGCTGGTCGGCTGGACGCACATCCAGAATCGTGACCGGTCGCCCCTCTTCCAGCCACGTTCGCAAGGTCTCAACGGAAATCGTTTCCATGCGAGTCTCTCTTTCTACACTTCGACAGGAAGTGCAAGCTTACGCCAGTCAGCGACGCCCTCTTCGAGCCGACGGGCGCGGTACCCACGCGCGCGCAAGAGGGTCACCGCCTCATCGGCAAAGATGCAATAGGGACCGCGACAATAAGCCACAATTTCTCTGTCCAGCGGCACCTCGGAGAGACGCGCCTCCAGTTCCGCGACCGGGATGGACAGCGCCTGGGGCAGATGCCCCGCCTGATATTCCTCGGCAGGTCGCACATCGAGCAAGATCACCCGGTCGCTGCGCAGTTCCTCCAGTAATGCCTCAGCCGTGATGGGCTGCCACTGCGCCCGATCCTGCAAGAAGGCCTCGACCACCCGGTCGATCTCGGCCAGGTGCGCTTCCCCGACCGCGCGCAAAGACAGCCAGAGCATGGAGACGCTCTCGGAGGCCAGACGGTAATAGATAGACGTCCCCTCGCGGCGGGTTTCGACCAGGCGAGCCGAGCGCAATACCTGCAAGTGCTGCGAGGCATTGGCGACCGATATACCCGTCTCCTGGGCCAGCGCTTCCACCGTGCGTTCACATTGGGCCAGCACGTCGAGGAGTTCGAGGCGATGGGGACTGGCCAGCGCCTTGCCAAGGCGGGCAAACTGCTCATAGAGCTGATTCTTAAACGTGCGTTTCTCGTCGGTCTGCATATTCATTCCTTGCTGTTAGGAGCACCAGGAGCAAATGCCCCTCCTCATTTTCTCTATTATTCAATAGAATACTTGAATAATAGAGAAAATGAGGAATGCAGCGCCACTTCACCACCGTTTGCAAGGTTGGTCATATCGCGCTTGAGAAGTTCTAGGGAGAAAAATGTCAAGGGCCAGGAAGAGCGAAAAACAGGCTCAATGGAGAGTAGTGCTACGGTTCGTGACACCAGAGGCAAAGCAGAAACTACATTTGTTCTGTTTGAGAACGTCTCAGAACTGCTCACTTGTGTGTGAGTCTCTCGAAGAGCTGCACACGCTACCTCCGCTATCCAGGAAAGATGGGAGAATGGGTCGAATTCCTTTGCTCGACATCCACCTCGCACCTTCCCACTCCCTTCCCCTTGACTCTGTAGTATGGTACAGAGTGTATACTTTTTCCGAAGGAAGAACAGAGATGGAAATCCTCTCGATTGGACAAGTTGCGCGAAGAGCCGGGGTCGGTGTGGAAACGGTGCGTTTCTACGAGCGCGAGGGCTTGCTGGAGGAACCGCCGCGCCGGGCCTCTGGCTATCGTCAGTACTCGGAGCAGGTGGTCACGCGTCTCCGCTCTATTAAACGCGCACAAAAGCTGGGCTTCTCGCTCAAAGAGATTACTGAACTATTGCTGCTGCGCGTGGACGCCCAGACGTCCTGTGAGGAGGTTAAGCAGCGCACCGAGGCGAAAATCTTGGAGGTGGAGCGGAAATTGGTCGAGCTACAACGCATGCGGCAAGCCCTGCTCCAGGTGGCCTCACTGTGCATAGGACAAGGACCGGGAAGTCGCTGTCCCATGCTTGATGCGCTCGACCAGCAAGAGCCACTTGATCAGACTGAAGGAACAGCGGAGTGAGCAACGCATGATGGTGTCACAACCACACTACGCTGCTCTCGTGATTCTCGTCGACTTGCGGGTCGCGATCTCACAAAACACACACACACGTGCATGGGAAGAAAGGCAATAATCATGGATACGATACAGGGGAGGGTTGAGACCGGCCTGCTCAACCCCTTGTTTGAAGCTCGGCTCCAGTACCGGCCGGATATGGAGGTAGTGGTGTCGGCGGAAACCCGAGAGGGTGAACTGGTTGGGAGTGGCGATGGGCGCGTTTCGGGTGATGTGCTCTCTGGGAACGCGCGCTGGTCGATGTATGCCGGCAACTGCGCCTATGTCTTTGTGCGAGCCGGTATTCTCCCGCCACCGGTACATCTCTGTTACAACAACGATACTGGATGCGTGGTGGTGGGAGTGGGTTGGCTGCCCTGGCTACTTTTTGATCAGCTCGCCAAATTGGTGCATGCTCTGGATGAACAGGTCTTCCTTTTCGGGCTTGGGATCTTGCACGGCATCGCATAAAAACATGGCCCACCCTAAGCTCAACGGAAAAAGGAGGTGACTGCCATCGTATGTCATCTCCTCTTTTTTGCAACACAGCCCGATTGCTCCTGTTGGAGAACTTTCTCTCCTCACAGTGAGAAAGCTTCTCCATTGGATGCACCACTCGTACACCTCTTCTTGTTGGAGTACTTCTTGTGCCAGAAAGACCATGTCCCCTGGAAAAAGAGGGAAAGAAAATAGCTCATTTTGCTGATGCAGCCAGGTCTTTTTTCCAGTACACTCTAAGCAGTGACGTGAGTCCTGGGAGGACAGAGAGCGACTTGAAGCGAGATTGACCTCCTCCTGACGCGACAAATCATGCTTCGCTCTTCGTCACTTGGAATGCACCAACTTTTCTATGCAGTCGATCTAAAACCATCTTAAAAAGGAAAAATTCCTATGAAACATCTACAAAAAACCCATCTCTATGCGGCAGCCTCTACTCTTCGTCTTCGTATTACCGGTCTTGTCGTGGTAAGTCTCCTCGTGATGTTCGCGTTTGTGGTGAGCGGGCACCTGGTTCCCTCAGCTAATGCGGCCTCGATCGCCGCGCACGCGCCGGCTTCTCCGAACTCGGCCAGTTATCCCATCAAAGTCTTCTTCTCGCAGTCTCCTGGATCCTTCAACGATTTCTCCGCCGTCTATGCGGTGGACCGCACGTCGCCAACCATTGCCGTGGGAACCTACTCGCTGCAACTCTTGATCGCCGGACCGACGCTCTCTGAACAACAAGCTGGCTACTTCACGGAGCTCAATACCATGCTCAGTGGCCCGTCGAGTTGCTCGGCACCCCTGCCGGTTGGTGGCCCGGACTTCACCTTGACCTTGAACATGAGAGGCCCGCTTCCCCAAACCGGGACGGCCACCGTCAAATTCTGCCGGGACATCAACTCGGCAGGGATCGGGGCAGATGCACGAGTTTCAGCGGAAATCAGCGCGACGCTCAAACAGTTCGCCAACATCAAGAACGTGGTCATTCTCACCAGGGATGGGCACTGCTTCGGTGATGGGAGCGGCAAGGATCTCTGTCTCCGCTAGCCATGGAGAACGGCTTTTCAGCGAACCTTCTCTTCTCTGCTTCCGCTGCGTTATTACCACCGTCCTATTCAAGACGGTGGTAATGTTTTGGTTATGTTGGCTACTTGAGACGTTGCTCATCCCACAAGATTCGATGAGTACGGGGCAGTTGTCGGTTGCCCTTGATGTCTCAAACGAAGAAGCCAAAGCGGCACGCTTGCACAAGAATGCTGAGTTGCTGTGGAGTTCAGCGGCAGAGCCCTGCCTTTCGGCATGGGTCACTGACTCCTCGATAACTCTTGGAAGGCATAATACCTATGATACTTCTGTGATTCTCCCTAGAGCAAATCCAAGCGTCCGGAACCCGCTTTTTTCCCAATACCATAGACTTTCCTCCTTTTAGGAAGATGCGATATTCTGTAATGAACAAGTTGTTCGTTATCTTTATTATTAGGGAGAAATCAACTCACGTCAATCATCAATCGAGCAAAAGTGTTCACTACCGCACAGATGGTTCCGATTGTGCGAAAAGGAGGAAGAGCACAATGAAGCAGCACAAAAAGGATCGCCGTTCCAGGCGAACACACCACCTGGTCAGCGCCGCCTTCATGGCACTCTTGTCGGAGAAACGCTATGACGCGATCTCGGTGCAAGACATTCTTGATCGGGCGGATATCGGTCGCTCCACGTTTTATGCCCACTACTTCGATAAGGAGGATGTGCTGATGAGTATAGCTGAGCAGATGCTCGATGCATTTAGTCTACGGATAGAGCAGGCAGAAGCTGGACACGCCATATTGCCAGGTTTGGAGCTGTTTCGACATGTCTAACAACAGCGACAGCTCTTTCAGGCCCTGCTGCGAGGACCAGGGGAAGCAGGGCTCTGGAAAGCTGGGCAGACCACCTTGAGCAGAAAGATCGAGCATTCCCTGGCATCGGCATTTGCCGGAAAACGTTCCCCCTCAGTTCCACTTCCGGTAATGTCTCAGTATCTGGCAGGGGCCTTTCTGAACCTGCTCAAATGGTGGCTGGAGGCCGAGATGCCATATTCACCAGAACGGATGGATGAGATGTTCCAGCAACTGGCTCTGCCTGGCGTTTGGGCAACGGTAGGGGAGAGCGGGAACACATAATACTTTGATTTTCCACGGCATGCGTTTCAGCGAGATTTCAGAGGGGAGATCGCTTCCCATGATCGGATTTCACCTCCTAAAAATGGGCACGTTTGACGTTCAGCCTACAGGCAGGTGGGATGTGGTGACGGAGGAGACGGGTTTTCCTTTTGCCCTGCCACCGCAATGCCTCTACAATCGAAACGAGCAAATGAGCTTACAGAGCTCGACAGGAGGACTTTTCAATGCCCATTGGAGATGGAATCCGGAGAAATATTGCAGCGGTTTCCCAGTCCGAAAGAAATCGGCTGCGCGACGCGATGATCGCCCTACACCACCGCTCCTACCCGGGTGGCAGGGGCGATACGCCGGTTGGCGGCGTCACCTACTGGTTCAAACAGGACGAGATCCACGCTCACACGCACGTGCATGGGTGCCCCGCGTTTTTACCGTGGCACCGCGAGCTCATCAACCGCTTCGAGGATCTGCTTCGGGAGGTGGACCCGATGCTGTCGTTGCACTACTGGGATTGGACGACGGACCCCCACAGCCTGTTCACGTCCGCCTTTATGGGCAGCGCCTCTGGGGACGCCGGTGACCCCTGGTTATCGGCTGGTTTCTACGTCCCAGGTGCCACGCCTTTCCGCTCAGACGACGAATTCGACCCCAGCAACAACCCCTTTGATCCCCCACGGGATCTGACCAGGAGCGTCGGCTCGGGGGCTCCGATCACGGCTTCTGAAGACGCCAGCATCGTGGCGGCGGCGACGTTCCCGGACCTCGACAATCTGCTGACCGGGGCGCATAACTCGGCCCATGGCTTCATCGGGGGGACGATCGGGAATGCACATACCTCCTTCCGGGATCCCTTCGTCTTCCTGCTGCACTCCAACGTCGACCGCCTCTTCGCCACCTGGCAGAAGCAACCTGCTCAGGCGTGGCGCCTGAATCCCGCCCTGGTCTACGGGACCGACTCCACCACGCAGGGGAGCGGCGATGTGCAAAGCGGCGACCCATTTTGGGGCATCCTCAGCCCGCTGGAACCCTGGGCAGGGGCCGGGGCCCAGACGCCAGCGACCGGCATTGTCGCCAATGTGCAGGCCACCAGGCCGTGGGCTCCCCCTGAGAACGAGCAGGTGGCGAAGGACTCCACCCACCCGACGGTGGTGAGCCCGCGCGACTACGATTCCTTCACGCAGGTGCATCTCCCGACGAAAAACAGCAACTCCCTGTCCCAGAGCAGATTTGGCGCGAGAGGGAACTTTGAGATGGTCGTGCCCTTGCCGGCCGGAGGTCTGGCCCACTTCTGGCGCAACAATGACGCGCCAGGGCTCCCCTGGAGCGGGCCGTTCCCCTTCGGCTCCAGCGATACCTACGATGAGGTTGCCCTCATGCAGAGCAATTTCAGCAGTTCGGGCTTCGGCCCAGGCAATCTGGAACTGGTGGCACGCACCGGGAATCGTTTGGACTTTTACTGGCGCGATGACGCCTCACCTTTGACCTGGCACGGGCCATTCACTATCGCGAACCTGTGAACTTGTGCGTTGATCAGGTAGCAGCTTACAGCTCTTCGAGGCGGTGTCCGCCTCGAAGGCGAAGAGGGACGCCGATGTACTCGATCTCGCTTCCAAGGTCCAATACATCGGCGTGAATGGTGTTCAGGGTGGGACGGCCGATCTGGCTGCCATCAAGGACTCGATGCAGGTAGCAAGGCTTGTCAGCATGGTTCTCGCGGCTCCCTTCGATCAGAACGGTGTGGGCCAGGTACTTTCTTGCCTTTCACCTCAAAGATGGCACGGCAGTCACGCGTCCATACTGGCGGGACTCGGGTAAGCTCGCCGGGGGAAGAATCCTCGTGCCAAAAGCGTTTGGGGTTGTCGTTGAGCGAACCTTGAAAAAGGGAGGGCCATGTCGGCTCTATCAAAGCGCTGTTCCCTTTGTGGCGAGGGGAAATTGGACACTCTTGGAGCGCGAGCGCAGTTCCTAAAAGACCGCAAAATCGGCCTTTGACGCAAGATAGGCCATTTCCCCTCTCCATTGTCGCGGAAGTCTACGGCCCGATAGAAATCCCTTTGTTTACCCATGATGGTGCGTCATTCCTTCCTCCGGCTTACTACCCATCATACGAAGCATGGGTACGCCACCGGTTCGGATAAATCGAATAACGAGCAGGGCTGCCAGAAAAAGGAAAATGATGTTCAGGATGCTGGTGTAGTTCCACTGTACCCCCTCGGTGATGGCAACAATATTGCGATTTTGCGGAATAATCCCAAGCGCTTCGAAGAGAAACTCTACGACATAGCCGGCAGCAGCCATGGTCACATAGAAGGTCAGCAGGATATAGCCCATGACTTTCCAGCCGTAGTACTTGCGGTAAATATCAAGAATGGGCAAGATGATCAGGTCTGCGAAGATGAAACTGACGACGCCTCCAAAGCTAATCCCACCCCTCCAAAGCACTGCTGCTAACGGCACATTGCCAACGGAACACACGAAACTGACAATAGCGACGAGTGGACCAACAAGAGGACCTTCAATTTTTGCAAGCGTTGGATGGCTGGTCAAGAAAAAGGCGTTCCAGAACGAGTCCGGGACCCAGGCAGCTAATGCACCGGCGATGAGCAGCCCAAGCACAATATCGACCCACACTGAAGCCCAATCCATCACAAAAAAGTTGCTCACGGCAGTAAACCCTCTCCCGCTCAAGAGCCGTGAGAAAAATGACCCCCCAGACACGCTCATATCCATAGCGGCGTGGCCCTCCATTCTGCCCATTACCCCTTTTTCAGCCTGTGCTTTCGCCATCTGTACCAGCTTTGGCGTTAAGGTCAAACGGAAGAGCAGCGCCATGAAGATCACCATGAGTATGCCACCAACAAACTCCGCTGCGGTAAACTGCCAGCCCATCAGGACGATTAAGATAATACCAAGCTCTATTACAAGATTGGTGGAGGCCAGCTCAAACGCCATGGATGCGGTAAAACTGGCACCTTTTTCAAAAATGGAACGAGCAAGGGCCACGGCCGCATAGGAGCAAGAGCTAGAGGCGATACCAAAGAGCGTTGCCAAGGTGATGCATTTCGGCTCATCACAGCCAAGGGTCTTTGCCATGGCCTGATGAGACACAAGGGCCTGGACGATGCCTGAGAGAGTGAAGCCAAGGATTAACGGCCACAGGATTTCCCAGAACATGCTGAAGGACATATATAAGGCTTGACCGATGCTATTGAGTATCTGCATCACGTTCCCTCTCATTCTTTCACCTCAAGTATCTACAGCTTTTCGCACGAACGCCATTCCTTTAATGAAACAGGAAAGGAAGGGGCTACAAGAATTGCCCCGGTCAATGCCCGGGAACCCTCCTGTATCTAGCATAGGAACGGCAACATCATGTCAAAACCTG
>WNFH01003010.1_pt1 | contig 11861 bp, 15 predicted proteins | sample 5400411 | NCBI WGS metagenome assembly WNFH01 (sample SAMN13153347, study PRJNA577476) | soil metagenome | isolation source: 200 cm saprolite under Douglas fir tree site 2 hole 3 | place: USA:California | collected 2015-04-18
TGCCACAATGCTCGCCCCGGTCACACGCCCGCGCTTCATTCTCCACGGGACCAGCGGCGCCTACGTGAAGTACGCGTTTGATGTGCAAGAGCCAAAATTGCGCGCCGGGCGCATTCCGTGGAACGAAACGCCCAGCGAAGAGGAACAAGAAGAAAACTCTGGCGTCCTAACGCTCGCAAAGGCCGACGGCACCACCACGAAGCAGCTCGTCCCGCCCGCGCCGAGCGACTATCGCAGCTACTACGCGAACGTCCGCGACGTTTTGCTCGGCACAGCCGCGCCTGCAGTCACGCCGCAACACGCGCTCAACGTAATGCGCGTCCTCGAACTCGCTCGCGAAAGTAGCGCCCGCCGCTGCGCCATCCCGTGGCGGAGCTAGAGCGGCGCCTCCAGATTCAAGACGGAGCGACCGCTGCTTCCGCGTATAATCAGAGGAAAGGAGCGCCAGGTTGATCGAACTCGCACCTTCCATTCTTTCCGCCAATTTCGCGCAACTCGGCGCCGACGCGCTAGCCGCCATCGACGGCGGCGGCACGGTCTTGCATCTCGACGTAATGGACGGGCATTTCGTGCCGAATCTCACGATTGGCCCGCCGGTCGTAGCGTCGCTGCGCAAAACGATTGCAAAGGCGCCCTTCGATTGCCACTTGATGATCGAAAATCCGGACGATTACATCGCGGCCTTTGCGGAAGCCGGCGCCAATTGGATTTCCGTGCATCAGGAAGCCTGCGCGCACCTGAATCGCACGCTGCACTTGATTGCGTCGCATGGATGCGAGCCTGCGGTGGTGATCAATCCCGCGACGCCTGTGCAGATGCTCGACGAAGTTTTGGACATCGTGCACCACGTGCTGGTCATGTCCGTGAATCCCGGTTTTGGCGCGCAGAAATTTATTCCGGGTTCGCTGCGCAAGATTGAAACGCTGGTTCAGATTCGCGAGCGCCGCGGACTTTCGTTTCGCATCGAAGTCGATGGAGGCGTCGATCTCACCACGGTCGGCGACGTGGTTCGCGCCGGCGCGGAGTTGCTGGTTGCGGGCAATGCGGTGTTTGCCCACGGCGACATTCGCGACAATGCTCGCAAGTTACTGCAAGCCGCGCGGGGCGCGACAGCCATGCGCGCCTAGCTGGGATTTTCCAAAGCTGACCTCATTGCTCCTCGTAGTTCCACGTTAGGCCGCCGTCGACGAAATAGGTTGTCCCCGTCACGTAATCGGCGTCCGAAGATGCCAGGAACGCCGCAACCGACGCCACGTCTTCCGGTTTGCCGAGGCGCTTCAGCGGAATATTTTCCAGCAGCGATTTCAGCTTCACCGGGTCGTTCAGCAGTTTCTTGTTGATGGGCGTCTCGATAGCGCCAGGCGCGATCGAGTTGATGGTGATCCCGAGCGGTGCCAGCTCGATCGACAAATTCCGCGTCAACATCTTGATACCGCCTTTGCTTGCACAATAGGAGGCAAAGTGCGGAAACGGCAGCTCTTCGTGCACGGAACTGATGTTGATAACCTTGCCGCCGGCTTTGACCTGCATACGATGCTTCACAAATGCCTGCGTAAGAAAAAAAGGCCCCTTCAGATTCACGTTAAGGACGGAGTCGTAATCCTGCTCGGTGACGTCCCAAAAATCGGCGCGGCGCTCAAGCCCCGCGTTGTTGACCAGAATATCGATGCGGCCGAGCTGCCGGACCGCCTCGTCCACGAAGCGTTGACCTTCCGCAACCTTCCCAACGTCACATTGAACCGCCGCCGCCTTGTGGCCTCCTTTCTGCACGGCCGCGACGACTCCGTCGGCGCCAGCCTTGTTGGAGCGGTAGCACAGCGCCACATCGGCGCCTTCCGCCGCCAGGCGCTCCACAATCGCGCGTCCAATCCCCTGATCGCCGCCGGTGACGGCAGCCACTTTGCCTTCCAATCGGTTTGCCACGTTGCTCTCCTCAGTACGGGTTCACCGATGAGATGCGCAGAGCGCTGGATTGTTTCGTGCGGCCCACCGCTTTCTGCACACGGGCCTCCATGCACGCGCTGAGTGGTGGCGCGCAATGGTGTGACCCTAAACGGTTTACAAACAACTTATGGTATTTACGGATTGTTCAGCGAGTGGACGAAGGTGTCCAGGTTCTGTTTATCGATCCAGATTACGCCGGTATTTACGAAGGTGGGTACGGGTGCGAAGGGATCCTTGGCCCAGCCCACGTTAAGCGACTTGGGCCTGTGGCGGTGCAGGTCATCGAGCATTTTCAAACCGACGAAGCCCATCGTGAAGGGTCTTTGCGCAATGGTGCCCTGGATGAAGCCCTTGCGGATCCACTCGAGAGTCTCGGGGTCGGAGTCCATGGCGATAAGCGTTTTACCCGTCACGTGAGCGGTGCTCAGTGCCTTCGCTACGCCCTTGCCGCCCAACGCATCCAGGCACACGAAAGCGTCCACTTTTGTATTTGCCGCGATTAGCTTCTGGGCTTGATCGAAGGCGATCTGCGGATCTCCCTTGATGTCGACGACGGGCAGCACGGCGACGTGAGGGTACGCGGTCAAGATCTCCATATAGCCGCGATACCGCTCATTGAGATTGGTCTGTTCGGGCATGGTAAAGATGGCGATCCGGCCCTTGCCTTGCAGGGAGCGGCTGACGATTTCACCGCCTAGTCTTCCCGCCTCGTAGTTGTCCGTACCGATGAAGGATAAGCGCTTGCTGGCGGAGGAGTCGGCATCGACCGTAATGACGGGAATACCCGCGGCGATGGCGGCATCGATGTCTGCCTTCATCAGCTCCGGATCGGCCGGTGAAACCAGAATGCCCGCAGGTTTCAACTGGGCAACGCGGCGAAATTCCTGCTGCTCGGCCTTAGGATCATAGTTGCTTGGACCCGCGATGGTGCCCTGCACCTGCATTTCCGAAGCGGCTTTTGTAAACCCGGTCGCAGCCGTCTGCCAGTAAGGGATTTGCGTGTTCACGGTAACGAGAAAATATTGGCCACCTGATTCACTTCCCTCGGAATTGAGAGACTTGGTGCACCCGCTGTAAAAGAACGGCACGGCGAAAAGAAGGGAACCCAGGAACCTTGCGGTCATCGACATAAGACCCCCTAAAAGGGAGACGGTCCGAGGCGCGTGAGGGAAATCTGCGCAAATCATAGGCGCGGAAGTTATGGAAAGCAACACCACGCGGGTGCACGGCCAACGCCTACCTTAGAGACGTCGTCAGCGGGCGACGAGGTTCGTAGAGGAGCTGTCCAGGGAGGCGTTTTCGTAGAGGTGAAGAATTTGGCTGGCGCGCTTTAGCAGATCGGAGGGAAGGTCGCCAGGCTGGTAGTCGACCCAGCCGGTGGAGTAAGGGAGTGCGACTTTCTCGCCTGCAGAGGTGATTTCCAGCGGACCTATGCGATCCAAAAAAAGTTTTACCTCGCCCAGGGCACACTCCGTCAGAACGAGCAGAAAATCACCGCTTGTGAGGCGCACGGCGAAATCGGAGCCGCGAATGGCTTTTTTCAGGCGGCGCGCAAATTCCTTCAGCAATGCGTCGATGGCCGCTTTGCCATAGCGCTGCGTCACCTGCGCGAATTCGTCGATGTGAATCGTAGCGACGCTCAGCGAAGTATTTTCGCGGCGCGCGCGGCCTATCTCTTTGCCGAGTTGCTGATCGATGGACGAGCGTGTGTAAAGGCCAGTGACAGGATCGAAACCGGAGGCGTCTGAGATGTCGCTGCCGTTCCGCTCCGGAAAAGGATTCTGCGCGGTGAGTTGCTTCCTGCGCCGCCGGAAAGACCATTGCCTGTGCGCGAGCCAAGCGTTAAAAACGACCACGAGAGCCGCGGTGCCCCACTGTGCCTGATCGGGTCGAATTTCATAGAAGTGATTGGCATGACGAAAGAGAAAGGGCAGGAAGGACAGAACCAAGGCCGACGCGGCAAGGAGCGTCACGGCACATGCAGAGAACCACAGCCACCACTCGCTGCGCGCGAGCTGCCGCAACTCGGTCTCGACCTGCAGTGCGCGGAAAGCACCCGAGCCTTCCAGGGGAGAAGGTTCTGGCGTGCGCGCACGAAAGCCGAGCATCGACTTCATCTGTCCTTATGGACCCAAAATAACTGTAGGCGTGCCACGCGCTCCGGGCAATCGCGAAAAGGTACAGGCCCGCTAAACTGCAAAACTGGACGCATGGACAGGAGTGACACATTGGGGGAGTACCGACCCGCGAAGGTGTCGAAATTCTGTTCGCTAGAGTGGCCTACTAGGGAAGTTGAGCTGCCTTGCGCAGCCCGAGCCAAAGGGAAGTCCAGCCCTTTCACTTGCGCTGGCCTCGCGATCTGCTTGAAAAAGATCGCGGAGCGAAGGGGTAAGACATGAAAAAGAAGTGGATCATTGCCGGTTTGACAGCAGCACTGGTGCTTCTTGGAGCCGCGAAGGCCGCGGCGCAATCGTACAATCCCATCCATTGGATCAAGAAAGGCCCGACGGCCAGCGAGCAACTTGCCGCAAATGGCGAGCAGAGCAAAAAGCTGGCGTCGCAACTGCAGGCGCTTTTGCCGCCGCGCACGAAGTTGGAGGATGCCTGCACGGCTTTCCGGCAGTTGAGCGAGTGTGTCGCCGCGCTGCACGTCAGCCACAACCTCAAAATTAAGTTCAACTGTTTGAAGTGGGATGTTACCGGGGTCCAGCCGGGGAGCGGCAATGTGTCCTCCTGCAGGGCACCCGAAGATGGAAAAGGTTTGAGCCTCGCGAAAGCCATTCACACGCTGAAGCCGGAGGCGGATGCGAAGGCAGAAGCCAAAAACGCCGAGAGGCGAGCGCAGGAAGACATCAAGGACGCGTCGTCGTGAAGCGATCGGACCTTACGTCTGGCTGACTATCAGGCCTTTTTCTTTTCGATTTTCAGGTTGACGACGATGTCCTTCTTGTTGTCGAAACTGGAGACCGTTCGAGTGGCGGACTTGGCGCCGTCTTTTTCGGCGTGGATTTCATAATCCACATTGGGGTCGAGGCCGCTGAAGCGGTAATCGCCTTCCTCGTTGGCGATGTAGCTGCGAACCGCGTTGGTGCGCGTATTTCTGAGAAAGACGACGGCCGAGGGAACGGGATTTTCCGAGGACTTGTCGGCCACGACGCCGCGGACGGTGCGAAGCTGCGCCTCGTGCTTGGCGTCCTGGGCCACAGCCGCGCACACGCCCACGCATAGAGCCAGAGCCACAAGCAGCAAGCGAAATCGGGGCGTCATTTTCTTCCTCTCTTGACCGGCTCCATGCGGAAAACCACGTTGTTTTCGCCGGAGCCGTTCCGCGCGTCGATAGTCCTGTTCTGGTAAGCAAAACCCTTGACGTGCACCACCATCTCATATTGGGTGCCTTGCGGCACGCGAATCGCGAATTCGCCGCGCGAATTGGTGCGGTCCTCCCAGCGAAATTTCTTTTCGTCCGCGCGGCGGATGCGGAGTTGCACGCCCGGGAAGGAGAGTGCTTTGTCGGTGAACACGGTTCCGCGGATCAAAAAGTCATTGGCGTGGCTGTATTTCTGCTTGCCGCTGTTTGCTGACGAGGAGGATTGCGGCTGGGAAGCCGGTGCGGCCTCTTGATTTGGCGCCTGGGAAGCGGCGAACGGAACCAGCAGCGCCGCAGCCCACAAGGCAACGACCCACCGAACAGGCATGATTCCGCTCCTTTAAGGCTTAGATGGCGGCAGGCAGAAAGGAAGATGCCTGGTTCCTGGAGGTAGAGTTACTCTTCGTCGTCTTCCTCATCGTCCTCTTCTTCGTCCTTGGGAAGATTGCCATTTTCCCCAGGTTCGCCCTCTTCGTCGTCTTCTTCGTCTTCGTCATCATCCATATCTTCGGAGATGACGTTCAGATGGACGGGATGGATTTGCGATACTTCCAGTTCAGACTCGCACTCTGGGCAACTGAGAATCTCGCCTTCTTCGACTTCGTCTTCGTCAACGTCGATTTCGGCGGAACATTCAGGGCAGCGGATCACGGCTCCATCCTCCGTACGTGCATCAAAAGTCGGCGCCGCCAGGACTGCGAGCACCACCGTTGAGCGTATTATATACCGGCGTGAAGTCAACCCCATCCGGTTGGGCGCAGCCGGATTTGCAATCCTCGGAAAACGGATATACAGCTTAGAAATGGCGTCATCGCGGGAGTATCCAGAACGACCGATGGTCGGTGTCGGCGGCGTGATTATCGAACAGGGGCGCGCGCTGTTGATCCGCCGCGGCAGCGAGCCGCTGCTTGGGGAATGGTCGATTCCGGGAGGAACGCTGGAATTGGGCGAGACGCTGGAGGAAGGCGTAGCGCGCGAACTGCTGGAAGAGACAGGTCTCACGGTACGCGTGATCGAGCTAATCGAAGTGTTCGACCGAATTTACGTGGAGAGCACCGCGGGGGCGAACGACGGGACAAAGGGCCCGCGATTCCATTATGTGATCGTTGACTATCTGTGTGAACGGGTTGCGGGTGAAGCCGTGGCGGGAAGCGATGTAACCGACGTTGCCTTCGCGAGCGAAGAGGAGCTGGGGAAGTACAAGTTGACGGAGACGGCCACGCGGATTTTGAAGAAGGCCTTTGCCATGGAACGAAAGAGGCGGCACTGAAAGGCGCGCGGAGCCCATGAAGAACAAGTCATTGGGCTTTGGTGATTTCGATGCTGCCGTTGGCGTTGATTAGCTGGAGCTGGCAGCCGCCGGAACCAACGGTCCCATTGAGCGAATCGGGTCCTACGTTGCCGGTCGCGGTGATCGGCAAATCTGTGAAGATGCGGCCGAAGGATGTGCGGGCCGTGACGTTGTAGCCGAGGCCCTCCGGAATGCGCACGCGGATGGAAGAGAAAGAAGTCTTGAGCGCGATGTCGCGGCAGCCGCTGGCCGGACGCGCGGCGGTGACGGAGATGCCGCCGTTCTGATTGTTCACCGTGATTTTGCCACCCACCGATTCGAGTGTCACGCCCGCGAAGGACGTGGTCACCTCGGCGTCGCCTTTCACGTTGCGCGCGGTAACCGAGCCGTTGGTGTTTTCCACGATGAGATTGCCGTTGATGCGGTCGGCAGAAACGCTCCCGAAGCTGGTCTTGGCGAAAGTGTCGCCCCCAATGTCGGTGAGCGTGACGCTGCCGTTGCCGGTGATGGCGCGGATCCCTTTGGAGATGTCCGACGCTTCAATAGCGCCGAAGGAGGATTTCAGCTCCACGGTGCTGCGAGCGGAGCGCAGCATGATTTTTCCGTTGGAAGTTTCCGCAATCAGAGCGCCGGCGATATTGCTCAGCTCGATGTTGCCAAAGGAATCGCGAATGGTTACGCCGCTCCCAGACAGCGAACTCCCGTAGACGCGGCCGTTGCTGGTGGTGCAGTCCACGCGCCCCTTGACCCCTGAAAAGGTGACGTTCCCGAAACTGTCGGTGATGTCAGCGGCGCCGCCGATGCTCGAGATATCGACGTTGCCGTTATTGTCGTGAACCATCAGGTCGCCGCGGATGTTACGGGCTTCGACGCTGCCGAACGAAGTGGTGATGTTGGCGGAGGCGGCGTCCGTCACGTTGACCGTTCCGTTGCCTCCCGTGATGCTGGCGGCGCCCCCAATCTCGCGGACCGTGATGCTGCCGAAACGATTGCGAAGCTCAAGCGCACCCTTCACCTGCGAAACTTGCACCGAGCCATTGTTGTCCGTGACGGAGACTTCGCCCGAGGCGCCGCTGAGCTCGATGCTTCCGAAAGAGTTGCTGAGCCGCGCGGCGCCAGTATCGCGCACGTTGAGCGAGCCATGGCTATTGTCGAACTCGGATTTGCTGCGGACACCAGTGGCGTTCACACTGCCGAAGCTGTTCTTCACAAAGAGTGGAGCATCGGAAGGCATAGCGATCTCATAATCGACGGAATAGGAAGCATTCTTGCGGCCGAACCAGTTGCGATTTGCCTCCGGGTAGTTGGTGCGCACCTCGACGCCCTGCGCCGTTTGCTGGACATCGATCTGCACTTTGTCGGCGAAGTTTTGCGCCTGCTCGCGGGAGTCGGCTTGTGCGCGGATGGTGGCGGAGATTTTTACCTCGCGGCTGGATTCGCCATGTATGCGAATTTCGCCAAATTTGTTTTCGATGCGGAACGATTGCCCGGCGCCCAGGGAGAGCGTCTTCTGGAAGTCGCGCGTGACCTGCTCCTGGCCAGGATTCGCAGCGCGCGCCGGCGAAGCGCTGACGGCAAGCAGAGTGGCAACGCGTAGCAGGCCGCGGCGCTTGCCCGGCCAAACCGGCCGCCCAGCCTGCTGCCTGTGAGGAACGAGGCCGGTCATCGCTTTTCCTCCAGAAGTTCCTCCAAAGTGCGTTGCTTCTCCTGGTACATTGCGAGCAATTCATAACGCAAGTGCGCGTTCGATGGATTTTGCCCAGTCTGTGCGCGCAGATCATCGATAGCGCTATCGAGCACGAGCAGCTTTTCGCGGTAGTTGGCCATCAATGGGGTCGCCGAATTTTCGAGCTGCGGCTTTGCGTCGGCGGCGAGCTTATCGATCGCTTGCACGTAAGCGGATTCCGCGTGCTGCACTTCGGTGAGCGCCTTGCTCTTCAGCAAGCTGCCCTGCTGAATCGGCGGTTTGTTGGGCCGCAGGAGCCAACCTGCGGAAATTATCAGTACGGCGACGAAGGCTGCCGCTGCCGCGGTTTGCCAGGAGAACGGAACGTTCGGGAAAAGCGAGCGCCAGCTCCAGCGCTCGCGTCCCTCTTGTATTGCGACTGCTTGTTCGGTGAGAGCCTGATGGATCCGCGGCCAAAGCGCCGGGCTCTTCGTGTAGTCACGCAGGTCAACCGCCGCCAGGCTAAGGGATTTCCAGGAGCGAAGCTCTTCCGCACAGCCTGCGCAGTTTCCCGCATGGCCCTCGAGTGCCGCCCATTCGGCCACCGTGCCGTCTTCGAAGATTCGATCGCGATCCTTGCACGTAGCATTCATCGGAGTCACCGTGGCCCCGCGGCATTGTTGGCGCGAGGAGGCTCCAGCATCTGGCGAAGATTTTTCTTCGCCTGGAAAAGCGTATTTTTTGAAGCCGCTTCGCTGATTTCCAGCATCGAGGAAATTTCCGCATGGCGGAAGCCTTCGACTTCGTAAAGCAAGAAAACGTCGCGCTGATGGCGGGTCAACTTGGCGAGAGCGCGCTCAAGCGCCAGTCGCAGCGAGGGATGAGCAACAGCCGCGTGAGGCTCCGGGCGCGGAGCGGCATCATCGCGTTGTTGCTCGTCGTCCGCGGCGACTTCTTTCTTCCGCAAACGGCTGCGCCGCGCATCGTAGCAGGTGTTCACCAGGATGCGGAACGTCCAGGTAGCGAAACTTGACTGGCCGCGAAAACTGGCGATCCCGCGTTGAACCTTCAAAAAGGTTTCCTGCACGGCGTCTTCCGCATCCGTGGAGCTGCCAAGAATGTTGCGGGCAAGATTCTTCATGCGCGCGCCATGGAGTGAATACAATCGCTCGTACGCGCGCAGGTCCCCCGACCGGCAAGCGGTGGCCAGCGCCGCATCCTCCGCCCGCCCTGCGTCCGCCGTGTCAGGAGCGGCGACTTGTCCACGGAAAGGTTCCACCCGCCTCTCCCGTTGCGCTACGGCAGGGATTCTAGTCTCCCAAGCCAGCGCAAGTCCCATAATTCCCATGCCATGCTCCTGGGGTACAGACGCCGGAGAGGGGCTAAAGGTCAGGGTTTGCAAGTGGCTGAAGGCTCAGCAGTTTAGGGATGCGATTATGGCAGCCAGGCGTTCCAGCTCAGGGGAACGCAACACCCTTCTCACCTCGACGGGCATTGGTGAGGAGATATCAAGGCACGCGGCCGGCTAAAACGGTGCCGGGAGCGGTCAGCGCCAGGAAAATCTTCCTGTGCAGAAAACTGTCTTCGTGCCCGATGAGCAGGCGATCCGGCATATCGAAGTCATCTCCGACAAAGAGACGCAAATTGCCCGCGTTCGCCGGGACATCGAACACAAGCTCGGTGACATACCACTGGCCCGGCCGGAGAGGCCGTGACAACGGGATCGTGCCGCCGTGCACCTTGGCCAGCGCCGCTTGTCCCGTCGCAGATTGAGGGAATCGATGCGCTGCTTCATCGACAAGAACAACCCGCCGTGGACTCGGGGCCAGCGGACTGTCACCGCGATGCTCCGAGATGGTGCTCGGATCGAACCAGGTCTTCAGTCGAACAATCACGAAGCGCCCGGCGGGCAGAGTTTGATGCGATTCATCACCGAGCGCTTTGGCCTCTTCGAGATTCACGATTGAATAGGCGATGTGGCAATCGATTTCGCAAAAATATTTGTTTTCGCCAGGCGCAAGGGTCTTCTCGTGGCTTGTCAGCGAGACACCTGCGAGAACCAGCGCGTAGCCGGATGAGAACATAAGAGCAAGAATGACTGCGGAGAAACCGATCCACTTTCTTTTTGTCAGGAAGGCCACAACCATAACCAGCGTTATAGCGCCCAGGAGCAAAGCCATTCCCAGAAACGCCATAACCGCCAAAGGCGCATGTTCGGGCATGAATTCCATTCGAGTTTTCTCCCTTCTCGAATTCCGTTCTTGAAGACCTTAGCCAGCTATGGCGTCCGGCAAGGCGCCGCGCGTGCGTTCGCGATGCCCAAATTCCTGCACCGCGGATTCCAGGTCCGCCGCGGTGAAGTCCGGCCAGCGCTTTTGCAGAAAGACAAACTCCGCGAAGGCGCATTCCCACAAGAGAAAATCAGAGAGCCTCTGCTCGCCGCCGGTGCGGATCAATAGGTCGACATCCGTCGAGCCGCCGCGCAGCACTTCCGACAAGACGTCGCCGAAGGAATCGGGCGAGAGTTTCGTCACTTTGTAGAAGCGGCAAGCGGCGTGAAAAATCGCTTCGCGCGCGGAATAATCGATCGCCAGTCGCAGGTGTAAGCGCGTGCCGTTTGCGGTGGCGGCTTCAGAATCGGCGACGGCTTCGCGCAGCGTCGCGGGCATACGGTCGCGGCGGCCGATGATGCTCAAGCGCACGCCTTCCGCGATGCAGTTGGAGGTTTCGGTCAGAAGATATTCGTGCAACAAGCGTAGGATACCGGCGACCTCTGCGGGAGGGCGCTTCCAATTTGCGGAAGAGAGCGCAAAAAGCGTGAGCGTGTGGATGCCCAGGCCCGGTGCTGCGGCGATGATGCGCCTCGCGGTTTGCGCGCCGGCTCGATGCCCCGCAGAACGCGGCAGGCCGCGCGAGGTGGCCCAGCGGCCATTGCCGTCGGAAATGATGGCCACGTGCAAGGAACGTTTTGGAGGCAGCTCCTGGGGAAGCGCCGTGGGTTGCTGCAGAACTATGGGTGCCATGTGCATGTTCTTTTCTCCGCCGCTGCTCTAGCGATACAAACTACTCTGTATGACAAAGTATGGGGACAAAAAAATTTGCAGCCTTAGCCTTCGCGCGTCGCGCGGATCAGCGCTTCCATATGGTTCAAATAGCGCTCCAGCGCCTTTCGCCCCGCTGCTTTAAGCCGGTACTCCGTCTTGGGCAGCCGCCCGTCAAAGGATTTCGTGCACACGATGTAATCCGCTTCTTCCAGCCGGCGCGCGTGGACGCTCAAGTTGCCGTCCGTAGTCTTCAGCATGGCCTTCAACTCGTTGAAAGTTAGCGAGCGATTGACCGCCAAGGCGCTGACAATGCCCAATCGCACGCGCTCGTGAATCAGCCGGTCCAGATCCGCGGGAACCGGCTCGCGTGGCTGCGCATGCGTGGCAGGCAGTGCGGTTTCGCGGTCGCGTGACCGTTGGTACCGTTCGTCCCGTGCTGTCGATGATTTAGCCATACAAATCCCAGTCTGCCGTTACCCTCCGTGATGCCGTGCAATCCACAGCCCGAAGCCAATTTGCAACACGCCAAACCCTGCAGCCATGAACGCG
>WNFH01009748.1_pt1 | contig 11861 bp, 10 predicted proteins | sample 5400411 | NCBI WGS metagenome assembly WNFH01 (sample SAMN13153347, study PRJNA577476) | soil metagenome | isolation source: 200 cm saprolite under Douglas fir tree site 2 hole 3 | place: USA:California | collected 2015-04-18
CGTTTGCGATCATTCGTCACGTTGGTCGTCGAAGCGGAAAGCCCTATGAGACGGTAATCTGGGTGTGGCCGCTGGGAGAGGGTTTTGTGATTGCGTTAACGTATGGGCCAGAGGTGGATTGGTATCGCAACATGCTGGCTGCTGGAGGCGGTGCGGTGGTCTGGCATAAGAGGGTCTATGTTGTCGGGAAACCGGAGCCGATTGATGCCAAAACAGCTCTGCCAGCATTTCCTGCAGCTTTCAGACCAATCTTTCGAAGGGCTGGCATGCAGGATTTTGTGTGGATGAGTTCATCAGGTTCTGAGTCAGTCAGGGCTTAATGTTGTCCAAACTAGATAGAAAGGAGTATCACATGACACGCATTGCAGGAGTTTCCGCCCGCGAAGCCGGGCCGCTCGTGAAGCTCGCCTATTTCTTCACGCGCCGCCAGATCGCGCGACTCACCGGGCGCGAGACCGAGCGCATGATCGAGCCGCTCGAGATGTACGCGCACGTGCCTGGGCTGCTGCGCGGCTACGCCAGGCTTGAGCAGGCCACAGCCAAGCTGCATCGCTTCGACGAGCGCCTCAAGAATCTGGCCGAGCTGAAGGCGGCCACGCTCACGCACTGTGAGTACTGCATCGACTTTGGCTCGCAGGTCGCGCGCCGCTCGGGCCTGAGCGACGAGCAACTGCTGGCGCTGCCTTCCTATCGGACCAGCGCGCTCTTCACCGACCTTGAGAAGCTCGTGCTCGACTACGCGGTCGGCATGAGCCGCACGCCTGTGGAGGTGTCTGACGCGCTCTTCGCCGAGCTGCGGGAGCACTTCGACGACGCCCAGCTCGTGGAGCTCACGCACGTGATCGCGTTGGAGAACATGCGCGGTCGCTTCAACCTGGCGCTCGGCATTGGCGCGGCAGGCTTCAGCGAAGGCATGGTGTGCGCGGTGCCCGCAACCACCTCATCAAGCGAGGGAGAGGATACCAGTTCTTAGAGCATCCCCAGATCCAGGGAGCGCTCGCTCTGCCTCCGACCGTGAGCGTGACCAGGATGAATACCGGAGAGACGGTCGAGCTGTTTGAGGGAGGTTGGCTGGCCTTGGGTGAGGGACTTCCTTCCATGTCTCGCATTTGGCTTCTTTTCTCTCTTTCCTGGCTCTCTTCCTCTCGGTGGATTACCCCAACAGTTTTGTTAGCTGTCCGCCCTTCTCGTTGCGCATCCCGCGGAGAGAACCCATTTTACGCGAGTGAATACGAGCACTGGTAAACAGGTCGTTCTTTGTGGTATACTATAGGCAGAATAGTTGCATGGTTGTGCAACTATGCACAGGTAGCAGTATGAAGAAAAGGATAGTTTGCATGGCGTCTCGACCTGTAGATGATCAGTTTATCGTTTCCTCAACTCAAACCATGTCAGAGGATGTGTCCCAGGAACACTTTATCCACGCGGAGCATGGGCTGGTGGTCCGGCGCAATCGCTTGACCGCCGATCAGGCTACGCGCGTGGCCGCTCTTTTTGCCGTACTGAGTGATCCCACCCGTATACAGGTCGTCTATGCGCTGCTCAATGCCCCAACCGGCGAGTTGTGTGTCGGTGATTTAGCCACGGGACTTGGTCGAGATGATACGACAATTTCGCATCAACTGCGTGTCTTACGCAACCAGCAAGTTGTAGCGATACGCAAAGCCGGGCGCGTAGTATATTACCGGTTGGTTGATGAACACGTTCGCCTCCTGCTTGAATTGGGCATGACCCACGCCAGCGAGCTATCGCCTGCACAGTCTCTAACTAGAGAAACAGAGGCGATGGCATGAGTAATGGACATGCTGGTCACAATCACACACATCATATGGCAAGACAGAGCCTGCGCTTAGCATTCTTTTTGACTGTGATCATCTTGATCGCAGAGCTGGCTGGCGGCTGGTTGGCAAATTCACTTGCCTTGCTTTCTGATGCAGGTCATGTCATAACCGATATCTTTGCGCTTGGCCTGGCCTGGTTTGCCGTAGTCCAGGCAGAACGACCCGCGAATGCGCGCAAAACCTTTGGCTATCACCGCGTTGGTATTCTGGCTGCCCTGGTAAATGCAGTGACGCTGATCGTCATAGCCATCGCTATCGTGTTTGAGGCCGTACAGCGCTTCCAGCATCCTGAGCCGGTTCAGCCTTTAATTATGTTTCTCGCAGCAGGAATCGGCATTGTTATCAATCTCTTCATCGGTTTTAGCTTGCACAAAGAAAGCCATACCCTCAATACACGTGCCGCAATGCTGCATGTCTTCGGCGATGTTGGTGCTTCAGCAGGCGTAATCGTTGCAGGTATCATCATCCTGTTCACCGGCTGGACAATCGCTGACCCGGTGCTCTCTATCGGCATAGCAGCGCTTATCGCCGTGGGTGCTTTGCGCATCCTGCGCGAGACTGCTGATATTCTGCTGGAAGCTGTGCCGAAAGGTCTTTCTATGCCAAATCTGGTGAGGGATATGAAGAGCATTGGTGGGATTCAGGATGTACACGACCTGCATGTCTGGAGCATCACCAGTAATATGTACGCCTTATCCTGTCACGCGCTTATAGAAAATCTTCCACCGAGCGACAGCTCTTCCATACTGCAATCTTTAAACAGCATGCTCAGCGCGAAGTATCATATCGACCATGCCACCATCCAGTTCGAGTGTGATCCCCACCAGGGAACGTTCTGTTCCGTGAATGGCCTGTACTGTCAGATGGAAGAGTGTAACAACAATCATCATCACACCGAGCAGTCAGAGATAGCGCAAGGCCCGGACTGGCGAGACGTGCAGGTGCGGTGAGGATGAGTCTTCCTAATTCATTATTGGTCGGTCTCGTTTTGCTTTTCCAGGTGATCCTCGTGAGCGATTTCCTCGCAACTTTTCCCTGATTACCACGTAAAAAAATTATGACTGGCTGGTCATTTGGAATACAATCCGGTCATAATTTGTTCTCATTTTCAGAGAATATCGTAGGAGTCACAAATTATCGAGGAGGTGCAATGATGCAACCAGTAACTGTTCCTCGTTCCTGGAAGGAGAAGCAGCGCCAGGAGCGTGAAGTGCTTATTCTCCAGGTGGCCGAAGAAGTCCTGATGGAGAAAGGCTATTACGAAACGTCGATTGAAGAGATTGCAGCCCGTGTTGGCATTGCCAAGGGCACGGTTTACCTGCACTTTCCCAGTAAAGAGGACCTGGTTGTTGCGATCTTTGAACGCATTATACAGAAGTTCGGGGAAGGTGTAGAAACAATTATGTCCGCGCCATTGCTGGCTCGTGATAAGCTAGAGGCTATTCTCCGATTCATGTACGGGGTCGACTTTAGCAAGCGTATGCAATTGCTCTATTCTCTGATGAATACCACTGAGTTGCGGCGCATCTTTCTCGAGAAGAAAGCCTGCACGCGTGATATGTGGGATCAGCTTTCTGTACATATGACCTCTTTACTCGAGGAGGGAAAAGCGGCAGGCGAGTTTGATAAAACGCTGCCAACTGCAGTTATGCTCAGCGCGTTTTATTCGCTATTGTCACCACGAATTTATGAACGCTTGATAGCTGAGGAGCAGATGCCGGTAGAGGAAGTGGCGAAAAACCTCGGGCGACTCTACTTCAAAGGGATTGCTGCTGATTAAGGAATATGTAATGAGAATTATTCAATCAATTAGAAGGGATGAAGGATGGAAACTAGATCGACTGCGTCTAACGTCGCTAATTTGACACCGGCGCGCTCAGATACAGCTGTAGCAGATTACGAGCAACCGCGCTACTCACGGCGTGATACTGTATTGACCATGATTGGTGTACTTATGGTTATGTTGCTAGCCTCGCTCGACCAGACAATTGTCTCAACGGCAATGCCAAGAATCATCGCTGACCTGCAGGGATTTGACCGCTATACCTGGGTCTCTACCGCGTACCTGCTCACATCAACCGTGATGGTTCCCATCTATGGGAAACTATCTGACCTGTTGGGAAGGAAGCCTATCTTCCTGTTTGGTGTAGTAGTGTTCTTAGCTGGTTCGGCTCTGTCGGGCACCGCCCAATCCATGAACCAGTTGATTCTCTTCCGTGCTTTCCAGGGCATCGGAGCCGGCGCTCTCATACCTATTGCCATCACGATTGTTGGTGACCTGTTCACTCCACGCGAGCGTGGTAAATGGCAGGGTCTCACAGGAGGCGTCTTTGGACTCTCGGCTATCATCGGTCCAACACTGGGCGGCTGGATTACACAAAATACAACATGGCGCTGGATCTTCTATGTGAACTTGCCAATCGGCATTGCAGCGTTACTCGTGCTGATCTTCCTGATGCCAGCTCTACGTGGGAAGGCCACGAATGTCTCGATTGACTACACTGGTGCAGCTTTGCTCGTACTTGGAACTGTGCCATTATTGCTCGGCTTTACATTTGCAGGCAGCCAGTATGACTGGCTCTCACCGCAAATTATCGGCCTATTCGCTGGAGCGGTAGTTGCGCTCACAGCCTTTGTATTCTATGAAGCCCGGCTAGAGCGACGTGGTGGACAGCCGATCATCGAGCCAGGGCTGTTTAAAAATAGCGTCTTCAGTGTTTCGACCGTGGTCACGATGATCTTTGGTATGGGCCTGTTCGGCAGTATCTTCTTCATCCCGCTTTTTGTGCAGGGTGTGATTGGTGGGTCTGCCACCAATAGCGGCCTCATCCTGACGCCGTTGTTGCTGACCTCCGTCGTTGGGAGTATTGTTTCAGGTCAGTTGGTTTCGCGCCTGGGCAAGTACAAGTGGATTGCCATTTTAGGTATGCTGGTGAGTGTTGCAGGGACATTGCTGCTGGTGCGCCTGGATTGCTGCTGGTGCGCCTGGATGTCAATGCGACCAACAATGATGTGTTGCTGGCCATGCTGGTGCTGGGTCTTGGTTTGGGTTTCGGAATGGCGCTGTATACACTGATAGTGCAGAATGCATTACCTACCAAGATCGGTCAGGCGACTGCCGCCCTGACGTTCTTCCGCCAGATTGGCGGTACCATTGCTCTCGCGGCGATGGGTTCGGTGATGACTGCCGCCTATCTGCCCGCTTTCCACAATGCGTTACCGGCAGCCGTAACACAGGTTATACCGGCTCAGGTCCTGGCGGCGTTCAACAACCCGCAGATCCTGCTCTCACCGGTTGCTCTGGCGCAGATACAGTCTCATGTTGCGGCTATGGGACCACAAGCTTTGGTACTGCTGCATCAAACCGTTGAAGCTGTCAAAGTTGGCCTGACACAGGGCATCCATAATATCTTTGTGCTGAGCTTTGGGCTTATGATTGCTGGCCTGGTGGCTGTACTCTTCCTGAAGGAGATTCCGCTGAAAGGTGGACGCAGCGCCGGGAGGAAGAACACCGAATCTGTTAAGGATGAAGCTTCACAGCCTGAAGCTAGCCTGACTGCGATGATGTAACCATAGTACCTACAAAAGCAAACCTGGCACCCGTGCAGGTGCCAGGTAATTTTATGTGTTGAAATTATACTCCACTCGAACGTAACTTGAAAACTTTGATTGCAACCTGGAGCGTAAGCCAGTTGCTCCGTTCTTGCAGGTCAATGTCGCACAGCGATTGCAGCCGCTCCAGGCGTTGAATCAGCGTATTTCGATGTACGAACAGCCGGTTAGAGGTCTTGGTGAGGTTACCTGCACATTCGAGGTATGTCTCCAGCGTGTCCAGCAGATCGGTTCCTTTGCGTCGATCATAGCTGGCAATGTGTGCAACCTGGTCCTGGTAAATATCCCGCAAGTCATCCATCCGTGCGATTTTGTAGAGGTAGCGGTAGACCCCCAGGTCATTGAAGTGAGTGACGCTGACGCCCCCATCCCGGTTAAGATTTTGCCCCATTTGCAGCGCTTCGCTGGCCTCGGCAAACCCTCGCCGGTAGTCGCTAATGCTCTGGCATGGATTACCGATGCCGATAAAGAGGCGTACATTGTGCTCGACCCACATCTGGCGGGCCAGCTCACGCAGCCACGTCTTCACACGTGCAGCAGTTGGATCTTTACTCAGGCAGATAAGGCAGGTGAGCAGATTCTCACGCTCATATAACGCTGAACCTGGATAATTATCCTGGATACGCCGCCTTATCTGCCCGCATATGCGTTTGTGTATCACAATGCGCTCTTCATCAGTCTGTAGAAGCGTCTCTGCAAGGGATCTGCCAGAGGTGGGCGATGCCTGGGTATGTCCATCTTCTTCGTCGACAATTTCATCCAGATGTGAAATTTCAATCATCGCTACGCTATGCGGCTTCGTTAAATCGCAGCCGATAAAGTTCGCTCGTTGTCGCAGCGAATCTTCCGAATCATATGTGCCATACATCAAATCTTCGAAGAACCCCTTGACCAGGTTCTTTTGTGCCAGCATGTCTACCAGGTGGCTATTCTTGATCGCCATCGCGATTTGATTTGCGATCGTGCTCAGTAATGTCTGGTCCTCTGATGCATAGCGGCGTGACTTGATAGAGTAACAGTTAATCAAACCCAGGTGTTCTGTTCCGGCAATCAAGGGAGCAGAGAGTAGCGTCTTATACTGCGATTCCTTCAACGGATTCAGCCGTTCTAAGGCGTGAGCGCTCATTTCGGAAAGTTGACCACGAGAGCTGAAATCGCGCAGTTTTTCCCACACGTGACGATCGACGTCAATTGGCTGGAAACTCAATGCGCGGTCATTCAAATTGGGGGAGGAGGCACGAACGGTCAATCGACCCTTTGCCTGGTCCATCAGCATAATTACGCACAGGTCCGCCTCAATAATTTGCACCGTCAACGTCGCTAGCGAGCGCAGCATCTCATCGAGGTACAGGCCAGAACTGATGGTCTGACTCATCACAGAGAGCGTCGTTAAGATATTGAGCTTTCGCTGCGTGTTCTCATAAAGCTGCGCATTTTCAATCGCGCCCGCTACAAGTGCCGCCGTATTGATGATGAACGTCTGATCTTGTTCCGAGAATTCGTAAGGGGCAACGGTATGCAAGGTAATTACGCCGATCAGGTGGCGGTCTTTGGCGATAATGGGCGCCGTCAGCGTAGACTGGAACTTCTCTTCTTCCAGTTCCGGGAAGTAGCGGAAACGGGGATCATTCATGGCCGCTTCCTTAATGATCACAGGCTCGAGATGCATGCCAACCCAGCCAGTGACACCCTCTCCCAGGGCCATTTCGATTTTGCCTACAAAGTTTCCATACTGTTTATTGGTGCTGGCAAGCACAAGGCGCTCTGTGTCTTTATCGTAAAGGTAAAAGAATGTAGCGTGGCAAGGAATGGCACGAACGACGATATCGACAAGATGCCCCAGCACTTCATCAAGCTTGAGCGTCGAGCCGACCGTTGAAATAACCTCATTCAACAGGATATTCTCCTGGGTTCGCGCTTCGAGTGCGGCATACAGTTCCGCATTTTCTGTATGAAGCTGCTCAATTGTTTGCGCTGCCGGGTTCCCTGCGTCACCTTTAGATGCGACTACTTTGGAAGACATGCTGACCTCCTGATCTATTGATGTGAGAAGTTCCCCGCCAAAGTGGCTAGAAAAAATTAAGAAATACCCATGATGGTGAAACTTTGTATAAGTGATATGTACATAGTATACATTGTACATGGTTTCAGGTGTAACGTCTAGAGTTTTGTCCTCGGCTTTACTAATTGGTGATCTTATCTGGCGAAATGCTACGAATTCCGCTAAAAATTAAGGATAACTGGCCCTACTTCGAAATATTTCCCGCGTCATTTCGCGTTTTTCGATGCGCCGTTTCCTGGAATGGAAGGATGCCTGTATGTACAGTTTCGCTACACAGGAAACAGGTTTTGCCCCCCCTCTCAAGCACCTATGGCAGGATAGTAAACTGAACTATTGCATTCAAAGAAATTTACTAGATACTTTGCTGTGTTTCTGTTATACTTGACCTACGACGTACTCCCTGGCACAGAACGTTATACGTATTTTCCTCAGCGCGTATAACTCGTGTCACTCTATGGCAGGTGATACTGATTGCTGTACATAGTTCTGCAGAAGCGTGGAGAACTTCTGAAGGCCTGGCATCTCTGGTGAGATGGGGTTCGACTGGCCAGCACCTGCAAAGATTTTTTACGGAAGTGTTGCATAGTTTTTTCTCTAGGAGAACAACTCTATGGCTATTGACACCGTTGCCATTCCAGAAGAGGAGGGCATTGAAACACACGGTATCGAACGTGTTTCACCCACCACCCGCACTCATGTTCGTATCCTCGACAACTTTACGATGTGGCTTTCCGCCAACCTGGTGATCTCCACAATCGCCCTTGGAGCTTTAGCTAACCTGGCCTTTGGTCTCGGCTTTTGGGACGGTCTAGCTGTTATTATCATTTTCAATGCGCTTGGTGTGCTCCCAGTTGCATTCTTCTCTACACTTGGCCCGAAGTTAGGCCTGCGCCAGATGACTATCTCCCGCTTCTCCTTTGGCTGGGTCGGTGGCATCATCATGGCAATCTTCAATGTTGGTGCCTGCATTGGCTGGTCTGCTGTCAACGTGATTATTGGTGGTCAATTGGTCGCTGCGCTAACCAACGGCGCCATTCCGAGATGGGCAGGTATCCTCGTCATCGCGATCCTTACGACCCTGGTGAGCATTTATGGCTACCGCTATGTGCATCGCTATGAGCGCTATGCCTGGATCCCCATGGCCATCATTTTCGTGATCCTGCTGATTGTAGCAGCCCCACACATGAAGATTTTAGCTGCGACGAATACAACAGGGATAGCCGAAATTGCCGGCTTAGTCTCCTTCGGGGGAGCCATCTATGGTTTCGCTACAGGCTGGAGTTCCTATGCTGCTGACTACAATGTCAACCAGCCTGAGAACACCTCTCCCAGGCGTGTCTTCTGGCTAACATTCCTGGGTGTGTTTATACCTTGTGTGCTGCTAGAAACGCTTGGCATGGCCTTTACCAGTTGGAAACCGTTGGGTGGTGGTGATTTGCTTGCTGCTGTTGCCAGTCCGTTGGGTGGCTTTGGTACATTCCTTGTGGTTTTGCTCGCCCTCAGTGTGATTGCGAACAATATCCCGAACGACTATAGCCTGGGTCTCTCCATGCAAGTGCTTGGGAAAGCTTTCCAGCGTGTCAAGCGCTATGTGTGGACGCTCATTGGGGCAGTAGTGTATGTCGCGATCGCGCTTCCGGTGGCTTCCAACTTTAATCAGACGCTCACCAGTTTCTTGCTACTGATTGCCTACTGGCTGGGTCCCTGGGCCATCATTCTCATCATCGAACACTTTGTATTCCGTCATGGACGCTACAATGTCGATGATTGGAATACGCCCAGTAGACTGCCGATTGGTTGGGCCGCAGTGGTCTCTATGGCGATTGGTTTGATAGGTGCCGCCCTCGGTTTTGCCCAGGTATTCACGATTAATGGTGTCACGACTCCTATCACCGGACCTATAGGAGGCTTGATCAACAAACCATATGGTATGGACGTCGGTTTCGAGTTGGGTCTCGTTCTGGCGGCCATCTCCTACCTGATCTTGCGGCGTATAGAGTTGAACAACAGCCCGCGAGGTGAGCTGAGCGCCGGTGGTGAGTAACTGCTGCTCTTTATATGCGTTCTTAGAGGCAGGCGGTGCATCCGCCTGCCTCTGATTTTGAAGCATACGGGCGCAATGAACTGCACCCATATACAAAAGAGGATCATTGTATGCATTACGACCTGATCATCCGTCATGCGCACCTTCATCGCCGCCCGGACCTCGTTGATATCGCTGTACAAGATGGACGATTCGCCAGAATCGCGGATGAGCTGACCTCCGACAGCGCCACACGCGAGATTGATGCTGCTGGCAGGCTTGTCTCGCCGCCGTTCATTGATACACATGTGCATCTCGATGCCGTGCTCACCGTTGGACAGCCGCGCTACAACTCGACTGGAACACTGCTGGAGGGCATCCAGATTTGGAGCGAGCGGAAGCCGAGTTTGACGCGCGAAGATGTCAAGCATCGAGCACTCGAAGAGATCCGCTGGGAGGTAGCACAGGGTACACTCTATATTCGTAGCCACGTGGATGTATGTGACCCGGCACTGACTGCCCTGCGTGCTTTGATCGAGGTGCGCGAAGAAGTACGCGATATTTGTGACCTGCAACTGGTCGCCTTCCCCCAGGATGGTATTCTTTCGTTCCCCAATGGGCGCGAGTTGATGCGCACGGCAATGGAGCTAGGCTGCGATCTCGTGGGAGGCATCCCCCATTACGAGTGGACTCGTGATATGGGCGTCGAAGATGTACATTATGCCTTCGCTCTGGCGAAAGAGTTTAATCGCGACATCGACTGCCATTGTGATGAAACCGATGATCCACTCTCCCGCTTCACGGAGGTGATGGCGGCGGACACGATGCAACAGGGGTGGCAGGGCCGGGTGACGGCCAGTCATTGCACCGCTATGCATTCCTATGATAATGCTTATGCCTTCAAGCTAATACGCCTGCTGGCACGTGCCCGGGTGAATGTTGTTGCCAATCCATTTGATAATGTCGTCCTGCAAGGTCGCTTTGACACCTATCCCAAGCGTCGCGGCATTACCCGCGTAAAAGAATTGCTCGCAGGCGGAGTCAACGTTGCGCTTGGACACGACTCGATCATGGACCCCTGGTTTCCGCTGGGTAAAGGCGACATGCTCGGAGCCGCCCAATTGGCACTCTACCTGTGTCATATGAGCGGCTATGAGGAGATCAACGATGTGCTTGACCTGATCACCACAAATGCAGCCAGAACCTTGCGTATCCAGGATACATATGGTATCGAGGAGGGCAAACCCGCCGATTTCATCGTGCTCGATGCGCCGTCTGCTTTTGAGGCGCTGCGCCTGGTTCCCTCCCGTTTGTATGTCTTTAAGGGCGGGCGAGAAATAGCCTATACGTCGCCTGCTAGCAGTGTGCTAAAGAGAGGTGGGGATGACGAGGGAAAAGAGGTGACGTATCGTGTGTAAGTGATCAAGCTTGCGCAGGTAGTGTTTGCTTCAGGTCACGCCAAATAAGTTCTGTGTTCAAGAGCCTCGGCCTGGTTGAGAAAATTGAAACTCTGCTTCGTATTATATGGTGGAATATGATACAATTGAGATAGTAAACTCTTGCCTCAGCCTTGAGAAGTTGGTATCATTACTAGCAAGAGAATGCTGGCGAGTTCAAGGAAGAGAACTACTATGCCCAACAAATATGAACGCGAGATCGAAGAAATCCTGCGTAATTTAGAGCGTACAGAGCCTAAGCCAGGCTTGGGGCAGAGATTAGGCGGGCGATTACGCCGCAGATCGGATTCGCGCATGCATATGCCCAAACCGTCTTTTAATTTAGGTGTCACAGAGTGGTGCTTTATTATTGCATGGGGGGCAGCACTCTTTGCCGGTGGCTGGGCTTTTGCACATGATAAAGCAGACCTTGTCACTGGAGCCATCGCCGTTATTGGTGTTGCTTGTCTGGCAATCATGGTTATTTTATCGTTCATGTCACACACCCGCTATCCAACGCAATCTTCGAGGTATGGGAATGTGACATCACTACGACGCAATCCCCTCAGCAGCCTTACAACGCGTTGGAATCTCTTCCTGCTCAAACTTCGCTATCGTCGAAGGAAAGACCAATAATTCTTGACACATAGCTAAAAGGATGCTATAGTGCGCGTGTTGTTAGCGCAGGTAGAGCGCTTTAGCGGGGTGTGGCGCAGTTGGTAGCGCGCATGGTTTGGGACCATGAGGTCCGCGGTTCGAGTCCGCGCACCCCGACCCGAAACAAGTTGCTGCTTCGGGTTAGCTCATGACGCGGGAGTAACTCAGTTGGTAGAGTTCCTGCCTTCCAAGCAGGCTGTCGCGGGTTCGAGTCCCGTCTCCCGCTCCCA
>WNFH01003011.1_pt1 | contig 11860 bp, 9 predicted proteins | sample 5400411 | NCBI WGS metagenome assembly WNFH01 (sample SAMN13153347, study PRJNA577476) | soil metagenome | isolation source: 200 cm saprolite under Douglas fir tree site 2 hole 3 | place: USA:California | collected 2015-04-18
CGGAGGAAGTTTTCACCGGAGTTCATGAACCGGTTGGATAAAGTGGTGGTATTCCATCCGCTGAGGCGCGAGCAGTTGGAGGAAGTGCTGGAGATCGAGTTGGGGCAGGTGCAGCAACGGGTGCTGGAGACGGCGAAGGGCCAGTTCCTGTTTCGGGTCACAGACGCAGGGCGGGACTTTTTGCTGCAAGAGGGGACGGACCAGAGGTATGGGGCGCGGCACCTGAAGAGGGCGATTGAGAGGCATGTGGTATACCCGCTGGCGAACCTGCTGGCCACGGAACAGGTACACCTCGGCGACCTGGTTTGCATCGACTGGAAGAAAGAAGAAGACGGCCTAACCTTCATCCGAGAAGGGGAAAACCTGGCACTGCCTGCCCGCCGGCCGGAATCCATGGCCCAGTCACGCGCTTCCCAAGCACGAAGCGGAAAGGCAGTTGAAGCGCCATCCACGGCGCCTGCTACGGAACCTACTCCACGCATGGCGCGCTAGTTCAAGGATTTCTTCTGTTTATGAGCCGGCCCGGGCAGGAAGCTTCCCGGGCTTTTTCTTTTGCACTCGTCCCAGTGTAGAGTAAACCCGAGAGGCGGGAATCCCTTCAAAGTAATCGGAGGACGGCTTCCGCACGGGCGGGTCAGGGAGAAAGGTGGCGATCTCCCAAGCGCCCGCGTAATGCCTCCCAGTAGGGGCCAGCATGCGAATCCTTGGGAATCGATGTGGCAGTGAATCCCGAGAGGCTAGTAGCCTCTGGCGCACCGCCAATTGGCGACGCCTTTCGGGGATGGCAATCCTGGCGGCACTGTGCGGCTTTGGGGCGCCGGGCATAAGAGCGCAGCGGACACAATTCAAACCCGGCTGGAACGTGTTTTCGCCGCAGCAAGATGTCAACCTGGGCCAGAAGGCGGCCAAGGATGCTGAGCGCCAACTGCCGCTCTGCAAGGATCCCAATGTGGACGCTTATCTGACGCAGTTAGGGCTCAAGCTGGCGGCCAAGCTGCCCACGGGGGGCGTGCAGTATCCCTGGGAGTTTCATTGTGTGAATGACAAAGCCGTGAACGCGTTCGCGTTGCCTGGGGGCTACGTGTTTGTGTACCGGGGCGCTATCGAAGCGGCTGACAATGAGGCGCAACTGGCTGGCGTGATAGCCCATGAACTTTCGCATGTGGCTTTACGCCACGGAACAAATCAAGCTACGAAGGCGCAGGCGGCGCAGACTGGAGTGGGCATCTTTAGCGCGATTTTCGGGGGAAGCGTGGGTGGCGCGCTTTTGACGCAACTGGGGAGTTTCACGGCAGGGGGAGTTCTCCTGCGGTACTCGCGGACGGCCGAGTCTCAGGCAGACGTTTTAGGTACACAGATTCTTTATGATTCAGGATACGACCCGCGCGCGATGGCGCAGTTCTTCGAGAAACTGGAAGCGGAAACCAAGGGCAAGAATCCCTCGGAATTTTTCTCCGATCATCCCAACCCGGAACACCGCATCGAGCGCGTGGAGGAGGAGATCGATAAGCTTGGAGGGCTTCCAGCGAATCCGAAGAGAGACTCGGCGGAGTTTGAGGGTATCAAGAGAGAAGTGCTCGCCCTTCCGGTTATAAAAAAGGAAGCCCCTAGTGCGCCTGTGGGCGCGACGGGACCTGCGGGACCGCCACCGGCACCATCGCCCCATTTCGCGGAATATCAAGCCAGCGCCTACACGGTCAAGTACCCAGACAATTGGAAAAAGTACGATGACAGCGAAAGCAAGAGCGTCTCGTTTGCGCCCGATGGCGGCGTTATGCAGGGCAGCGGCGGGCAGGGCGCGCTGGCGTATGGAATTATCGTTAACGTGACCCCGGTCCAGGGCGATTCGAATGCAGCGAACGCCCTCGAGAACGCGACACAAGAGCTGCTCAGCGCACTCCAGAAGGACAATCCGAACATGCGGGTCGCCCGGAAGTCAGCGCGGGTGCGCTTGAACGGGCAGCCGGGTCTTTCTACGTATCTGGTGAACGATTCCCCGGCGGGGGGACAAGAGACGGACTGGGTGATAACCGTGATTCGGCCGGAGGGGTTGGTTTCCATCGTTTGCGTTGCACCGGAGAAGGACTACCAGAAGTACGACAAAACCTTCGCAGCCATTCTCGACACGGTGCGGTTCCCGAAGTGAACCGGTACACAGCGAAAGAGGTCATCAGGAAAGGGCGGCATCAGTGGGGAACAAGGCCCTCCGCTGTGGTTGTGCTGGTGTTCGCGGCGGCGCGCTGAGACTCGTAGAGCTTTGCCGCGCGGCGGAGCGCATCGGCAATGCTGGGGCAGATGTTCTCTGTGCCTACGTGGCGCTCGAATTCCGCTTGATGCATAAGCTTGGCGGGCTGTTCGCGAGCGCCGCAAAGGAGCAAAGAGCGGCCCGAATCTTGAAGGGTGTCGGCCAAGTCGCGGATGGCGCCAAGGCCCGTGGCGTCGATCGCGGTCATATTGCGAAGCCGTAGAACCACAATCGGGGGAAGCGAATCGAGTTCGTTGAGAATGCCGGCGAACTTGTCCGTGGCGCCAAACAGAAACGGCCCATGGATGCGGTAGACAGTGACGTAAGGGGGGATGTTCTTGCCCTGGAGAACATGCTTGCGGCTATCTTCGACGTAGTCTTTGGTGACACGAGAAACGGTGGTTGTGCGTGAAACTTTGCGAATGAACATGAGCGCGGCGAGGACCATGCCAACTTCCACGGCGAAGGTCAGGTCAGCGATGACCGTCAGTGTCATGGTAAGCAGCCAAACGGCGATATCTGCAGTACTCAGTTTCAATATCTCCGGAATCTCCTGCCATTCGCCCATGTTGTAGGCCACGATCATGAGGATGGCAGCCAGCGCGGCAAGAGGCACATTTTTCACCAGCGGCGCGGCAAACAGGATAATGGCCAGCAGCGTGAGCGCATGAATCATGCCTGCGACCGGGGTCTTCGCGCCGGAGCGGACGTTTGTGGCCGTGCGCGCGATGGCGCCCGTGGCGGGCAGGCCGCCGAACAACGGAGAGACGATGTTGGCCACGCCTTGCGCCATCAATTCCACGTTGGGATTGTGCTTGTCATTGCTCATGCGGTCGGAGACGACCGCGGACATGAGAGATTCGATCGCGCCAAGCATGGCCACGGTGAAAGCCGGGGATAGCAGTTGGCGGAACACGTCGTAATGGAATTGCGGCACGGCGAAGGACGGCAGGCCACTGGGGATACCGCCGAAGCGCGTGCCGATGGTCTCTACGGGCACGTGCAGAAGTGTGACGGCAGCCGTTGCGCCGAAGGTGACGAGGATCGCGCCGGGAATGCGCTTGGCGTATTTCAAGCAGAAAATCATTACCGCGATCGAGGATAAGGAGAGGATGGCCGCGGGCCAGGAGATCGTGTTCCAGGCCTGCGCGAACGCTTGCATGCGGTGGAAGAAGTCGCCGGGAACATGATCCATGCGCAGCCCGAAGAAATCCCGGATTTGCGTACTGGCGATGAGAATGGCGATGCCGTTTGTAAAACCAATAATGACGGGGCGTGGGAAGTACTTCACCGCTGCGCCCATGCCGGTGACGCCGAGCAACACAAGCAAAAGGCCAGCGAGCATCGTGCAAGCAAAAAGCCCATCGATTCCGTACTTGGCCACGATTCCGGAAATGACGACCACGAAAGCGCCGGTCGGGCCGCCGATTTGTGTTTTTGATCCGCCGAGGGCCGAAATGATGAAGCCGGTGACGATGGCGCAATAAATTCCCGCCTGGGGAGAGAGACCGGAAGCAATCGCGAAGGCCATCGCCAGAGGCAACGCCACAAGGCCAACGGTGACACCAGCAATCAGATCGGATAGGAATTTGTGGCGGTCGTAATCGCGAAGCAGCAGAACCGATTTAGGGAGCCAGGCATTCAAGGCAGAGGTCATTCGAGCGCACACGGAAGGGCAAACACCGACACCAAGATTCTAACAGGACAAGAGAGTCTAGCACTCCGCTGGGAAGCGGGCTGTGCCTGAAGGCAAAATGCACGCTACTTGGAGATATGCCTTTCAAGGTGAAATGACTTAGTCTGCAGCCTCGCCACGAGAGATCTTGGGCTTCCAGCGAAGCACGGGCTTGCGGGCAGCGCCTACTTCATCCAGGCGGCCGACGCGCGTTGAGTGCGGCGCGGTCTTCACCAATTCGGGTTTCGCTGCGGCTTCCTCCGCGATGGCGCGCATGGCGTCGATGAAAAGATCGCACTCCTCCTTCGACTCGGATTCGGTGGGCTCGATCATCAGCGCGCCGGGAACGATGAGGGGAAATGCAGTTGTGTAGGGGTGGAAGCCGTAATCGATGAGGCGTTTGGCGATGTCCATGGTGTTGACGCCATTTTTTTTCTGGAAGGCGTCGCTGAAAACGACTTCGTGCATCGAGGGCAGGGAATAGGGCAAATCGTAAACGCCTTCGAGATGCTTGCGGATGTAATTAGCGTTGAGCACCGCATCTTCCGTGGCCTGCCGCACGCCGGGACCGTAGGCGAGAATGTAAGCCAATGCGCGAACGAGCACCCCAAAGTTTCCGTTGAACGCTTTCACTCTGCCGATCGAGTCTGGCCGAACGGATTCAAGGGCCAGACGCCCGCCTTCTTTCTCGACAAGGATCGGCACGGGGCGGAAGGGCTCGAGAATTTTCTTCATTGCCACGGGACCGGCGCCGGGACCGCCCCCGCCGTGCGGCGTTGAGAACGTCTTGTGCAGATTGAGGTGCATGACGTCGACGCCCAGATCGCCGGGGCGCGTGATACCCGTGAGAGCGTTCATGTTCGCGCCATCCATATAAAGCAGCGCGCCTTTGGCGTGCAGAATCTCCGCGATTTCCGGAATCCGTTGCTCGAAAATGCCAAGGGTGGAGGGGTTCGTGATCATCAAGCCCGCAACGTCCTCCGTCACAAGGTCCCGCAATTTGTCAACGTCGATCTGGCCGTGCGATTCCGACTTTATGTTTTCGACTTCGTAACCGGCGATAACGGCGGTGGCCGGATTGGTGCCGTGCGCGGAGTCGGGGATCAAAACTTTTTTCCGCGGGTTGCCCTGTTTTTGGAGATACGCGCGAATCAGGAGCAGCCCCGTCAGCTCTCCCTGTGCGCCGGCGGCGGGTTGCAGAGTAATCACGTCCATGCCGGTGATTTCGAGCAGGCATTGTTCGAGCAGGCGCAGAATTTTCAGGCAGCCTTGGGAGATTTCCTGCGGCTGGTAGGGATGCTCGGTGGCGATGCCGTCGAGACGTGCGACGAATTCATTGACGCGGGGGTTGTACTTCATGGTGCAGGAGCCCAGCGGATACATGCCCAGGTCGATGGCGTAATTCCACGTCGAGAGGCGAGTGAAGTGACGGAGCACCTCAATTTCACTCACTTCGGGAAATCCCTCGATGCCTTCGCGGCGGTAGCTGGTCCCAAGAGATTTCGCGGGATCGGCGGCGGGAACGTCGAGGGGAGGCAATTCGAACGCGCGCTTTCCCGGAGAGGATTTCTCGAAGATCAAGCCTTCGTTTTGATTCGTGTGGCGTGATGCTTTTTTGATTTTGTCGCTCATATTCGCAAATTGTTTTGCAGGGGCGCCCAAAGGCCCCTATAAGGGCTGCTCCAGAGTCCGTCGCAACGCGGACGCGAAGCGCTCGATCTCCGCGCGCGGAGTCATTTCCGTAACGCACACCAACGCATGCTTCGTTAGTTCCGGATAGGACGTGCCAAGCACGAACGGCCCGATAATTTTTTCGCGGAGGAGATGCGCGTTGACGATTTTGACGGAGCGCGGCAGCTCGACTGTGAATTCGTTAAAGAACGGCGCGCCGAAGGCGCGACGCACTCCGGGGATCTTTTCGAGCTCGCCGAGCGTGAATCGGGCCTTTGACAAATTCTGCGCGGCCATTTCGCGCAAGCCTTCCTTGCCGAGGAGAGTAAGGTGCACCGTGGCAGCCAGCGCGCAAAGCGCCTGATTCGTGCAAATGTTCGAAGTGGCCTTTTCCCGCCGAATGTGCTGTTCGCGCGTGGCGAGCGTCAAGACGAACCCGCGGCGGCCTTGCGTATCGGTCGTTTGTCCGGCGAGACGGCCCGGCATCTGCCGCACAAACTTGTCCCGTGATGCGATCACGCCGGCAAACGGTCCGCCGTAGCTCGGAGCCAAGCCAAAGCTCTGGCCTTCCATGGCCACGATATCCGCCTCCGCGGGGGGGCGGACGAGTCCGAGCGAAACACCTTCCGCAATGGAGACCACCAAGAGCGCGCCGGCAGAATGTGCGACATCTGCCAAAGCAGAGACAGGCTCGATGACGCCAAAGAAATTCGGCGATTGAACAACCACCGCGGCAACGTCGTCCTTGAGCAAGGCAAGGAGTGCTTTTTGATCCAGAGTCCCGCTGGGCGAATAAGGAATTTCTTCGACGTGCAAACCGGAATTCTTCGCGTAGGTTTTCAGCACGTCGCGATATTCCGGGTGAACCGAGCGGGCCACAAGCACACGCCGGCGGCTCGTCAGCCGCTCGGCCATCAGGACGGCTTCGGTTGTGGCGGTCGAACCGTCATACATTGAGGCGTTCGCGACTTCCTGACCGGTGAGCTGGCACATGAGCGTCTGAAATTCGAAGATGGCCTGCAGCGTGCCTTGTGTGATCTCCGCCTGATATGGAGTGTACGAGGTGAGAAATTCCCCGCGCTGGATAATCGCGTCCGTAACGACCGAGCGCAGATGGTTGTAGACACCGGCGCCAAGAAAGCTTGTATAGCCGCAGGAATTCTCTGCCGCGCGGGCCTTGAAATAGTCAATCACCTCGGCTTCCGAAAAAGGCCCGGGAAGTTTGAGGGCTTGGCGCAGCCGGTAGCGTTCGGGAATACTCGAGAACAACTCATCGATTGAACTTACGCCGATGGCGGCCAGCATTTCCTGCCGCTCGGCGGGGCTCTTCGGGAGGTAGCGCATCAGGCTGAGGCTTCCTTGCCTTTGTCCGCGACGTAGGCCTCGTAGGCGGCGGCGTCCATAAGCCCGCTGATCTCTGCGGGCTTGGCAAGGCGGATCTTGATAAGCCAAGCCGCGCCATGGGGGTCGGTATTTATCTTTTCGGGAGAATTCTGAAGGTCGCCGTTGGCCTCGACGACTTCGCCGGAAGCCGGGGCATAGATTTCGCTGACGGCCTTCACCGACTCAACGGTGCCGAACGATTTCCCTTTTTCCACTTTCGCGCCGACCTTGGGGAGCTCGACGAACACCACATCGCCAAGTTCGTGCTGAGCGTAATCGGTGATCCCGACAGTGGCCACGTCACCCTTTACATCGATCCATTCATGTTCTTTGGTGTAGCGAAAATTCGCCGGATAGGGCATCAGACCACTCCTTCTTATTTATCAAGCTAATCTGGAAGCTTGCGGTGCCGCCGCTTTCTTCGGCCGCTTGTAGAACGGCGTCGGAACCACTTGCGCCTTGCACTTTTGCGCGCGAATTTCAACGTAGATCGAGGTTCCGACAGCGGCCATCGCCGGCGGCAGGTAGGCTAACGCAATATTTTTTCCACGCGTGGGCGAAGGAGAACCGCTGGTGATTACTCCGATTACCTCGCCAGCTTCGTTGCAGCAGCGGTATTCGTCGCGCGCAATGCCCCGGTCGATCATCTCGAGCCCGACCAGTGTGCGCGTGAGCCCATCGGCCTTTGCGCGCTCGAGCGCCGCGCGGCCGATGAAATCGCCTTTTTCCATCTTGCAATAGCGATCCAGCCCCGCCTCCCAGACGTTGATCTTGTCGCTGATTTCGTGCCCGTAGAGCGCCATCTTGGCTTCGAGCCGCAAAGTGTTCCGTGCGCCAAGCCCGCAGGGAATGATGTTGAATTCGCGCCCAGCTTCCATCACCTTCGACCAGATGGCTTCGCTGGTCGCTGCGTTCGAAGGCACGTAGATCTCGAAGCCATCTTCGCCGGTGTAACCAGTGCGGGCGATCAGGATGTTTTTCAAGCCGCAGAGCGTTCCGTGCGTGAACCAATAATTCTTGATGATGCTGAGGTTCGCGTCCGTCAGTTTCTGTACCACGTCCACCGCACGCGGTCCCTGAATGGCAAGTTGCGTGTAGGCGTCGCTCAAGTCTTCGACGGCGCAGTCGAATCCTTTGGTATTGGCGCGTACCCAGCTGATGTCTTTCTCGCGCGTTCCGGCGTTGATCACCAGCAGAAAATCATCCTCACCCAGCCGGTGCACGATCACGTCATCGACGAAAGTGCCTTCCGGGTAAAGCAACGCGGAATAATGCGCCTGTCCGATGGCCAGCTTCGACGCGTCGTTCATGCTGATATGCTGCACGGCGGCAAGCGCGCCACCCGGCGCCCGTCCGCTGCGAATGCGGATATCGCCCATATGGCTGACGTCAAAAACGCCTACGCTCGAGCGCACCGCCTTGTGTTCCGCAATCAAGCCGCCGCTTGAGGGATACTCGACGGGCATGTCCCAGCCGCCGAAATTGACCATCTTCGCGCCCAGCCGGCGGTGCAGGCCGTTGAGCGGCGTCTTGCGCAGTTCGGTAATAGGAGGAGTCGTGACGGATTCCATTCCGTGTGCTCAGGCAGAAATGGATACTAACATGCGCACCGATAAGCGTCAAAGAAGCGTGGATTATTGGCCTTTTCCGTGACACGAAGGATTCGCAATCGCTCAAGAGCAACGCGCACTGTCGCGCAGTTGCAGAATCGCCGCAGGCCGCCGATGTTCGCCTTGCCGCTTTCCACCCGCGTCAGGTACAGTTTTCCAGGAGGCTGCCATGTCCGGTCCTGTTGTTTGTATGCAGTGTGATAGGGCGGAAAACTACTGTACGTGTGAAAAGTACTGCACCATTTGCAAGGGGCAGCAAAACGTCAAGCTGTGCGCGGACGGCTTATACTACTGCCCCGACTGCCGGGAAGCATGTGATGTCCCCTTAGCGAATGTCCGTGCGAATTGATTCAAAAATCATTGAATTGCAGGTCGACCCCGATGAGCGACTGGCGGCGGCTGTCGGCGGCGCGGCTCGTTACCTCGCCGATGCGGCCGGGCTCGGAATCGAGGCGGTCGTGCAGATGCAAAAGGCAATCGTCTCCGCTTGCCAGGAAGCCTTTGAACATCTGGCCGGAAATCACCCGCATTTGGAAGTAACCCTGACGCGATACGCCGACCGGATCGAAGTCGCGCTGGCGTACCAAGGAGGAGCGGCTCCCGCCGTCGGTCTGGACCGGATTGCGGGCATGGCACAAGGGTTGGGAATATGGTCCTCGGCTGGAAGCGTTCTGAGCGGTATCGACCGCGTTCAGTATGAAGCGAAGGGCGGCAGGACCGTGACGCGGCTCACGAAATATTTGGGCCGTGCTCCTCACATCGTGTAAAGAAACACGGAAGAGAAAAAAGCCGGAATCGATTGAGAGTCAGGCTCTCCCGAAACATTCGTGGAGCATTGTTCAAAAAATCTACATTTTGAAAGCGAAAGTGTTGTGCTTGATGAGCGAGGTCATCTGATCGTCGCTGAGGGACATCCTCAACGTGACGCGGTCGCCTGCAGGAGTGACGCGCGCCTGGTCGAGTAGCTGGGCGAGCTCCGGGTTATCTTTTTGCGCCTGGTAGCGCTTATACAGGAAACCCGCCTGCAGCAGTTGCCCGAGCGTGTTGGCATCCTCGGTCGATCCACAGATGGCCTGAATTTTTGCGTCCAGCCCGCTGCTTGTCTCCACATTGATAATCGAATTCTGCATCCGGGTTACGAGCTTGGCGGCTTCGGGAAACTGCTCGATCTCCGGAGCGAGCTGCCGGATCGCAAGCCTGGTGTACGCCGGATTGGTGACCATCCAGACTACGCCACTCCCGTTGGCTTCGTTGATCAGCGGGAAGAGCTTTTCATTGCGCAACAGGCTATCTTCGCCCCCGAACCGAATCTCGATCATTCTTTCCAGCACGCTGCGATGTCCAAACGCTGCGGTGCTTGAATCAATGAATAAGAAGAAGAGGTCGTTGGCGCCCGCCCCGGTACCGAAGGCGTACAAGGTGTAACCGTGGGCTTTGAAAGTCGGCAGCTTTTGCCTTTTGAAGTATGCTTCAGTCGAATCGGGAGTGAAGTTGCCGAGCGCGATGCCGGCGATCTGTTCGCCGGCCGGAAGCACGTCTGATCCGGTTCCTTCGCTTTTCGCATTCATGCCTTCCGCCACCAGGGCCCAAGCAATCTCGTCGACCTGCGTATTCGGGTCAACCCCGGCAGAGGCAAGAAACTTCTCAAATTGCCGGAAACGATCGGGCAGCACCTGCTCTTGCAGTTGCGGAAACCATTTCAGCGTGCGGGCCTTCTTCAGGTCGGCATAGGCAAATTCCCCCACGTCTTTGGGGAACAGGCCGATCATGTCCGCGCCGAGTCGGCCGGCGCGGGCAGGCTTCGGCAGAGCCAGGGCCAGCGCCAATAGGACAAGAACAGCCGCCAATTTGTGGGGCAGGGAGAATACCGAAGCCAGATTTACGCCTGATTCCGCTGTCAGTCTCATGCGAGACTCCTTTCCGAGTGCTGAGTGAGAGTTGCGGTTACGCCTTTGCTGTTTGCGGGGCCCTTTGCAGGCGCTCACTCAGCATAGCTACTTTCACTCGCATTTGATCCACATAGGCCGCGTCTTTAATGCCGTCGAGATTGATCTCGACATTCGCGAGCGCCCCACGCGCTCCGGCAGTGGCCATCAAGCGCGCCACCTCCAAGTCTGAGCGCATGGATGCGGCGGCGATAGTCTCCAGTTGTCCGAGGCGTTCGAAAAGCGCAACGGCACGCTCCGCCACCGTGAGAGGAACCTCCGCCGCGCCGCGCGCGGCCTTCTGAATGGCTTCCTCTCGCCGTGACGTTTCCTGCGCGTCGACCGCAGGCAGTTTGAACGCCGCGATTACGGCATCGTAAGCCGCCGCGTCGCGGTCAATCGAAGCAGCAAGCTCGCCGGCATCGCGGCGGAGCGCGTCGAGGGCGTCGGAAAGTCGATCGACAAATCCGGCTTGCGATTTTTTCTTGCGCGAGAGTCCGGCAACCATTTGTCCAAGAGAAGCCGCCAGCGCGCCGGCGAAGGCCGAGACACTCCCGCCTCCCGGCGTGGCCACCGGCGCCGCCACGGCATCGAGAAATGGCCGCGCAAGGCTCGCGAGTTTTCCCTCTCCACTTGCGGGCAACGGCGCACCGCCCAGCGCCGCGGCCAGCTTGTTTTCGAACACTTGCTCCGGCGAGAAATTCTCCAACTGCAGGAAAAAGTCTGCTGCCATTTCGATGGCTTTTTTGGGGACCAGGCCGACTATTTCACTTCCTACCGGCAACACGCCGTAGCGCGCCGCTTCGCGCTTCACGATTTCGTAGACGCGATGCATTGGAGTCTGCTCGAAATCGGTCAGGTTGATGGAAACCTGCGCCAGGTTCCGCGCCTTTAGTTCCACGCCCATCGACTTGACGTAGCGCAGTCCACCGGAGGAGAAGCGGATAGCTTTGGCAATCTTGTTCGCTATGCCAACATCCGGCGTATTGAGGTTGACGTTGTAAGCGATGAGAAACTTCCGCGCGCCCACGACGGTCACTCCTGCCGTGGGATGCAGTTTCGGCTCTCCCACGTCCGGCTGCCTGTCGTGATTGTGCTTCATTTCTGCGCGCAACCCTTCGAACTGCCCGCGGCGGATATTTTCGAGATTGACGCGGTCGGGCCGTGTCGCCGCCGCTTCGTAGAAGAACACCGGAATTCGGTAACGTGACCAGATCTCGTTACCGACGCGCCGCGCCAGCGCCACGCAGTCTTCGAGCGTGACCCCTTCAATGGGAATAAATGGCACTACATCGGTCGCGCCCACGCGAGGATGTGCGCCGTTATGCCTGGTGAGGTCGATCAACTCCAT